>Ga0182747_1000072_pt1 | contig 108111 bp, 97 predicted proteins | sample eDN3rd30CBELigBY_FD_128526 | JGI IMG/M metagenome (GOLD analysis project Ga0182747, IMG submission 128526) | Enriched backyard soil microbial communities from Emeryville, California, USA - eDNA 3rd pass 30_C BE-Lig BY (version 2) (version 2) | ecosystem: Environmental > Terrestrial > Soil >...
CGACATCATCGTCGGCACGCAGCTCGTCGCTAAAGGCCACCACTTTCCCAAGCTCAACCTGGTCGGCATTGTCGATGCCGATCTCGGCCTCGGCAATGGCGATCCGCGCGCGGCGGAGCGCACCTTCCAGTTGCTGCATCAGGTGGTCGGCCGCGCCGGCCGCGAGGACAATCGCGGCGTCGGCTTTCTGCAGACGCATCAGCCCGAGCATCCGGTGATGAAGGCGCTGATCCTCGGCGACCGCGAGAAGTTCTACGAGACCGAAATCGCGCTGCGCGAGGCGTCGGGCTATCCGCCGTTCGGCCGGCTCGCCGGGATCGTCGTTTCCGCCGACGACAAGCACGACGCCGAAGGTTATGCCAAGGCGCTGGCGAAATCCGCGCCCTATATCGAGGCGGTGCGCGTGCTCGGCCCCGCCGAGGCACCGGTCGCCGTGGTGCGCGGCCGCCATCGCTTCCGGCTGCTGATCAAGGCGCCGCGCGAATTCAACCTGTCGGCTTACTTGCGCGACTGGCTCAGCGTCGCGCCGAAAACGCGCGGCAGCATCAAGATGGACGTCGATGTCGATCCGATGAGTTTTTACTAATTTTTTGTCGCGTTTTCTTCACGCGAACCGGTATCCACTTCGCTCGAAAACGCTCTACCGCGCCGCGCGCTTGCCGGCCTGCTGGTTGATCAGCAGGCTGCCCAGCACGATCCCCGCGCCGAGCGACTGCACCAGGGTCGGCACAAAGCCGCGGATCGACGCATCGAGCGCGAAGGCGACCAACGGAATCAGCAGGAAGAACGGCGCCACCGCCGGTGCGCCGGCTTTCTCGACGCCATGAAACCACAGCGCGTAAGCCAGCGACGTGCCGACGAGCGCGACATAGGCATAGGCGGCAATGCTCGCGACATCGAGCGAGGCCGGCACGTCGCCGATAAAGACCGCCAGCGCCGCCAGTTCGACGCCGCCGATGGCGAGTTGCCAGGCGGTGAATTCGAGCAGCGGAATCGGCCGGCCCCAGCGATTGAGCAGGACGCCGCCCAGCGCCAGCGACACGGCGGCGATCAGGCCGGCCACCGCGCCGACGAAGTCGAGCACGATCTTGCCGCCGGTCAGCAGGATCATCACGCCGATGGCGCCGAGCACGACGCTGATGAGCCGCAGCCATGTGGGACGTTCGCCGAGCAGCGGCCAGGCGATCAGCACGGTGATGATCGGTCCAAGCGATTGCAGCGTGCCGGCGACACCGCCGGGCAGGCGTTCGGCGGCGATGAACAGGAAGGCGAAGACGATGCCGCAATTGAGCGTGCCGAGCACGGCGACCTTGCCCCACCATTCGCGCGGCGGCAGCTCATTGTAGAACAGCAGCAGCGGCAGACCGCCGCCGAGCGCGCGCACCGCGCCGGTGAAGATCGGGTTATGCGGCAGCACGGTGCTGACGAAAATGTACGTGGTGCCCCAGATCGCGGCGGCGAGAGCGGCGGACAGCTTGGGGTTCAGGGCTGAAAGCATTGCTAAAAAATACGCCGCCACCCGGGCCAGGCGGCGCGGACGAGCGGACGTTTCCCTTGGAGATTATGCGGCCACGGACGCGGCCTGATAAGAGAGCCCACAGATAAGGCGGGCCCGGCCCAGGTGAAAGCCACGGGCTTCGCGCCTGGCGCAGGGCAGCCCGTTATTTTCGCCTATGCGACTTAGGATGGATGCGGCACGGGTCAATTGGAGGTCATCGCCCGCGAAAGCGGGCGATCCAGTAAGCACCGGATTGCCATGAGATTACTGGATGCCCCGCATTCGCGTGGCATGACACAAAGGGCCTACGTCTCGTGCAGCTTGCGCGCGCTTTCGACGCTGGCGGCGTAACGTATCAACGGCGGTTTGAGGCCGGCGGCGACAAGCTCGTGCCGCACATTCGGCCTCGCGGCCGCGAAGTAGACTTCCGTGCCGCCCTTGCCGAGCTTCCTGACGAAAGAATGCAGCGAGCGCGCCGCCGTGGTGTCGATCAGCGGCACGTCGGTGAAATCGAGGATGAGAAGTTTCGGCGGGCGGCCGATGCGCTCCAAAGCGGTCAACACATGCGCGGTGGCGCCGAAGAAGAACGCGCCGCTGATGCGATAGACCATAACGTCGTGTTCGCTGGCGGCATCGGCATCGTATTTGGTGCCGTCCGCAGGATCAGCGACGTCCTCGAGTCCGCCGGCCTTGATATCGACCGACTCCGCCATGCGGTGCAGGAACATGAACGAGCCGAGCACCACGCCGACGGCGATGCCGGTCAGAAGATCGATGAAGATGGTGAGCAGGAAGGTCGCGAGCAGCACGACGGCGTCGCCCCGCGAGGTGCGGATCAGCGACCAGAACTCCTCCTTCTCCGCCATGTTCCACGACACGATCAGCAGCACCGCGCCGAGCGCGGCGAGCGGGATGTAGCCGACCAGCGGCGCCGCGACGGCGAGGAACAGCAGCAGATAGCCGCAATGGAAGATGCCGGAGAGCGGGCCGCGCGCGCCGGAGCGGATATTGGTGGCGGTGCGCGCGATGGTGCCGGTGACGCAGATGCCGCCGAAAATGACGGACGCGACATTGGCGACGCCCTGCGCGCCGAGTTCGGCATTGGAACGATGGCGGCGGCCGCTCATGCCGTCGGCAACCACCGCCGACAGCAGCGACTCGATGGCGCCCAGCAGCGCAATGGCGAAGGCGTCCGGCAGCACGGCCTGCAGCTTGGCCATGCTGAAGGTGGGCAGCGATGGCGCCGGCAGCGTGCGCGGAATTTCACCGAAGCGCGACATCACGGTGGCGACGTCGAGATGAAAGGCAAAGCAGAGCAGCGCCGTCACTGCGATGGCGATCAGAAAGCCCGGCCAATTCGGCCGGTAGCGACGCAGCACGATGATGATCGCCAGCGCCAAAGCGGTGATGCCAATGGTCTGCCAGCTGATCGTCGAGATCGCGGCGGCAATGGCTTCGAGTTTAGGCAGCAGCGCCGACGGCTCTTTCGCCATGTCGAGGCCGAGCACGTCGCGGATCTGGCTGGCGGCGATGATGACGGCGATGCCGGCGGTGAAGCCGACCGTCACGGGCATGGGGATATATTTGATGTAAGTGCCGAGGCGGAGCAGGGCGACGGCGAGCAGAATGAGTCCGGCGAGGATCGTCGCCATCGCCAGGCCATCATAACCATGGCGCTCGACAACGGAGGCGACAAGGCCGATGAAGGCGCCGGCCGGGCCGCCGATCTGGAAACGGCTGCCGCCAATCAGCGAAACGAAGAAGCCGCCGGCAATGGCGGTGTAGAGCCCGCGCTCGGGCGACACGCCGGAAGCGATGGCAATCGCCATCGACAGAGGCAGCGCCACCACCGCGACGGTGAGACCGGCGATGGCGTCGGCGCGCAGATCGGTCCAGCCATAGCCTTCACGGAAGACCGTCACGAGCTTCGGCATGAAAAGCTGGGTGAAAGTCGGCGACGGCGCGACGGGTGACTGGCCGGACATGTGGGAATCCCAAGGGAGTTCCATGAGCATCGCGCTTCGGGTGGCTGCCGCGCAACTCCGAAATAGCCCTTAGTGGCGAATAAGATGTTATTCCTTAGTTACTCGGGCGCGGTTGGGCCGACGGTCGGCCACAGCAGCACGCTCGCCGCGGCCGCGAAGATCAGGGCAAAGCCGACAATGTCGGGCGTTGTCGGCCGCTCGCCGAGCACGATGGTTGAGCTGATGACGCCGACCACGGGGACCAGCAGCATACCCAGCGCGGCCGCCACCGTGGAAAGCCGGCCGACGATGGACCAGAACAGGAAGTGGGCAAGGCCGACGCCAAGGATGCCGATATAGAGCACGGCGACGAGCGCCGGCGTGCTCAGCGGCCACAGACGCGGTACGCCCTCGAAAGCCAAAGTGCCGATGGAAAGGATGCCGAACGAGAACAGCAGTTGCCACGCCGCATTGGCGAGCGGCGGCACGGTGACGCGCATCCACTTCATGTAGACGATGGCGAAAGCCCAGCCGACGGCTGCGGTCAGCGAATACAGGGCAAAGACCGGAACGCCGTTCGCAAACAGCGGCCAGACCAGGACGCCGATGCCGGCAACGCAAAGTGAAAAGGCTAGGATGCGCGAGCGGTCGAGCCGCTCATGCAGCAAGACGACGCTGAGCAGGGTGGCCCAGATCGGCATCGAATAGGTGATGACGATGGTGCGCGAGGTGGCGCCGTTCAATTGGGCGAAGGCCGTCAGCACGTGAAAGGCAGCAATGTTGAAGAAGCCGCCCACCATCACGTGGATGCGCTCACGCCGCGGCACGGTGAGATCGAAGCCGGCGAGGCGAGCAACGATGAACAAGGTGGCCGCGCCGATGCCGATGCAAGTGGTGCGCAAGGTCCAGGGTTTGACCTCGTGCAGCGCAAAGGCGGTGGCGACCCATACGAGGCCCCAGCAGAAGGCCAGCAGCACGACGAGAAGCTGCGCCGTGCCGATGGCGTTGCGGCCGCCCGTCTGTCCTTGAGGCATCCCCCACCCCTGCTCGTCGCGGCTGCGGCGACCGGGAAGGCCGCCTCAGATCTCGCGGGAGGTCACCGGCATGACGGTGACGATCGTCTCCGGCATATACGGCTTCTGCACGATCGGCGCATCTTTTAGTTCGGGGGGTAGTGAGGCGCCCTCGCCGTAGCCGGTGGCGAATGCGAACGGCACCTTCATCTCGCGCAGCCGCATGGCGACGGGAATGCTGTTCTCGAAGCCCAGATTGATGTCGAGCAGCGCGAAGTCGATTTTGCCGCCGTCGAGAATCTTCATCGCCTCGCCCACCGTACCCGCCAGCTCGACGCGCCTGGCGCCGAGCCGCGTCATGATCTGCTCGGCGTCCATGGCGATGATGAGATTGTCCTCCAGCACCATGACGTTGCCCGAGAACATGGTCTTCTCTTCGTTGACGGGTCGCGCGCGCGGCGCGTCGCCGGCGGCGCGAATATGCGTAACGAAACGCGCCGGGATGACGAGGCGGGCGCGCAGGCCGAGGAGCTCATAGTGAATCTCGGATTCGCCGGCGAGGTCGTAGGGGATCGAGCGCTCGATGATGGTGGTGCCGAAGCCGCGCCGGGTCGGCGGCGTCACCGGCGGGCCGCCGCTCTCCTGCCACGAGATGACGAGCTGACCGGCATCGCCCAACTCCCAGGTGATGTTGACGACGCCGCTGGAGTCGCACAGCGCGCCGTATTTCGCCGAATTGGTGACGAGCTCGTGCACGACCAGCGCCAAAGTCGAAAAGGCTTCCGGCTCGAGCGCGACGTCGGGGCCCTTGTCGATGACGCGTTCAGCCTTGCCGCCGAGATAGGCCGCGGTTTCCTCGGCGACCAAAGTGCGCACGCTGCCCGGGCCCCAGTTGGTCTTGGTGATGAGGTCGTGCGCGCGCGCCAGCGCCTGAATTCGGCCGCCGACCACGGAGGCGAACTCCTCGGCCGTCATCGTCGAGTTCTTGCCCTGATTGATGAGGCTGCGGATCAGACTGAGGATGTTGCGGACGCGGTGATTGAGCTCGGCGATCAGCAGTTCCTGCCGCTCCTGCGCGCTCTTGCGCTCCTTCTCCGCGGCATCGGTGAGCCGGAAGATGACCTCGAGCAGCGTCACGCGCAGCGACGAGGCGATGCGCAGGTCGGACTCGGTCCAGTGTGCTGACTGTCCGCGCACCACCTCGCGCCATAGTTCGAAGCTCTTGCGCGGCGTCAGGCGGTCGCCGAGCGGACCGGTCGTCACCGGCTTGTTGGGATCGCCGGCCCAGTGCACCGACCGCGCGATCTCGTTGCGGAAGAACACCAGATAATCGGGCGCGGCGCGCGACACCGGAATGGCGAGAACGCCGGCTGCGTTGTCCACCAGGGCGCCGGCATTGGGGATCGACTTTCCGACGTCGTGCGTGGCGAAGACATCCTGCAGGTTCATGGCGCGGAAATGCCGTGTCAGCCGTTCGAAGTCGGCGACAGTCGGCGTCGCACCGCTCAGCGTCGCTTTGCCGTCCAGCCAGACACCGACGCCATCGCAGGCGATGGTATCGCGTAGTGCGCTGAGGAAATTGCGTAGCGTCTCGCCACCGGGTTTGCCGGTCGCCAGCTCCGCCATCATCTTGTTGTGCAGTTCGCGCGCCCGCGCTTCATAGGCGATGTCGCGCTCACGCTCGCGGCTCTCCAGCACCCAGGAGAACATTTGGCCGAACAGCTCGGCGGCGGTGCGGCGCTCGAACGAGATGCGCCGCGGCGAATAATGGTGGCAGGCGAACAGACCCCACAATTTTCCTTCGTGCAGGATCGAGATCGACAGCGAGGCGCGCACGCCCATGTTGCGCAGATACTCGATATGAATCGGCGACACCGCGCGCGTCACGCTCATCGACAGGTCGAGCGGTACGCCGTCGAGAATATCCGGCTCGATCGGCGACGGTTTGTCGTCGATGTCGGCGATGATTCGTAGCCAGTTGCGCGTGTAGAGAATGCGCGCCTGCTTGGGAATGTCGGACGCGGGATAATGCAGCCCGAGAAACGACTCGCGACCGGGCTCGGCGGCTTCGGCAATCACCTCGCCGGCGCCATCGGGCGCGAAGCGATAGACCATCACGCGGTCGAAACCGGTGAGCCATTTGATCTGCCGCGCCGCCGTCTGGCAGAACGCATCGAAGTTATGGGTGTTGCGCAGACGAGCGAGCATCGCCCGCACGACTTCGCCGGAGTTCAGGTTGGTGTCGGTGTCGCTCGGCTCGCCTTCGATGATCAGATGATTGCCGGAGCGGTGCACCGCGAGGTCGAACGGCGGCAGGTCGGCCCGCAGATTGATCGCGAACAGTCGCTCGACCGAAGCAGGTCCCTGCTCCGACATCATCTTGTCGCGGATCAAGGCGATCGTCTCGGTGCTGAAGCTGTCGTGCAGAGGCCGGCCGACGATATCGCTGCGGCCGAGAAAGGTGCCGGCATTGGCGGATGTCGCGACCACGGTGAAATCGTCGCGCGTGGCGAGCAGAAAGCCGAAGGGCTGGATGCGGCCAGGAATGTGGATCGGTTCGCGATCGCAACTGGTGAGGTCGACGGTCTGCATTGTCATGGTCAGGCCCCCGCTTCGGCGAGCGTCGGGGCGTGCCGCTCTTGGGCGGCAATGAAAAGATCGAAGGTCCGCCGCGCTGCGTCGGCGGCCGTCTCGGCGGTCGCCGCGTCCACCCCGCTCTCCAGCGCGTCGAGAAACGCGGGCCATAGCCGGCGGCCGCTGCCGTGCGTGAGAAAGCGCATACTGCCGCGGACCGTGGGGTCATCGCTCGCGGCGACGTGGCGGGCGAGATACTGCGCGCCGAGTCGCGAGCCCTCCAGCACGTAGGTAATGCCGAGCATCTGCGGTCGGGTCGGCCGGTCCAAACTGGGGAGATCCCGGTCGTGTTCGGCGGGCGTCCCGAAGCTGGCAAGGTCCGCCACCACCGCGTCAAAGCGTCGCCGCTCCGCCCAGTCGGGCAGGATGTTGGCGATGCCCTGGTTGGTCAGCCAGCCTTCGAGCGGCCCCAGCACGGCCGCCTGCGCCGCCAGGAAGCACCGGTAATCGTTGGGTTTCTTCAGGTCGAGCACGGCGAATCCGCGGTCCAGTCTGTCGTGCCGATCCGCCGTCGCGGCTTTCAGGTATTGGCGAGCGAAGCCGAGCGGCCGGGCAGGAGACGTCATACGCTGGTGCCGTAACGGGAAATGTTGTCGGAGAAGCGGTTCCGGTTCCAACGCCCGGAACGACGGTTGGTTGCGTCGAAATGCCCGCCGATGACAGGCGCCGCTTTACCGCAGCCTTCTTGAGCGCGGCATGATCGCGCCTTGTTGCACCGCCCCCCATCGCTGTGTTAGCTACCGCTCGATTTTCAGGGCTGGCCCGCGGCGTTCGCCGGGCGGTTGGGAGATCGGAATTCCCTCTTGAATTCCAATAGCTTGCGCCGCCCCCTCAGGCGACGGTGTTGAGCTTGTTTAAAGTCCTAAGAGAGAGCGTGAACGTGGCGGGCGAAGATCACCCAGTTTCAGGAATGGCGGGCCGCTATGCAGGGGCCCTCTTCGAGCTGGCGCTCGAAGAAAAGGCGACCGATACCGTGCGGCGGGAGCTCGACCAGTTCGATGCTCTGATCGCCGAATCTCCCGATCTCAACCGGCTGGTTCGCAGCCCGGTGTTCGGCGCCGACGAGCAGCTCAAGGCGCTCAGCGCCATCCTCACCAAGGCCGGCCTTTCCGGCATTACCGCGAATTTCCTCCGCGTCATCACCACCAACCGCCGCCTGTTCGCCGTTCGCGACATGATCCGCGCCTATCGCGCGCTGGTCGCGAAGAACAAGGGCGAGGTGGTGGCGCAGGTCACCGTTGCCGAACCGCTGAACGATCAGAACAAGGAGGCGCTCAAGGGCGCCCTCAAGACGGTCACCGGCGGCAAGGACATCGATATGGACGTCACGATTGACCCGGCGATCATCGGCGGGCTGGTCGTCAAGGTCGGCTCCCGTATGGTCGACTCGTCCCTCCGCACCAAACTCAATTCGATCAAAATTGCGATGAAAGAGGCACGCTGATGGATATCCGCGCCGCAGAAATCTCCAACATTCTCAAAGAGCAGATCAAGAATTTCGGCCAGGAAGCCGAAGTTTCCGAAGTCGGCCAGGTGCTATCCGTCGGTGACGGCATCGCCCGCGTCTACGGCCTCGACAACGTCCAGGCGGGCGAAATGGTCGAGTTCGAGAACGGCACGCGCGGCATGGCGCTGAACCTCGAAAACGACAACGTCGGTATCGTTATTTTTGGCTCCGACCGTGAGATCAAGGAAGGCCAGACCTGCAAGCGTACCGGCGCCATCGTGGACGTGCCGGTCGGCAAGGGCCTGCTCGGCCGCGTCGTCGACGCGCTCGGCAATCCGATCGACGGCAAGGGCCCGATCCAGTCCGACAAGCGCGCCCGCGTCGACGTCAAGGCGCCCGGCATCATCCCGCGCAAGTCGGTGCATGAGCCGATGGCGACCGGCCTCAAGGCCATCGATGCCCTGATCCCGATCGGCCGCGGCCAGCGCGAATTGATCATCGGCGACCGTCAGACCGGCAAGACCGCGATCGCGCTCGACACCATCCTGAACCAGAAGCCGCTCAACGCGCAGCCGGACGAGAAGATCAAGCTGTACTGCGTTTACGTCGCGGTCGGTCAGAAGCGCTCGACCGTCGCCCAGTTCGTGAAGGTGCTCGAAGAGCAGGGCGCGCTGGAATACTCGATCGTCATCGCCGCCACCGCTTCGGACCCGGCGCCGATGCAGTTCATCGCGCCGTTCGCCGGTTGCGCCATGGGCGAATACTTCCGCGACAACGGCATGCACGCCGTCATCATCTATGACGATCTGTCCAAGCAGGCCGTCGCTTATCGTCAGATGTCGCTGCTGCTGCGCCGCCCGCCGGGCCGCGAAGCCTATCCGGGCGACGTGTTCTATCTCCACAGCCGCCTCCTTGAGCGCGCCGCGAAGATGAACGACGAAAAGGGCGCCGGTTCGCTGACCGCGCTGCCGGTCATCGAAACCCAGGCCAACGACGTGTCGGCCTACATCCCGACCAACGTGATCTCGATCACCGACGGTCAGATCTTCCTCGAAACCGATCTGTTCTATCAGGGCATCCGCCCGGCCGTGAACGTCGGTCTGTCGGTGTCGCGCGTCGGTTCGTCGGCGCAGACCAAGGCGATGAAGAAGGTCGCCGGCAAGATCAAGGGCGAGCTCGCGCAGTACCGCGAAATGGCGGCCTTCGCGCAGTTCGGCTCCGATCTCGACGCCACCACGCAGCGCCTGCTCGCCCGCGGTTCGCGCCTGACCGAGCTTCTCAAGCAGGCGCAGTTCTCGCCGCTGAAGATGGAAGAGCAGGTCGCCGTGATCTGGGCCGGCACCAACGGCTATCTCGACAAGCTCGCTCTCGCGGACGTCCGCAAGTTCGAGAACGGCCTGCTGTCGGTGCTGCGCAACGAGAAGACCATTCTCGATGACATCCGCAAGTCCAACGACCTGTCGGGTGACACCGAGAAGAAGCTCAAGGAGCAGGTCGAGAAGTTCGCGGGCTCGTTCGCCTAAGGCGATCAGAAGAAAACGTGGATGCCCGGCACAAGGCCGGGCATGACGAAATAGAAAGACCGAGAGAGCCGAAGAGACATGGCGTCACTCAAGGACATGCGCGTTCGCATCGCCGCGACGAAGGCGACGCAGAAGATCACCAAGGCCATGCAGATGGTCGCGGCGTCGAAGCTGCGCCGCGCGCAGGCGGCGGCCGAAGCCGCGCGGCCCTATGCCGAGCGCATGGACTTGGCCCTGGGCAACATTGCCTCCGGCATGGCGGGCGCCGAAGGCGCGCCGAAGCTGCTGGCCGGCACCGGCTCCGACAAGGTTCACCTCCTGATCGTCGCGACCGGCGAGCGCGGCCTTGCCGGCGCGTTCAACTCCTCGATCGTGCGTCTGGCGCGCGAGCACATCAATCGCCTTCAGGCCGAGGGCAAGACGGTCAAGATCCTGACCGTCGGCAAGAAGGGCTACGAGCAGCTTCGCCGTACCTTCGACAAGCTCATCGTCGACAGCATCGAGCTGCGCGGCGTGCGCACGCTCGGCTACGTCAACGCCTCGCAGGTCGCCGACAAGGTGACGGCGATGTTCGAGCGCGGCGAGTTCGACGTCGCCACCCTGTTCTATGCCGAGTTCAAGTCGGTGATCTCGCAGATCCCGACCGCTCAGCAGATCATTCCGCCGAAGTTCGATGCTTCGAAGCCGGCGGCGGCGCTCGCGCCCTACGAATACGAACCCGAGGAAGAGGAAATCCTCGGCGATCTGTTGCCGCGCTACGTGGCGACCCAGATTTTCCGCGCGCTGCTCGAGAACAACGCTTCGTTCTACGGCGCGCAGATGTCGGCGATGGACAACGCGACCCGTAACGCCGGCGACATGATCCGCAAGCAGACCATCACCTATAACCGCACGCGCCAGGCCATGATCACGAAGGAACTCATCGAGATCATCTCCGGCGCCGAAGCGCTCTAAGCGCGCACGAATAGAGAGTAAGAGGACCGAACATGGCGACACAGGCTGGTTCAAACAAAGTCGGCAAGATCACGCAGGTCATCGGCGCGGTTGTCGACGTGCAGTTCGAAGGCTATCTGCCGGCGATTCTGAACGCGCTCGAGACCAATAACGGCGGCAACCGCCTGGTGCTCGAAGTGGCGCAGCATCTCGGCGAATCGACGGTGCGCACCATCGCCATGGACATCACCGAAGGCCTGGTCCGCGGTCAGGAAGTGACCGACACCGAAGCGCCCATCGCGGTGCCGGTCGGTGAAGCCACCCTCGGCCGCATCATCAACGTCATCGGCGAGCCGATCGACGAAGCCGGTCCGGTGAAGTCGACCGCCAAGCGCGCCATCCATCAGCCGGCTCCGGCCTACACCGACCAGTCGACCGAAGCGCAGATCCTGGTCACCGGCATCAAGGTCGTCGATCTCCTCGCGCCGTACGCCAAGGGCGGCAAGATCGGCCTGTTCGGCGGCGCCGGCGTCGGCAAGACCGTGCTCATTCAGGAGCTGATCAACAACGTCGCCAAGGCCCACGGCGGTTACTCGGTGTTCGCCGGCGTCGGCGAGCGTACCCGCGAAGGCAACGACCTCTATCACGAGTTCATCGAATCGAACGTCAACAAGAAGGGCGGTGGCGAAGGCTCCAAGTGCGCCCTCGTGTTCGGTCAGATGAACGAGCCGCCGGGCGCGCGCGCCCGCGTCGCGCTCACCGGCCTGACCATCGCGGAAGATTTCCGCGACAAGGGCCAGGACGTGCTGTTCTTCGTCGATAACATCTTCCGCTTCACGCAGGCTGGTTCGGAAGTGTCGGCGCTGCTGGGCCGTATTCCTTCGGCGGTGGGTTATCAGCCGACGCTCGCGACCGACATGGGCGCGCTGCAGGAGCGCATCACCACCACGACCAAGGGTTCGATCACGTCGGTGCAGGCCATTTACGTGCCGGCCGACGACTTGACCGACCCGGCGCCGGCCACGTCGTTCGCGCATCTTGACGCAACCACCACGCTGTCGCGTGACATCGCCGCCAAGGGCATCTACCCGGCCGTCGATCCGCTCGACTCGACCTCGCGCATGCTGTCGCCGCTGGTCGTCGGCGACGAACATTACGCCGTCGCCCGCGCGGTGCAGCAGGTGCTGCAGCGTTACAAGGCGCTGCAGGATATCATCGCCATTCTCGGCATGGACGAACTGTCGGAAGAGGACAAGCTGACCGTGGCGCGCGCCCGCAAGATCGAGCGCTTCATGTCGCAGCCGTTCCACGTCGCCGAAGTGTTCACCGGTGCGCCGGGCAAGTTCGTCGACCTCGCCGACACCATCAAGGGCTTCAAGGGCCTGGTGGAGGGCAAGTACGACTATCTGCCGGAAGCCGCCTTCTACATGGTCGGCACCATCGAAGAAGCGGTCGAGAAGGGCAAGAAGCTCGCGGCCGAAGCTGCTTAAGCAACCCGCTCAAGGTAAGTTAAGTCGATGGCTCTGCATTTCGAACTCGTGTCGCCTGAAAAACTCGTCTTCTCCGGCGAGGTTACGCAGGTTGACCTTCCCGGCGCCGAAGGCGACTTCGGCGTGATGGAAGGGCACGCGCCGCTGGTGACCACGCTGCGTCCCGGCATCATGACGGTTTACGTCGGCGGCAATGCGCAGAGGATCGTCGTGCTCGGTGGCTTCGCCGAAGTGTCCGACAAGGGTCTTACCGTGCTCGCCGACACCGCTGACGCGGTCAAGGATTTCGATCGCGCCATCATCGCCGCGCGCATCGCCGAGATCGAGCAGCAGACGGCGAAGATGGAGCAGGGCAACGAGCTGGATAAGCTCATCACCCGCCTCGACCACTTCAAGGAAGTCGACCGCCATTTGACCGGCACAGCCGCGCACTGAGCGCGATAGCCCGATATTCAAAACGCCGCCGGGATTTCCGGCGGCGTTTTTTATTCTCGTCATGGCCAGGCTTGTCGCGGCCATCAACGCCTTGGTTTCGTGAAGACGTGGATGCCCGCGACAAGCGCGGGCATGACGGCGGGGTGTCGATCAGGCGCTGGTGGAAGCCTTCGCCGGCTCCAGCGCGCCGTCGACCGTCGCGTGGAGGTGCGCCACCAGCCTGTCGTCGAGCCTGAGCCGCGCCGCGAGTAGCGCCAGATAGGCCCGCTCCGACGGGTTATCGACATCGATCGCCAGCAGCGACACGGTGTAAAGCTCGGCGGCTTCCTCCGGCGTGCGAGCACCGCGCGCCACCGCATCGACGTCGAGCGGTGCACGCAGTTCGTCCATGACGAAGACCTTGTCCTCGGCGCCGAGATTATTTTCTCTTTGCATCTTGTCCATCTGCGCGAAGATGTTGGCCTGCTCGGCGGCGTCGATATGGCCGTCGGCCTTGGCGGCCGCGATCATGGCCCGCAGCAGGTTGCGCGCCAGCGACTGCTGGTCGGCTTCTTGGGCCGGATTGAACGGCGTATTTACTGGCGGCGGCAGCAGCGGAGTTGAAGTCGCGGCGGCGGGCGAGGCCTGCTTGCCGGCCTGGTAGTTCTGATAGGCGCGATAGGCGAGTGCGCCGGCAACCGCCATACCGCCGTAGCCGAGAGCGTTCTTGGCCAGCTTGCGGCCGCCCTTGGAGCCGAGCAGCAGTCCGGCAAGGCCGCCTGTCAGCGCGCCGCCGCCGAAGCCGCCGAGCATGTTGCCGGCTTGTTGCAGCAGATCGCCGCCGCCTTGACCGAACGGGACATTGCCGCCGCCGAAACCTTGCTGATTGGGCCGCCCCTGATTTTGACCGCCCAAATTCTGGCTGCCCAAACTCTGGCTACCCATGAATTGGTCGAGCAGGCTCTTCGCGTCGAACATCGGTTCTCCCTCGGTTAAACCAGCCGGGGAGTTAGGAACCGATCGGGGCTTTCAAAGGACATTGGCGTGCGGCGTAATGCCCCGCAACGCGCTTGAAACCTTCAGGCGAGTCGCGAAAACGACGTCACCACCTGCTCATAGATCGGCCGTTTGAAGGGCACCACGAGGTCGGGCAGCGCCTTCATGTCCACCCACCGCCAGTCGATGAATTCCGGCTTGTGATGGCCGCCGCCGGGCGTGGTGATGTTGATCTCGCTGTCGCTGCCGGTGAAACGCAGCGCATACCATTTCTGTTTCTGGCCGCGATACCGGCCCTTCCATGCCTCGCCGACAATGTCGCGCGGGATGTCGTACGCCAGCCAGTCCGCGATCTCGTCGAGCTTCTCGACCGACTCGATGCTGGTCTCTTCATAGAGTTCGCGCAACGCGCCGGTGTAAGGATCTTCGCCTTCGTCGATGCCGCCTTGCGGCATCTGCCAGACATGGGTGGCGTCGACATGCTCGGGGCCGCCTCTGCGGCGGCCGACGAAAACGAGCCCGGCGCGATTGAGCACCATGACGCCGGCGCAGGGGCGATAGGGCAGGGAGTCGTAGAGAGTCTGCGAGATCTCGGTCATGCCGCTATATGCCGCCGCCGCCGCGACGGTTCAAGACGACTTCGCTTTCGCCACGATCATGGAGATTGGCACCAGCACGAAGCCGCGGCTTTCCACCTTGGCCATCCATTCGGCGATGCGGGTGATGGTGCCCGGCTGGGCATTGGCGATGCCGACGGCAACGCCGCCTTCGCGGGCGACGATCTCCAGCCGCGCCAACGCCCGCTCGATCTCGACCGGCGTCGGCACGGCGTCGATCACGATATCGGCTTTGGCAAACGGCATGTTGCGCGCGGCGGCGAGCTGGCCGGCGACGCTGCGCTGCGACGCGCCGCCATCGACGAAGATCAGCCCGCGCTTGGCGGTTTCGCTGAGCACCGGGGCAAGCGCGGCTTCCGTAGCGAGGAAACGCGCGCCCATGAAGCTGACCGCACCGACATAACCTTGCATGCGGCTCATGAGCCAATGCAGGCGGTCGAGGTTCTGCTCCGGCGACAGCGAGGTGAGCAGCGTCTGCGGGCCTGGATCGTTGTCGGGGTACTCGAACGGCTCCATCGGCACCTGCAGCAGCACCTCGTGGCCCTCGTCGCGGGCGCGCTCGGCGAGGCGGGCGACATCGACGGCGTAAGGCGCCAGCGCAAACGTGGCGGCGGCCGGCAGCGCGAACGCATCGGCCGTGCCCGAGGCGCTGATGCCCATGCCGGTGAGCACGATGGCGATGCGCGGCCGGTCCTTGAGCACGGGCGAGAGGTTGCGCGCCTGGGCGAACGCCACAGAAGGCCTGGCGCCGTCGGCGCCGATCTTCGGCAGGATGCCGTAGCGGCCCTTCTCGGCGAGCTTGGCGGGGTCGATGTCGGCCTTGATGTCCGGCTTCGCGGCCGGTGCGGCTGCCGCGGGCTTGGTGTCGGCTGCGGCTTTGTCGGCGCCGTCCGGGGCGGCGCTGCCGGGAATGACGACTTCCTGACGCTTGCCGCTGGAGCCGTCGATGATGGTGACGGTTCTGCCCCCCTCGGGGGGCTTGGCTGCGTCCGGAATGCGGGCGACTGCGCCGCCGGCCCCGTCGACGCGGGGCTGCTCGCGGCCGGCGCTGGCAGTGCCGCCATCCGCGGCGGGATCGAGTTTGGTCGAGACCACGGCCATCGGCTCGCCGCCGAGCGGGTCGGAGGCGACCATGGCCCAGCCGGCGACGACAATACCGCCGAGCATCAACACGGCGGCCAGCAACTGCGGCGCCGGTAGCGGCAGCTTCGGCAGACGACTTTTCGGTTTGTCCTGGCCGAGCGGGGCGTTCAGATCATCCGATTCCACGGCCCGTATCCTTGCCGGCGGTGGCTTTGCGAATCATCGGCGCAGTCTATCACGCTGGGAAAAGGCCAATTCTTAACGGCCCGCTGTCCGCGGGGAGCGCGCTGCCGGCCAACGAAAAAGGGCGGCCGCTGAGGGCCGCCCTTCGTCCGATCCGGTTCCGGATCTTTAGTTCGGCATCGCTGTCAGTTCGGCATGGCCGTTTTGGCGCTCGGCGGGAAGGCCGAGTTGACCTGCACGCCGCGCAAGAGGTCCATCGCCATCTTCAGCGCCTTGTCGTCCTTCTCTTCCTTCGGAACGAAGGACTGCGAGCCGGTCTGCTCGTTGCCCGGGTCGCCGGTGAGATGGCCGCGCAGCGAGGCTTCGCCCTTGCTGTCGGTGCGGTTCTTCATGTCGTCCGGCACGTCCTGCAGCACCTCGATATCCGGGGTGATGCCCTTGGCCTGGATCGAGCGGCCCGACGGCGTGTAGTAGCGCGCCGTGGTCAGCCGCAGCGCGCCGTTGCCGGAGCCGAGCGGAATGATGGTCTGCACCGAGCCCTTGCCGAAGGAGCGCGAGCCGAGCACGGTCGCGCGCTTGTGATCCTGCAGCGCCCCGGCCACAATTTCCGACGCCGAGGCCGAGCCGCCATTGATCAGCACGATGACCGGCTTGTGACCGGTGAGGTCGCCGCCGCGGGCGTTGAAGCGCTGGGTCTCTTCGGCGTTGCGGCCGCGGGTCGAGACGATCTCGCCCTTGTCGAGGAACGCCGCCGACACCGAGATCGCCTGGTCGAGCAGGCCGCCCGGATTGTTGCGCAGGTCGAGCACGTAGCCCTTGAGCTTGTCGTTGGCGAGTTTCGCCTTGATCTCGGCGATGCCCTTCTTGAGGCCTTCCGTGGTCTGCTCGTTGAACTGCGACATGCGGATGTAACCGATGTCCTCGCCCTTCACCTCGGTCTTGACCGGGCGCACGCGGATGATGTCGCGGGTCAGGGTCAGTTCGAGCGGCTTGTCCGAGCCCTTGCGCATGATGGTGAGGCGGATCTTGGTGTTGACCGGCCCGCGCATCTTCTCGACCGCCTGGTTGAGGGTGAGGCCCTGCACCTGGTCGTCGTCGAGCTTGGTGATGAGGTCGTTGGCGAGCACGCCGGCCTTCGAAGCGGGCGTATCGTCGATCGGCGACACGACCTTGATCAGGCCTTCTTCCATCGTGACTTCGATACCGAGACCGCCAAACTCACCGCGCGTCTGCACCTGCATGTCGCGGAAGCTCTTGGGGTCCATGTAGCTCGAATGCGGATCGAGATTGGTGAGCATGCCGTTGATGGCATTCTCGATCAGCTTGGTGTCGTCCGGCTTCTCGACATAGTCGGCGCGGACGCGCTCGAATACGTCGCCGAACAGATTGAGCTGCTTGTAGGTGTCGGCCACCGCCGCCCGGGCGCTGGAGCCGAAAAAGACCGCTCGCGGCTGGACTGCGACCAGCGTCAGCGCGGCACCCGCCGCGGCACCAAGCAGAATCAAGGAAGTCTTGCGCATCATCCGCGAACCTTTTCGCCTTCGCCAGCCGCCCACCATGGGCCTGGATCAACGGGGGTCCCGTTCTTACGAAACTCGATATAGAGCACCGGTTGGCTGGAGCCTGACGCCAGAATTGCGGCGATATGAGAGCCGGATCCCATCATCGCGACAGGTTCTCCGGCCAGCACGAACTGCCCTAAATCGACTGATATCCGATCCATCCCGGCTAGCAATATATGATACCCGCCGCCGGCGTTCAGTATCAATAGTTGTCCGTAGGATCGAAAGGGGCCGGCGTATACCACCCAGCCGTCGGCCGGGGCGGTGACCTGGGCCCCGGCGCGGGTCGCCACGGTCAGGCCGCGTTCCGTTCCCCCGTTACCGTCGGGCGCCCCGAAATTGCGCAATTTGACGCCATTCACAGGCATTGGAACCTGTCCGCGCAGCGAAGCGAAGGCGATCGCCGGCGCCAGACGGCCCGGATCGCGGTAAGCGGACATATTCGGCCGGCTGTCGCTGCGCCCGGCCTCGCGCGCCTCGCGCACGGCGGGGTCGAGGCTGGCCTCGAGCTTCGCGATCAAATCTCTGAGATCGCCGGTCTGGCGGGCGAGTTCGGCGGCCTTGGCGCGTTCCGCCGCCAGCGCCTGCTCGCGCTCGCCCTGCTGCTTCTGTCGCTCCTCGGTCAGCGCCGCGATGCGGGTGCGGTCCTTGTCGAGCGTGGCGATCTCGGCCTTGAGCCGGTCGCTCTCGGCGGTGATGTTTTTGCGCAGGTTCAGAAGTTCGGTCAGGTCGGCGGCCAGGGCATCGACCTTGCCGCGCATGTCCGGCAGCACCGCGCCGAGCACCATCGCCGTGCGGACGGCCTGCAGGGCATCCTCGGGGCTGGCGATCAGGGCCGGCGGCGGCCGCCGGCCGATGCGCTGCAGCGCCGCCAGCACCTCGCCGATGACGGCCCGACGCTCGTCGATCGACTTGCGCACTGTGGCCTCGCGGGCGGCCAGCGGTTCCAGACGCTGTTGCGTTGCCTCGATCTTGGCTTCGGTGGCGCGCGTGCGCGCCGCGGTGTCGATAAGATCCTGGGCCAGCTTGCGGCGATCGGCGGAGAGTTCCTCGATTTCGCGCTTGAGTGCGGCCTCGGCTTCGGCGGACTGGCGCTGCTTCTCGCGCGCGGCTTCCAGTTCCTGGTCGCGCGCCTTGAGCTGGTCGAGCGCCTGCGATTTGTCGGTGGCCGGCGCCGCATTCTGCGCCAGCGCCGAACCACTGAGCAGCACGGCGCAGGCGACAACGGCCGCCCGGAAACGGTGCGAATCAATAGCGCGGCGTGAAGCTGTCATCGCCGTCACGTTACGCCCGAGAGGATTGGCGGCAAGTTCATTCGGCGGTTCTTGTGATCTGCGTTTGGGACGAAATCGAGGAAGCGCGCATGCGCCATCGCCCCTGTTCTCGAAGGCCCGGGGCGGCCTGCCGTCGTTCCGTCCCGCCCTCGGGTCGAGGGGAGCGGAGCGCCGTGAAACGCGGAGGTTTGCGAGACCTCCTGAGCGGCCGGCGCGGCCGCCCGAGACGCTGGCGAGGCGTCTCCTCTCCGCTTGCGATCGCGGAGAGGCGCCTCACGGCGCTCCACTGGCGGCGATTTCGGTTCGCGGGGCCGTGCTTCCGGCGGCCGGTCAGCGATCGCTCTCGGTTTGTCCGGGAAACGACCTCCGGCGAGCTTTCGCCCGCCTTCACCGAACCCCCGTCCAGCCCATTAAAGGGCAGAGGCCCGTAGTGGCCCCGGACGGCGACCCGCGACCTCCCGGGTGCGTGGCTACGAACCACGCCCGCGGGCGCCGCATCCCATCCCGCCTCGTTTGCGTCTCGCGAAACGCCCCTCGGTGGATGAGATAGGAAAGTAAGTAGTCCTATTTAGGAAGGTTGTCAAGCGGCGGCGTGAAGCGCGCTTATGCTTTCTTTCACCCTCCCTGGAGGGGGAGGGCGAAAGAAGGAGCTACACCCGATGATACGGATGCCCGCTCAGGATCGTCGTCGCGCGATAGATCTGCTCCAGCACCATCGCGCGCACGAGTTGATGCGGCCAGGTCGCGTTGCCGAATGACAAACGCAGATCGGCCTTGTCGCGCAGGCTCGCCGCCAATCCATCGGCGCCGCCGATGATGAAGACGACCGCCGGCTTGTTGTTCTCGCGCCATGTCGCCAGCTCCGTGGCGAAGGCCTGGCTGCCGAGCGCCTCGCCTTTTTCGTCGAGCAGCACCACCGCTGCGCCCTGCGGAATGATATTGGCGAGCGCGATGGATTCCTCGAGCATGCGCTTCATCGCCTCGTCGGCGCGGCTTTCCTTGATCTCGATGACCTCGACAGCTTTCCAGCCGAGCGCGCGGCCGCTCTGGTTCGCGCGCTTGGCGTAGCGTTCGGCGAGTTCGGATTCGGGGCCTTTGAGGCGGCCGATGGCGGCGACGATGATGCGCATGGTGGAGACTCCTACTCGGAGATCAATGCAATCGCGCTTCACCTCTCCCATAGGGAGAGGTCGACGCACCGTAAGCGCGTTAACGCGCGTCTTCGACGCGCTATGGTGCGCCGGGTGAGGGGTTACAAACTATCGGGCTCACTTGCCCCCTCACCCCAACCCTCTCCCAAAGGGGAGAGGGAGCGCGCTGAGTATGCCGCTCGCGCGTGCGCTCACGCGCTCCACATGTTCTCGATGCCGTAGAAGGCGCGCACCTCAGGGCGGAAGACGTGGACCAGCACGCTGCCGGTGTCGATGACAACCCAGTCGCCCTGGCGCAAACCTTCGACGGCGATACCGGTCATGCCGGAGGCTTTCAGATCCTTGATGACGCGATCGGCAATGGCCTGCAGATGCACGTTGGAGCGGCCGGTGGTCACCACCATGGTCTCACCGATCGACGACTTGTCGGACAGGTCGATCACCACCGTGTCCTCGGCCTTCATCTCATTGAGGCTGTGCAGCACCGACTTCAACGTCTTGTCGTCGAGCTTCGGCGCTTTCGGCTTGCTCACCTTGGCCGGCTTCGGCGCCGGCGGCTTCGACGGCTTCACCGAAGCTTTCGCCAGCGCGCGCGGGCTGAGCTTGTTGCCGGCTTTGGCCGCGCTCTTTTTGCTGGTGTCTTTCTTGCCCGCGGCTTTTTTGCTCGCGCCCGATCTGGCGGCAGGCTTTTTCGCCGCGCCGGCGGACTTCGATTTGGTGCGGGTGGTCTTTGCTTTTGCCATTGTTTGTCAGACTAACTATTTCGCGCGTTGACGGGAAGCCTCGCCGTCAGCCGCCTGCGGTTCCGTTTCGGGCTGGTCGCGCAAGGCGCGCAAGGCGGTCGATGAAAGCGTGGATTTCAGGCCGTGCAGGTAAGTCCATGCCGGCGCCCGGCGTTGCGGCAGAGTCGCCGCCGCCTCTTCCGGAATTCGGAATTTCGCCAGCGCCTGGCCGGCGGTGCTGTTCGAGGCGTAAAGGCTCGGCCCCGGCCGGTCGACCACCACGATGGGAATGAGCTCGGCAATGGCGCGCCATTTCTGCCAGCGGTGGAAATGGCGCAGGTTGTCGGCGCCCATGATCCAGACGAAGCGCACGCCCGGGCAGCGCATCCGCAGCCACTCGATGGTGTCGTAGGTGTAGCGCGTGTTGATCACGGCCTCGATGCCGGTGATGTCGATGCGCGGATGGTCGGCGAGCTTGCGCGCCGCCGTCATGCGCTCGGCGAGCGGGGCAAGCCCCGACGTGTTCTTCAGCGGATTGCCGGGCGTGACCAGCCACCAGACGCGGTCGAGCTTGAGGCGCTTCATCGCCAGCAAGCAGGCATCGAAATGGGCTTGATGCGGCGGATCGAAGGTGCCGCCGAACAGGCCGATGCGCATGCCCGGCGCGTGCGGCGGGATGATCCGTTCGATGCTGGGCAGGCGCTGCAGCGCGATCGGCAAGGTCACGATGTCACGGCCGCGTCTGGCCGGTGCCGCGGATGCGGTACTTGAACGTCGTGAGCTGTTCGGCGCCAACCGGCCCGCGCGCATGCAGGCGGCCGGTGGCGATGCCGATCTCGGCGCCGAAGCCGAACTCGCCGCCATCGGCGAACTGCGTCGAGGCGTTGTGCAGCACGATGGCGGAATCGACCTGCGCCAGGAATTTGTCGGCCGCAGTCTGATCGGCGGTGACGATGGCGTCGGTGTGATGCGAACCGTTGCGCTCGATGTGCTCGATGGCATCGTCGACGCCGTTGACCACGCCGGCCGTGATGATGGCGTCGAGATATTCGGTCTTCCAGTCGTCGGCGGTCGCGGGTTTGACGCGCTTGTCGACGGCCTGCACGGCGTCGTCGCCGCGGATTTCGCAGCCGGCGTCGATCAGCATTTCGATGAGCGGCTTGAGATGCGTCGAAGCGGCGGCGCGATCGACCAGCAGTGTTTCCGCCGCGCCGCAGACGCCGGTACGCCGCATCTTGGCATTGAGCACGATCGACTTCGCCATGGCGAGATCGGCGGCCTTGTCGACATAGACGTGATTGACGCCTTCCAGATGCGCGAACACCGGCACGCGGGCTTCCGCCTGCACGCGGGCAACGAGGCCCTTGCCGCCGCGCGGCACGATGACGTCGATATTGCCGTCGAGGCCGGTCAGCATCAGTCCGACCGCGGCGCGGTCGCGCGTCGGCACGAGCTGGATCGCGGCCTCGGGCAGATTGGCTTGGCGCAGGCCTTCGACCAGCGCGGCGTGGATGGCGCGGCTGGAATGCGTCGAGTCGGAGCCGCCGCGCAGGATCGCAGCATTGCCGGCCTTGAGGCACAGCACGCCGGCGTCGGCGGTCACGTTGGGGCGGCTCTCGTAAATGATGCCGACGACGCCGAGCGGCTCGCGCACGCGCTCGATGGTCAGGCCGTTCGGCCGCGTCCAGGAGTCGATCACGGCGCCGACGGGGTCGGGCAGGTCGCGCACCATTTCGATGCCGGCGGCGATGCCCTCGATGTTCTTGTCGGTGAGGGCGAGACGGTCGAGCATGGCGCCCGTCATGCCGCTGTTACGGGCCTGGGCGATATCCTCCGCATTGGCGGTCAGGATCGCGGCCTTGGCGGCGCGGATGGCCTTGGCCATGGCGGTGAGGGCGCGATTTTTCTGCTCGGCCGGCGCGCGGGCGAGCGCGCGCGCGGCGGCACGGGCGTCACGGCCGACGGCCGCCATCAGTTCCGTGAGGCCGGCGGAATCGGTAGTTCCGTCAATGGCTTTCATGCCCTCAAGGGCGCGTGCAGGCGCGGTCATCGCAGCAAAAATCCGGCAAATTCCAACTACCCCGATACCCATATCGGGAGCGCGGGAGGCATTCCTACCACGTCAAGTCCGATCCGGCGAGATGGCCCTGAAAAGGACGTGAGCTGCGTTTGGCGCTGGGGATGGCGGGGATAATGAGGATAACGTGCGATCCCGCGAAACCCATCAAGGGTCATTCATATTGTTCCGGCAATGTTCCTGACAACAGCGCTGGCCTATTGTTGCGTTTTCAGGCCCGGCGCAAGGAGGTTGCGATGCCGACCAGTCCCCAGCGCCTGCCGGAGCGATTCCCGGTCGGCACCAAATATGTGATCGAGGGCCGCCCCGGCCAGGTGCCGACGCGGTTCATCGAATTCCCGGACGGCACGAAGCTGCGCCTGCCCAAGCGGCCGGCGCCGCAGAAGTCGGCTCCGGCCGGCCGCCGCGCCCGCATCAAGAGCAAGCGCGCTCACTGAGTCGATATGCCGTTCGTCCCCGCGAAAGCGGGGACCCAGTTCATTGATTTCTGGATTCCCGCTTTCGCGGGAATGAACGGAGATTGAGCTAGACTCCGCCGCCCATCACCAGGTCGTCCCGGTGCACCATCACGGTGCGGCCGGTGAAACCGAGGATGGCCTGCACATCGGTCGATGAGCGGCCGATGATCTTCTCCGCATCGGCGAAGTCATAGGCCACCAGGCCGCGACCGACTTCGGCGCCATCCGGCCCGCGCAGCACGACGGCGTCGCCGCGCTGGAACGCGCCGTCGATCTTCTTCACGCCCGCCGGCAACAGGCTCTTGCCGCTGCGCAACGCCTTCACCGCGCCGTCGTCGATATGCAGCGCGCCATGCGGCTCCAGCGAACCGGCGATCCACTTCTTGCGCGACGTCACCGGATTGGCCGGCGTCAAAAACCACGTGCACGGCCCGCCGTCGGCGATGGCCTTGAGCGGATGCATGACGCGGCCCGAAGCGATGACCATATGCACGCCCGCGGTGGTGGCGATCTTGCCGGCCTCGATCTTGGTGACCATGCCGCCGCGCGACAGTTCGGAGCCGGAGCCACCGGCCACGCCTTCGATCTCTGCGGTGATGCGCGGCACCACGGGAATGAGCTTGGCGCCGTTGCCGGGCTGCGGCGGCTTGTCGTAAAGCCCGTCGATATCCGACAGCAGCACCAGCAGATCGGCGCTCACCATGGTGGCGACGCGCGCGGCGAGGCGGTCATTGTCGCCGTAGCGGATTTCGCTGGTGGCGACGGTGTCGTTCTCGTTGATCACCGGCACCGCGCGCCATTCGAGCAGCTTGTCGATGGTCTCGCGCGCATTGAGATAGCGGCGGCGCTCCTCGGTGTCGGTGAGCGTCAGTAGAATCTGCCCGGCGGTGATGCCGTGCGCGCTCAAAGTCTCCGACCACGACCGCGCCAGTGCGATCTGCCCGACCGCGGCGGCGGCCTGCGCTTCCTCGAGCCGCAGCGCGCCGCGCGGCAGCTTGAGCGTCGCGCGCGCCGAGGCGATGGCGCCGGACGACACCACCAGCACGTCGCGCTTCTCGCCGTGCAACTTGGCAATGTCATCGACCAGCGAGGCCAGCCACGCGCGCTTGAGCTCGCCCGCCTCGGAATCGACCAGCAGCGACGAGCCGACCTTGATGACGATGCGGCGGAATGAGCTGAGCGAGGGCGTCTGCGACATGGCTTTTCGGGGGCGGGCGGCGAATGGAGCGGCTATCTAGCACAGGCCCTCAAGCCCCGTCACCCGCCGGGTTCCTTTTCAAAGTGCCTGATTTTCAAGGGAAATCGCCCCTTTCAACGGTGCCCCCCGATCTCTATATTGCGGCCATTATGCGATTACAGCCCCCGTTGGGGCGCGGCGGTCCATGAAGTACCTGGTGGCACTTATCGTTCTGGTGATCTCGGCGGGCAGCGTCGTCTTCGGCGTCGAATGGATGTCCGCGCCGATGACGCCGATGCCGGCGAGCCCGTATCAGCTACGCGCGGCCGTGCCGCCGGTCGTGCAGCAGGCTGCCGCCAAACCGGCCGAGGTTGCCAAGCCGGCGCCGGTGGAGATTGCCACCAGGCCCGCAGCGCCCGCACCCGTCGCTGCCGCGCCGGCACAGCCGGTTCAACCGGCTCCGGCCGTTGCCGCCGTCGCGCCGGAACCGGCGCCCCTGGTGGCGCCCGAACCCGTGCCCGCAGCGCCGGCCACCGCGGCGGCCCCGCTCTGCGACATCGCCGCCTGCGAGCGCGCCTATCGCACCTTCACCGCATCCGATTGCACCTACCAGCCGAGCGGCGATGGGCCGCGCCGGCTCTGCACGCGCGGCAATCCGCCGACGGCGGCCAGCACGCCGCGATCGGACATCCGCGCGCAGGCGACGTGCAACATCGCCGCGTGCTCGAATGCGTATATTTCGTTCAACGCCGCCGATTGCACCTATCAGCCGTCTGAAGGCCCGCGGCGTTATTGCGAGCGCTGAGAGTTCCGCGGCAACCACGGTCCCTGAAACAGGAACAAGCGTTTCCCGCCCGCGTTTGCGACAAGGACGCACGCGGGAGCGATTATGCCATTTCTTGTTTACGCCATCGCGCTGGTCATCGCCGCGGGAACACTGGCCTTCAGCGTCAATCTGGCGACTGCGCCGGATCCGGGCGCGAGCAAGCCGCGCATCGCCGCGAATGCACCGGTGCGTCAAATCCCGCTCGGCAAGCCATCGGATGTCGCGCCCGGCGATCCGCATGACAAGTTGACGCCGGTTTATCCCGCCGCGCCGGGCAAGAATCTGCCGCCGCCTGAAGAGGTCGCGCGTGACAATGCGCAGCCGAACGATGCATCGAAGGCTGCGGCGGTGACCGAACCCGCGCCGCCGGCCAATGCTTCAACCACCGGCGTCGCATCTGCGGACACCAAGATCGATCAACCGCGCGTCGATGTGAGCACGGCAGCGCCGAACAGTTGTGCCGTCGATGCCTGCAGCAGCGCCTATCGCTCGTTCCGGGCTTCCGATTGCACGTATCAACCCTATGGCGGGCCGCGCAAAGTTTGCGAATTGACGTCCGGCGGGATGCAGAACGCCAGCGCCGTGCCGGCGTCGCCACCGCGCGCCGTCGAACCCAGCGGCCGCATATCGAATCGCGCTGGCGATATCGATGCGGCGGCGCGCGTCGTGCGGCAGCTTCCGTATCCGGATGAATATGAAGACGCGCGCGACCGCCGCGTCATTGTCATCGAGCGGCCGCGGGCGCGCTATGCCCCGCGCGTCATCTACGAAGAGTGGTAGCGCACGCCGTCGCCCGCTTTCGCGGGCGATAATAACGCGATGCCGTGTCAGCGCTGCGCGATCTTCTCGCGCTTGGGCGTATCCTTGCGTGGCTCGGACTTCGCCTGATCTTTCGCCTGGTCTTTGGCCTTCGCCTTCGCGCCGGTTTCGGCAGTCTTTGCCTCCGCCTTCGCCTCGGACTTGCCGCTCTTCTTGTCGCCGGTCTTGTTGTCCGCGACCTTCACGCTGGCGCGCAACGGTGAGCCCACAGGCAGCGGCACTTCATCCGGTCCGGCCGCCGCAAGCAGGCCGGCGGCGCTCTGGCACGGCGCCTCTTGCGGCAGCTTCTGCGCCGGGTGACGCGCGCTGGCCGCGCTCCAATGCTCGACGGGCTTGCCGGTGATGATCTTGACGTAGCCTTGCGTCTCTTCCGGCAGTTTCGTTTTGCCCTTGGCCGCCAGCCAGTCGGCAACGCGCTTGGGACCGGCATTATAGGCCGCCGCGGCAAGCCCGAGATTGCCGAACTGGCTGACGAGATCGCGCAGCAGCCGCGCCGAAGCGGGAATGGCCTGCACCGGATCGAACGGATTCTCGAGGCCCATCTGTTCGGCGGTCTGCGGCATGAACTGCGCCACGCCCTGCGCGCCGGCGATGCTCACGACTTCCGGCCGGAAGCGGCTTTCCTGGAACAGCAGGCGGATGAAGAACGGCGCCGGCACATCGTTTTGTTGCGCGGCCGTAGTGAGCGCGTGGCAGATCTCATCCTCGCTGCGATCGACGACGGGCTTGGGCCGCGGCGGCAGCGGAATGCCGATGGGAATGCCGTTATTGATCACGACGCCCGACGGCACCGGATACTCGGCGGCAAGATCGGGAACGAGCGCGGTGAGTTCGGCAAGATCCGGCACCGGCGTTTCGGCCTTCGGCGACGGCTCATCCACGCGCGGAATTGCGACGACCGCGCGTGCGGTTTCTTCTTCGGGGATCGCGATGGTGCCTGCTGTGTGACGCTTGCTGGCGAATTCATCGAGCGTCAGTCCGGCATCGGAACTGGTCGCGCCCGACCATGTTACCAAACAGATGCACGCTGGCAGAAACAGCTGCCGCATGTCGGCTCTTCTCCAATCGTCTCTCCGCGACTCCTTCATGGAGGCGCGGGGCGTGCTTTCTCTTTGAAAGAACGAGAATTACCCACCGATGCAGCGCTTCATGCGGTGCGATCGCGACGATATTGGGAAGAGCGCGGGTTGGAAATAAGGCGATGTTTGCCGCGGCTTTGCCGCAGTTCCATCGAAAGCGTTTATCGGTATCAACGATTGTGATTTAACGCGCGGCCATATTGGCGGCCGCGCGTTCTCTTGCGCCTCAAAACATCAATAAACAACAACGCTTCTGATCGACTTGCCTTCGTGCATCAGATCGAAGGCGTCGTTGATCTTGTCGAGCGGCATGGTGTGAGTGATCAAATCGTCGATGTTGATTTTACCTTCCATGTACCAATCGACGATTTTGGGCACATCGGTGCGGCCGCGGGCGCCGCCGAAGGCGGTTCCTTTCCACACGCGGCCGGTGACGAGCTGGAACGGCCGCGTCGAAATTTCCTGGCCGGCGCCGGCAACGCCGATGATGATCGATTCGCCCCAGCCGCGATGGCAGCATTCCAGCGCCTGACGCATCACCTGCGTATTGCCGATGCATTCGAAGGAGAAGTCGGCGCCGCCGCCGGTGAGATCGACAATGGCCTGCACGACCTTGTCGCGGCCGACCTCGTCCGGATTGACGAAATGCGTCATGCCGAATTTCTTCGCCATGGCGACGCGCTCGGGATTGAGATCGATGCCGATGATCTTGTCGGCGCCGACCATGCGCGCGCCCTGCACGACATTGAGGCCGATGCCGCCAAGGCCGAACACCGCGACATTGGCGCCGGGCCACACCTTGGCAGTGTTGATGACGGCGCCGATGCCGGTCGTTACGCCGCAGCCGATGTAGCAGATCTTGTCGAAGGGCGCGTCCTCGCGGACTTTTGCCAACGCTATTTCCGGCAGCACGGTGAAGTTGGCGAAGGTCGAGCAGCCCATGTAGTGGAAGACGGGATCGGCGTCGCAGTGGAAGCGCGAGGTGCCGTCCGGCATCAGGCCCTTGCCTTGCGTGGCGCGGATCGCGGTGCAGAGATTCGAGCGCTGCGACAGGCAGGTTTTGCATTGCCGGCATTCCGGCGTGTAGAGCGGGATGACGTGATCGCCGGGCTTCAGCGATGTGACGCCGGCGCCCACCTCGCGCACGATGCCCGCGCCCTCATGGCCGAGAATGGCGGGAAAGATGCCTTCCGGGTCCGCGCCGGACAACGTGTAATAATCGGTGTGACAAACACCGGTTGCTTTCACCTCCACCAGCACCTCGCCGGCCTTCGGCCCCTCGATGTCGATGGTCTCGATGGTGAGCGGGGCGCCTGCTTTCCAGGCGACGGCAGCGCGGGTTTTCATGGGGGCTCCTCGATAACGATTTTCGCAGCCGTCTTAGCAGCCCGCTGCAGAAGCCTCAAACGCCGCTCGTCCCCGCGAAAGCGGGGATCCAGGAGCTCAAATCTGAGTGCTCGTTCGTGGTTTCTGGGTCCCCGCTTGCGCGGGGACGAACGGCGAGGGTGGCGATGCCTTGCACCCACAAGACTTGCACCCACAAAAGATGCACACTGCCGTCAGTTCTCGACTCGCGAGCGCACCTTGCCCTGCGGAAACAGGCTCGCCACCCAGTCGATGAACACGCGCACGCGGGGCGACAGGCCGCGCGATTGCGGATAGAGCACCGAGAGCGGTGTCGGCGACGGCGGACATTTCGGCAGCACTTCGACCAGCCGGCCGGCCTTCAGATCGTGCGCGACATGGTAGCGCGGCGTCTGCACCAAGCCCAGTCCCAGACGCGCCAGCGCCATGGCGGTCTCGCCGCCGGTGACATTGATCGTCGACGGGAGCATTACCGTTTCGCGCTTGCCCTTGACCATGAATTCGAGCGGCAGAACCTGTCCGGCCGCTGACGAAACGAAACCGATCGTGCGGTGGCCGGCGAGATCGGCGAGGGTGCGCGGTGTGCCGTGGGCGCGAAGATAAGCGGGGCTGGCGACGGTCGCTTCCTCCATCAGCGCGATCTGCCGCGCAACCATCGCCGAGTCGCGCAAGCTGCCGGCGCGGATCACACAATCGATGCCCTCGCGGACGAGGTCGACCAGCCGGTCGCCTTCGCCGATATGCAGGCGCAGATCGGGATAGGCTTTGAGAAAGCGCGGCAGTTCCGGCACCAGGACCCGGCGCAGCATCGAGCCATGCACATCGATCCGCAGTTCGCCGCGCGGCTTGACGCCGTCAAAGGAACTCTCGGCATCTTCCACATCGGCGAGGATGGCGAGGCAGCGGCGATAATAAGCCTCCCCTTCGAGCGTCGGGCTGACATGGCGCGTGGTGCGCGTCAGCAAGCGAATGCCGAGGCGGGCCTCGATCTCCTTGATCGCATCGGTGACGGTCGAGCGCGGCACGCCGACATCCTGCGCGGCGCCCGTAAAACTGCGCCGTTCGACAACGCGCGTGTACAGCCGCATGGCGTCCAGCCGGTCCATGACTGTTCGTATAATCCGGATAGTCATGCCGAAACAAGGCAGATTATCCGAACAATTCGCTGGCCTATCTCTGGCCGCATCGGGGCGGTGCTGCGCCCCATCGCAAGGAGAACGCCATGAACCAGACAACAATCAGGACCGCCATCGTCACCGGTGGCTCGCGCGGCATCGGCGCGGCAATTTCCCGGCGGCTCGCCGCGGAGGGCTGTGCCGTCGTCATCAACTATGCCAGCAACGCCAGGGCGGCGGGCGACCTCGTCACGACGATCGAAAGGGCCGGCGGCCGGGCGCTGGCCGTGCAGGGCGACGTCAGCGATCCCGCCGCGGTGCGCGCATTGTTCGATGCGGCCGAGCATAGTTTCGGCGGCGTCGATGTCCTCGTGACCAGCGCCGGCATTCTGCCGACGGCGTCGATCGGCGAGGCGACAGACGAGGAGTTCGACCGCATCGTCGCCGTCAATCTGAAGGGTACCTTCAACGCACTGCGCGAAGCCGCAAAGCGCATGCGCAATGGCGGCCGCATGATCACCTTCTCGACCACGGTCGTTGCCACCAGGCTGGAGACCTACGGGCTCTACACGGCGACCAAGGCGGCGGTCGAAGCGCTCACCGGCATTCTCGCCAAGGAAATGCGCGGCCGGAACATCGCGGTGAACGCCGTGGCGCCGGGCCCTGTCGGGACCGACCTGCTCGCGAACCGCTCGCCGGAGGTGCTCGCCATGTTCGCGAAAGCCGCGCCGATGGAACGTCTCGGTACGCCGGACGACATCGCGGGTGTGGTGTCGTTCCTCGCCGGGCCGGATGGCGGCTGGATCAATGGCCAGACCATCCGCGCCAATGGCGGACTGGCGTAAAGGTTGGCGTCATTCCGGGTTCGCGCCTTTGGCGCGCCCCGGAATGACTGAGCTCAAGGCTGCCAGGTCGCCGGCTGTTTCGACTTCGCGGTTTCCGCCTTGCTGGCCTTGCCGACGATCTTGAACAGTTCGCGCAGCACTTCGGTGACGCCGGTGCCGGTTGCCGATGACAGAACGAACGGCGTCTTGCCGCAGGCCTTCTTCAGCTTGGCGGTCTGCTTCTTGATCTGCTCGGCCGTCATGGAATCCGTCTTCGACAGCGCCACGATTTCAGGCTTGTCCTCGAGGCCGTTGCCATAGGCTTCGAGTTCGTCGCGCACGGTCTTGTAGTCGCGGCCGGCGTCGTCGCAATTGCCATCGACCAGATGCAGCAGCACGCGGCAGCGCTCGGTGTGGCCGAGGAAGCGGTCGCCCAGGCCGACGCCCTCATGCGCGCCTTCGATCAGGCCGGGCAGGTCGGCGAGCACGAATTCGCGGTCGTCGACGCGCACCACGCCGAGCTGCGGATGCAGCGTGGTGAACGGATAATCGGCGATCTTCGGCTTGGCCGCGGTGACGCGGGCGAGGAACGTCGACTTGCCGGCGTTCGGCAGGCCGACCAGACCGGCGTCGGCAATGAGTTTGAGCCGCAGGCGGATGGTGAGCTCTTCGCCGGGCTGGCCGGGATTGGCGTGGCGCGGCGCCTGGTTGGTCGAGGATTTGAAATAGGCGTTGCCGAAGCCGCCGTTGCCGCCTTTGGCGATGGTGACGCGGTCGCCGACCGCCACGAGGTCGGCGATCAGCGTCTCGCCGTCTTCCTCGTAGATTTGCGTGCCGGCCGGCACCTTGAGCACGGCGTCCTTGCCGTTGGCGCCGTGGCGGTCCTTGCCCATGCCGTTGACGCCGCGCTCGGCCTTGAAGTGCTGCTGATAGCGGTAGTCGATCAGCGTATTCAGCCCATCGACGGCCTCGACGATGACGTCGCCGCCCTTGCCGCCGTCGCCGCCATTGGGGCCGCCGAATTCGATGAACTTCTCGCGCCGGAACGAGATACAGCCGTTGCCGCCGGCGCCGGACGCGATATAGACCTTGGCTTCGTCGAGGAATTTCATGCCCCCGATATAGGTCATGATGGGGGCGAAAGCACCTGTTTGTGCGGTGAAATCGCGGAATTCAGACGCCGGGGCTTCGCAAAACCGGCCGCTCCCGTATATACCGGGACCGCCGGAGACCCATTGGAAATGACCGCCCCGACGAGCGACGCGCCCGAGCGTCCCGCCCCCGCCGCCCATCCCGCCAAAGACCACACCGTCGCCGGTATCGCCCTGATGCTGGTCGGCATCTTCTTCTTTTCGGTCAACGACACGATGGGCAAATACCTGGTCGGCACCTATGCCGTCGGCCAGATCCTGCTGATGCGGAGCGCCGCGGCCATCGTCATTTTGGCGCCGTTCATCAAACGCGAGGGCCTGTCGGCGTTCCGGAACGCGCCGCGGCCGGGCCTGCAGGTCCTGCGCGCCGTGTTCGCGACCCTCGAGGTGTTCTGCTTCTACTGGGCGCTGACCGGCATGTCGCTGGCCGACACCATGACCTTCTATCTCGCCGGGCCGATCTACGTGACGGCGATGTCGCCGCTGCTGCTCCGCGAGCATGTCGGCTGGCGGCGCTGGATCGCCGTGCTTGTCGGCTTCGTCGGCGTCATGATCGCACTCGGGCCGAGCGGCGGCGCGTTCTCGCCGCATGCGCTGGTGGCGATCGCCGGCAGCCTGATGTTCTCGGTCTTCATGGTGTGCACGCGGCTGGTGCGTGGCACCTCCGACGTCGTGCTGTTATCGACGCAGGTGGTGGCGGCGCTCATCTTCGGCGCGGTGACGGCGCCGTTCACCTGGGTCGCGGTCGGCCTGTTCGACGGCGCGCTGCTGGCGCTGCTCGGCGTCGTGGCGATGGTCGCGTTTCTCTGCATCAACCGCTCGCTCAGCGTCGCGCCGGCTTCGGTGGTCGTGCCCTATCAGTACACCGCCATCGTCTGGGCGGTGCTGCTTGGCTTCATTTTCTTCGGCGACATTCCCTCGACGCAGATGCTGATCGGCGCCGGCATCATCATCGCCGCCGGCATCTACATCTTTATCCGTGAGCAGCAGCTGTCGAAGCCGCCGGCCTTCACCGAACCGCCGCCGGCGTAATCTTCCCCCGCGCCGCGACTTCATCGGCGATCGCGTCCGCATCGGCCCCGAGCCCGCGCAGTCCCGCCGCGACGCCCTGCCGGTCGGCGGCGGTGCGGTTCTGGCTGACCTTCCATTTGCCTTCGATCCGCGCGATCGGGATTTCAATGCCGACAATGCCCTTGAGCTGCGCCGCGATGAAGGCGTCCGGCGCATCCGACACCTGCCATGGCGCAGCTTCGCTCCGCTCCTTGTGACGCGTCAGCGCATCGACTTGCTGCCGGAGCCATTCGGCATCGTCGATGACGCGCGGCGCGCCCCACGCATGCACCGTGATGTAGTTCCAGGTCGGTACGACTTTGCCGGTCTCCTGCTTCGTCGGATACAGCGACGGGCTGATGTAATGCTGCGGCCCCTGAAACACCGCCAGACATTCGGAAACCGCGGCGAGCTCGGCAAGCTGCGGATTTGCGCGCGCTAAGTGCGCACGTAAAGTACCGCGCTCCGACGCTTTGATGTCGATCAGGCACGGCACCGGGTTGGCCTGCAATCCGCCCGGTCCTGCTGTGATCAGCAGGCCGAGCGGATGCGCCGCGATCAGCGCGTGCTGAACGTCGAGCCGGTCTTCGCGGAAGTGGGGCGGTTGGTACATGACACCCTTGCCATCGCCTTTGCCAACCTCACGACACGCGCTTCATCGGCGCCCAGCCCTTGAGCGCGGACCAGATGCCGTGATCGAGCCGGAAGCGGTCGATCGGCGCCGACGACTTGATCGAATGGATCCGGTACAGGCCGACGCCGGTCCACTGAAAGCCGCACTTCTCCAGCACCCGGCGCGAAGCCGGATTGGTCACGCGCGCGCCCGCGTGCAGCGCGGTGTGCCCGAGATCGGTGAAGGCGTAATCGACCAGCGCATGGACCGCCTCGGTGGCGTAGCCCTTGCCCCAGTGCTCGCTGCCGAGCCAGTAGCCGATTTCCGCGGCGCCATCCTGCTGCGCGATGCTGCAGGCGCCGATCACCGTCTTGTTGCGCGTGATGAGATAGACGCATTCGCCGCCCGGCCTGTTGGCGGCGGCAATGAAATTCTCGGCGTCCGTCAAATGGTACGGATGCGGAATGCGCGCGGTATTTTCGGCAATACGACGGTCGGCTGCGAGCATCGATACTGCTTTAGCGTCCGCGAGACGCGGCGCGCGCATAGCCAGCCGCTCGGTCTCGAGGACGGGGATACTCGCTTCACGAAAGCTGTCGCTTGGTATTTCTTCCAGCAGGGTCATGGCTCGGGCTCCAGTTTCGAACCCAGGCCAGCCCCAGGTCCTGAAATGCTTTGAGGGGGAGCCGGTCACCCGTCTCCCCCTCAAAGAGCCTCTATGAGCCCCTGCCGGTTTGACTTAGTGACCGGCAGACCTCGATTTTTGGTCTAACCGTTTATTCAGCCGCTTCTGCGATCGCCGGGACGACGGAGATGTAGGTGCGGCCTTTAGCTTTAGTGGCGAACTGAACTTTGCCGTCGACGAGCGCAAACAACGTGTGATCCTTGCCCATGCCTACATTACGGCCGGCATGCCACACGGTACCGCGCTGACGTGCAATGATGTTGCCGGCGATCGCGAGCTGACCACCGGACTTCTTCAGACCAAGGCGGCGACCATCAGAGTCGCGGCCGTTGCGGGATGAACCGCCTGCTTTTTTGTGCGCCATAGCTGGGCTCTCTCGAATTCCGTTACTTGCTACACCGATTCCTTGTCGGAATCACGTCACTAATTCTTACCTAAGGCGTCAGTCTGCCGCTTACGCGGCAGATTTGGCGGCCTTCTTGCGGGCGGCGGGCTTCTTCGCCGCTTTCTTTTCGCCTTCAGCGCCTTCGGCCGCTTCCGGCTTCGGCTTGGCGACCCGCTTGGGGCGCTCCGGCGGCGTCTTCGACGGCTTCTTGCCGTCGGTCAGGATTTCGGTGATGCGGATCACCGAGAACTCGTGACGGAAGCCGCGCTTGCGGCGCGAATTCTTGCGGCGGCGCTTCTTGAACGCGATGACCTTGTCGCCGCGCTCGTGGTTCAGCACCACGCCGGCCACGGTGGCGCCCGACACGGTCGGCGCGCCGACCTGCGGATTGTCACCGCCGACCAGCAAAACTTCACCAAATTCAATCACATCGCCCGGCTCGCCCGCCTGGCGGTCGATCCGGATCACATCTTCAGCCACAACGCGATACTGCTTACCGCCGGCCTTGATGACTGCGAACATCGTTTTTTTCCTTCGTGTTCAAATCCGCGTCTCAGCGCCCGGGGGCTCTGGACCGGCTTCTTGTCAGTCGATTTGTTGTTTGTGAACAAGGGCTTATGCCCTCGAACAAAGATGCGAGCCCAAAGGCCCGCATTCCGGCGGCTTTATGCCGGGGAAAACCGGCAAATGTCAAGGAAACAAGCGGATTTTGACTTGCCGCTGCTTGGAGCAGGAAATGCGGATGAGGCGCGTCGGCGAGTTTCATCTCTTGATTCTTCTTCCCAAAGAAACAAATATAATATATTATTTCACCTGAAATGGAGGGCAGGCATGGTTCTCGACGCGCAGCCGCAGGCGGCTCTGTCCGACTCCACCCTCGTGACCAAAGCGACGATCCGGGCGGCGGAACGCCTGAGTATCAAGAGCAAGACGCTGGCCAGGGTCATTGGCGTCTCCGAGGCGACCATCTCGCGCATGAGGCAGGGTGGCTACCCGCTCGAGCCGCATCAAAAACCGTTCGAACTCGCGGTGCTGTTTGTGCGGCTGTTCAGGTCGCTGGACGCCATGACGGGCGGCGACGAGAAGGTGGCCGCAGCATGGCTCGCTAACGACAACACAGCGCTGAGCGGCAAACCGATCGATCTCATTCAGACCGTTTCCGGGTTGGCGAATGTCATCCAGTATCTGGACGCGCGACGCGCTCTCATCTGAAGCCGCGCCTGCGCGTGGCACATGTTGGCGCGTTGTCGAGGCCCAGCATCATGTTTCGACGGCAAAGCTGACCGACACGGCCGAAGAGCAGACTCGACTGGAAGAACTTATCGAGGGAAGCAAGCCGCCGATTCCCGTCGCATGCCGCGGGCTTCACTATCTGCTGTTCACCCCCTTCCGATACGGCGCCGCCTATCCGAAGGGTTCGCGTTTTCGCCGCGCGGGCATGACCGCCGGTGTTTATTATGCCTCGGTGCGGCCAGAGACGGCGATGGCCGAACTGTCCTTTTACCGACTTCTCTTTTTTGCCGAGTCGCCGGCGACGCCCTGGCCCGCCAATCCCGGTGAATACAGCGCATTTTCGGCCGATTACGCGACCGAGCTTGCCATTGACCTCACACGACCGCCCCTGGACAGGGATCGCGCAACGTGGACTGACAAGACGGATTACTCAGGGTGCCAGTCTCTCGCCGATCTGGCCCGCGAGGCGCCCATCGACCTGATCAAATATCAATCGGTGCGTTGCCCGGACCGGGGAATGAATCTGGCGATATTGGACTGCGCCGCCTTTGCGAGCCACGACATCGGCAGCCGACAAACCTGGCGCATTCAGCTCAACGCCAGCGGCGTGCGTCTCATTCGCGACCACCCGAAGCTTGTTCTGAATTTTGACCGAGACGCCTTTGCGGGCGATCCGCGCATCATCGGGATGACGTGGGAGCGTTAGGTGCGATGCGTTGGCGAGTACCTCACTCCACCGGCGCCGTCGTCGGCGCTGCCGCGCCATTCTCCGCTTCGGCAGTATGCGCCAGCCGGTAGCCGACGCCGAGTTCGGTGACCAGGATCTTCGGCGAGTCCGGCGTTGGTTCGATCTTCTGGCGCAGCTTGCGTACGAAAATGCGCAGGTAATGCGTGTCCTGCATGTGGATCGACCCCCACACCTCCTTCAGCAGATGCTGATGCGTCACGACGTTGCCGGCGTGCTGCGCCAGCACCTGGAGCAGGCGATATTCCTTCGGCGTCAGCGTGAGGCGTTGGCCGTTGAGGGTGACGGTGCGGGAGGCCAGATCGATGGTCAGCGGGCCGACCGTCACCGAGGGCTCGCCCGAGGCGGCCCGCGATTGCCGGCGCAGCGCGACGCGCACGCGGGCCAGCAATTCCGCGATACCGAAGGGCTTCACGACATAATCGTCGGCGCCCATTTCCAGCAGCTGCACCTTTTGCGTTTCGGCCGACCTTACCGACAATACGATGATCGGTACCGTGGACCATGAGCGGATGCGCTCGACCACGTTGGAGCCATCCATGTCCGGCAGGCCGAGATCGACGATGACGATATCGACCGGCCGCAAGGTCGCGGCGCGGATCGCCTCGGCGCCGGTACTGGCTTCATGCACGACGAAGCCGTTGAGTTCGAAGCCGGTCCGCAGGAAGCGGCGGATCTGAATCTCGTCATCGACGATCAATACGATGGGGGCGGGTTCACTCATCTTGGTCGCTTTCCGTGGGGTAAACGGCTGCTTGGGGTACCGGTAACTCGATTGCCATCGTCGTGCCCCGGCCGGGGCCATCGCTGATGGCGCTCATCTTGCCGCCATTGGCGACGATAAAAGCTTTGGCGATCCAGAGTCCGAGGCCAGAACCGCTGGTCTCCGACGCCATGCGTTCGCCGCGGGCGAAGCGATCCCAGATGTGCGGCAGCTCGGAGTCGGATAATCCGGCGCCTTCGTCGGTCACATTCAGGATCATACGGCCGTCGCGGGCGCGCGCCGCCACCGTGATGGTGGAACCGGGTGGCGAATATTTGGCGGCGTTATCGAAAACCTGCACCAGCGCCTGCTTGACCAGTACCGCGTCCACGTGAACGAGCGGCAGATCGTTCGGCAGATTGAGCACCAGCTTGTACTGCGCCAGTCTTTTCCGGCACCGCTCCAGCGCCGTATCGAGAATGTCGGCCGGATCGGCCCATTCCATGCGCGGTTTGACGGCATCGCTGGAAATGCGTGTTGCATCGATAAGATTCTGAATGTCGTTGTTGAGGCGCTCGGCTTCGGAACGGACGTCCTGCGCCAGTGCCTGCAGTTTCGGCTCGGCGGCCAGCACCGGGGCGGTGCTCAGAACGGTGGCGGCGCCCATGATCGAGGCGAGCGGGGTGCGCAGCTCGTGGCTCACCGAGCCGATCAGCGCTTCGCGCAACTGGTCGGTTTCCGCACGCATGCGCGCTTCGTTGATCGCCTGCGCGATGCCGAGGCGATCGAGCGTCGCCGTGGCATCGGCGAGCACCGCAGCGATGCGGACACGCAGATCGTCGATGTCGGGTTGTCCGTGCGAGGGCTGCCCCAGATTGACGGCGACGAAACCGAATTCGGGGCTTTTCGGCGAGACGGCACGCACCAGCCATATCTCGTTGTCGTCGGTGACGACCAGGCCGTCGTCGCCGGGAGGAAGCTGTCTGCTTCCCGACCTGTCGAGCTTGTCGATCTCGGCCAGGACCTGCGGCGGCAGCAAGGCAGTCGACGTTTGGCGTGCCATGCCGGCCGCGTCGCGGAAGCTGGCAAACAGCACGGTCTTGCGCTGGATGGCCGCGGTGAGATGATCCTCGATCGCCGACTGGATGTCGGCGACGTCGAAGGCGACGGCGATCCGGCGCGAGAAGGCGTAAAGATCGCGCAGATCGACTTCGCGCTGGCGCGAATGCTCGAGTTCGCGTTTCAGGCGGCTGGCGAGCTGGCTGACGACGACCGCGACGATGATGTAGAGCAGGAGATTAATGACCTCCTGCGGATCGCGAATCTGGAACGAATAGAGCGGCGGAAAGAAGAAAAAGGCGGACGCCAGCACGCCGCAGACTGACGCGAACAGCGCGGCGACCAGTCCCCAGCGGATCGCGGCGATCAGCACGGGAACGAGATAGACGACGGTGCCGCGGGTCAGTCCCGCGTACCAGACGAAGGTGAAGATCGCGACCGTCACCAGGGCGACGAGGCCCAGCGTGAGCAGAAGCCCCCGCAGTTCCTGGCGCAGGCGGCGCGACGTGATGGTGACCGACATGGTGGTTCGGCGGTGACGGTTTTTTAGCCCCGGGGACCTATATACGCCCGTGACCCTTGTTTGTCCCGGCCATGTTGGCTAGATAGCCCCGGCCCGGACCGGCCGTCACGACAGGGTGTCAGCCCGATTCATGACCGAGGGTCAGGGTTCCGGAGAGGTGGCTGAGCGGTTGAAAGCACCGCACTCGAAATGCGGCATACGGGCAACCGTATCGGGGGTTCGAATCCCTCCCTCTCCGCCAAATTTTCTTCTCCGCGCCGCCACTTGTGGCGTTTTTGACAACCCATTGAAATATAAAGACTTATTAATTTGCGCCAAACGGGCGCCCGCTGAACGTCGCCGCGCAATGGCCGAATTTGTGGGCTGGCGAAGCCTCAGGCACAAACTGGGCACGGAACTAAGCCGAGCTTAATACCCGGCCGGGTAAAATGTCGTGCGTGGCCGGCCCAGTATTGGTTCCCTGAAAATGACAGTCGAGCGCTTTCGAATGCCCGCCGAGCTGAGCACTCTGCGGCTCCTGCCGGCCATTTACGCCTTGACCTTGTTCGTATCGGCGCTCCTGCTTTTCCTGATCCAGCCGATGTTCACCAAGATGGTGCTGCCGAGGCTCGGCGGCGCGCCCACCGTCTGGTCCATCGCCATGGTGTTCTTTCAGGCGGCGCTGCTGGCCGGCTACAGCTACGCGCATGTGTTGGTACGGCGCTTGTCGCCGTGGCAAGGTGCCTTCGTTCACTTTTGTCTTCTGGCCTGTGCAGCCGCGACATTGCCGATCGCGATTTCCTCGCTGTTCGCTGTGCCGCCGACAGAGGGCGTCTCGATCTGGCTCATCGGATTGTTTTCGGCGTCGATCGGGCTGCCCTTCGTCGCGCTGTCGGCGAGTGCCCCGCTGTTGCAGGGATGGTTTGCTGGCCTCGACCACGCCCAGGCGCGCAACCCCTATGTGCTTTATGCCGCCTCCAACCTTGGATCCTTCGCGGCGCTGTTTGCATATCCGGTCGTGGTTGAGCCATTTCTGACCTTGCGTGAACAGTCGCAGATCTGGTCGACCGGCTTTGCCGTGCTGGCGGTGCTGATCGCCGTTGCGGCTGTGCTTGGGCAGCGCCACCAGTCCGAAGCGTTGGCGCCCGAAAGGGCGGTGACAACGGCGTCTACGCCGTGGCCGGAGCGCTTGCGCTGGATGGCGCTGGCCGCGATCCCCGTCGGCCTTACCATCTCGGTGACGACCTATATCAGCACAGACGTCGCGTCTGCGCCGTTCCTCTGGGTCATCCCCCTCGCACTCTATCTCTTGACCTTTGTCGCCGTCTTTCGCGAGCGGCCGTGGCTACCGGCCTCCGTCGTCGTGATGCTTGTGCCATTCGTCGTTGCACCCTTGTCGATCGGTCTGCTCGGCGGCGCCAAGCACTACATGTTTGCGATGGTCGCCCTCAATCTGGCGGCATTCGTACTGTTGACCTTGCTGTGCCACGCCGAGCTGTACCGCCGACGGCCGGCGCCAGCCAAGCTGACGGAGTTCTATCTCTGGATGTCGGTCGGTGGCGTCGCCGGTGGGCTGTTCGCGGCGCTTGCGGCGCCGCATTTGTTTCCCCTGACCTACGAGTATCCGTTGCTGATCGTGGTTGCGCTCATGGCAATGCCGGGAATGTTTGTCCCGCGCGGACGAAGGCTGGCGCGTGAGATCGTTCCTCCGTTGGCGCTGGCCGGTGTCGCCGTTGTGGCTCGGCTGGTCTTCGGCGTCGAGCTGCCGGCGAGCGCCGCGCTTCCCTTCCAGATCGCGCTCGTCGCCCTAGCCGCTGTAATGCTGTTTCAGCGCAACCGGCCGACTCGCTTTGCGGCACTCGCTGTGCTCGCCTTCCTCGTCACGGCGCTTTGGCAACCCGGTCTCAACCGGGTGCTCACACTGCGCAGCTTCTTCGGCGTTCATCAGGTCATCGACACCGCCGACGGGTATCGGCTGCTTTTCAACGGCACCACATTGCACGGCGCCGAGCGCATCGCGGACATCGCATCCAGCACGCCGGAGCCGCTGACCTACTATTCTCCCGACGGCGCCATCGGGCAGGGCATCGAAGCGGCCCGCAGCGCGCAAGGTGGGCTGCGGCGCGTCGCGGTGGTTGGGCTCGGTACCGGATCGCTGTCTTGCTTGCGCCGCGGGGGCGAACGCTGGACATTCTACGAAATCGATCCGGCGGTCGTGCAGATCGCCCGAAACCCAAAACTGTTCAATTTCATGAGTTCCTGCGCGCCCGCGGCGCCCATTGTGCTTGGCGACGCGCGGCTCACGCTGGCACAATCTCCCGAGACTTATGACCTCATCGTGCTTGATGCATTCTCCTCAGACGCCATCCCGGTGCATCTGCTGACGCGCGAGGCAATCGCGGGCTACCTGTCGCGTCTCGCTCCCCATGGAGCGCTCGTGCTGCACATTTCAAATCGTTATCTTGAATTGGCGAGTGTGGTCGCTGCCATTGCCGCCAGCGAAGGACTCGTGGCGAAAGGTAAGCTCGATGCACGCGCACCCACCATTCCGTGGGACTATCGGGCGAACGCACAGGCTGCCGTCCTGGCACGGTCGCCCGATACGCTGCGTAACCTGGAAAGCGTGGCGGGTTGGACGACGCTGCCCCTCGAAACCACGGTGGCGGCCTGGACCGACGACTACTCCAATATCTTCGGCGCATTGCTCCGCAAGCAGCTTCGCTGACAGAAGTTGGCGCTTTCGCTGCTCGACCGCGGGACGTACGGGGGGCAAGCGGCCAGTTCGAAGGGCCGCGATGATCGTGGTCACCAGCATGCCGCTGGCGCTGGTGCAACTTCGGCCAGCAAGCCAGGCGCTAACGGCGAGGTTTCACACCTCGCCGCGATAGGCCTTGTCGAGCAGGGTGCGCGCCGCCGCTTGCGTCAACGGCACCGGGTTGCCGCCGGCGGTCGGATCGTCCGGCGCCATCTTCGCCACCAGATCGAACTTCGATTCATCGACGCCGAATTCCTTCAGCGTGTGCGGCACGGCAAGCTCGCGCCGCAGCTCCATCACCCAGGTCAGGAACGCGTCGAAGGATGGCGTGAGGTCGAGATAGGCGGCGAGCCGCGCGATTTTGGTCTCGATGGCGGGGCGGTTCAACACAAGTACGTAAGGCATGAACACGGCATTAGTCATGCCATGATGGGTGTCGTACAGCGCGCCGACCGGATGCGACAACGCGTGAATGGCGCCGAGCCCTTTCTGGAAGGCGGTGGCGCCCATCGCCGCCGCCGACATCATGTGGGCGCGCGCTTCGAGGTCGCCGCCGTCCTTGTAGGCGCGAGGCAGATACTCCTTGACGAGGCGCATGCCTTCGACGGCGATGCCGTCGCCCATCGGATGATAGAACGGCGAACAATAGGCCTCGAGGCAATGCGCCAGAGCATCCATGCCGGTGCCGGCGGTTATTTTCGGCGGCATGCCGACGGTGAGTTCGGGATCGCAGATCGTCACCTTCGGCATCATGCCGGGGTGGAAGATGACCTTCTTGGCGTGCGTCGCCTGCTGGGTGATGACGCCGGCGCGGCCGACCTCCGAGCCGGTGCCCGCGGTGGTCGGCACGGCGATGACCGGCGCGATGCCCTTGGGGTCGGCGCGCGTCCAGAAGTCGCCGATGTCCTCGAAGTCCCACATCGGCCGCGTCTGCCCGGCCATGAAGGCGATGACCTTGCCGGCATCGAGCGCCGAGCCGCCGCCGAAGGCGATGACGCTGTCATGCTTCCCGGCCTTGAGAACCTTGAGGCCGGCCTCGACATTGGCGTCGTTCGGGTTCGACCGGACATCGGAGAACACGCCGACGCCGAGCCCGGCATCGCGCAAGGCCGTGACGACGGTCTGCGTCATCGGCTGCGCTGCGAGGAACGGGTCGGTCACCAGCAGCGGCTTGGCAAAGCCGAGGTCCTTGCAGATCTGCGGCAGCTCCTTGATGCGGCCGGCGCCGAAGCGCACCGAGGTCGGATAATTCCAGTTGGCGGTCGGCGAGGTGGGCATGTCGAACTCTGTCGAATGAGGAGGGATGTAAGCGAAGCGATCAGGACACGGTCCTGAGGTGATAACTCTTGGCGCGCGTGAGCATGTCGTAGCCGATCTCGGACAGGCTGACGCCGCGGCCGGTATCCTTGACGCCGGTCCAGGCCAGCGCCGGATCGAGGTAATCGCAGCGATTCATGAACACGGTGCCGGTTTCGACCTGGCGCCCGATTGCCAAGGCGGCCTTTTCGTCCGAGGTCCAGATCGCCGCCGTCAGGCCATAGGCGCTGTCGTTCATCAGCCGGATGGCCTCGTCGTCGCCCGACACCTTCATGATGCCGACCACCGGGCCGAAATTCTCGACCGTCATCAGCTCCATGGTGTGATCGACGTTCGTCAACACTTGCGGCATCACATAGGTGCCGCGGCCGTCGTCGGCGGGAAACAACGTCGGATCGATGTGGCTGCGCGCGCCCCTGGCGACCGCGTCCTTGATCTGACGGCGCACGACCTCGGCGCCGCGCGGCGTCGCCATCGGCCCGAGCGTGGTTGTCTCGTCGAGTGGGTTGCCCAGTTTGTAGGTGCTGGTCAATTCGACGACACCGGAGACGAAATTGTCATAGAGCGACTCGTGGACATAGATGCGCTCGATGCCGCAGCAGCATTGCCCTGAATTGAAAAACGCACCGTCGACCAGGTTGTCGACGGCATGCTTGAGATTGGCGTCGGCACGCACATAGGCGGGGTCCTTGCCGCCGAGTTCGAGGCCCAGCGTCGTGAACGTGCCGGCCGCCGCGCGCTCGATGGCCTGACCGCCGGCGACCGAGCCGGTGAAGTTGGCATGATCGACCGCGCCGCTTGAGAGAATGCGCGCGGTGTCGTCATGGGTGAGCACGAGATTGGCGAACAGCCCGGCCGGCAGATCGGCGGCCCGCATCGCCTTTTCGAAACGCTCGCCAACCAGAATGGTCTGCGCCGCATGCTTGAGGATGACGGCATTGCCGGCGATCAGCGCCGGCACCACGCTGTTGACCGCGGTGAGATACGGGTAGTTCCACGGCGCGATGACAAGGACGACGCCGGCCGGTGTCTTGTCGATGAACCGGGTGATGCCTTCGATGGGCTTTGGCACATGCGGCTTGAGTGCGTCCGGGGCGATGGCGATCATGTGGCGGGCGCGCTCTTCGAACGGCCTGAATTCGCCGCCCCACTTCACCGGGCGGCCCATCTGCCAGGCGATTTCCGGCACAACCTCCTGGTTCATCGCCAGCATGGCGCCGACGAAGGCGGACATCTTCTCCATGCGTATGGCGAGCGGCACTTTCGCCCATTCTTTTTGCGCGCGCCGGGCGGCCCGCAACGCGGCGTCGATGGCGGCGGCGCTGGCCGAAGGGCGGCGCGCGACTTCGCTGCCGTCGATGGGAGAGATACAGACAACATCAGACATGGATAGGGTCCGAAACAGGAGAGAACGGAAGCCGGGATAACCGATGCGGTTCCGGCTCAGATGATTTCGAAGTAGCGCTGCATTTCCCAGTCGGTGATGGCGCGTCGGAACTCACGCTCTTCCCACTCGCGCGAGGCGGAGTAGTGCTCGACGAAGGCATCGCCGAACAGCGCGCGGGCCGGCTGCGACGCTTTCAGGCGCTGCGCGGCGTCCCACAAGGTGCGCGGCAGCGCACGCTCGTCCGGCAGTTTCACCTCATAGGCGTTGCCGGTCAGCGCCGCGCCGGGCTCGATACGATTCTCGATACCCCACAGGCCCGAGCCGATCGCCGCCGCCATGGCGATGTAGGGATTGATGTCGGCCGCGGCGACGCGGTACTCAACGCGCTGGGATTTCTCCGAGCCCTCGATGACGCGCAGCGCCGTGGTGCGGTTGTCGACCGACCACGCGGAGTCGGTCGGCGCCCAGAAGCCGGGGATCAGCCGCGTGTAGCTGTTCACCGTGCAGGCCACCATCGCCAGGATTTCCGGCATCAGCGCCTGCTGGCCGCCGACGAACCAGCGCATGATGTCGGACATGCCGTGCGGTTTGGAAGCATCGTGAAACACGCCCTTGCCGGTCTTGCGGTCCTGCAACGAGGTGTGCAGATGGCCCGATTGCCCCGGCCATTCGTGCGACGACTTGGCCATGAACGAGGCGATCCAGCCGCGCTTCTGCGCCAGCACCTTGGTGTAGGTCTTGAACAGCGCCGCCTTGTCCGCGGCGATGAGCGCCTCGTCGACGCGGATCGCCGCCTCGAGCACGCCAGGCCCGGTTTCCGTGTGCAGGCCTTCGATCTCGAAGTTCATGCCGCGCGCGAGGTCAAGCAATTCGCGATAGAAGTCGGCATGTACCGAGGAGCGCAGCATCGAATAACCGAAGAAGCCGGGCGTAATGTTCTTCAGATTGCGATAGTTCTTCTCGCGCAATGAATGCGGCGTTTCCTCGAACAGGAAGAACTCGAATTCCGCGGCGGCGCTGACCTTGAAGCCCATGTCGGCGGCGCGGGCGAGGACCCGGCGCAAGGTGCCGCGCGGGCAGACCTCTTCCCACTTGTCGGCGAATTCGCACAGGAAGAGTGGCAGATCGTCCTCGAGCGGAAGCAGCCGCATGGTCTCGGGCAGAAGGCGTACCGCGGCGTCGGGATAACCGGTGTGCCAGCCGGTAACCTTCACATTGTCATAAAGCTGGTCGTTGCTGTCCCAACCGACGACCACGTCGCAAAAGCCGAGGCCCTTGTCGATCGAGCTCTCGAATTTGTCGCGCGCGATGTACTTGCCTCGAAAAACCCCATCGACGTCGAACAGGCCGACACGGACGTAGGGAATATCGCGCTGGCGGACGTAATCGACGGCTTCCTGAGCGGACGAAATGGCGGGAATTTTTCGCATGATTGCCCCTGACAAACGCGAGGGAAATCATAGCGGAACCGGAACGTCCCGGACACTAAAATAAGAGTTCTCAGTAGCTTAGGGCCAAAATGGCTTTGCCGCAGCCTGCAGAAAGGTCTGTTTTGAGGTCCCAGGGCCAAGCCGGCCGCGCAACAGCGTCGCGCGGCCGGTGGCATCATAAACGCTTAACAGGTCGGGAGATCGGCGCCTGCGGCGGCGGACGTGCCTACGTTCGCGCCATCGGCGGTCGAGCCGGAGTTCATCGCGCTGCTGGACGGCTCCGTCGCCGAACCGGTCGTCGCGCTGCCGGTCGTTGCGCCGCCTGCCGCGTCGCCGGTCGTCGCGGAGCCGGTGGTCGCTGCGCCGCTACCAGCCCCCGAGCCCGACATCGCGGCCTGGAGCTGCACCTGGCCGTTGGCGTCGCGGCAGTGTGTCGCCGCCGAAACGTCGCCGGACGCCCCGGTGCTGGAGTTCATGTTGGTTTGCGCCGCCGCGCCGGCCGTCATCATGATCGTGGCGACCGAAGCGACGAGTGCGAGTTTCGCAGCGTTCATGGAGCTTCTCCTTGGTGTGGCGCCTCCCAGCGCCACACCAATTGAACGCGCGTCGCATCGTTCCTGCGGCAGAAGAACGCAAAAGGTCAGGTCCGATTGCCTTTCGGCAACATCGGCTATCAAGGGTGAAACCGAGGCCGCGGCATTGTATCGCCGCGCGCCCCAAGCCCGCCAATATCAGGCGACGCGTCGGCCGGCGCTCCACACCGCGCGCACCGCAGCGCCTTCCGGCGAGACATGAACGCGAATGGCGTCGGCACGCTTGCCGACGAGAATCTCGCCGCGATCGTTGAGGCCCACGGCTTCGGCCGGTGTTTTCGATACGGTACGGACGGCCGCAGGCAGATCGTAGTTCGGCGCCTGTTTCGGCAGCATCAGCGCTGCGAGCAGCAGGCTCGACGGCACATAATCCGACGACATCAGGTCGAGTAGCCCGGCACGCGCCAGTTCGGCGGTGGCGACATTGCCGGAGTGCGAGCCGCCACGCACGAGGTTCGGCGCTCCCATCATCACCTTGATGCCGTTGGCATGCAGGCCCTGGGCCGAGGGAATGTTGGTCGGAAACTCAGCGATGGCGACCCTATCGCGAATTGCGTCGTCGACGTGCGCCTGCGTGGTGTCGTCGTGGCTCGCGATCGGCGTGCCGTGCTTCTGCGCCAGATCGACCAGGCCCTTGTAGTTCTGCGGCGCGTACTTTTCCGAATGCGCAATGCGGCGGGCGAACATCTCGTCCAGCGCGGCTTCGCTCATGCCGCCGCTCTTGCCCTGATAATATTCGCGCAGCTTCTTCGGGTCCTGAAACTGGCGCTGCCCCGGCGTGTGGTCCATCAGCGAAACGAGGCGCACATCGGGGCGGCCAATCAGTTCGGCTGTATCGATAACCACCTTCGGCATCGGCACTTCGCAGCGCAGATGCAAAAAATGATCGACACGCAGCAGGCCGGCTGCGCGGGCCTTGTCGATGGCGCCGGACAGCATGGCAGCCTGGCCGTCGGCGGCTTCCGCGCCTTCCTCGCGCCAGACCCGCAGCGAGTCGAGCACGGTGGTGATGCCACTGGTGGCGATCTGAGCGTCGTAGGACACGACGGCGGACACCGGGTCCCACTGCACCTTCGGCCGAGGCTGAACATGCGCTTCGAGATGATCGGTGTGCAGTTCGACAAGGCCAGGCAGCAGAAGATCGCCTTCGGCATTGACGCCGCGTTCGGGCGCCTTGCCTTCGCCGATCTCGGCGATGTTGCCGCCGTCGAAGGCGACATAGCCGCGCTCGATCACGCGGTCGGCAAGGACGATGCGGGCGTTTTCGATGATCTCGGACATGATTTGAAGAGCTTCGGATCTCTATGCGGCAGTGGCAAATCGGGTGACGTCGACGGCGACATCGGCGATGTCGTCGCGGACTTGCTCGTCGTGAACGATGGCGACGATGGCGGCGCCGCGGCTTTTCCGTTCGCGCACGATATCGACGACCACGGCACGGTTCTTCGCGTCGAGCGAGGCGGTCGGCTCGTCCAATAGCAGGATCGGGTGCTCCGGCAACAGCCCCCGCGCCAGATTGATGCGCTGCTGCTCGCCGCCGGAGAAGGTAGCGGGCGGCAGGCTCCACAGCCGCTCCGGCACATTGAAGCGTTTCAGAATATCTGTGGCGCGCGTGGTGGCCTCGTCATGGGCGACGCCTCTTGCGACCAACGGCTCGGCGACAATGTCGAGCGCGGAGACGCGCGGCACGGCGCGCAGGAACTGCGTGACGTAGCCCAGCGCGCGCTGGCGTACGGCGAGGATGCGGCGCGGCGGCGCAGTGGCGAGATCGACCGTGGTATCGCCGTCGCGCACCAGGATGGCGCCCTGGTCGACGCGGTAGTTGCCGTAGATCAGCTTCAGGATCGACGACTTCCCGGCGCCGGACGGCCCCGTGAGCACGACGCACTGGCCCGGCTCGGCGGCAAGATTGACATCGCGCAGCACCGGCAGCTTGAGCCCGCCCTGCAGGTGCATGGTGAAAGTCTTGGCGACGTCTTTGAGTTCAAGCGCGGGCATGGGCTACACCGGCAAAATCGAGGACACGAGAAGCTGCGTGTAAGGCTGATGCGGATCGTCGAGCACCTGATCGGTGAGGCCCGCCTCGATCACCTCGCCGCCTTTCATCACCATGATGCGGTTCGACAGCAGCCGCGCCACGGCAAGGTCGTGGGTGACGATGATGGCGGCAATGCGCATTTCCGACACGATCCTTCGCAGAAGGTCGAGCAGGCGCGCCTGCACCGAGACATCAAGGCCGCCTGTCGGTTCATCCATGAAGATGAGGCGCGGCGCGGTGACGAGGTTGCGCGCGATCTGCAGACGCTGGCGCATGCCGCCCGAATAAGTGCGCGGCGTGTCGTCGATGCGGTTCTCCGGGATTTCGACGCGGCCGAGCCAGTCGGCGGCGGTGGCGCGGATGCCGGCATAATTGCGCTGGCCGATCGCCATCAGCCGCTCGCCGACATTGCCGCCGGCGGAAACGCCCATACGGAGGCCGTGCTGCGGGTCCTGATGCACATAGCCCCAGTCGGTGCGCAGCAGGAAGCGGCGCTCCGGCTCGCTCATCTCCCACAGGCTTTTCATGCCACCATCGCGCATGCGATAGAGGATGCGCCCGGCGCTCGGCTCGATCTGCGTCGACAGCATCTGCAGCAGCGTCGATTTGCCGGAGCCGGATTCGCCGACCACGGCCATGACCTCGCCCTCGTAGAGTTCGAAGGAGGCGTCGCGGCAGCCGAGCTGGCGGCCGTAATACTTGGTCAGGCCTTCGGCGATGAGCAGGGGCTTGTCGTCTTCAAAAGGGGTCATGCGCTTGCCTCGCTGAAGACGACACGGAAGCTGTAGCCGTGGCGCTCGAAACCGATGTTTTCGTAGAAGGCGTGCGCCCGCTCGCGCCTGGCGTTCGACGACAGCACGATCTTGTAGCAGTGCTTCTCTTTCGCCCGCTCCATGGCGAAGCCCATCATGGCGCGGCCGACGCCGCGGCTGTGCAGGGACGGGCCGACTGCGACGTCCTCAACCACCGCGGACGGCGCGCCGAGATGGCCGAGATTATCCATGATTAGCAGAGCAAAAGTGCCGACGATGCGGCTATCGAGCTCGGCGACATAAAGCGTGTAGTCGGGATAGCGGGCGAAGCGGTCGAAGATGCGCTCGGCGTCGATCGCCGGCAGCACCTTGCCGTCGTCGAGATCGGGCTGCGCGTAGAGCGCCAGCACGCCGGGCAGGTCGCGCTTTTCCGCCTCGCGGATGGTGACGGCGTCGATCTCAACCATGGGCGGTCTCGTTCTGGCCCGCCGCCGCAGGGCCGTGGCCTTCGGCGCGACGCTGCTCGCAGAAGTCGGTGTCGGAGCAAACGAACATCCGGCCGCCCTTGTCGTCGGTGATCACCTCGTCGAGATAGGAGTGCGTGGCGCCGCACAGCTCGCAAGCGGCGTCGTGGCGGTACGGCTCGAAGGGATGATCCTCGAAGTCGAGCGACTTCACATGCGTGTAGGGCGGGATGGCGTAGATGCGCTTCTCGCGGCCGGCGCCGAACAGTTGCAGCGCCGCGCTATCCGACAGCTTTGGATTGTCGAATTTCGGAATCGGCGACGGGTCCATCACGTAGCGCCCGCCGACTTCGACCGGATAGGCGTAGGTGGTGGCGATGTGGCCATGGCGGGCAATGTCCTCGTACAGCTTCACATGCATCAGGCCATATTCGGACAGCGCATGCATGCGGCGCGTCTCGGTCTCGCGCGGCTCGAGAAAGCGCAACGGCTCCGGGATCGGCACCTGATAGACCAGCACCTGGTTCTCGGTCAGCGCGGTCTCCGGAATGCGGTGCCGCGTCTGGATGACGGTGGCCTCTTCGGTGCGCGTCGTCGTCTCGATGCCCGCGGTCTTGACGAAGAACTTGCGGATCGAGACGGCGTTGGTGGTGTCGTCCGAACCCTGGTCGATCACCTTTAAAGTGTCATCGGGCCCAAGGATCGACGCGGTGACCTGCACGCCGCCGGTGCCCCAGCCATAGGGCATCGGCATCTCACGCGAGGCGAACGGCACCTGATAGCCGGGAATGGCGATCGCCTTGAGGATCGCGCGCCGGATCATGCGCTTGGTCTGCTCATCGAGATAAGCGAAGTTGTAAACCGGCGCGCTCATTCGGCGGCATCCTGCATTGCAGATTCTTTGGGCGTGTCGTCTTGCGGTTTTGCGGCGTGAAACTCAGCCTGCAGTTTGCGAAGCAGGCCGAGCTCGGACTGGAAGTCGACATAGTGCGGCAGCTTCAGATGCTCGACGAAGCCGGTTGCCTGCACATTGTCGGAATGGCTGAGGACGAACTCCTCGTCCTGCGCCGGCGAGCCGGTTTCTTCGCCCAGCTCGCGCGCCCGCAACGAGCGATCGACCAGCGCCATCGCCATTGCCTTGCGCTCGCTCTGGCCAAACACGAGGCCGTAACCGCGCGTGAAGCAGGGAGGGCGGGTGGCGCTGCCGGCGAATTGATTGACCATCTGACACTCGGTCATGAATATGGCGCCGAGCGGCACGGCAAAGCCGGCATCCTCGGCGAAAAACTCAACGTCCACAGAGCCATAGCGGATCTCGCCGGCAAATGGATGCGTGCGGCCGAAGCCGCGCTGGGTGGAATAGCCGAGCGCCAGCAGGAAACCCTCGTCGCCGCGCGCCAGGTTCTGCAGCCGCAGGTCCCGGCCCGCCGGAAACGACAGCGGCTCGCGGGTCAGGTCGCCAACCTCGCCGGCCGGCGCCTCATCCCCTTCGATCAGGCCATCATCCGCCAGCAATTCGGCCACCGAGCGGAACCGCGCGCCATCGGCCGGCGCCGTGGCCGGCTCCTCGATCTCGCCGCCGTCGGCGAGCGCGTGGTCGAGCAGGCGGTGCGTGTAGTCGAAGGTCGGGCCGAGCACCTGGCCGCCGGGCAAATCCTTGAACGTCGCCGAGACGCGCCGGTGTATATCCATACTACCGGTCTCCAGCGGCTCCGAGGCACCGAAGCGCGGCAGCGTGGTGCGGTAGGCGCGCAGCAGGAAAATGGCCTCGATCAGGTCGCCGCGCGCCTGCTTGATGGCCAGCGATGCCAGTTCGCGATCGTACAGCGAGCCCTCGGACATCACGCGATCGACGGCCAAAGCCAGTTGGTTGTCGATCTGATCCAGCGAGATTTCCGGCACATCGCGGTCGCCGCGCCGCGCGTCGGCGAGCAGCTTGTGGGCGTTGTCGATGGCGCGTTCGCCGCCTTTGACTGCGACATACATATCAGCGTGCCTCCACCGTGACCGAGCGCGGCAGCGCCGCGATGTCGTTGCCGGCGACCAGCACCAGATCGACGCCGCGCGGGAACAGCGTGCGGTTTGTTTTCATGCGTGCGGCGAAATCGGCGGGCAAAGGCGAGGCCGCGAAATCGCGCGACGCCTTGATGCCGGGGCCACGCAAGGTGAACGGCGTCCCGGCGAAGCTTTCGATCTGGACAAGGAGTGTCGTGGAGCGGTCCGGATATTCGGCGGTGCCTTGCGCGAACTGCGCCAGCGGCGGCATGGTCGCGGCATCCGCGATCAAGGCGAAAGTGGCTTCACCCGCATCGCGCACAATCGGCGCGCCACAGTGGAAGCGAATCCAGTCGGCGACCTTCTTCTCCGCGGCGAAAGCGGCATCCAGCCACAGCGGCGTTTCGTAATCGGCGAGGCTCTTGATCAGCGCGGCGGTCGCGGGCGCGAAGGGCGCGGGCGCCTCAACGCCCTTGAGCTTGCGCAATTCACCCGGTCGCGCCGTGCAGTCCATCAGCGCGCGGAAGGCGGCCTGGCTTTCATAAGCGGGCTCCATACTCCGCTCATTCCCGCGAAAGCGGGAATCCAGGTCTTGCTTCTTTAAGTCTGGACCCCCGCCTTCGCGGGGGTGAGCGGAGATTGGGCCAGGGTTGTTCATGTTCAATCCTCCCCGCGCACCAGGGTGAAGAAATCGACCTTGGTCGCCGCCGTGCGGGCGCGCGCGAGATCGGTCTTTTCTTTCTGCTTTTGCCGTAGCGGCGCGAGCACGCGGGTTTCGACGGCTTCGCGCTTGTCTTCGACCTGCCAGAGCGCGTCGCACAACGCGACCAGCCGCGCCTTTTCGCGATCGCGGCCGAGCACATAGCCGAAGCCGGTTTCGCCGGACGAGAGCTGCACCGCGGCGCGCGTCACGGTGGCCTCGCCCGCATTGAACGGCGCGCCGCGCGAGCCGATGCGTCCACGCAGCATCACAAGACCGACCTCAGGCACGCGCGGTTCCGAATAAGCGAGCCCGTCATCCAGCTGACGCAGACCGGCGGCAATCTCTTTCGAATCGGCGCGCGCCAGAACGGCCAGCGCTTCCCGCCGTTTTGCGAGGTCGGGCAGGGCGTTAGCGGGATTGGCGTCGGTGTCTGGCGTCATGCGCGAATGTCCCGGCGGACCGCTTGAGGAAGTTGTCTAGTCGGCTAGACAAGTGCCATTTATAACTTGTCTAGCCGACTAGACAAGTTATAAATGCGCAGCCGTGACGCTGTGATGACAGGGCCGCCATGCTCACACGCACTCCCCGGGGTGTTTCCAAAGGGTCTTCCGACCGCGACGACCTGCTCGCGCGCGGCGTCATGCTGTGGCGCTGCATCGCCGACGATTTCGAACAGGCGATCCTGGTCGGCAAGCACGACAACGGCTCGAAGCTGCCGCCGGAAAGCGAGATCGCCGCGCGCTACGGCGTCAATCGCCACACCGTGCGCCGCGCCATGGCCGAACTGGCGACGCGCGGGCTGGTGCGCACCGAGCGCGGCAGCGGCACCTTCGTCAAAACCGACAAGCTGAATTATCCGATCAGCCAGCGCATGAAGTTTTCCGAGATCGTGGCCGCCGCCGGCCACGAGGCGGAGGGCCGCCTGCAGGGCCATCGCCACGAAGCGGCGAGCGAGGACATTGCGCGCGATCTCTGCATCAAGCCGGGCGACGAGGTGGTGCGGCTGGAGATTCTGCGCGCCGCCGACCGCGTGCCGATCTCTGTCTCGACGTCATGGTTGCCGGCGGATCGCTTCGGCGACGCCGCCAAGATATTCCGCCGCGCGCGCTCGATCACGCGCACGCTCGAGCATTTCGGCGTCAGAAGCTACCGCCGCAAATGGACGCGCATCAGCGCCGGTTTCACCGATGCCGTCGATGCCGGAAGGCTACGGCTGTCGGTGCACCGGCCGATTCTCATCGCCGAAGGCCTCAATGTCACCGATGACGATGTTCCGATCATGCTGGCGCGGGCGCGTTTCTCCGCCGACCGCGTGGCATTGATTGTGGAAAGTTGAGTGAGGCCGTCATGGCCGGCTTCATGCCGGGCATCCACGTCTTCTTGGCATAGGAAGACGTGGATGGCCGGGACAAGCCCGGCCATGACAAATTGAATGTCATGTGGCTGTCTTGAAAACGAGTCGTTCTGAGATCATGGCCAGCAAACTTTCCACCACTCCGGTCGTCCATTCGACGGCCCAACTCACGCGCACCAAACTCGGCGTCTATACGGAAGTCGGCGAGCGCACCAAACTGCTCGAGGTCGAACTCGGCGACTACTCCTATGTCGTCAATGACAGCGACATCGCCTACGCGACCATCGGCAAATTCACCTCCATCGCGGCGATGACCCGGATCAATCCGGGCAATCACCCGATGCACCGCGCCACGCAGTCGCATTTCACCTATCGCGCCAGCGCTTACTTTCCCGACGCTGCCGACGAGACGGAGTTCTTCGACTGGCGGCGTTCGTTTCACGTCACCATCGGCCACGACGTCTGGATCGGCCATGGCGCCATCGTGCTGCCGGGCCGCTCGATCGGCACCGGGGCCGTGGTCGGCGCCGGTGCGGTCGTGACCAAGGATATCCCGCCTTATATGATCGCGGTCGGCAATCCGGCGCGCGTGCTGCGGCCGCGCTTTCCGGCGGCCGTCGCCGAGCGCATGATGCGGCTTGAGTGGTGGGATTGGCCGCACGAGCGGGTGGGACAGGCGCTCGCCGATTTTCGTGCGCTGAGCGCCGAACAATTCCTCGATAAGTACGAAGGCACGGCGAAGCCGGTGCTGCAGGCCGCGGTTTAAGGACAGCGATGCGTATTCAGGGTGGACAGGTTCTGGCCGGCGGCGGTTTCGTCGAGGCCGATGTGAGGACGGATGACGGCGCCATCGCGTCCGTCGGGGCCGATGGCGGCAACGGCCGCAGTTTCGATGCGCGCGGGCTTTATGTGCTGCCGGGCATTGTCGATATCCATGGCGACGCCTTCGAGCGGCAATTGATGCCGCGCCCCGGCGTCGGCTTTCCCATCGACATCGCCTTGCAGGACAGCGACCGGCAGGTGGTCGCCAACGGCATCACCACGATGTTTCACGGCCTCACCTGGTCGTGGGAGCCGGGCCTGCGCGGCGCGGAGAATGCCCGCGCCGTGCTCGGCGCCATTGAGACTTTGCGGCCGTCGCTCGGCGCCGATACGCAGTGCCATCTGCGCTACGAGACCTTCAACCTCGATGCCGAGAGCGAAGTGACCGACTGGCTCGGCGCGCGCCGCGTCGGCATGCTGGGCTTCAACGATCACATGCCGAGCGCCGATGCGCCGCCGCGCACGCGCAAGATCGCCGAGATGGCGGCACGCGCCGGGCTGACGGTCGAGGATTTCAACGCGCTGGTCGAGCGGCTGCGCGGCCGCGCCGGTGACGTGCCGGGCTCCATCGCGCGTCTCGCGGGGGCCGCCAATGCGGGCGCGGTGGCGATGCTCTCGCACGACGACATGTCGCCGGCGCAGCGGCAGTGGTTTCGCACGCTGGGCTGCCGCGTCGCCGAATTTCCGGTGAATGTCGAAACAGCGCAGGATGCGACACAGGCGAGCGACGATGTCGTCATGGGCGCGCCGAATGTGGTGCGCGGCGGCAGCCATATCGGCTGGGTCGCGGCCGCCGACATGATCGCGCGCGGGCTCTGCACCGTGCTGGCGTCGGATTATTACTATCCGGCGCTGCTGCTCGCGGCGTTCCGTCTCGCGCAGGACAAGGTGCTGCCGCTCCATCAGGCCTGGGCCTATGTGTCGGAGCATCCGGCGCGGGCGGCGGGCCTGACGGATCGCGGCACGATCGAGACCGGCAAGCGCGCCGACGTCGTTCTCGTCGATGGCGCCGATCCGCTGCGGCCGAAGGCGGTGGCGACCATGGCGAATGGCCGCTTCGTGCATCTGACCGACAGCGGCCGTTTGCAGTGAACGTGGGTGACGTCATGGCGGCGCGCTATGCCATCTATTATGTGCCGACCGCCGACAGCGCGCTCTATCGCTTCGGCGCCGCCGCGCTCGGCTACGACGCCTATGCCGGAAGCGACGTGCCTTATCTCGACGGCGTCGATGCTGCCGTGTGGCCGGCGCTGACGCGCGAGCCGCGCGTCTATGGCTTCCACGCCACCATGAAGCCGCCGATGCGGCTCAACGACGGCGTTGCCGAGCACGATCTGGTTGCCGCGTTCGCTGCGTTTGCCAAGGAGCAAAAGCCGGTCGCTGCCGGGACACTGGTCGTTCGCGAGTTGGGCTCTTTCATCGCGCTGGTGCCAACCGAGCCATGCGCCCCGCTCAACCGTCTGGCGGCAGATTGCGTGACCGTCTTCGACGATTTCCGCGCGCTGCCGACCGAACAGGAACTGGCCAAGCGGCTCAAGCCGGGCCTCACCGAGCGCCACGTCGAGCACCTGTATCGCTGGGGCTATCCTTACGTGTTCGAGGACTTTCGCTTTCACATGACCTTGACCGGCTCGCTGCCGGTGCAGAAGCGGACCGCCGCCTTCAAGTTCCTTTGCAATAAATTTGATCAGAGTCCCGACGCAGCGACTTTGTCGGTCGATCGGCTGGTCATTTCCAGGCAGTCGGCGCCCGGTGCGCCTTTTGTCGTGCTGCATGAAGCGGCGCTGGGTTAGCGGCGGCCAAAGTTCGCACACCGCGTCGAGCCTATCTCCGTTCATTCCCGCGAAAGCGGGAATCCAGTGGCCACATCGGATGCCTATATAATTTGCCTCTGGATCCCCGCTTTCGCGGGGACGAACGGAGATGGTGGCCGTCCTCATGCATAACTTGCTGACGCGGCACTCCTTTTGATATTGGCCCGCCCCCTCCGGTGAAGGCCGGGCAAAACCCCTGCCGCCTTCATCCGACTGTCACATGCCGTTGTTAGCGATTGTGACAACGAGGTCAGGAGGGCGCGGCGTGACAACGCAAGCTGTCATCGACGCTATCGGCATTTCCAAGTCCTATCAGCGCGGCAAGCCCGTGCTGAACGGCGTTTCCATTTCGCTCAAACGGGGTGAGATGGTGGCGCTGATCGGGGCGTCGGGCTCGGGCAAGTCGACCCTGATCCGCTCGCTGGCCGGTCTGATCCCGATCGATGCGGCGCGCGAGGGCAACGACGCCGGGCATATCAGCGTGCTCGGCCATTCGATCCAGCGCGGCGGCCGCATCAATTGCAGCCGCACCTTGCGCGCGCGCATCGGCGTCATCTTCCAGCAATTCAATCTGGTGCCGCGGCTGTCGCTGCTCACCAATGTCTGCTTCGGCCTGCTCGGCCGTCTGCCGACCGCGCGCGGTACGCTCGGCCGCTTCAGCGACGATGACAAGCGCGTCGCCATGCAGGCGCTGTCGCGCGTCGGCATCGCCGAGCACGCGCTGCGCCGCGCCAGCGATCTGTCCGGCGGCCAGCAACAGCGCGCCGCCATCGCGCGATCGCTGGTGCAGGGCGCCGAGCTGCTAATCGCCGACGAGCCGATCGCGTCGCTCGATCCCATGTCGTCGCGCCGGGTGATGGATCTCATCGCCGACATGAACCGCAATGACGGCCTCACCGTGCTGGTGTCGCTGCATCAGGTCGAATACGCGATGAAATACTGCCCGCGCACGGTCGCGCTGAAGGACGGCAAGGTCGCCTATGACGGTCCGTCGAACGCGCTGACGCCGGCCTTTCTCAACAGCATCTATGGCGCCGAGTCGGAAGAGCTGTTCCTGCCGAATTTCGGCGCCGCGGCGGAGCCGGGCCACGGTTCGCACTGGTCGGATCCGCAGGGCGGCATGAACGGCAGCCTGAACGGCAACGGCCATTGGTCCGATCCGCCGGGCGTTGTCATGCCGGCTGCATCGACGCTGGCTATGACGAGGCCGCACGCGAAATCCGGACGGTTGCTCGCCTGACCGCGGCATCCGCGTCCGTACCGATCGACAAGTAACGACTGCAACAGGAGAAGGCATTATGCGCAAGCTAGCCATGCTTGGTACCGCTCTGGCCATCGCCGCGAGCTTCGCGGCGACCGCGGCCAAGGCCCAGGAACTCAACTTCGGCATTATCTCGACCGAAGCCTCGGTGAACCAGAAGAAGAACTGGGAGCCCTATCTCGACGCCATGAGCAAGGCGACGGGCCTCAAGATCAACGGCTTCTATGCGTCGGATTACGCCGGCGTCATCGAGGCGATGCGCTTCAACAAGGTGCAGGTCGCCTGGTACGGCAACAAGTCGGCGATGGAAGCGGTCGACCGCTCGAGCGCCGAAGTGTTCGCGCAGACCGTGTCCAAGGACGGCTCGAACGGCTATTACGCGCACATCCTGGTCAACGCCGACTCGCCGTTCCAGAAGCTCGACGACATCCTCAAGTGCGACAAGACGCTGGATTTCGGCATCGGCGATCCGAACTCGACCTCGGGCTTCCTGGTGCCGACCTCGTATATCTTCGCCGCCAAGAACATCGATCCGAAGCAGTGCTTCAAGACCGTGCGTAACGGCAGCCACCAGGCCAACGCCATGGCGGTCGCCAACAAGCAGATCAACGCCGGCACCAACAATTCGGAAGATCTGCAGCGCCTCGAGAAGAACTCGCCGGAAGACTTCAAGAAGGTCCGCATCATCTGGACCTCGCCGATCATCCCGCTCGACCCGATCACCTGGCGCAAGGATCTCGATCCGGCCGTCAAGACCAAGCTCTATACCTTCCTCCTGAGCTATGGCCGCGTCGGCACCCCGGAGGAGATCAAGGCCGCGCGCGAAGTGCTCGCCAATCTCGTCTGGTCGCCGATGAATCCGTCGAACGACAACCAGCTGCTGCCGATCCGCATCCTCGAGGCCAACCGCTCGCTGATGAAGATCAAGTCGGACGACAAGCTGACCGCCGAGCAGAAGGCCGAGCAGAGCAAGCCGCTGACCGCCGAAATCGCCAAACTGCAGGCCGCCACCGCGAAGGCCGAAACCGCGCCGTTCAAGGCGCAGCTCGCCACCTTCGTCGAGGCCGACAAGGCCGGCGACCAGGCCAAGCTCAAGAAGATGATCGCCGAGTTCGCCGCCGCCGCGGTGAACACGCCGACCAACTAAGCCGAAGCATCGGGCGCCGATCCTCGCGGGTCGGCGCCCGTCTCATATCAGTCTGCGAACGCCATGACCGACACCAGCGCCAACATTCGCGGCAAACACGCGCCCGACATCGCCGTGCCGCATTACTCGGTGTCGCACCGCCTCAAGGGCTGGGCGGTCTGGCTGTTCATCTTCGCGCTGCTGGCGTGGAGCTGGTCGCCGTCGGAGATGTTCCGCGTCACCGCGCTGTTCACCGACTGGCGCAACATGGCGGAGTTCGGCAAGGCGTTCTTCTCGCCGAATTTCCATGACTGGCGGCAATACGTCACCGACATGGTGGTGACCATCCAGATCGCGATCTGGGGCACGGCGCTCGCCGTCATCTTCGGCATTCCGTTCGCGATCCTGTGCTCGTCAAATGTCTGCCCGCAATGGATCGTGCAGCCGGTGCGGCGGCTGATGGACGCCTGCCGCGCCATCAACGAGATCGTGTTCGCGCTTTTGTTCGTCGTCGCCGTCGGTCTCGGTCCATTCGCCGGCGTGATGGCGCTGTTCATCCATAACCTAGGCATCTTCGCCAAGCTGTTCTCGGAGGCTGTTGAAGCGGTCGATCCGCGCCCGGTCGAGGGCATTCGCGTTACCGGCGCGATCAAAGTGCAGGAAGTGACCTTCGGCGTCATTCCGCAGGTGATGCCGATGTGGAGTTCGCTGACGCTGTATCGCCTGGAAACCAATGTGCGCTCGGCGACCACGCTCGGCATTGTCGGCGCCGGCGGCATCGGCCAGACCCTGTATGAGAGCATCCGCAGCTTCCACTACGGCGACACCGCGGCGCAGATCATCATCGTCGTATTGACTGTGATGGTGCTGGACATGGTGAGCTCACGGATCCGCGCGACGCTGGTATGATCCGCGACGAAGAGCCGCGAAAATACATTGTCATAAAACTGTCATATGATTCCGGGTTCCGCGATGGAAGGAACCCGAAAAAATCGGCAATCGCTTCAACGCGTTAATTTTCGGCCTGGCGGCATCATTGACGCGTGCCGGGCAGCCGGTACGCTACCGCTTGTCTACGGGGTGGTGGTCTTGAGCCCGCGCGATCTGGCGGCGCAGTACGAACGGCGAGTGCGACATGTCGAAGAAAAAAGACGAAACCATCAAGGCCTTGAAGAAGAAGCTGAAGAAGCTCAAGGCTGAAGTCGAAGCGCTGAAGGCCGGCGGGCGGACGAAAGACAAGTCCGCCAAATCCGCGAAGGCCGCAAAGAGCGCTAAAGCCTTGAAAGCCGGCAAGGACAAGAAGTCCGAAAAACTCGGCAAGAAGCACAAGGCCGAGAAGAAACAGGCAAAGAACGCTGACAATGGTTCGGCCAAGGCAGCGAAAGGCGCGCCCGTTAAACCGGAGCCGATGAAAATCGTCAGCAACGAGCCGACGCCGCTGCCGCCGCCAGCCCGCATCGCAGCGGGCTGACGGCTTCTCATCGGCGGCTTTAGCTGGCCAATGCCGGCGTCAGCTGCTGACGCCGCCGCTGCAGCATGACGACACCGGCGAGCAAGACCAGCGCCGGGATATAGAGCCAGAAGCGGCTCGGGCGTTGCGCGGGAACCAGCACTGCGGTGATCTCGTCGCCAGCCGCCAGCCCGTATTTCGTCGCCTGGCTGCCGAACCGGACATTGCCGATCTGCGTACGGTCGCCGAGCGTGCTGACGTTGAGGCCGGCCGCGCGCAAACGCTCCGCTCCGGTGGCCCCTTCGCGCAACGTCAGCCGCACGACCTTGTCGACCTCGTCGCCGGCGCGCGTCTGGCTCTTGGCGCGGAAGCGGATGGTGGAGCCGAGCGGCACGTCGCCCGCGACCTGGACGAGATCGGCCGCCGGCCGTGTCACGAACGGATCGGCGATCTGATCGAGCCAGAAGCCGGGGCGGAACAAGGTGAAGCACACCAGCAACAGCGCCACGGTTTCGTACCAGCGGCTCCGGGTGAGCAGCCAGCCTTGCGTGCCGGCGACGAAGCATCCCATGGCAATCGCCGATGTCGTGATCACCAAGGCCAGCTCGGCCCAGCTCTCGATGTCGATGAGCAGAAGCTGCGTGTTGAAGATGAAGATGAACGGCAGCAGCGCGGTGCGGATTTCGTAGCGGAAGGCCTGCACGCCGGTCTTCACCGGGTCGGCGCCGGATATGGCCGCCGCCGCGTAGGCGGCGAGGCCGACCGGCGGCGTCACGTCGGCCATAAGGCCGAAGTAGAACACGAACATGTGCACGGCGACGAGCGGCACCGCCAGATCGTTCTGCGCCGCCAGTTCGACCAGCACCGGCGCCATTAAGGTCGCGACGACGACGTAACTCGCCGTGGTCGGCATGCCCATGCCGAGGATGAGGCAGATCACGGCCGTCATGGCCAACATGATCATGAGATTGCCGCCCGAGACCGCCTCGACGATTTCCGTCATCACGAGACCGACGCCGGTCAGAGCGACCGTGCCGACGATGATGCCTGCCGCCGCGGTGGCAATGCCAACCGAGGTCATGTTGCGCGAGGCGCCCTGGAACGCCTCGATCAGATCGTCGAAGCCTTCGCGTACGCGCGCGGCGTAGGCGTGCTCGTTGCGGAAGAAGGCCAGCAAAGGCCGTTGCGTGACCATGATGAAGATCAGCAGCGCCGTGCCCCAGAAGGCCGACAGGCCGGGCGACAGCTCTTCGACCATCAGGCACCAGATCAGCACGACCACGGGCAGCAGATAGTGCAGGCCGGTGTTGGCGGTGGCGTAGAAGTCCGGCACCTTGATGATGGCCTTCTTCAGGTCATCGGCCGGCAGGTCGGGATGATTCGCCTTGTAGCGGATCAAACCGACATAGGCCGCGAGCAGGACAATGCCGAGAACCCAGGATGCGGCTTCGCCGAAGGCGGTCTTGGTCCAGCCGATGCCGTAATAAATGGCCCCGCTGAGGATGACGATGCCGCAGATGGTCATCAGCGCGCGGAACAGCGCATGATGGACGGGGCCCGTCGAGGCACGCGGCAGGCCGCGCATGTGGGCTTTCGCCGCTTCGATATCGACGATGTAGAACAAGGCGGCGTAGGTGAGGATCGCCGGCAGGAAGGCGTGCTTCACCACTTCGGCATAAGTGATGCCGACATATTCGGCGATCAGGAATGCCGCGGCGCCCATGACCGGCGGCATGATCTGGCCGTTGACGCCGGCGGCGCTCTCGATCGCGCCTGCCTTCACGGCAGTGTAGCCGACACGCTTCATCAGCGGGATGGTGAAGGTGCCGGTCGTCACGGTGTTGGCGATCGACGAGCCGGAGATCATGCCGGTGAGCCCCGAAGCGACCACGCCGGCCTTGGCCGGACCGCCGCGGAACGTGCCGAGCATGGCGAAGGCGAGCTGGATGAAGTAATTGCCCGCGCCGGCGCGCTCCAGCAGGCTGCCGAACAGCACGAACAGGAACACCACGCTGGTGGAGACGCCGAGCGCGACGCCGAAGATGCCTTCCGACGTCAGCCACATCTGCGACGCGGCGCGGGACAGCGAGGCGCCCTTGTGCGCCAGGAGACCGGGCAGCCAGGGACCGGCGAAGATGTAGCTCAGCATGATGGCGGCGATAATCGCGAGCGCCGGGCCGACGGCGCGGCGCGCGGCCTCGAGCAGGCAGAGCACGCCGATGACCGACACGACGATGTCCGTCGTTGTCGGCAGGCCGGGTCGCAACGCGATGGCGTCGTAGAACACCAGAAGATAGAGCGCCGCTCCGACCGACAACAGCGCCAGGATCCAGTCGCCGATCGGAATGGTGGCGCGCGATGACGCCTTGAAGGCCGGGAAGGTCGTGAAGACCAGCATGAAGGCGAAGGCGAGGTGGATGATGCGCGCCTTGCCGTCATTGATGACGCCGAAGTTGAACGTGTAGGGCAGCGGCGAAGCGTACCAGAGCTGGAACAGCGCCCAGGCCAGCGCGATGCCGAAGATAAGCTTCTTGTTGAAGCCGGTGGCCTTGCGGCCGCCGGTGTCGGCTTCCGCAACCATGGCTTCGAGCTGCTCGCGAGTCGCGCCCGATTGATTAACGTCCGTCATCGCAGATCCCCTCAGCGCGAAATATCGCAAATGCAAAGCGCGGCGTTGCCGCCGTCTGTTATGAAACAGTGTTTTCGTAAGCGGCCGTCCTGCCCGGGCAGGATTGCGAAAAGCGGTATTCGCCTTTCGCAATCACGCTCGAAAGTAACAGGGGCGGCTCAGAGCCGCCCCTGTCCGGAGCTGGAATTACATCCAGCCCTTTTCCTTGTAGTACTTCACGGCGCCCGGATGCAGCGTTGCCGACAGGCCGTCCTTGAGCATCTTCTTCGGGTCGAGGTTGGCGAAAGCCGGGTGCAGCTTCTTGAACTCCTCGAAGTTCTCGAACACGGCCTTGGTCATGGCGTAGACGGTGGCTTCCGGAACCTTGGCCGAAGTCACGACGGTCGCGAGCACGCCATAGGTCTCGGTCGGGTTCGGGTTGCCGGCATACATGCCGCCCGGGATGGTCGCCTTGGCGTAGTAAGGATACTCCTTAAGCAGCGCATCGACCGCCGGACCGGTGACCGAGATCAGCTTGGCGCCGCAGGCGGTGGTCGGATCCTGGATGGCGGCCGACGGATGGCCGACGCCGTAATAGAAGCCGTCGATCTTGTTGTCGCAAAGCGCGGTGCCCTGCTCGTCGGCCTTCAGCTCGGCGGCCAGCGAGAAGTCGGACAGCTTCCAGTTCAGCTTGGCGAGGAGCTGGTCCATCGAGGCGCGGGTGCCCGAGCCCGGATTGCCGACATTGAAGCGCTTGCCCTTGAAGTCCTCGAACTTCGTCACGCCCGCTTCCTTGCGGGCGAGAACCGTGAACGGCTCCGGATGCACCGAGAACACGGCGCGCAGATCGGTGTCGGCCTTGTCCTTGAACTGGGCTTCGCCCTTGAACGCGTTGAACTGAACGTCCGACTGGGTGAGGCCGAATTCGAGTTCGCCCGACTTGATGGCGTTGACGTTGAACACCGAACCGCCGGTCGATTCCACCGAGCAGCGAATGCCGGTGGTGGCGCGATCCTTGTTCATGAGACGGCACACCGCGCCGCCGACCGCGTAGTAAACGCCGGTGACGCCGCCGGTGCCGACGGTGACGAATTTCTGCTGCGCGAGCGCCGGCGAACCGGTGAGCATCGCAATGAGGCCGGCCGCGGCAACGCCGCCGGTCAATGTCATCTTGTTCATTTCAAATCCCTCCAACCTGGTTTTAAGTTACGCAACATTCGATGTCGTGTACCCTTGTGCGTGGGTCCATCATCACGCATTCCGGCACGACGCCGCAATGCGTATTCTTTAGCGCCCGTTACTACGAACCGATCGCGGCGTCGACGGCCTCTCCCAATCTTTCGACGATTTGATCGATCGTATCATTGTCGCTGATGAATGGCGGGGCCATCAGCACGTGATCGCCACTCTTGCCGTCCTTGGTTCCACCCATCGGATAAACCATGAGGCCGCGTGCCATGGCTTCCTGCTTGATCCGCGCATGCAATTTGCGCGCCGGATCGAAGGGTTCCTTGGTGCCGCGATCGGCGACGATCTCGATGCCTTGAAACAACCCGCGCCCACGTACATCCCCGACGAAAGGATGATTGCCGAAGCGCTCCTGCAACCGGCGCGATAGCCGCGAGCCCTGGGCTTTGACATTGGCGAGAAGATTGTCGCGGCGGATGACGCGCTGCACCGCGAGCGCCGCGGCGCAGGCCAAAGGATGGCCCGTATACGTGTGGCTGTGCTGGAAAGCGCCCGAGCCTTTGGCGATGATGTCGAAGATCTTGCCCGACAGCATCAGCGCGCCGATCGGCATGAAGCCGCCGCCGAGACCCTTGGCGATGGCCATCAGGTCTGGCGCGACGCCGTCCTGCTCGCAGGCGTGCAAGGTGCCGGTGCGGCCCATGCCGCACATGACTTCGTCGAGGATCAGCAGCACGCCGTATTTATCGCAGATCTGGCGCACGCGCTTGAAATAGCCCGGCACCGGCGGCACCGCGCCGAGCGTGGCGCCGACCACGGTTTCAGCGATGAAGGCGAGCACGTTGTCGCCGCCGAGCTCATTGATCTTGTCTTCCAGTTCCTGCGCCAGCCGTTCGCCATAGGCTTCCGGCGTTTCGGTGGCGAGGCGGTCGCGATATTCATAGACGGGCGAGACATGGTGCGTCTCGATCAGCAGCGGCGAGAAATCGCGCTTGGCGGACGGGCGGCCGCCGATCGCCAGCGCGCCGAAGGTGATGCCGTGATAGCTCTGACGCCGCGCGATGAGATGCCGGCGCTGCGGCTGGCCGCTTTCGACCGCGCTCTGCCGCGCCAGCTTGATCGCGGCCTCGATGGCTTCCGAGCCGCCGCTGACGAAGAAAGTGTGGTCGAGCCCCGCGGGCGCGTTGGCGGCGAGTTCGTCAGCCAGTTCCTCAAGCGCAGGAGTCGTGAAGAAGCTGGTATGGGCGAACTCGATCTTGTCGAGCTGCGCCTTCATGGCGTCGATCACGTCGCGATGGCCGTGGCCGAGGCAGGACACCGCGGCGCCGCCCGAGGCGTCGATATATTGCTTGCCGGTGGAATCGGTGATGTGAACGCCTTCGCCGCGCACGGCGATCGGATAATCCTTGCCAATCTGGCGATGCAGTACGTGAGTCATTAACGGCTTCCTGAAGCGAGGGCAGTATTTTTGTCCGCGAAGAGAGCGATGGGCGATTTGCGCAGATGCGCCATCAGGCGCTGCACGGCGGGGCCGGCGCGGGCGCGATCGCAGAACGCATAAATGGTGAAGGGCGCGGCCCAGCGATTGTCGCCGGCGGCCTTGATTTTGCCGTCGGCTACGGCGTCGGCGGCGGCGGATTCCGGCAGCCAGCCGATGCCATGGCCGGCGACGATCATGTTGTGCAGGGCGCTGGCGAGGTCGGATTCGAAGGCCTTGAAGGAATGCACCGGCGCGGGCGCCGACTGCATGATGAGGTCGGCCATGCGGCCCATGAACGTGCTGGTCGAATAGTTGAGCAGCGGAAACGGCGCCTTCGCCGTGCCGGGCAGCTTGAACGCCGGCTGGCCGTTCTTCACCGCAACATAGGGCCGGAACCATTCGCTGGCGATGGCGACGCGATCGTAATGATCGGGATCGAGGAAGATCGGCTGTTGCGCGTGATGGAAGACGAGCAGCACGTCGGCGAGGCCCGCGACATGCGCCGTCACCGCGTCATGCACATTGCTGGCGAGCAGCCGGCAGCCCGATGCGCCGGTGATCGGCTGCCATTCGCTCCACCATGCGGGAAAGCGCGAGATCGCCAGCGAGTGCGGCAGCGCGAAAGTGACGACCTCCTGGCCGACCTCCGGAGCGCCATTGATGCCGGCTCGGGCATCGACCATTTGCTGAATGATGTCGGCGGCGGTCTGGCGGAAGCGTTCGCCGGCCGGCGTGAGCTTGGTTGGATAACAGGAGCGGTCGATCAGTTCGACGCCGAGCCAGGATTCGAGCTGCTGGATGCGGCGGCTGAAAGCCGGCTGCGAGGAGTGACGGGTCGCCGCGGCTTCGGTGAAATTGCTCACCTCCGCCAGACTCAAGAAGTCCTGCAGCCAACGAAAATCCATACGCACTCCTGACGCCTTCCGACGATAATCGGCCTTGGCCCAACATATCATGCAAATTTTGCATAAGGCGAGACGGCCGACGGGCGTAGGGTTGCGCCGCAACAGAAAATGCGGCGGAACCGATGAAAATTGGCGTTCTGGGCGCCGGCGTGGTCGGCCTGACCACGGCGTGGTGGCTCATTGAGGCAGGGCACGAGGTGGTGCTGATCGACCGGGCGGCGGGCCCGGCGGCCGGCGCCAGCGGCGCCAATGGTGCGCAGCTCTCCTATCGCTACGTCGCGCCCATGGCCTCGCCGAAAATGCTGGCCCAGTTGCCGGGACTGCTGCTGCCCGGCGAGAACGCCATCAAGGTCTCGTTCAATCCCGAACTCATCGGCTGGGGCCTGCGTTTCCTCGGGGCCTGCACCAGCGCACAGGTGGCGCGCACCACCGCGGCGCAACTCGCGCTGGCCGACCTGAGCCGGCTGGAACTGGAGCGTCTGCTCGGCAAGGTGCTACTCGACTTCGGCCTGCGCACCGCCGGCAAACTGGTGATCTTCCGTAAAGCTGCGGATTTCCGCGCGGCGACGCCGGGCGAGGACGAGGCGGCCGAACTGCTCGGGCCGGGCGAATGCCGGGCGCTTGAGCCGGGTCTGGCGCTCAAGGATAGCGAATTCGCCGGCGGTCTCTACACCGCGTCGGAGCAGGTCGGCGACTGCGCCGCGTTCTGCCAGCAGCTCTTCGCCAAACTGAAAGAGAGCAACCGCGTCGATGTGCGGATGAACACCGCAATCGGACGGCCGGTGGTCAGGAACGGCCGCATGACCGGCATTGAGACCGACCACGGCACCGTGGAGGCTGATCTGTTTGTTTTGTCGCTCGGCTCCGGCGCGCGCGCTTTCGCCAAATCCTGCGGCTTCAATCTGCCGATCTATCCGGTGAAGGGACACTCCATCACCGTTGCCGATGGCGGCGTGCCGCCGCTCAAGCACAGCGTCACCGATTACACTCGCAAGATCGTCTATGCGCCGCTTCCGGGCGCGACGCGCATTGCCGGCTTCGCCGACTTTCAGGGCTATGACACGACGCCGGTGCCATCGCGCATCGCGCAATTGAACGAAGCGGCGGCGGATACCTTCGACATTGCCGCGCATGGCGAGGACGAACCGTGGGCCGGGCTGCGGCCGATGACGCCGGACAGCAAGCCCGTGATCGGGCCGTCGCCGCTTGACGGTCTCTTCCTGAACACCGGGCAGGGCATGCTCGGCTGGACGCTCGCCTGCGGCAGCGCGCGGCTGACGGCCGATCTCATCGACGGCAAGCCGCCGTCGTGTCCGGCCGGGCCGTTCGACGCGGGCAGGTTTGGCTGATCTTACCTCTCCCCGCATTGCGGGGAGAGGTCGGATCGCCGTAGAGATTTGCTTGAATGCTCAGACTGTAATGGCGATCCGGGTGAGGGGCCGTGCAATGCCCCTCACCCGGCTCGCGCCTCACCGGCGCTCGCCACCCTCTCCCCGTAAAACGGGGAGAGGGAAGGAAGGGCTGTTCACTCCCCCGCCAGCTCCTCGCGCATCATTTCCAGTTCGAGCCACTGATCTTCGGCTTCGGACAGTTTGCGCTGCGTCTCGCCAAGATCCTTGGTGATCCTGTCGAAGGCGTCGCGGTCGCGAACATAGAGCTGCGGATCGTTGAGCTTGTCCTGCAGTTCGCTCGCCTTCTTCTGCAGCGTCTCGATCGTCTTCGGCAGCGTTTCCAGCGCGTGCTTGTGCTTGAAGCTCATCTTCTGCTTTGACGCCGGTTTGTCGGCAGCCGGCCTCTCCGCCTTCGGCGTTTCGGCTTTGGGCGCTTCCTTGGCCGCCGCCCGGGCTAGATCCTCGCCACGCTGCTTGAGCATGTCGGAATAGCCGCCGGCATACTCGGTCCAGCGGCCGTCGCCTTCCGGCACGATCACGCCCGAAACGAGGCGATCGAGAAAGTCGCGGTCGTGGCTGATCAGCAGCACGGTGCCGGGATAATCGCTGATCGTCTCTTCCAGAACGTCGAGCGTTTCCATGTCGAGATCGTTGGTCGGCTCGTCGAGCACCAGCACGTTCGAGGGCTGCGCCAGCGCCTGCGCGAGCATCAGCCGGCCGCGCTCGCCGCCCGACAGCTTGCCCAGCGGCGTGCGCGCCTGCTCGGGCGAGAACAGAAAGTCTTTCATGTAGCCGATGACATGCTTCGGCGTGCCGTTGACCATCACGGTTTCGCCGGCGCCGCCGGTCAAGGCATCGGCAACCGTGGTGTCGGGGTTGAGGCTGTCGCGATGCTGGTTCAGCGTCGCGATGGCAAGATTGGCGCCGAGCTTGACCGTGCCGGAATCCGGCGCATCCGCACCGGTGAGCAGATTGATCAAGGTCGTCTTGCCGGTGCCGTTCGGGCCGACAATGCCGATGCGATCGCCGCGCGCGACGCGCAGCGAGAAATCGGTGACGATGGCGCGCTCACCATAGCTCTTGGAAATGTTCTTGGCCTCGATCACCAGCGCGCCGGATTGTTGCGCGCTGCCCGCGGTGATGGCCGCCGCGCCCGCCGTGCCGCGATAGCTGCGACGCTGCTCGCGCAAGGCGGCGAGTTCACCGACGCGGCGCATGTTGCGTTTGCGCCGCGCGGTGACGCCATAGCGCATCCAGTGCTCTTCGGCGGCGATCTTGCGATCGAGCTTGTGCTGGTCGCGCTCTTCTTCCGCCAGCACCTGGTCGCGCCATTCCTCGAAGAAGGCGAAGCCCTTGTCGAGCCGCCGCGTGAAGCCGCGATCGAGCCACACCGTGGTGCGCGTCAGATTGGAGAGAAAGCGTCGGTCGTGGCTGATGACGACCAGCGCGGTGCGGCGCGCGGCGAGGTCGCGCTCCAGCCACTCGATGGTCGGCAAATCGAGATGGTTGGTCGGCTCGTCGAGCATCAGGATGTCGGGATCGGACGCGAGCGCGTAGGCGAGCGACACGCGGCGCGCCTCACCGCCGGACAGATGCGACGGATCTTCCTGGCCGGTGAGGCCAAGCTCTTCGAGCAGCTGCCGGGCGATGTAGGTATCGTCGGTCGGTTTCAGCCCGCTCTCGACGTAGGATAGCGCGGTGGCATGGCCGCCGAAATCCGGCTCCTGCGACAGGTAGCGCACCAAAGCGCCCGGCTGCACGAACACCGTGCCGGCGTCCGGCTCGACCAGGCCGGCGGCGATCTTGAGCAAGGTGGATTTGCCCGAGCCGTTGCGGCCGACCAGCGACACGCGCTCGCCAGTCGAAACCGAGAGGTCGGCGCCGCTTAAAAGCGGTGTGCCGCCGAAGGTCAGCTTGATGCCGGTGAGTTGCAGAAGGGGAGGAGGCGCCATGGCCTCTCGCTACAGGGCGGGCGCGGCCAGGTCAAAGCATCGTTAACAACCTGGCGCGCCTGGATATTGCTTCTATATTACAGTGATTTACGGGGTAATGTCAGGATTTGCGGATGCGGAAGGTCAGAACGTCCTGGCCCTGCTCGTTGCCGACGTCGCGGGCCTCCAGCGTATCGCCGGTCTGCCGCACCAGATTGGGAATATCGATGGCGGCCATCGGATCGGTGCATTCGGCGACGACGACGTCGCCGGACGGAAGCGTCGACAGCATCTTTTTCACGCGCAGCGTGGGCAGCGGGCATTTCAGGCCGCGCAGGTTCATGATTTTTTCAGCCAAGGTTCGGCTCCTGTTGCCGCCGCTGCTGCGCTAGACTGGCTGTCATTACACAAGGGAACGACCAGGGAAATATGGCGGCGGCTTCCGAGACCCTCCAGACGATTTCGAAGCTGACACCATTGTCCGAGGTCACGGCGATGGTCGATCTCCGCGTCAAGCCGGTGACGCCGCGCACGCTGGACGTCGCCGCCGCGGCCGGTCGCGCGCTCGCGGTCGATGCGATGGGCCCGGCGCGGCCGTCGTCGGCGCTGGCATTGATCGACGGCTGGGCGCTCGCCGCCGATGCCACGCTCGGCGCCGGATCGTATGCTCCCATTCCCCTCATCCGCGCGCCGCAGCGGATCGAAACCGGGCAGGTGTTGCCGCCCGAGACCGACAGTATTGCGCCGCTCGATGCGGTGGCGGTCAAAAACGGCTTCGCGGAAGCGCTCGCCACCATCAACCCCGGCGACGGCGTGTTGCCCGCGGGCGGCGACAACGACGCCGCCATTCCGCTGCGCCGCGCCGGCGAGCGTCTGCGCATGACCGATCTTGCCGCCTTCGCTGCGGTCGGCCTGTCGCGCATCGCCGTGCGCGAGCCGCGCATCCGCGTTCTGCCGCTGCGCGGCACCACCATCGTCAGCGCCGCGGCGCGGTTGCTGGCGAGCGACATCGAGCGACGCGGCGGCGCCGCCAAGCTCGACGATCCGGCCCGCGATCTGGGCACCGTGCTCGCCTCCGAATCCGCCGACGCCATTGTGGTCATTGGCGGCACCGGTTCGGGCCGCAACGACAACAGCGTTCACACGTTGGCGCGCGACTGCGAACTCGCGGTGCATGGCATGGCGATCACGCCGGGCGAGACCGCCGCGCTTGGTTTCGCCGGGCCGCGGCCGCTGCTGCTGTTGCCGGGACGGCTCGATGCAGCGCTCAGCGTATGGCTTACGGTTGGCCGGCGCATTCAGGACCGACTGGCCGGCGTTCCGGGCGGCGAACGCCAGCCGTATAAAATTCTCACTTTGTCGCGCAAGGTGTCGTCCACCGTCGGACTCGCCGAGATCGTGCCGGTGCGCCGCGTGCAGGATACGGTCGAGCCGTTGGCGTCCAGGTATCTGCCGCTGTCGGCGCTGACGCGATCGGATGGCTGGATCATGGTGCCGGCGGACAGCGAAGGCTACGCGGAGGGCACCACGGTGCAGGTGAGGCCGTGGCCATGAGCGAGACCGGAACCGGCACGGCGGCCGACAATGATCTGATCGCGCGCGTGCGCGCGGCAGCGCGGCAGGAGCAGTTCCTCGAAGTCGCTTCCGCCGAGGAGGCGCGGGCGCGGTTCGAGGCGCATATCGACCTCAAGCCGCTCGGCGCCGAGCGCGTCACCCTGGCGCAAGCCTTGACGCGTGTTCTCGCTCACGACGTCGTCGCCGCGGTCGATGCGCCGCCGTTCGACCGCGCCAATGTCGATGGTTTTGCGCTGCGGGCCGCCGACACCATCGGCGCCGGCGACATGGCGCCCAAAGTGCTGACGTTGAACGCCGAAGTGATTGCCTGCGGCGATAGCCCGGCGCTCGAGGTGAAACCCGGCACGGCGACGACCATCGCCACCGGCGGCGTGGTGCCGCGCGGCGCCGATGCGGTGGTCATGGTCGAGCACACGGAATTGATCGGCGAAAGCGCGCCGCGCATCGAACTGCGCCGCGCGGCCACGCCGGGACAATTCATCTCCTATGCCGGCTCCGATATTGCCCGCGGCGAGACCTTGCTGCGCAAGGGCGCGCGCATCGGCTCGCGCGAGATCGGCATGCTGGCCGCGAGCGGGCTCGCGCATGCCGACGTGGTACGGCGGCCGCGCGTCGCGGTGATTTCGACCGGCGATGAACTGGTGCCGCCGGGCGAGCCGCTCAAGCCCGCCGGCATCTATGATTCCAACGGCGCCATCATCGCGGCGGCGGTGGTCGAGGCGGGCGGCGAAGCGGTGCCGTTCGGCGCCGTGCCGGACGACAGAGCGGCGCTCGACAAGACGGTGCGGGCGGCGCTCGCCTCGTGCGACATGGTGGTGCTGTCGGCCGGCACATCCAAAGGCGCGGGCGATCTGTCATATGCCGCGGTGGCTGCGCTCGGCGCGCCCGGCATTCTCGTGCATGGCGTCGCGCTCAAGCCTGGCAAGCCCTTGTGCCTCGGCGTCGCCGGTAAAATTCCATTCGCCGTGCTGCCGGGTTTCCCGACCTCGGCGATTTTCACCTTTCATGCCTTCATCGCGCCGGTGATCCGCGCGCTCGCCGGCCTGCCGCCGGAAGCGGCGCAGAGCATCGACGCGCGCGTGCCGGTGCGCATCCCCTCCGAACTTGGCCGCAAGGAGTTCGTGCTGGTGTCGCTCGTCGGTGGCGACGACGGGCCGGTGGCGTTTCCGACCGGCAAGGGCTCAGGCGCGGTGACCAGCTTTTCGCAGGCCGATGGCTTCATCGAGATCGATGCGCTGGCGAGCGCACTCGATGCCGATACGCGTGGGCAGGTGACCTTGATCGGCACCAGCGCTGCGGCGCCGGACGTCACCATCATGGGCAGTCACGATGTCGCGCTCGATGTCGTCGTCGGCGCGTTGGCCGAGCGCGGCTTTTCGGCGCGCACGCTCGCGGTCGGCAGTCTCGGCGGCGTCGCGGCGGCAACGCGCGGTCAGTGCGACATCGCGCCGGTGCATCTGATCGACCCGCGCAGCGGCGACTATAATGTGCATCTCGTGACGCCCGAATTGTCGCTGGTGCGCGGTTGGACCCGTATGCAAGGCATCGTCTTCCGAAATGGCGATGATCGCTTCGCCGGCAAAAGCGTTGCTGAAGCCGTTAATATGGCGCTGGCCGACAGCGGCATGCTGATGGTCGGCCGCAATGCGGGCGCCGGCACGCGTGTCCTGATCGACCGGCTGCTCGATGGCGCCCGGCCGCCGGGCTATGCCAACCAGCCGAAGTCGCACAACGCCGTCGCCGCCGCGATTGCCCAGGGCCGCGCCGACTGGGGCGTGGCGATCGAGCCGGTGGCGAAGATGTACGGCCTCGGCTTCATCCCGGTGGCGCCGGAACACTACGATTTCCTGGTCGTCGAAAGGCGCAAGGCGCGACCGGCCGTCCAGGCCTTTCTCGCCGCGCTGCGTGACGAGACGATCCGGGCCCGTATTCGCGCCATCGGCATGGAGCCGGCGTAATCGGGCGCATCCCGCGACGGCGGCAGTGGTATCGCAGGCCGGTCACAAGCCCGTGCCCGCGAGGCCGCGCTATTGACCCTCCGGCAAGCCGCACGGTACTTTTGTACATTCATTAATATCGCAGTGTCGTCGGATCGCCCGACGCCAGGAACGGGCGCCCGAGCGCAATTCGCAAAATGCCGGAACGCGGACTTCTTGAGGCCATTCGCGCCGCCGGTGGCGTCACCGAACTGGCGCGCCGCATCGGCATCTCTCAGCCGTCGGTGTCGAACTGGTCGCGCGTCCCGGCCAGCCGCGTTATCGCGGTGGAGACCGCGACCGGCGTCGACCGCTCCGTCCTGCGGCCCGACCTCTACGCCATGGCGGAAGACGGGCCCGACGACATGGATTTCGCGCGCGACCGCGAGAACGCCATTATCGGCGCGCGCTTCAAATCGACGATGCGCATCGTCGGCCTCGCCGGCTGGAGCGGTTCGGGCAAGACCACGCTCATCACCAAGCTCATTCCGGTATTGAAGGCGCGCGGCATCAGCGTCTCGACGCTCAAGCACGCGCATCATGGCTTCGACCTCGACAAGCCGGGCAAGGACAGCTTCATGCACCGCAAGGCGGGCGCCACCGAGGTGATCATCGCCTCGGCGAACCGCTGGGCGATGCTGCACGAGCTGCGCGAGGAGGAAGAGTGGGACATGCTCGACCTGGTGGCCAAGCTGTCGCCGGTCGATCTGGTGCTGGTCGAAGGCTTCAAGCGGGACGCCTTCCCCAAGATCGAAGTGCACCGCGCCGCCAACGAAAAGCCGTTGTTGTATCCGAACGACTCCTACATCGCCGCCGTCGCGGCGGATATCGCCCTGCCGCAAGTCAAGCTGCCGGTGGTCGATCTCAACGACGTCGAGGCGATCGCCGATCTGGCCCTCAAGCACGCCGTCACGGTCGGCGAAGTCGAACGCGCGATGGCCGGCTAGCTGGCCGCAGGCACTCGCCTTTTGCGCATGCGGGAGAATACATGGCGCAATTGACCGACGACTGCTTTGCATTTTCCGGAGCGCTTCTGCCGCTGCCGGACATGGAGCGGCTGATTGCCGAACGCATCACGCCGGTCGCCGACACCGAGCGCGTGCCGCTGCGCAGCGCCCGCGGCCGCGTCACCGCGAGCGATATCAAGGCGCCGGTCGATCTGCCGCCGTTCGATAATTCGGCGGTCGATGGCTACGCCGTGCGTCACGCCGATCTGGTTGTCGATGGCGACACGACGCTGAGCGTCAGCGGACGGCTCACCGCCGGCGCGCGCGCCGATTTGACGTTGGGGCCAAAGGAGGCCATCCGCATCTTCACCGGCGCGGCGATGCCGGCGGGCGCCGATACGGTCTACATGCAGGAAGACGTGACGGTCGATGGCGACCGGGTGACAGTGCCGAAGGGTTTGGCGCTCGGCGCCAATCGTCGCCTGGCCGGTGAGGATGTTGCCGCGGGGCGCATCGTGCTGCCGACAGGCACGGTGCTCGAAGCGCAGCACATCGCGCTGCTGGCGGCGCTGGGCATTGTCGATATCGAGGTGCGGCGACGGCTCAAGGTTGCGATCTTCTCGACCGGCGACGAAGTCGTCGAGCCGGGAGCAACGCGCGGCGCCGCGGCGATCTTCGATGCCAATCGCTATCTCATCGGCGCGCTGCTCGAACAGCTCGGCGCGGTGGTCACCGATCTCGGCATTCTGCGTGACGATCCGGCCGAGCTTGCGCGCGCGCTCGCCAAGGCGGCGGCGTGGCACGATCTCATCATCACCTCCGGCGGCGTCTCGACGGGCGACGCCGATTATGTGCGCGCCGCGGTGGAGAAGATCGGCAGTCTGGTGTTCTGGCGCATTGCCATCAAGCCGGGACGGCCGGTGGCGATGGGCGTGATCCGCGCCGCGCCGCGCAAGGATTACGCGGCGCATGCGGGGGCTGCCTTCTGCGGATTGCCCGGCAATCCGGTGGCGGTGTTCGTGACCTTTGTGCGCGTGGTGAAGCCGCTGCTGCTTCGCTTGTCTGGCGCGCGGCCGCAAGCCTTGCTGCCGCTGCCGGTGCGTGTCGCTTTTGCCTACAAGAAGAAAAAGGACCGCCGCGAATATGTGCGCGTGGCGCTGCGCCGTGCGGCCGACGGCGAGATCGAAGCATTCAAGCACCCGCAGGACGGCGCCGGCATTCTCACATCGCTGACCGAGACCGACGGGATGCTTGAACTCCCGGAGGATCTGACCGCGATTGCTCCCGGAGACCGCGTCGGCTTCCTCTCATTCGCGGCGCTGATGGGATGAACCTCAAGCCGCCGGCCGATCCATTCGACACGGCGCAGCGGGTTCGCGGTCGCTTCGTCAACAAGAGCGGCAAGGCGCTGACGCGCGGTGACGTGTGGCGCCTGCTGCGCACGCACCAGGCCGCACCTTGGCCGGAGAGCATCACGGCGCCACGGGCCGAGACGCCGCTGCCGCGCGTGACCGACGGCATCCGCATCACGCCGATGGGCCATGCGACGGTGTTGCTGCAGGTGGCGGGGCTCAACATCGTCACCGATCCGGTGTGGTCGGATCGCGCCGGACCGCTGCCATGGCTCGGGGTCAAGCGCCGCTGTCCGCCACCGCTCGCGCTCGATGATCTGCCGCCGATCGATATCGTGCTGCTCAGTCACTGTCATTACGATCATCTCGATCGCGCGACACTGGCGCGCCTCGAGCGGCGCGATCGGCCGCGGCTGGTCACCGGCCTCAAGGTCGGTCGCATCACGCCTTGCCGCAACGTGTCCGAACTCGACTGGTGGGGCCGCGCGGCGCTGGCCGATGATGTGAGCGTAACTTATGTGCCGGCCGAGCATGCGTCGGCGCGCGGGCCGTTCGACCAGAACAAGAGCTTGTGGGGTGGTTTCGTCATCGGGAGTCCGGCTGGCACGATCTATTTCGCCGGCGACACCGCCTTCGGCACGCACTTCACCGCCATTCGCGAACGCTTTGGATCACCCGACGTGTCGCTATTGCCGATCGGCGCTTATCTTCCGCGCTGGTTCATGTCCATCGTGCATATGGACCCGCAACAGGCGGTCGAGGCGGCGACCATTCTGCAATCGCGCGTCACGCTGCCGATCCACTATGGCGTGTTTCATCTCGCCGACGATGGCTATCATGAGCCGCTTCATGCGCTGCGCGAGGCTCTGGCCGGCAGCGATCTCGATGTGCGGGTGCCGGATTTCGGCACCGCGATCCATCTCTAGATCATCCGCTCGGCGGCGACCGCTTCGGCCCTGGCGAGATCGTCCGGCGTGTTGACGTTGAAGAACGGATCGACAGGGTCGGTCGGCCATTCGGCGATGGCGATGCCATGGCGCGCCGTCCACACCTCGATCTTGCGCAGGCCCTCCACGGTGAGCGCCTTGCGCAGATCCTCGCGCAGCGCCAGCGGCCACAGGCCGACGACGGGATGACGCCAGTCGCCGGACTTGGCGCAGGCGAGCGGCACGCCGGCGCCCAGCTTGCGGCGCGCTGCATGCAGGCGTTCGACGAGATCGTCGGGCAGGAACGGGCAATCACCCGGCACGCTGAGCAGCCATTCGATGCCGCGGCCTTGCGCCGCCAGCCAGTCGAGCCCGGCGAGAATGCCGGCGAGCGGGCCGGGGTGATCCGGCACATTATCGGGAATCACCTCGCAGCCGGTGTCGGCGAAGCGCGCGGGATCGCCATTGGCATTGATGATCACGCCGGCGCATTGCCCCGATAGCGTGGCGAGCACGCGGTCGATGATGGTCGAGCCGCCGATCCTGAGATGCGCCTTGTCGCCGCCGCCCATTCGGCGCGCGAGACCGCCGGCGAGAACGAGACCAAAGGTGGGCGGATGGGGGAAATCGATCATGGGGCCCTTCTACGTCATTCCGGGGCGCGAGCGAAGCTCGCGAGCCCGGAATCCATAACCCCGGCTGCGGCGTATGGATTCCGGGCCCATCGCTTCGCGATGTCCCGGAATGACAGTTACTTAATCCTCCACCGCCGCCTTGCGGCGATGCTTGGAGCCTTCGTCCGGCACCTTGCTCAAATCCTGATCGAACACGATGCGCTCCTCGCCGGCGAGCGCGACGAAGCGCTGGCCGCGCGCGCGGCCGATCAGTGTCAGATTGGCCTTGCGCGCCAGTTCGACGCCCCAGGCGGTGAAGCCCGAGCGCGAAATGAGAATCGGAATGCCCATGCGCACGGTCTTGAGCACCATCTCCGAGGTGAGGCGGCCGGTGGTGTAGAAGATCTTGTCGTGCGCCGCGACCTTCTCCTTGAACATCCAGCCGGCGATCTTGTCCACGGCGTTGTGGCGGCCGACATCTTCCATATAGACCAGCGGCTTGTCCTCCTGCGCCAGCACGCAGCCGTGAATGGCGCCGGCCTCGAGATAAAGCGACGGCGTGGTGTTGATCTTGTGCGTCAGCGCATAGAGCCATGAGGTGCGCAGCGGTGTCGCCGGCAGCGACACATCCTCCAGCGCTTCCATCAGATCGCCGAACACGGTGCCCTGCGCGCAGCCGGAGGTCTGCACCTTCTTCTTCAGTTTCTTCTCGTAATTGGTCTTGCGCTGGGTGCGCACGACGACCAGCGACAGCTCCTCGTCGTAATCGACGCCGGTGACGACATCGTCCGGCAGCAGCATGTGCTGATTGAGCAGATAGCCGATCGCCAGATATTCGGGATAATCGTTGATCGTCATCGCCGTGACGATCTCCTGGCTGTTGAGAAAGATCGTCAGCGGCCGCTCCACCGTCACCGAGGTCTCGATGCGCGCCCCGGTCTGGTCGATGCCGGTGACGCGCTCGGTCAGCCGCGCATCGTTCGGATCGGGGCGGATGATGTAGCTGTCGGTGCTGTCCGGCTTCGGGCTCATGGTTGCAATCTAGTCACTGGCTGCCTGTTCGGGAAGGCGGTGGCGAGAAGCCGTGGGCAGCCAGGATCGCCCGCCCGGCCGCGGACATGACGAAACGCGCCAGAGCATGGGCCGCCGGCGGTGCATCGTTCAGGACGGTGAGCCCGTAATCGGCGCCGACGGCGAGCGTTTCGGGCAGCGCCGACGATTGCAGAACCGGGTTCCGGTCGCGCGCCGCCATCACATTGGTGCGATAGGTGATGAAGATGTCGGCATGTCCTTCGGAAACATGCCAGCCATAGACATTGTGACCCGGCGGCGGCGCGGGGCTGTCCCTCGCGCCGGTCAGCTTGAGCGCTTTGGCCTCGAGCACGGCGCGGGCGCCGGGCCGGACTGCTTCGGCGCGAGCAAATACGGCGAAGGCATAGTCGCCGGACGGATCGGCCTTGGGCGTGGATGTGCCGAGCTTGATCGATGGATCGAGTATGGCGTCCAACAGGCTGTCGCCCGTGACCTGAAGGCCCGGCCTCACCAAGGCGCACATCTCGTTGCGTGCGAACATGACGACCGGGCCGCTACGTCCGGCATCGCGCAGCGCCTGCGGATGGTCCATGTTGGCGCTGGCAAATACATCGGCGCCGGCGCCGTTGACGATGTCATCCTTGAGCAAGCCCGACGGGCCGAACCTGCCCTCGATGCTTAGGCCGCCGCTCGATGCGAAGGCCTGCGCCACTTCGGTGAGGGCGGTCTTCAAGCTGCCTGCGGCGAAAAGCCGGATAGGCGTCATTCACGCCCCGGCGTCATTGGCGTTCGGGAAGAACAGGCTCTGGCCGTCGACCTTGTAGCCGGAAATGTCCTGCTGGCCCTGCGGCGAGACGAGGTAGTCGATGAAAGTCTGGCCGAGGTCCTTCTTCACGCTCGGGCATTTCGCCGGGTTCACCAGCATGACGCCGTACTGATTGAACAGCCGCTTGTCGCCTTCGACGGCGATGGCGAGGTCCTGCTTGTTCTTGAAGTGGATCCAGGTGGCGCGGTCGGTAAGGGTGTAGCCGTTGCTGGCGGCGGCGGTGTTGAGCGTCGCGCCCATGCCCTGGCCGAGCGACTTATACCAGCTTCCTTGATCTTTCTCGATATCGACGCCCGACGTCTTCCACAGCGCCAGCTCGGCCGAATGCGTGCCGGAGCGGTCGCCGCGCGAGAAGAACGCCGCGCCCTTGTCCTTGATCGTGGCCAAAGCCTTGGCGACGTCCTTGCCGCCCTTGATGCCGGCGGGATCGCTCTTCGGCCCGACGATGACGAAGTCGTTGTACATCACCGGAAAGCGCTTCACGCCGGCGCCGTCGGCGACGAACTTCTCCTCCTGCGCCCTGGCGTGGACGAAGACGACATCGGCGTCGCAGCGCTTGCCGGTGTCGAGAGCCTGCCCGGTGCCTTGCGCCACGACCTTCACCGTGATGCCGGACTTCTCCTTGAATTTCGGCAGCAGATACTCGAACAGGCCGGAGTCCTGCGTGGAAGTTGTGGACGCGACCACGATCGACTTGTCTTGCGCAGTGGCTGGCTGCGCGGCGAGAAGCGCGAAAGCAAAAGCGGCGGTTGTCACGTTGCGAAGTGCGGTCATTCGATCCTCCAGATAGTCTTGTTGTGGTTACACCAGCAATTCGCCGGCGATGAAGGTGCGGGCCTGTTCGGTTTTCGGCTGCGCGAAGAAGTCAGCCGCCGGGCCGTGCTCGATGACGCGGCCGCGATGCATCAGCATGACATCGCCGCCGAGGCGTCGCGCCTGACCGAGATCGTGCGTCGACATCACCACCTTGACGCCACGCTCCGCCACCGCGCGGATGATATCCTCGATGGCCTTGGTCGCCGCCGGATCGAGGCTGGCGGTGGTCTCGTCGAGCAGCAGCACCTCCGGGTCGCGCGCCAGCGCCCGCGCCAGCGCGAGACGCTGCTGTTCGCCGCCCGACAGTTTGCGTGCCGGCCGCGTTGCAAGTGCGCCGAGACCGACCAGCGACAGCAGTTCGGCAATGCGCGCTTCGTGCTGCGCGCGCTGCACGCCCGCCGCGCCCAGCGCGTAACCGATGTTGGCGGCCGCGGAGCGGCGCAGCATCACCGGCCGCTGGAACACGATGGCGCGCCGCACTTGCGTGACGTCGTTGCGGCTGCCCCAGTTCACGCTGCCGGCGTCCGGCGCAACGAGCCCCATGATGATGCGCAGCAAGGTGGTCTTGCCGGCGCCATTGGGGCCGATCAGCACGGTCGGCGCGCCGGCAGTGATCGTCTGCGTCACGCCGTCGAGAATCGTCACGGCCCCGGCCTTGACGGTGATGCCGGTCAGAACGATGGGCAGATCGGTGTCGGGCGCGCGCATGCTCATCCCGCGTAGCGTTCGCCGGCGCGCCGGGCGGCCCAGGCCAGTGCATTGATGATGACGACGATGGCGATCAGCACGATGCCGAGGCCGATGGCGAGCGGCAGGTCGCCCTTCGAGGTCTCGAGCGCAATGGCGGTGGTCATGGTGCGGGTGAAGCCGTCGATATTGCCGCCGACGACGATGATGGCGCCGACTTCCGCGGCGGCGCGGCCGAAGCCGGCGAGCAGGGCGGTCATCAGCGAAAAGCGCGCATCCCACACCAGCGTGCCGATGCGCGCCGCGGGGCCGACGTCCATTGCGGCGAGTTCCTCGCGATATTCGAGCCAGAGGTCTTCGACCGTCTGCCGGGTCAGGGCGGCGATGATCGGCGTCACCAGAATCGTCTGCGCGATGATCATGGCCTGCGGCGTGAACAGGATGCCGAGGCTGCCGAGCGGGCCGGAGCGCGACAGCGCCAGATACACGGCGAGGCCGACCACGACCGGCGGCAGGCCCATCAGGGCGTTGAGCACGACGATGACGCCGTCGCGGCCGCGAAACCGGGTGAGCGCGACCAAAGCGCCGAGCGGGATGCCGATGACGGCGGCGCAGGCCACCGCGCTCAGGCTGACGACAAGGGACAGGCCGATAATGCGATACAGCCCCGGATCGCCGGACAGAATCAGGGTCAGGGCTGAGGTCTCGCCGCCCACGGCGCCGCTCCCGGGTGTTGTTCTGGGCTTCTGTTTGACCTTTAGGGCCGCCGGGCGGGAAACAAAACGGGGTCCTGCCGATGGGTTGATAGGCAAAGCGGATCAAACCTTGTCAGGTCACGCGGCTTGTCCTAAACGATGGCGGTTCCCGGGGGTGCCGCCTGTTTGCCAAGGCGGCGGAAAGCCTGCGGAATCTGCCCGGGCGCCTTTACGAATGGCGCGCGCCGCTTTACGTGAGGCGGGTCCGGAGAGGTGGCCGAGTGGCTGAAGGCGCTCGCTTGGAAAGCGTGTATACGGGAAACCGTATCGAGGGTTCGAATCCCTCTCTCTCCGCCAGTCTCACGACGCCCACGACATCGTCGATCAGCGAGGGATATCGAACCCTCGATCTTTCGCGCGGCGGCGCGTTTGCGTGCCGTTTCATCCACGAACACGGCTGATAAGTTTGCCCGGAGGGTTTGTGACGAACGCTTTTCTCCATGGCACTGTCCACGAAGCAGGAGAAGACCTTCAAGCGGCAGTGCGATCAAATCCGAAGGTCCTGAGCCTATGGGAAAAACTCACTCCGCTCGGACGCAACGAGTTCATCTGCTGGGTCGATGACGCGAAACAGGTCAAGACGCGCCAGCGTCGCATTGAGCGGACCTGTGACGAACTCCTGGAAGGAAAGAAGCGACCTTGCTGCTGGGCGGGTTGCATCCATCGCACGGACAAGGCGCCAAGCCCATGGCAACAGGCCGTCCTGATCGACAAGCGGGGAAAGAACCGCTTATAGACCGGCCCGCCGGCACTCCTGCCTTCGCCAGAACTTCTCTCTCCGCCGCGCCCGCGAAAGGATTCCCGTGAGCATCGGACTGATCGCGCTGCTGGATGACGTCGCGGCGCTGGCCAAGGTGGCGGCGGCGTCGCTCGACGATGTCGCGGGACAGGCCGCGAAAGCCGGCGCCAAGGCGGCCGGCGTCGTCATCGACGATACGGCCGTGACGCCGGGTTATGTCATCGGCTTTGCCGCCAAAAGGGAACTGCCGATCGTCGGCAAGATCGCGCTGGGGTCGCTGCGCAACAAGCTGCTCGTTCTGCTGCCGGCCGCTCTGGTGCTGAGCTATTTCGTGCCGTGGATCATCACGCCGCTGCTGATGATCGGCGGCGCCTATCTCTGCTACGAGGGCGCTGAGAAAGTCGTCGAGGCCGTGCAACCGCATCGCGCCCATGCGCACGAGGCCAAACTCGAATCCGTCGCGCTCAATCCGCGCTCGCTGGAGGATCAGCGGGTCGCCAGTGCGATCAAAACCGACTTCATCCTGTCGGCGGAAATCATGGCGATCACCCTGGCCGCCATCCCGGCCGGCAACATTGCGACGCAGTCGGTGGTGCTCGCGATCGTGGCCATCGGCATCACGGCGGCGGTTTATGGTGTCGTCGCCATGATCGTGAAAGCCGACGACGTCGGCGTGGCGCTGGCGCGCAATGAGCAGCGTTCGGTGCTGGGCCGCACCAGCCGCGTATCGGGCCGCGCGCTGGTGCGCGGCATGCCGTACTTCCTCAAGGCGCTGAGCGTCGTCGGCACCGCCGCGATGATCTGGGTCGGCGGCGGCATCGTTCTGCACGGCCTGGAACAGTACGGCCCGCCGCAGATCCATCATGGCGTCGAAAGTGCGTCACATGCCGTTTCGGCCCTGGCGCCGGCGCTCGGTGCCGTTCTTGAATGGGCGACCGTCGCCGCCATTTCCGGCGTTATCGGCCTGTTGGTTGGCGGCGCGCTTATTCCGATCTCTGAGTTCGTCATCTCACCGGCATGGAAGCGGCTCAAGGCGCTGAGGCGATAAAGCCCCGCCGGGTCATCCTCGCTGGGCTGCCAGCCAAGTCCGCGTATGCCGTGCGATCGTGTATTCTTCATTGGTTTTCAGCGTCAGAACGGCAATCGTGCTGTCGTCTTGGCTGATCCGATGGGCGCCGCCGCGATTGGCCGTGTCGTCGAGCTTGATGCCCAGATAAGCGGCCTGTTTGCAGACGCGGGCGCGGATATCCGGGGCGTTCTGCCCGATGCCGCCGGTGAAGACGATGGCATCGAGGCCTTGAAGCGCTGCGACCAGCGATCCCAGTTCGCGGACGATGCGATAGACGAAGAGTTCGACGGCTTCGGCAGCGCGCGCATCCATGCTCGCCAGTAGTTCGCGCATGTCGTTGCTGATGCCGGACACGCCGAGCAGCCCGGATTGATCGTAGAGCAGGCGGGAAACCTCGTCGGGCGACATGCCCTCGCGGTCGAGAAGATAGAGCAGCACGCCGGGATCGAGCGCGCCGCAGCGCGTGCCCATCATCAGGCCGTCCAGCGTGCTGAAGCCCATGGTGGTGGCGATGCTTTTGCGGCCTTGCATGGCGCACATGCTGGCGCCCTGGCCGAGATGCGCGATGACGACCTTGCCGTCGGCTTTCTCGCCGAGATGGTCCGGCAGAATGCTGGCGATGTATTCGTAGGACAGCCCGTGGAAGCCGTAGCGCCGCAAGCCCTTGTCGGTGAGCGCGCGCGGCAGTGCAAAGGCGGTCGCGACCGCGGGCTGGGTCGCGTGAAACTCGGTGTCGAAGCAGCCGATCTGCGGCAGGTCGGGTTGTTGCGCCGCCAGCGCTTTCACCGGCGCCAGATTGTGCGGTTGATGCAGCGGCGCCAGCGAGGTCAGCGCTTCGAGCTTGGCGACGACGTCCGGGGTCAGCAGAGCCGGCCGGGTGAATTCGCGACCACCATGGACAATGCGATGCCCGGCCGCCGCCAGTGCGATGTCGCCGCACTGAGTTTTGATCCACTCCAGCAGCACCGCGAGGGCATCGTTGTGACTGGCCAGGGCGCCGATCGCCGAATGGGTCAACAGAGCGCCGCCGGCATCATGCGCCGTCATGCGCGCAGCGTGGCCGATGCCTTCGATTTCGCCGTGATAGGTCGCGGCCGTGCCGGCCTCCGGGTAAATCGCGAATTTGAGGCTCGACGACCCGGCGTTGAGAATGAGGATGGCGCGCGTCACAGGCCGGCTCCGGGCCGGCGATGCGCGAAGAGTTGCGCCAGCGCGCAGGACGTAGTGCGGGCCAGCACATTGTCGGCACGGCTTGTCAGCATGATCGGCACGCGGGCGCCGAGCACGATGCCGGCCGCGTCGGCGCCGGCCAGATAGACCAGTTGCTTCGCCACCATGTTGCCGGCGTCGATATCCGGCACGACCAGGATGTCGGCGTCGCCCGCCACCGGCGACACGATGTTCTTGGCTTGAGCGGCCGCTTTCGAGATGGCGTTGTCGAAGGCCAGCGGGCCGTCCACGAGTCCGCCGGTGATCTGGCCACGGTCGGCCATCTTGCAGATCGCGGCGGCGTCGAGCGTCGATTTGATCTTCGGATAGACCGTTTCGACCGCGCACAGCACCGCCACCTTCGGCGTGCCGATGCCGATGGCCTGCGCCAGATCGATGGCGTTCTGCACGATGTCGCGCTTCTCATCGAGATCGGGATCGATATTCACCGCGGCGTCGGTCACCAGCAGCGGCTTGGGATAATTCGGCACGTCGAGCACGAAGACATGGCTGATCCTGCGCTCGGTGCGCAGGCCGGTCGTGGCATCGACAACGGCGGCCATCACCTCGTCGGTGTGCAACGATCCCTTCATCAGGGCTTCAACCTGGCAGTCGCGCGCGAGCGCCACGGCGCGCGCGGCCGCGGCGTGGCTGTGCGGCGCATCGATCAGCTCGACACCGCCGAGATCGATGCCGGCTGCGGCGGCCGTCTTTCGGATCTTGGCGGTCGGGCCGACGAGGACGGGGATGATGAGGCCGGCTTTTCCGGCTTCCATCGCGCCGGCGAGAGACAGGTCGTCGCAAGGGTGGATGATGGCGGTGCGGATCGGCGGGTTCTTGCGCGCGGCTGCAGTCAGGGCGCGGAAGTGTTCGCCGCGCTCGTGAATATGCGTTTGCGCAAGCGCGGCACGCGGACGGCGGATTTTCTGCGCCGGCGCGGTGACATCGGCCTGTCCTGTGAACAGCACCTCGCCGGAGGCGCCCACGCCCTCGCAGTCGAGAACGATCCGGCTTTCGCCGGCGATCTTGTCGCGCACCTTGACGCGGGCCGTGACGGCGTCACCCAAGGCGGCAGCATGGCGGAACTTCAGGGTCTGGCCGAGGAGCACCGCCCCGGGCCCCGGCAACTCGGTGTCCAGCACGGCGGCAAGCAACGCGGCGCCCCACGCATGGCAGGCGACCGGCGACAGCGGCGCGGCGTCCACGCCCGGCGCGGAATCGCCCGGCAACGGCGCGAGCCATACGAAATCCTGCTGCCGCAAGGTGCGTGTCAGCTCGGCGCTGTCGCCGACCTTGATCTCGTTGAAGGTCTTGTTTTCGATAAATTGCATGACGTCCCATTGTCGAAACGCATGCAATACCTAACCGGTTGCGCCGGTCAGGCGTTGATTTTGATCAAGCGAAGCTGCGGCAGTTGGACGCTTCGCTGGCGCCGCGGCCTGTTTGCCGCGGCGCATGCCGGACAATCCGGTGCCTATTCCTTCACCGCGCCGGTCATCGCCGACACATAGTGCTCGACGAAGAAGGCGTAGAGGACGACCAGCGGCAGCGAGCCGATCATGGCGCCGGCCATCAGCGAGCCCCAGCGATAGATGTCGCCGTCGACCAGCGCCGTGACGATGGCGACCGGCACGGTCTTGTACTGGGTCGAGGAGATGAAGGTCAGCGCGTAGATGAACTCGTTCCAGCACAAGGTGAAGCAGAAGATGAAGGCCGAGATCAGCCCCGGCACGGCAAGCGGCAGGATGATCCGGGTCAGGATCTGCCAGCGGCTGGCGCCGTCCATTAGCGCGCATTCCTCGAGCTCGAACGGGATGGTCTTGAAGTAGCCCATCAGCAGCCAGGTCGAGAACGGAATGAGGATGGTCGGATAGGTCAGGATCAGCGCGAACGGCGTGTCGAACAGGCCGTACTGATAGACCACGGTCGACAGCGGGATGAACAGGATCGACGGCGGCACCAGATAGGCGAGAAAGATGAGGCCGCCGGTCACGGTGGCGCCCTTGAAGCGCAGGCGCACCAGCGCATAGGCGGCGAGCACGCTGGCGAAGATCGACAGCGCCGTGGCGCAGACCGCGACCAGCATCGTGTTCCACAGCCAGGTCGGATACTGCGTCTCGAACAACAGCTTGGTGATGTGCTTGAGCGTCGGCGACCAGGTCCAGAACGGGCTGTAGGTGTCCATGTCGAGCAGTTGCTCGTCCGGCTTCACCGAGGTCAGCGCCATCCAGTAGAACGGGAACAGCAGCACCAGCAGGATCAGCCCGAGCGGCAGATACAGCGTCACCATCCGGCGCGGCACGCTGTTGAGATAGCTCATGCCCTCGCTGTGATCGGCGCTGGCTGCCGCCGCCAGCACGCGCTGCGGCCGGGCGGCCTTTTCGGCGAGGATGTCAGTCATTGTCGCCACCCTGTTGCCACTTGCGGCGCTGCAGGCCGAACCACGACACCATGATCGCGGCGAGGAGGAACGGGATCATCGCGGTCGCGATCGCGGCGCCTTCGCCGAGATAGCCGCTCATGATCGCGCGCTGGTACGAGAACGTCGCCATCAGATGCGTGGCGTTGACCGGACCGCCGCGCGTCATCACCCAGATGAGCTGGAAATCGGTGAAGGTGAACAGCACCGAGAAGGTCATCACCACGGCGATGATCGGCGTGAGCAGCGGATAGGTGATGAAGCGGAAGCGCTGCCACGGCGAGGCGCCGTCGATGGTCGCTGCCTCATAGAGCGAGGGCGACACGGTCTGCAGGCCCGCCAGCAAGGTAATGGCGACGAAGGGCACGCCGCGCCAGATATTGGCGAAGATCACCGACCAGCGCGCGTTCCACACATCGCCGAGGAAGTCGATGTTCTGGGTGATCAGCCCCATCTTCTTGAGCGACCACGAGATGATCGAGAACTGCGGGTCGAACAGCCACCAGAAGGCGATCGCCGACAGCACCGTCGGCACGATGAACGGGATCAGCACCACGGCGCGGATGATCGCCTTGAACGGCATGTTCTCGTTCAGGAGCAGCGCCAGATAAAGCCCGATGGCGAATTTGATGATGCTGGCGACGGTCGTATAGAGAATGGTGTTGAACACCGAGAGCCAGAACACCGGATCGTCGCGCAGGAAGTCGTAGTTCTCGAGGCCGACGAACACGCCTTCGCGGCCGAGCCGCGCATCGGTGAACGACAGCCACACGCCGAGCCCGAGCGGATAGGCCAGGAACAGGATCAGGAACGCCGCCGCCGGCAGCATGAACCACGCACCGAGCCAGTTCTTGTTGACCTTGAGGCGGTCCCAGGCGGTGACCTCACGGATCTCCCGGGCCGGTTTGGCTCCTTGCAGGGCGATGCTCACGAGCGATGGCCTCCCGAATAAGAAAGTGCCGGCGGAGACGATGAGCCTCCGCCGGCCATTCAGCCTTAGCGATAGATGCGCTTGAGCTGGCGTTCCGCACCGGCGATGGCGCCCTTGGCGTCTTCGCGGCCGGTGCAGTAGTTGGCGAACATGTCGAGCACGACGAAGTCGGCGATCGCGGTCGCCGCCTTTTCGCCGACCGAGCCGAGGCCGCCGGCGGTGAGCGAACGCTTGGCGACGTCACGATAGGGCGTGTTCTTCGGGTCCGCCGTCCAGATCGGGTTGGAGTCGTACTCGTTGAGGCAGTGCGTCAGATAGCCCTTCGCCGACTGGATCCACGGATTGAAGTTCTGGGCATCCAGCATGAAGGCGATCAGCGCCTTACAGGCCTGCGGGTTCTTCGTGTAGGTCATCGCCAGGATCGGGTACATCAGATGCAGTTCGGTCGGCTTGCCGACCGGACCCACCGGGAAGTATGCGTGGTTCATGTCCTCGGCGATGTCCTTGGCGTTGTTCTGGGCCGCGACGTAGATCGAGATGCCGTTATTGGTCCAATAGATTTCCTTGGCGAGGAACGCCTTGTTGTTGGACGCATCGTTCCACGAGGCGACGCCCGGGATCATGTGGCCGTAGAGCGTCTTGGCGTATTCCAGCGCCTTCACGGTTTCCGGCGAGTTGATGATCACCTTGTCGTCCTTGTCGACGACCTGGCCGCCCTGGGCCCACAGACACCAGTGAATCCAGGTATTGCCGTCGCCCGAAGCGTGGCCGAGCGCGAAGCCGCCGGGCGTGCCCTGCGCCTTCATCGCCTTGGCGTATTCGAGGAAGTCGTCGGTCTTGGTCGGGAACTGCGACCAGCCGGCCTTCTTCGAGGCTTCGACGCGCCAGTTGATGAGCGCGCCCGAGTAGCAGATCGGGATCGCGATCCACTTGTTGCCGCTCTTGCCGTACTTCACGGCGCTGTCGACCCAGCCGCCATGCGCCTTGCCGAGATAGTCGGCAACGTCCGTCATATCGAGGCACTTCTGCGGGAACAGGTGCGGCAGCGAATAGAGGCCCCAGAACAGATCCGGGCCGGTGCCGGTGTTGGCGGCGACCGAGGCCTTCGGCTGCACGTCTTCGTAGGACTCGCGGGAGATTTCGACCGGCACGCCGGTCGCCTTGGTGAAGGCGTCCATCAGCTTCACGAAAGCATCGTCTTCGGACTGCACGAAGTATTTCCAGCGCAGCATCGACAGCTTGGCGCCCTTTTCCGGCTTCCACGGCGCGTTCTGCGCCCAGGCCTTGGCCCAGTCGAGCAGGGCCGGGCCGCTCAGCGCGCTGATGGCGCCGAATGCCGTGGCGCCTTTAACCAATGTACGGCGTGACAGGTCAGTCATTGTTCTCTCCCTATGAGTCCGGTTTTGTTTTGGACGCAATTATTTCACGCGTTCAGGCGCTTGCCTGTCGCCGCGTCGAACAGATGCACGTGTTGCGGATCTGGTCGCAGCCGGATCTTTTCGCCCGGTTTGAACTGGTGACGTTCGCGGAAGACCGCGACGACTTCTTCCCCGCCGAGGTTGGCGAAGACCTGGGTCTCCGAGCCGGTGGGCTCGATGACGATGATTTCCGCTTCGGCGCCTTCGCCGGAGCCGTCCTCGGCGAGCGTGAAATGCTCGGGACGAATGCCGTAAATGACCTCGGCGCCATTGGCGTTGGCGGGCGGGCTGACGACCGGCAATCGCACGCCTTGCGGACCGACGAAGGTACCGGTGCCGTTGACGCTGAGCTTGCCTTTGAGGAAGTTCATTGCCGGCGAGCCGATGAAGCCGGCGACGAAGACATTGGCCGGCTTGTCGTAGAGCTCGAGCGGCGCGCCGATCTGCTCGACGATGCCGTCATGCATGACGACGATCTTGTCGGCCATGGTCATAGCCTCGATCTGGTCGTGCGTAACGTAGACCGTCGTGGTCTTGAGGCGCTGGTGCAGTTCCTTGATCTCGGTGCGCATCTGCACGCGCAGCTTGGCGTCGAGGTTGGACAGCGGCTCGTCGAACAGGAACACCTGCGGATCGCGCACGATGGCGCGGCCCATGGCGACGCGCTGGCGCTGGCCGCCGGAGAGCTGGCGTGGATAACGCTCCAGCAGCACGTTGAGGCCGAGAATCTCCGCGGCGCGTTTGACGCGCGCGTCGATCTCTTCCTTCGGCGCTTTGCGCAGCTTCATGGAGAACGCCATGTTGTCGGCGACCGTCATGTGCGGATAAAGCGCGTAGTTCTGGAACACCATGGCGATGTCGCGCTCTTTCGGCGGCACGTTGTTCACCACGCGCTCGCCGATGGCGATCTCGCCGCCGGTGATGTTTTCCAGCCCGGCGATCATGCGCAGGAGCGTGGATTTGCCGCAGCCGGACGGACCGACCAGCACCACGAACTCGCCATCGAGAATGGAAATATCAACGCCGTGGATGACGGCGGTCGTGCCGAATGCTTTTCGGACGTCGCGAATCGCGACAGAAGCCATTTCAGTCCCTCCCTAACGACGCCCGATTATTTATCGAGCATCACCGCGCGCAGGATTTTTCCCGTCTTCGCGGCCGCTGCGTCTAACATGCTACCTGCAACGCGCAGGTGATATCATCATATGATTTCGCCTGCGGCAAGTGCGCAGGCTGCCCACCGTAGCCCGCACCGCCAGCGTATTTATTAGTCTTTTGTCGCAGATCAGGTCGTCAGGTCAGGTTGTCAGATCAGGTCGTCATGCCGCCGTCGATCTGCATGGTCTGGCCGGTGTAGTAGCTGGATTCGTCGGAAGCGAGCCACACCGCGCCGGCGGCGATTTCTTCCGGTGTGCCGAGGCGGCCGATTGGCTGGCGGTCGATAAAATCCTGACGCACGTCTTTTGCCGATTTGGCGAGCTTCTTGGCGTTCGTTGCGATGCGGTCGTTGAGTGACGGTGACTGGATGGTGCCGGGGCAGATGGCGTTGACGCGCAGGCCCTGGCGGACGAAGTCAGCCGCCATCGCCTTGGTCAGTCCGATCACAGCGGCCTTGGTGGTGCCGTACACATAGCGATTGGGCAGGCCGCGGATCGAGCCGGCCACCGACGCGATATTGATGATCGAGCCGCCGCCGTTCTTGAGCATCGCCGGCACGAAGGCGCGCAGCGTGCGGTGCATGGATTTGACGTTGAGGTCGAAGGAGAAATCCCAATCATCCTCGCTGCATTCGAGAATGCTGCCCTGATGCACGAAGCCGGCGCAATTGGCGAGAATGTCCGGCGCGCCGAATTCCTTGATCACCTTGGCCGCGAGCGCATTCACGGCTTCGGTCGAGCGGGCGTCCAGCGCATAGACCTTGGCTTTCTTCAGGTCCTTCAGCTTTGACCCGTCGAGATCCGTGGCGATCACCTTGGCGCCTTCATTGACGAAAGCCTGCGCGATGGCGCGCCCGATGCCCTGTCCGGCCGCCGTCACGAACGCGACCTTGCCCTTCAAACGTCCAGCCACGGTGTTTCCCCTTTGTGCAGCTTATTATGCGTTTTGAGTTTCGCCGGCTTCCGGCGCGCCCCCTCTCCCCATCGGGGAGAGGGTTGGGGAGAGGGGGATGCCGAAAGAGCCCCTCTCCCGGATTGCTTCGCAATCCGACCTCTCCCCGATGGGGAGAGGTGAAAGCGTGGTTGGCTTTGGTGCCTGCGATCAATGATTATCGCGCGGAATGTATTTCTGCGCGACGCGCTGATACTTCACCGCCGGCTTGAGCACCATGCCTTCGCCGAGTTGATCGACCATGCCGCGCTGGATTTCCTGCCAGGGCGTCTGGCTCGGCGGATATTTGAAGCCGCCCTGCTTCTCCAGCGTCGCCTTGCGCTCGGCGAACTCCGCCTTGGAGATCAGAATGTCGGCCGTGCCCTTGTTGAGGTCGATGCGCACGCGGTCGCCGGTCTTGAGGATGGCGAGCCCGCCGCCGGCCGCCGCTTCCGGCGAGGCGTTGAGGATCGATGGCGACGCCGAGGTGCCGGACTGGCGGCCGTCGCCGATGCAGGGCAGCGACGTGACGCCTTTCCTGATGAGATAATCCGGCGGCTGCATGTTCACGACTTCCGCCGCGCCCGGATAGCCGATCGGCCCGGCGCCGCGGATGAACAGCATGGTGTTCTCGTCGATCTTGAGCTTGGGATCGTCGATGCGGTGGTGATAATCCTCCGGCCCTTCGAACACCACGGCGCGGCCTTCGAACGCGTTCGGGTCCTTCGGGTTCTTCAGATAGCGGTCACGGAATTCGTCGGAGATGACCGACAGCTTCATCACCGCGGAATCGAACAGGTTGCCGTGCAGCACCTTGAAGCCGGCCTTTTCCTTCATCGGCTTCTTGTAAGGGCGGATGACGTCGTCGTTGACGATCTTGGCACGCTTGACGTTCTCGCCCATCGTCTTGCCGTTCACCGTGATGGCGTCGGCGTGGATTTTCTTCGCCTTGAGCAGTTCGTTCATCACGGCCGGCAGGCCGCCGGCGCGATAATACTCTTCGGCGAGATAGAAGCCGGCCGGCTGCATGTTGACCAACAGTGGAATGTCGAGGCCGACCTTCTCCCAGTCGGTGATGTCGAGCTTGACGCCGATATGCTTGGCGATGGCGTTGATGTGGATCGGCGCATTGGTGGAGCCGCCGATCGCCGAGTTGGCGATGATGGTGTTCTCGAACGCCTTGCGGGTGAGAATGTCGGAGGGCTTGAGGTCCTCGTGAACGATCTCGACCGCGCGCACGCCGGTGTCATAGGCGATCTGGCCGCGCTCGCGATACGGCGCCGGAATGGCGGCGCAGCCCGGCAGCGACATGCCGAGCGCCTCGGCCAGCGCATTCATGGTCGAAGCGGTGCCCATGGTGTTGCAGTGGCCGACCGACGGCGCCGAGTTGGCCACGAGATCGATGAACTGCTGATAGGTGATCTTGCCGGCGGCGTGATCCTCGCGCGCCTGCCACACCACCATGCCCGAGCCGATGCGGCGCTCGCCGTCCCAGCCGTTGAGCATCGGTCCGCCCGACAGGACGATGGAGGGAATATTCACGGTGGCCGCCGCCATGATGCAGGCCGGCGTGGTCTTGTCGCAGCCGGTCATCAGCACGACGCCGTCGAGCGGATAGCCGTAGAGGATTTCGACGAGGCCGAGATAAGCGAGGTTGCGGTCGAGCGCGGCGCCGGGGCGCTTGCCGGTTTCCTGGATCGGGTGCACCGGGAATTCGAAGGCGATGCCGCCGGCGGCGCGAATGCCTTCGCGCACGCGCGAGGCCAGGTCGAGGTGATGGCGGTTGCACGGCGACAGGTCGGAGCCGGTCTGCGCGATGCCGATGATCGGCTTGCCGGAGGTGAGTTCGGCCCGGGTCAGGCCCCAGTTCAGGTAGCGCTCGAGATACAGCGCGGTCATGCCCGGGTTTTCCGGATTGTCGAACCAGAGCTGCGAGCGCAGGCTCTTGCCCTTGGGCTTCTTCTCGGACGATCCGGATTTCGGCTTCATATAATTCGCTCCCTTGGCGCCGGGCGGCGCGTCATTGCTTGTTGGCTGGCTTGTGGCTGCAGCCTTGGTTGTGGTCGTCTGGAAAGGCCCGCCCTCATACTAGCATGTTAGATGCGGGCAAAGGCGGGTCGGTGGCGGCGGGCAGGTGACGGCGAGACCTCCGGGCGGACTCCCGCCCCTTTTTTGTTTGGCTTCTAACGGGCGCCTCACGCCCTTTTTTGTGCGGCTCTGACGGGCATGCTCACGCTCATTTTTGTTCGGCTCTAAGTTGAGCGTAAATCTCCGGTTTGGGCAACGGGACGTTTGTGTGCAGCGCGCAAAGCCCCTATTGTATGCAGTTGCGGATAGTCCGCCTGCGTCTTGTTCTGGATTTATAAGATTGCCCAAAAATTGTTCATATTCGTGCCGCCATGCCTGAGACCGTCCTCGACATTGTCGCGGCGCACCGGGCCGGCACCGCGACGCCGTCGCAAACCGTTTCCCGCGCCTATGCCCGTATTAGGACTCACGCGGATCCGGCGCTTTTCATCACCTTGCGCGACGAGGCCGAAGTGCTGGCCGAGGCGAGGGCGCTGGAGGCCGCGGGCAACAGGAATCTGCCGCTTTACGGCGTGCCCTTCGCGGTCAAGGACAACATCGACGTCGCCGGCCTGCCGACCACGGCGGCCTGTCCGGCCTTCAGCTTCAACCCCACGCACGACGCCACCGCGGTCGCACGCCTGCGCGCGGCGGGCGCCATCGTCATCGGCAAAACCAATCTCGATCAGTTCGCCACCGGCCTTGTTGGCGTACGCTCGCCTTACGGCGTGCCGCGCAACACCTTCGATCCCGAACTGGTGCCGGGCGGCTCGTCGTCCGGATCGGCGACATCGGTCGCGGCCGGCATCGTGCCGTTCTCACTCGGCACCGACACCGCCGGCTCGGGCCGCGTGCCGGCCGGTTTCAATAATATCGTTGGGCTAAAACCGAGCCTTGGGCTCATTTCGACCCATGGCCTGCTGCCGGCCTGCCGCACGCTGGACTGCATCTCGATCTTCGCGCTGACGGTCGATGACGCCTCGGCGGTGCTGAATGTCGCCGGCGGCTACGACGCCGCCGACCCCTATTCGCGCCGCCGTCCGCCCGGTCGGCCCGGCGCGATGCCGTCGCATTTGAAACTCGGCGTGCCGCTGCCCGGCCAGCGCATTTTCTTTGGCGACAAGGAGTACGAGGCCGGATACGGCAAGGCCCTCGACCGGCTGGCGAAACTCGGTTGCGAGATCGTCGAGATCGATGTCGAGCCGTTCTACGAGACCGCGCGGCTGCTCTATGAGGGCCCCTGGGTCGCCGAGCGCGCGCTCACGGCAAAGGCTCTCCTCGCCTCGGACCCGGACGCCATCCATCCGGTGACGCGCGAGATCACCATCGGCGGCCTGCGGCCAACGGCGATGGATGCCTTCGCCGCCTTCTACAAGCTGGAGAAGATGCGCCGTATCTCCGAGGAAATCTTCGCCCACCAGGTCGACATGCTGGCGCTGCCGACCGCGCCGACGGCCTACACCGTCAAACAGGTGCTGGCCGATCCGATCACGCTGAACAGCCGGCTCGGTACCTACACCAATTTCGTCAACCTGCTCGATCTGTGCGGCCTCGCCGTGCCGGCTTCGCTCACGAACAAGGGCCTGCCGTTCGGCATCACGCTGCTCGCCCCTGGCGGCCAGGACGCACGTCTCGCCTCGATCGGCCGCGTCTTCCACGCCGACACGCAATTGCCGCTTGGCGCGCTCAAGGCGCCGCAGCCGAAGCTGGCGCAGCTCGCAAACACGGCCGCCGACGATGAAATCGCCGTCGCCGTGGTCGGCGCGCATCTGTCGGGCCTGCCGCTCAATGGCGAACTCACGTCGCTCGGCGGACGCCTGCTGGAGGCGACCCGCACCGCGCCGGATTACAAACTCTATGCGCTCAATGGCACGGTGCCGGCCAAGCCCGGCCTGCTGCGCGTTGAGTCAGGGCAGGGCAACGCCATCGAACTCGAAGTCTGGGCCCTGCCGCTTGAAGCCTTCGGCGCGTTCATGGCCGGCATCGCCGCGCCCTTGTCGATCGGCACGGTGACATTGTCCGATGGCCGCAGCGTCAAGGGCTTCCTGGTCGAAGCCGTCGCCGTGGCGGACGCGCGGGATATTACGAAGCTCGGTGGCTGGCGGAGGTTTGTGGGGGAAGCGAAATAGATAGTAAGGCGCATCGCGCTCGTCATTCTCAGTGTCATCACCGGGCTTGACCCGGTGATCCCGCTTAGGAACGCATTGCCCCACTAAACGGGATGGCCGGGTCAAGCCCGGCCATGACAGCTCTATTGCTTCGCGAATAAGCTCACACCGTCTCCGAATAATGCTCATACTCTTCGCGCACATGGATGATGTGCTCGTTCATCGCTGCGGACGCCACCGCCTTCTCGCCGCGCATGATCGCCTCGACGACGCGGTCATGCTCGATGTGAGACTTCGAGAGCCGCCCGAGGTTGCGGAACTGCGCACGGCGGAACGGCTGCACCCGCGCCCGCGTCGATAAAGCGAGATCGGCGAGATAGGCGTTGTGCGCGCCGTCGTAAATGGCGTTGTGAAACGCTTCGTTCATTTCGTGATACTGCTGCGGATCGCCGCTCTGGATCAGCACTCGCAGCTTCTCGTGAATGTCCTCAAGCGCACGGCGCTCGGGGCTCGTCATGCGCTCGGCGGCAAAGCCGGCGCACAAGGCCTCGAGCCCGGCCATGGCTTCGAACATGTTGGCGAGCTGATCGGCATCGGGCCGCGCCACCACGGCGGCGCGGTGCGGCCGCACCTCGACGAGACCGCTCGCCGCCAGAAGGCGGATCGCTTCGCGCACCGGCGTGCGCGAGACGTTGAAGCGGTTGGCGATCGTGGTTTCATCAAGCGGCGCGCCGGGCGCATAGACGCCGCGCACGATCTCGTCGGCCAGCTGCAAACGCAATTCCTCGGCGCGCGTGCGGCGCGTGCCGGATACATCCTTCGCCGCGACCCTTGCGGGTTCGCGCGGCTCATCCGTTCCAGTCAAACTCATCCGGCCTCAAGTCTCGTCTTCAGAAGCTCTCGTCTTCAGAGCGGCGGGTGCGGGATCGCCGAGAGCAGATCGCGCGTATACTCCGCCTGCGGCTTATCCATGACGCGCGCGGTTTCGCCTTCCTCGACGATCCGCCCGCTCCGCATCACGATAACCCGATCGCACAGCAAGCGCACCACATTCAGGTCGTGGGAGACGAAAAGATAGCTCATGCCGAGGCTGTCCTTGAGGTCCTGCAGCAGGTTGAGCACCACGGCCTGCACCGACACGTCGAGCGCCGCGGTCGGCTCGTCGAGCACGACGAGGTCGGGTTTGAGCGCGATGGCGCGGGCAATGCCGACGCGGGCCTTCTGGCCGCCGGAGAGCTGGTGCGGAAAGCGGTCGAGCAGGTCGAGCGGCAGGCCGACCTGCGCCGCCAGTTCCTCGCAGCGCGCACGGAGGTTCTTGCGCGCGATATTGCCGAGCCGCAGCAGCGGGTCGGCGATGGCGCGGGCCGCGGTGTAGCGCGGGTTGAGGCTCTCGGTCGGGTCCTGGAACACCATCTGGATGCGCTTGCGCTGCGGCAACGTGGCGAAGGTCTTGGCCGGGATGGCGCCGATGTCCTCGCCGTCGAAGGTGATGGTGCCGGAAGTCTTGTCGATCAGCCGCATCAGCATCATCGACGTCGTCGATTTGCCGCAGCCGGACTCGCCGACCAGCCCGACGCTCTCGCCGCGCGCGACCGAAAAGCTGATGCCATCGACGGCGCGGAACGGCTCCGGCGCGGGGCCTTGTCGCTTGAACAGCTTGAAGCCGCCGGCCTCCTGGCGCGGATATTCTTTCACCAGATTCTCGACGACGAGCAGGGGTTTCAGTTCGCCGGCGACGTGCGGCTTCGGTTCGGGCAATGCCTCGCCTTCCGGCAACAGCCCGCGCAAGGTGCCGCCGGGCCGCGGCGTCGCGCGCATCAGCTTGCGCGTATAGGCATGCGCCGGCCGTTTAAAGATAGCTTCGGCTGTCGCCGTCTCGACAACATGACCTTTCTCCATCACCACGACGCGGTCGCAATAGGCGGCGGCAAGGCCGAGATCGTGCGTGATCAGGATGGTGGACATGCCGCGCTCGCGCGTCAGCTCCATGACGAGATCCATCACCGCCTTCTGCGTGGTGACGTCGAGGCCGGTGGTCGGCTCGTCGGCGATCAGCAATTGCGGCCGGCAGGCCAAAGCCAGCGCGATGACGATGCGCTGACACATGCCGCCGGACAGTTCGAACGGATAGGCGTGATAGCGCTCGCGCGGCCGCGCGATGCGCACCTGCTCGAGAATCTCGACGGCCTTCTCGGCGACGCGGTCCTTGTCGGCCTGCGCATGCTCCAGCAGCACGTCCTCGATCTGATGGCCGACCTTGCGGATCGGGTTGAGCGCGGCGCGCGGGTTCTGGAAGATCATCGACATTTCGCGGCCGCGCAGGTCGCGCATCTGGCTCTCGCCCGCCGCGCGCAGATCGACGCCGGAGAACGTCACCGCGCCATCGGCGATTCTGCCGGCGCGGTCGAGAATGCGCATCACCGCATAGGACGTCACCGACTTGCCCGAACCGGATTCGCCGACAATGGCCAGTGTCTCGCCCTTGGCCACCGAAATGTCGATGTGCTGCACGGCACGCACGACGCCGCGCCGCGTCTGGAATTCGACGGTGAGATCGCGCACGTCGAGCAGCGGCTGGCCGGTTTCGACCGTCAGCTTCGTGCCTGGATAGGTTTGCGTGTCCATCATCCTCTCCTTCACGTCCGCCGTTGCGGGTCGACCAGATCGCGCAATCCATCGCCGAGCAGGTTGAAGGTGAACACCGCGATCATCAGGGCGAGGCCGGGGAAGAAGGCGATCCACCATTCGCCGGAGATGATGTTGCCGGCGCCCTCGGCGACCATGATGCCCCATTCGGGCGTCGGCGGCCGCACGCCGAGGCCGATAAACGAGAGACCCGCGGCGTTGAGGATGGCGTAACCCATGGTCAGCGAGATCTGCACCATCATGATCGGCATGATGTTCGGCAAAATGTGCAGCAGCAGAATGCGGAATTCGCCGTTGCCGGACAGCCGCGCCGCCTGCACGAAGCCGGCATCGCGGCGGATATTGGCCTCGGCGCGGGCGACGCGAACATAAAGCGGGAAGTTGATGATCGCGGTGGCGATCACGATGTTGGTCACCGTGTTGCCGAGCGCGGCGACGATTCCCATGGCCAGCACGAAGAGCGGGAAGGCCATGATGGTGTCGGAGATACGGCCGACGATGCGGTCGGTCCAGCCGCCGAAAAAGCCCGACGCAATCCCGGCGAAGCCGCCGAGCGCGAACACCAGCGCCACCGAAGTGATGGCGATGACGAAGTCGAGGCGGGTGGCGACAATGACGCGGCTGAAGATGTCGCGGCCGAGCTGGTCGGTGCCGAACCAGTGCTGCCACGACGGCGCCTGCAACGTGGCCGCCGTGTCGCTCGCCAGCGGATCGTAAGGCACGATATAGGGTCCGATCAGCGCGCACAGGGCGATGAGGGCGAACAGCACGAAAGAGAGCCCGGTCACCGGGTTCTCCGTCATGACATAGCGGGCGTGGCTGAAGATCGAGTTGCTCGGCGTCTTCGGCGCTGTGGCCTGCAGGGTGGTATCGGTCATCCTTCAAGCCTCACGCGGGGGTCGATGACGCCGTAGAGAACGTCGATGATCAAATTGAGCGCGACATAGAGGATGGCCATGGTCAGGACGAAGCCCTGCACCGGCGCGAAGTCCGACGAGATCAAGGCCTCGATGGCGTAGGAGCCGATGCCGGGCCAGGCGAACACTTTCTCGACCAGCACATTGGCGCCGAGCAGGAACGAGAACACCATGCCGAGCGTGGTCACCACCGGCAGCATGGCGTTGCGGAAGGCATAGGTGATGATCACGGTGCGGCTGTCGAGACCGGAAGCGCGCGCGGTGCGCACGAATTCGGAGGCCAGCACGGCGAGCATCGAGGCGCGCGTCATGCGCGCGATCGGCGCCAGCGAGAAGATGCACAGCGTCATGCCAGGCAGAAGGAGCTGGCTGAGCGCGGCGCGGAAGGTTTCGAACTGGCCGGTGACGAGCGAGTCGATCAGATAGAAGCCGGTGATTGAGGGCGGCGGCGAGCTGAATACATCGAGCCTTCCCAGCGGCGCCGGCGACCAGCCGAGCTTGAAGTAAAAGAAGTAGACCAGCAGCAGGCCGGTAAAGAACACCGGCAGCGACACGCCGGCGGTGGCGACGACGCGGCAGGTGTGGTCGATCCACGAGCCTTGCTTGACCGCGGCGAGAATGCCGAGCGGGATGGCAATCGCCATCGACAGGATGAGGCCGAACAGAGTGAGTTCGGCGGAGGCGGGCAGGCGGTTGCGCAATTCTGTCAGCACCGGCTGGCCGGTGGTCAGCGAGGTGCCGAGATTGCCCTTGGCGAGATCGCCGACATAGTCGCCGAATTGCAGCACCAGCGGCTTGTCGAGGCCAAGCTGCTTGCGCACCTGCTCGATGGCGTCCTTGGTGGCGGCCGGTCCGGCGAAATAGGCGGCCGGATCGCCCGGCAGCGCCCGCGTCAGCAGGAAGGTGACGATGATAACCCCGATGAGATTCGGGATCACCAGCAGCATGCGCCTGGAAATCATGTTGAGCATGGCCGAAGTCTCCTTACCTCCCCCGCTTGCGGGGGAGGTCGGCGAGCGCAGCTCGCCGGGTGGGGGAATTCAGGAGGGCTGAAAGGCAGCCCCCTCCCTGACCCTCCCCCGCATAGCTCGCCGAACGGCGAGCGTTCGCTCGCCTATGCGGGGGAGGGGAAAGCGCGCTCAAATCTCACGACTTCGCAAAGGTCCGGTAGTCGAGCCGGCGGTGGAACCAGTAGGCGTAGCCGGTGACGTTCTTTTGCATCGCCACGTTCGAATAAGGCTGGAACAGCGGGATGCGCGGCATGTCGGTGAAGGCGAGATCGACGAAGCCCTTCACGTCCTTCTCGTAGGTCGCCTTGTCGCCGATGGCGGCGGCATTGACGGCGCCGTCGATGAGCTTGTCCATGTCCGGGTTCTGGTAGCTCATCGTGTTGAAGATCGAATTCTTGCCGTGATAGCACCAGATGAAGAAGTACTCCGGATAGTCGAGCCAGCCGGAGAACACGTTGAGATACAGCGGCAGGATCTTCTTGTTCAGTTCGGTGCGGAAGTTGGCGCCGGGAATCTTGTTGATCGTGGTCTTGATGCCGATCTGGCCGAGGCTTTCCTGGATCAGCACCGCGATCGGCTCGTTGACCGTGGCGAAGCCGAGATCGAACGACAAGGTCGTTTCGAAGCCGTTCGGATAACCGGCCTCGGCGAGTAGCGCCTTGGCCTTGGCGATGTCGGAGTTGAACTTGGTCGGCTGCGGCCAGGCGACCTGCGTCGGCGCATTGGCGGCGGCGCCGAACAACGGCGTGCCGAGGCCGAACAGCACCGCATCCATGATCTTCTGATACGGCACGGCATAGGCGACGGCCTGGCGCACCTTCGGATTGTCGAAGGGCGTGTTCTTCACGTTCATGCCGAGGTACTGGCAGCCGTTGGAAAACGGCGTCGACACGATGTTGAGCTTGCCGGAGTCCTTCAGCTCGACGAAATCCTTGTTCGGCAATTCATAAGAGATGTCGGCGTCGCCGCGCTCCAGCAGCGCGCGGCGGTTGCCAGCCGACGGCACCATGCGCCAGATCACGCGCTTGATTTTGGGCAGCGGGCCGCCGGTCCACTTGTCGTTGCGCTCCATGATGACTTCGGAGCCCGCGGTCCAGCCGACCACCTTGTAGGCGCCGGATCCGGCGGTGTTGAGCTTGGTGTATTCGAGGCCCCACGGGTCTTTCTCCGTGGCGTGCTTCTTGACCAGTTCGGAGTTGTAGATCGCCGGCACCACCACGGCGAGGTCGGGAATGGTGAGGCGGTCCTTCTTCAGGAAGTCCACGCGCACCGTGGTGTCGTCGACGACGACGAACTGCTCGGGCTTGGTCAGCGAGCCGGCGCTCATCTGGAAGGTCGGGAAGCCGCCGACGGTGACGGCGCGGTCGAGCGACCACTTCACGTCCTTGGCCTTGACCGGCGTGCCGTCCTGGAAGACCGCGTTCTTCTTGAGCTTGAAGGTGACCGACATGTCGTCGATCTTCATGTCGTCGGCGAGTTCGCCCTTGAACTTGTCCTTGTCGTAATAGGGTTGGCCGTTCGGCCCGGTCTTCATCTCGTGGGTGATGAGGCGGTCGTAGCAGTTCCACGACACTTCATAGCCGGGCACGTTGGTGCCGACGCCGTGGATGTCGAGATTGTTCGGCCCGCTCTCGGAAACGATAAGCAGGGTCTCGTTGCGCGCCTGCGCCTTGGCGGGCGAGAAAATGGCGGGGCCGGCGACAGCCGTAGCTGCCGTTGCCGCCGTAGCAGACTTCAAGAAATCACGACGCTTCATATGACAAACCTCCCGAATGAAACTCGGGGTCTATCTCCGCAAGCGCCGTGCCAGAATCGCTCCTACTGCATACAATTCATCAAGCTATTGATCTGTCGCCAGAAAATAAGACCGTTTGGTGCGGGGGCGGCCCATCGTCGGCGCATCATTGCATACAATAGGTATGCGTATGCCTATAAAATAGGCGTAACGGCGAGTGCGGCGCATCCGTGGGCTGGGGCCGTGGTGGCCACCTCAAGCCTTGCGGACCTCGCCGAGAATGCCGGCCAGCATGGCCATGCGCACCAGATCGGACAGGCTGTTGGCGCCCATCTTGGTCATCAGGTTGGCGCGGTAGATCTCGACCGTACGGGGGCTGATACCAAGATCGAAGGCGATGGTCTTGTTCGGCTGGCCGGCAACCAGACCCTCGAGGACTTGTCGCTCGCGGTTCGAAAGTCCCGCCAGCTTCTCGTTGATCTCACCGAGCTCGGCGTTGCGCTTGCCGTTGTCGGCGACGTTGTTCAGCGCCGATTTGACGGCTGCGATCAGGACATCGTCGTCGAACGGCTTTTCCAGGAAATCCACGGCGCCGATCTTCATCGCCTCGACGGCGAGGGCGATGTCACCATGTCCGGTGATGACGATCACGGGCAGGTCGGGCTTGTGCTGCCGCACGTGCTTGAGCAGGTCGATGCCGGTGATTTCCGGCATGCGCACATCGGTCACGATGCAGCCGGAGTTGAGTTGCGGCAGCGCTTCGATGAACGCCTTGCCTGACTCGAAACCGCGCGACTTGATCCCGGCGGTCGAAAGCAGGAACTCGAGCGACTCGCGGACGGCGTCGTCGTCATCAATCACATAGATTATCGGATCAGCCATGGTCGATCTAATCGGGTCAGTCATCGTCGACATCGCCTTCCTGTACCGCCGTGAGCGTAAAATTGAAAGTTGTGCCTCCATTCGCATTTCGCTCGGCCCATATGCGCCCGTTATGGGCCTCGATAATGGTCCGTGAAATCGACAAGCCGACACCCATGCCCTGCGCTTTGGTGGTGATGAACGGCTGGAACAGGTGATCGGCAACTTCCGGCGCAATTCCGGGTCCGGTGTCAGCCACGCTGACGCGAACCTGCCCCGCGCCTTCCGGGACGACCGCGACGGCCAGATCACGCACCTGCGAGTCTTCCATGGCGTCCATGGCGTTGCGGATCAGGTTGAGCAGAACCTGTTGGATCTGCACGCGGTCGGCGAGCACGAGATCGACGTGCGGATCGAACTTGAACTGGACCCGGATGCCGCGGTCCTTGACGCCGACAAGCGCCAGCGCGCTCGCTTCCTCGACCAGCTTGGTAATACTTTCGACGCGGCGCTCGCTTTCGCCGCGGGCGACGAAATCGCGCAGTCGGCGGATGATCTGGCCGGCGCGCATGGCTTGCTCGGATGCCTTGCCGAGCGCATCGCGCAGTAGCGGGAGCTGCTCGGTGCTGTCGCCATCGAGGATTCGCTGCGAACCCTTCAGATAGTTGGAGATCGCGGCCAGCGGCTGGTTGAGCTCGTGCGCCAAAGTCGAAGCCATTTCGCCCATCGCAGTCAGGCGCGAGATGTGAACCAGCTCGGACTGCAGTTCCTGCAGTCGTTGCTCGGTCTGCTGCCGCTCGGTCAGATCGCGAATAAAGCCGGTAAAGAAGCGGCGGTCTCCCGAACGCATTTCGCCGACCGCCAACTCCATGGGGAAGGTCGAGCCGTCCATGCGCTGGCCCACCACCACGCGGCCGATGCCGATGATGCGGCGTTCGCCGGTATGTCTGTAGCGCTTGATGTATTCGTCATGGCTTGACTGATACGGCTCCGGCATCAGGATCTTGACGTTCTTGCCGATGACGTCGGCCGCCTTGCAACCGAACAGGCGTTCGGCGGCGCTCGAGAACGACTGCATGTTGCCGAACTCGTCGATCACGATCATCGCCTCGGGCACGGTATCGAGGATCGATTGGAGATGGGCTTCGCGCGCCAGTGCGTTCCGCGTCATGATGTTGGCGCGCTCGCGGTTCGAGCGCAGCAGTTCGCCCCCCCATGCGGTCGCCGCGCCGATCAGGGCAAAGGCAATGGTGCTGACCAAGGTCGCATGCGATGGCGTGCCCTCTGTTCCAAGAAGCAGGATGGCGCACAAAAGGCTGAGCGCGGTGGCGAGCAGGCCGGGGCCGAGACCGCCCAAGCCCGAGGCCAATAGGATCGGCGGCACGAAATACAGGAACAGCGCGTCGCTATAGAGGTCGGGCGTCAGCAGCGCGCGGGCTGCCAGCGCCAGCACGACGACGATCGGCGCGACGCCATAGCGCCAAATGCCGGCCTGCGGCTGAATGGAAAAAGGCCCAATTTTCTCAAATACTTCCGACATCAAGCCTCGCCCGCAGGAGGCGCCCGCCGGGCCGGGTCCGGCCGGTACCCGGCGCCTCCGGGAAAACCCCTATGGAGATTATCTGAATTTTGGCCGGCGCGCGCGCAGCTTACCAATGTCGCATCCAATCGAGCGCAGGTTGCGCCGCAGACAGGATGGATGAGATGCACAGCCAGATGACCGCCCGGAACTCGCAGGTTCACGTTGCCGCCACCGTCGCGCGCCCTCAGGCCACCGGTGAAACGATCGAACTCATGGGCGCGGTTATGCCGTTCGCCCGCAATGCGGAAATCTACGGCGAAAACGAACCCGCCGAATATCTCTACAAGGTCGTCAGCGGCGCCGTGCGGACCTACCGGGTCCTCAATGATGGCCGCCGCCAGATCGGCGCCTTCTACCTGCCGGGCGATGTCTTCGGCATTGAGGTGAGTGATATCCACACCTTCTCGGCGGAATCGATTGTCGACAGCAAGGTGATGCTGATCAAGCGCACATCGCTCGCCTCGCTCTCGTCCCGCAGCGCCGACGTTGCCCGTCAGCTCTGGACCATGGCGGCGACCGAACTGCAGCGCACCCAGGACCACACCATGCTCCTGATCAAGACCGCGCAGGAGCGCGTCGCCGGCTTCCTCCTTGAAATGGCGAAGCGTGCGCCGCGCGCCAATGCCGTGGAACTGCCGATGTCGCGTCAGGACATTGCCGATTATCTCGGCCTCACCATCGAAACCGTATCGCGCACCCTGACGCAGCTTGAAAATTCGGCCGCGATCGAAGTGCCGACATCGCGCCGCATCGTGCTGCGCAATCAGGCCGCTCTGAGCCGCCTGAATGGCTGATTTCGGGAAGCTTCCGTTTCCTCCCCCCGACTGCCCCGGCCGATTGCCGGGGCTTTTCTTTGTCCGCCGCGGTTGACTTCGATCAACATCGTACCCCTCCCGCGGTGTTGAGATGCACCAGCCCTTTCAAGGAGGCCAGCGATGAACGCCAGCGATGTCATGACCCGTGAAGTCGTCACGATCGGCCCGGATGCCACCGTGCTGCAGGCGGCGAGGCTGATGCTTCAGCACAGGATCAGCGGACTGCCGGTGGTCGATGGTGAAGGCAATCTGGTTGGCGTCGTCTCGGAGGGCGATTTTCTTCGCCGCCGCGAAACTAAAACCGAAAAGCGCCGCTCGCGCTGGCTCGAATTCATCATGGGGCCAGGCAAGATCGCGGAAGAATATACCCATACGCATGGCAGCCGCGTCGATGAGGTGATGACTCGCGACGTGCAGACCGTCGATGAGAATGCCGCGCTCGAAGAGATCATCGAGCTGATGGAAAAGCATCGCATCAAACGAGTGCCGGTGATGTCGGGGGCGACTTTGGTCGGCATTGTAACGCGGTCCAACCTGATGCGCGCCATGGTGAGTATCGCCCGCGTGGCGCCGGCGCCGCAGTCGCCGAAGGATGACGGCGCCATTCGCAGCCAGATCATGGCCGAGCTCGACAAGCAGAACTGGGCGCCGGGCGCCACCCTCGACATCGTGGTTCGCGATGGCGTGGTCGAATTGTTCGGCGTCATCACCGACGAGCGCCAGCGCGATGCCATCAAGGTCGCCTGCGAAAATACCGCTGGCGTTCAATCGGTGAAGGACCACCTGTGCTGGATCGATCCGGTGTCCGGCGTGGCGCTCGAGGCCCCCGATATGACCGAGTCGCCGCGCCACTGATCGGACTAGCGCCGGAGCTTTGACCTCGGTCAAAGCTCCGTTCTGGCAAGAAGCGATAGTAGCGCCGACCGTCGGCAACCGGCGGTCGCCTTATCAGACTGCGTAACCGATGGAGGCATTCATGACGTTACGTTCGCTTCTTCCGGTCGGCCGTGACCGGCAGAACAATATCAAGGCGGAGCCTTTCTTTTCACTCCAGCGCGAGATCGACCGCCTGTTCGATGATTTCGGCCGCGGCTTTCCGGCGCTGACCAAGTTCGGCAACGGCAATGGCGGCAAGCTCATGCCGAGCATTGATGTCGTCGAGACCGACAAGGAGATCGAGATCACGGCCGAGTTGCCGGGCCTCGAAGAGAAGGATGTTCAGCTCAATGTGGCCGACAACCTTCTGACCATTCGCGGCGAGAAGAAAGCCGAGAAGGAAGAGAAGGACAAGGATTACCGCGTCGTCGAGCGCAGCTATGGCGCCTTCGAGCGGACGCTCGAGCTGCCGCCCGGCGTCGACGCCGATGCCATCAAGGCCTCGATCGCCAAGGGCGTGCTGAAGGTGACGGTGCCGAAGCCGGCGCCCGCCCAGGCCAAGAAGATCGAGGTCAAGCCCGCGGCCTGATCGTCGCGGCGACCGCCAAGGCATGCGCGCCGCGATCGCTGCGGCGCGCATTTTTGCCGCGGGGGGTCGAAACGCCGTTCAAATAATCCGATATCCGTTTGACCTGCCTCAACGGCGCCAACGGGCCGGTCGCCATGATCTGTCCCCGAGACAACTATGTCCGGGAGGAATCAATGTCGGCTCAGCCAGCCATTCCGTCGGCTACCGCGCCTGCCGCTAGCGGCGCGAAGACCAGTAGCAACTGGTTCGCGTCGAACTGGGGTTTGATCGCTGCGATCGCGGCCATGATCGTCGTGCTGTTGCTGCCGACGCCGGCGGGATTGCCGGTCGCGGGCCATCGCATGCTGGCGATCTTCGCCTTCGCCGTGATCGTGTGGATCACCGAAGCGCTCGATTATGCCATCAGCGCCGTCGTCATCGCCGCGCTGATGGCGCTGATGCTCGGCCTGGCGCCGAACATCGCCAATCCTAAAGTGCTGATCGGTACTGGCGCGGCGCTCACCACGGCCATGAGTGGTTTCGGCAATACGGCGCTGACTTTGGTCGCCGCCGCGCTGTTCCTCGCCGCGGCGATGACCATCACCGGTCTCGACCGGCGCATCGCGCTGGTCATCCTGTCGCGTGTCGGCGCCCGCACCAGCCGCATCGTCATCGGCAGCATCATCGTCGCCACCGTGCTGGCCTTCCTGGTGCCGAGCGCCACGGCGCGCGCCGCCGCCGTGATTCCGATCATGATGGGCATCATCCTGGCCTTCGGCGTCGACAAGAAAAGCCGGTTCGCCGGCCTCTTGATGATCACCACGGTGCAGGCGGTGAGCATCTGGAATGTCGGCATCAAGACCGCCGCGGCGCAGAACATGGTGGCGGTCGGCTTCATGCATACCTTGCTCAAGCAGGATGTGACCTGGCTGAATTGGCTGATCGCCGCCGCGCCGTTCTCGATCCTGATGTCCATCGGCCTTTACTTCATCATGATGGTGATGATGCCGCCGGAGGCGAAGGAAATTCCCGGCGGCCAGGCGGCCGTGCAGAAATCGCTGAGCGAGCTCGGTCCCATGACCGGCAAGGAAATGCGCCTGCTGGCCATTTCGCTGCTCCTGCTCTGCTTCTGGTCGACCGAGGGCATCCTCCATTCGTTCGACTCCTCGACCACCACGGTCGTCGCCGTTGCGCTGCTCTTTTTGCCGGGCGTCGGCGTCATGGACTGGAAGAAGGCGAATCCGCTGATCCCGTGGGGCACCATCGTGCTGTTCGGCGTCGGAATCAGTCTCGGCACCGCCTTGCTGCAGACGCAGGCGGCGCCCTGGCTTGCCAACCTGATCGTTGCCTGGTTCGGCCTCAACGCCATGCCGATCCTGACCATCCTCGCGGTGATGTCGGGCTTCCTGATCGTCATCCATCTCGGCTTCGCCAGCGCGACCGCGCTCGCATCGTCGATGATCCCGATCGTGATCGCGGTGATGCAGAAGGTGCAGACGCCGGGCCTCAACGTGCTGGGCATGACGCTGCTGCTACAGTTCGTGGTCTCGTTCGGCTTCATCCTGCCGGTGAATTCGCCGCAAGGCATGGTGGCTTACGGCACCGAGACCTTCGTGGCGCGCGACTTCGTCCGCACCGGCATCGTCATCACCTTGCTGGCTTATGTGCTCACGCTTCTGCTCGGCGCCACTTACTGGCGCTGGCTCGGTTACGTCTGATGCGGGGCGACTTGAAAGAGGAGAGTGTCGTGAAACGACGTCTTTTTGTAGCGACGGCCCTGTTGATTGGAAATCTGGTCGCCGGCCCGGCGCTCGCGCAGCCGGCCGGCCCCGGCGGTCCTGGCCCCGGATGGGGCCGTGACATGATGATGGGCCCCGGCATGATGGGTAGTGGTCGCGGCATGGGCTGGATGTGCTCGCCGCGAGGGGCTGGTCTCGCCGAGTGGCGCAGGCAGCGTATCGAGCAACTCGTCAAGCCCACCGAGAGCCAACGCAAAGCCCTCGATGATCTGCAGGCCGCGTCCGCCAAGGCGGCCGAAGCCGTCGCCGCCGCATGCCCTCGCGAGATTCCAGCCAGCGTCCCAGCGCGACTCGAGCTGATGGAGAAGCGGATGGATGCGATGCTCACCGCAATCAAAACGGTGCGTCCGGCCTTCGATGTATTCTACGCAACGTTGAGCGAGGAGCAGAAGGCGCGTCTCAACTCATCGGCGCCGCGCGGCTGGGGTTGGGGCCGCTGGCGCTGATCGCGTTTCGATTATGCAAAAAAAGCCCCGGCCTAGGCCGGGGCTTTTCAGTCAGCATCGGGTGGGGAGGACGCCCCGCTCGATTCTCGATACGTCTCAGAACTTGTAGGTGACGCCGGCGCCGATCAGCCACGGGTCGAGATTGACCTTGCCGGTCATCGGAGCGCC
>Ga0182747_1000077_pt1 | contig 100011 bp, 84 predicted proteins | sample eDN3rd30CBELigBY_FD_128526 | JGI IMG/M metagenome (GOLD analysis project Ga0182747, IMG submission 128526) | Enriched backyard soil microbial communities from Emeryville, California, USA - eDNA 3rd pass 30_C BE-Lig BY (version 2) (version 2) | ecosystem: Environmental > Terrestrial > Soil >...
AGTGAGAACATAACGTTGCCCTCATCCCATCCCCGCCCCTCGCCGTCATGGCCGGGCTTGTCCCGGCCACCCACGTCTTGAGGATCCGCCACGCTGCAGAAGACGTGGATACCCGCGACAAGCCCGGGCATGACACGGTGGGTATCACGACGGCGGCGGATGGGATGACAGCAGAGGGTCGCATAACGGAGAGGGTGCCGTGAGGGGCGGTGTCATTCCCGGCCGAAGATGGCGCAGCCATCGCAGGGGAAGGGAATCCATAGCGCTGCGCCTGTTCGTGGATCCCCTTCCCGGCCACCGGCCGCCGGGGATCACACGCGGCGAACTCACCCCTATGCCGTCAGGTCGAACCGATAGGCGATCTCCACCACGCTCTGGCCGCGCAGGTCGAATGTCTGTTCAGGTCCTGGCGTGCCGCCGAGCCTTTCGTAGAAGCGGCGGGCTGAATCGTTGTCCTTCAGCACCCACAGGCCGACGGAACGAAAGCCTTGCTGCCTCAGGTGATCGAGAACGCCGGCCATCAGCCGCCGGCCGATGCCCTGCCGCTTGATCCTGTCGAGGAGATAGATCGCGAAAATCTCGGTTTCGGCACCAAGATGATCGGCGTTCTCGGCCCGGACCGGCCCGCCACGGGCGAAGCCGACGATCTCGCCGCCAGTTTCGGCGACGAGCGTCTTGGCCTGCGGATCCGGCCTGGCGAAAATGCCCTGCCACATCCGCCTGCGCTCCTCGACCGAAAGGCCGGCGAGCGCCTCGGGCGACAGGAAATCCTTGTAGGATTCGCGCCAGCCCTGGACATGGACCCGGGCGATGCCCTCGACATCCGCCTCGACCGCCTCACGGACGAGGATCGTCACTCGGCGGCTTCCCTGACCTTTTCCCGGAACGGATCGGCCTCGTAGACTCCAAGAATACGCAACTCGCGCGAGAAGAACTCGAGCTCCTCCAGCGCTCGCCGCAGACCCGGATCGTCCGGGTGCCCATCCACCTCCGCGTAAAACTGAGTCGCGGTGAAGTCGCCCTCCAGCATGTAGCTTTCGAGCTTGGTCATGTTGACGCCGTTGGTGGCGAAACCGCCGAGCGCCTTGTAGAGCGCTGCCGGCAGGTTGCGGACGCGGAAGACGAAGGAGGTCACGAGAGGCCCCTGCCCGGCCGGCGCCCAATGGGGCGTCTTCGACAGGATGACGAAGCGGGTGGTGTTGTGGGCCTCGTCCTCCACGTCCTCGGCCAGGATCTTCAGGCCGTAGATGTCGGCCGCCATGCGCGGCGAGAGGGATGCCCGGGTCGGATCCTTCCACTCCGACACCTCGCGCGCGGAGCCGGCGGTGTCGCCGGCCACATGGGCTTTGAGCCCGAGCTTGCGGATGATCTTGCGGCACTGGCCGAGCGCATGGACGTGGCTGTAGACGTCCTTGACGGTGCCGAGATTGGCGTCCGGGATCGCCATGAGATGAAAATGGATCGGCAGGAAATGCTCGCCGACGATGTGAAGCCCCGAGGTCGGCAGCAGATGGTGGATGTCGGCGACACGGCCCGCGATGGAATTCTCGATCGGGATCATGGCGAGGCCCGCCGGGCCTTCGTTCACAGCGGCGAAGGCGTCCTCGAAGGTCGGACAGGGCAGAGCCTCCCAGTCGGGACGCGCCTCAGAGCAGGCCGTATGCGAATTGGCGCCAAGCTCGCCCTGGAACGAAATGATCTTGCTCATGATGTCCTCCGGGAGGCGATGATCTCGCGCGCCTCCTCCAATTGCTGCGGCGTGTCGACCCCGAAAGGCACGTCGTCGACGACGACCGCGTCGATGCGCATCCCAGCCTCGACGGCCCTGAGCTGTTCCAGGCGCTCCCGGGTTTCCAGGGGCGAGGCCGGAAGCCCGACGAAGCGCTGCAGGGCGGCACGGCGATAGGCGTAGACGCCGATGTGATGGTAGAGCGGTCCGTCGCCGGTCGGGGCGGTCGCCCGCGTGAAGTAGAGGGCACGGAAGCGACCGGGCGACAGTTCGGTCCCCACCATCTTCACGACGTTCGGATTCGCCTTCTCGTCCTCGCGCTCGATCGGATAGACAAGCGTCGCGATGTCGACCGCGGGATCGAGCAGAGGCGCGATGACGGCGGCTATCGCACGGGGGTCGATGGTCGGGAAATCCCCCTGAACGTTGACGACCACGTCATGCCGGCCCTCGGGGTCGAGTTTATCCACAGCCTCGGCAATCCGATCCGAGCCGGAGCCGTGGTCTGAGCGGGTCATGACGGCCTCTCCGCCGACCGCGCGAACGGCCTCGGCGATTTCGGGAGCATCGGTCGCCACTGCAACCGGGCCGATTCCGGCCTCGATGGCCCGGCGCCACACATGGACGATCATGGGCTCTCCCGCGATCTCGGCCAGGGGCTTGTTGGGCAACCGCGTGGCGGCGAGGCGGGCGGGGATGAGAATGATAGGATCGGACATGAGGCGGTTCATCTCAGAAAACTGCGCGTGCTTACCAAGGCGGACTCCGTTTGTCATTCCCGGGAAGCCGCGCAGCGGAGGGGAAGGGAAGCCATGGCACCGAGCGCGCGAGGCGCCCCTTCCGACTTCGTGCGCCGGGGATGACGATGAACGTCCAGCCTCAACGCCGCGGCGACATCGGATCCGGGACCCTGAGAGGCCCCGCAGGCGTTGCAAAGCCGTGCTGCGACCACGAGAACGGCGAAAACTCCGGAAAACCCCATTGTCAAAACCCCTTCTCTACGGCTAAGCAACGCCCCTGTCGCGGGTGCATGCCCGCGGATCCGTTCTGCTGCCTGGTTTCGCCGGTTGTACGAAGGCGAGGAGAGCTTCACTGATGAATATCGAGACCAATAAGATCGCGGGCGCCGTCTTCGCTTCGCTCCTCTTCGTGGTCGGCGTCAACGTTATCGCCGGCGGTATGTTTGCCCCTCACAAGCCCGCCGTCCCAGGTTATGACCTTCCGGCTCCGGAAGAGGCGGCCGCCGGTGGCGCCGCTGCCGCGGCTCCCGCCGAGCCGCTCCCGGTTCTCCTGGCCAGTGCGGATGCGGCAAAGGGCCAGGCCCAGTCGCGCAAATGCGCCTCCTGCCACACCTTCGAAAAGGGCGGGCCGAACAAGGTGGGCCCGAATCTCTACGGCGTCGTCGGCCGCCCGGTCGCCTCGCACGAGGGCTTCAACTACTCGGCAGGCATGAAGGCCCATGGCGGCAACTGGACCTACGAGGCCCTGGACGCCTTCGTCCACAACCCGAAGCAGGCCACCCCCGGCACGATCATGGCCTTCGCCGGCCTTGCCGCGGCCAAGGACCGTGCCGACCTGCTGGCCTATCTGCGCAGCCTCTCCGACAGCCCGGTCGCCTTCCCGGCAGCTCAGTAACATATTCACAACGATCACATTTCGGAAAGCCGGGCCCTCGCGCCCGGCTTTTCTTTTTGGTCTTTCCCGCGTTTCGGGCATTGTCCCTTGCGCTCGCCCCGTTACGCACAAAATCTAACGGGACAACAGACGCCTCACCCTCGAAGGAGACGCCTTGTGATCCGCACCCTTCTGCCGAGCCTGCTTGCGGCCTGCCTCGCCTTCACGCCCCTCGCAGCCCAGGACGCGCCATGGCGGCACGGTGCAGCCCTCCTCGACGAGCCGAAATACCCGCAGGGTTTCCCGCATTTCGATTACGTCAACCCGAACGCACCGAAGGGCGGGCTGGTGCGCCTCGGCGCGCTCGGCACCTTCGACAGCTTCAACGTGGTCGTCGCCGGCGTGAAGGGATCCCCCGAACAGGGCCTCGGCCTGATCTACGAGACATTGACCACCTCAGCCCTCGACGAGCCGAACGCCTCATACGGCCTGCTCGCCGAATCCTTCTCGTTTCCGGAGGATTATTCATCGGTCAGCTTCCGCCTGCGCCCGGAAGCGCGCTGGCACGACGGCAAGCCTGTGACCGTGGACGACGTGATCTTCTCGTTCGAGAGCCTGAAGACCAACAGCCCCACCTACGCATTCTATTATGCCAACGTCAGCAAGGCCGAAAAGACCGGCGAGCGCGAGGTGAAGTTCACCTTCGACGAGAAGGGCAACCGCGAGCTGCCGCAGATCATGGGGCAGCTGATGGTGCTGCCGAAGCACTGGTGGGAGGGCACCGCGGCGGACGGACGCAAGCGCGACATCACGCAGACCACCCTCGAACCGCCGCTCGGCTCCGGCCCCTATCGTCTGAAGAATTTCGATGCCGGCCGCAATGCATCCTACGAGCGCGTGAAGGATTATTGGGGCGAAAAGATCAACGTGAATGTGGGACAGAACAACTTCGACGAGATCCGCTACGAATATTATCGCGACGCAACGGTGCTGCTCGAAGCCTTCAAGGCGGACCGCCTCGATTTCCGCACCGAGAACAGCGCCCGCAACTGGGCGACCGGATACGACTTCCCGGCGCGGCAGGAAGGCCGCGTGGTGCTGGAGGAGTTTCCCTTCCGCGCCACCGGTGTGATGCAGGCCTTCGTGCTCAACATGCGCCGCGACAAGTTCAAGGACCAGCGCGTCCGCCGCGCCTTCAACCTCGCCTTCCCCTTCGAGGAACTGAACAAGACGATCTTCTACGGTCTCTACGAGCGGCCCTCGAGCTATTTCTTCGGGCTCGACCTCGCCTCCTCCGGACTGCCCGAAGGACGGGAGCTGGAAATCCTCGAATCCATCCGCGACAAGGTTCCCGCATCGGTCTTCACGACGGCCTACAAGAATCCGGTCAACGATTCGCCCGAGACGATCCGCAACAATCTGCGCGAGGCCGACCGCCTGCTCAAGGAAGCCGGATGGGAGGTGAAGAATGGTCGCCGCGTCAACGCCAAGGGCGAGACCTTGAGCGTGGAACTGCTCAGCAGCAGCCCGAACGAGGAGCGCGTGTTCCTGCCCTACAAGGCATCCCTCGACCGCCTCGGCATCGCAACCTCCGTGCGCACCGTCGACGACGTGCAATACACCAACCGCACCCGCGCCTTCGACTTCGACATCGCCACGGGCCTGTGGCCGCAATCGTCATCGCCCGGCAACGAGCAGCGCGAATTCTGGGGCTCGCAGGCCGCCGCGCGCGACGGCTCGCGCAACCTGTCCGGCATCGCCGATCCAGCCATCGATGCGCTCATCGACAAGGTGATCTATGCCAAGGACCGGGACGAACTCGTTGCCGCGACGAAGGCGCTCGATCGCGTGCTCCTCGCCCACGATTACGTGGTGCCGCAATGGACATCGCTGAAGCAGCGCACCGCGCGCTGGAACCGCTACGGCCATCCTGAGACCATGCCGCGCTACGGCGGTGCCGCCTTCCCGACGATCTGGTGGTATGACGAGGCCAAGGCCGCGAAGACCGGAGCGCCGCGATGAGACCTTTCAACCGCCGCACCCTCCTCAAGACCGGAGCAGCGACAGCCGCCCTGTCCCTTCTGCCGAGAACCGGCTTCGCGCAGGAGGGTGAGACCGAAACGCATGGGCTCTCGAGCTTCGGCGAGCTGAAATATCCGCCGGACTTCAAGCATTTCGACTACGTGAATCCGGCGGCTCCGAAGGGCGGCACGCTCGCGATCCAGATCAAGCAGACCCTCGGTAACCAGAACTTCGATACGTTCAACACGCTCCACGTCTTCGTTCTGCGCGGCGACGGCGCTGCAGGCATGACCGGCACGTTCGATACCCTGATGGCCGGCACGGCGGACGAGCCGGATGCGCTCTACGGCCTCGTCGCGAAGAGCGTGCGAATCTCCGACGACAAGCTCACCTACCGCTTCACGCTTCGCCCGGAAGCACGCTTCCATGACGGGTCGAGGCTGACGGCGAAGGATGTGGCGTTCTCACTGAACATCCTGAAGACCAAGGGCCATCCGAACTTCAGCCAGCTCCTGACCCAGATGGCATCGGCCGAAGCGGAATCCGACGATGTGCTGCGTGTCCAGTTCACACCGCAGCGCAGCCGCGACCTGCATCTCATCATCGCCGGAATGCCGATCTTCTCCGAGCGTTATTGGCAGGGCAAGGATTTCGAAGCCTCGACGCTGGAAGCGCCGCTCGGCTCCGGCGCCTACAAGGTCGGACGCTTCGAGGTCGGGCGCTTCATCGAGTTCGATCGCGTACGGGATTACTGGGCCAAGGATCTGCCGGTGAATGTGGGGCAGAACAATTTCGAGCATCTCCGCTACGAATATTTCCGCGACCGCATCGTCGCCTTCGAGGCTTTCAAGAACGGCACGCTCAACTACAACGAGGAATACACGTCCCGCATCTGGTCGACCGGCTACGACTTCCCGGCCGTGCGCGAAGGCAAGGTGAAGAAGGAAGAGATTTCGAGCGAGGCGCCGGCGACGATCCAGGGCTGGTACTTCAACATGCGCCGCGACACCTTCAAGGATCCGCGCATCCGCGAGGCCATCGGCCTCGCCTTCGACTTCGAATGGACGAACGCGAACATCATGTTCGGCCTGTTCAAGCGGACGACCTCCTATTTCGAGAACAGCGACATGAAGGCGGTGGGCAAGCCCACGGCGGACGAGCTGAAGCTGCTCGAGCCGTTCCGCGGCAAGCTTCCCGCCACCGTCTTCGAGGATCCGATTCTGCCGCCCATTTCCGACGGCTCGGGCCAGGACCGGCGCCTCCTGCGCCGCGCGGACGAACTCTTGCGCGAGGCCGGCTGCAAGCGCGAGGGCGGCACCTTGAGGCTGCCGAACGGACAGCCCTTCAAGATCGAGTTCCTGGACTTCCAGCCCTCGCTTCAGCCGCATACGCAGCCGTTCCAGGCCAACCTGAAGCGGCTCGGCATCGATGCGGTTTCGCGCATCGTGGATGCCGCGCAATATCAGCGGCGCATGGACGAGTACGATTTCGACATGGCGAGCCGCAACCTCGTCGGCTCGTCCACCCCCGGCGACGGCCTGCGCATCGTCTACGGTTCGGAATCCGGCAAAAGGCCAGGCTCGCGCAACATTGCCGGGATCGACGACCCGGCGGTGGACGCCCTCATCGACAAGATCGGCAACGCCAGGTCGCGCCAGGAGCTGAACATCGCCTGCCGCGCCCTGGACCGGGTTCTCCGTTCGGGCCATTATTGGGTGCCCATGTGGTACCGGGCCAGCGAATGGCTGGCCTATTGGGACCAGTTCTCGCGCCCCGCGACCAAGCCCCGCCTTGCCTCTGGCGCACCGGGAACCTGGTGGTACGATGCCGAGAAGGCAAAGCGGATCGGAAGAGGATAAGGCTTGGACACCCCACTGACGACCGGCCGCATCGGCCTTGAATCCGCAGGCGCCTGATGCTGGCCTATATCGCACGCCGCGTGCTTCTCATGATCCCGACGATCCTCGGGATCATGCTCATCTCCTTCGTGCTGGTGCAGTTCGCCCCCGGCGGCCCCGTGGAGCGCATCATCGCGCAGCTGCAGGGGCAGGATTCGGGTGCCTCCTCCCGCATCTCCGGCGGCGGCGGCGATTTCGGCGCGCAGAGTCCGGGCGGAGCAGGCGCGGGCGCAGGCGACACATCCTCGCGCTATCGCGGCGCGCAGGGGCTCGATCCGCAATTTATCAAGCAGCTCGAGGTCCAGTTCGGTTTCGACAAGCCGGCCTATGAGCGCTTCCTCAAGATGATCTGGGATTATGCCCGCTTCGATTTCGGCAAGAGCTATTTCCGCGACATCTCGGTGCTGGAGCTCATCAAGGAGAAGCTGCCGGTCTCGGTGAGCCTTGGGTTGTGGATGACGCTGCTCTCCTATGCGATCTCGATTCCGCTCGGCATCAGGAAAGCCGTACATGACGGCTCCTCCTTCGATATCTGGACCTCGGCCATCGTCATCATCGGCTATGCGATCCCGGGCTTCCTCTTCGCGATCCTTCTGATCGTCCTATTCGCCGGCGGCTCGTTCTGGCAGATCTTCCCCTTGCGCGGCCTGACCTCGGAAGACTGGGATTTCATGCCCTGGTACTGGCAGATCGTGGATTACTTCTGGCACCTCGTGCTGCCGATCACCGCCATGGCGCTCGGTGCTTTCGCCACCTCGACCCTGCTGACGAAGAACTCCTTCCTCGACGAGATCCGCAAGCAATACGTGCTCACCGCACGCATGAAGGGCCTCTCAGAGCGCCAGGTTCTTTACGGCCACGTGTTCCGCAATGCGATGCTGATCGTGATCGCCGGTTTTCCGGGCGCCTTCATCGGCGCGTTCTTTGCCGGAGCGCTTCTGATCGAGACCATCTTCTCCCTCGACGGGCTCGGCCTGCTCTCCTTCGAATCCATCGTCAACCGCGACTATCCCGTGGTCTTCGCCAACCTTTACATCTTCTCGCTCGTGGGCCTTGCCGTGAACCTGCTCTCGGACCTCACCTATACCTGGATCGATCCGCGGATCGATTTCGAGACCAGGGAGGCGTGAGATGAGTTTAGAGCGATCATCCAACTCCCGTCATGCCCGGCCTTGTGCCGGGTATCCACGCCTTCTGGCGCGGCGGTTCGAAGACGTGGATGGCCGGACCAGGTCCGGCCATGACGACGGTGGGGAGGCGTGAGATGATGCATCCATCACACCTCGATGTCATTCCCGGCCGGAGCGCAGCGAAGGGGAAGGATATCTCTCTCCCTGCGCGGCACCATGGATCCCCTTCCCTCGCCTTCGGCTCGCCGGGGAAACCCTTCACGTCATGGCCGTCCCCGGACGTGATCCGGGGATCAGCCCGGCCATCCCGATCGGCGATGGCGCCACACCTTATCGGGATCACCGGCACGAGGCCGGTGATGACGGCGGTAGAGCGAGGCGTGAGATGAACGAGACCATTCCCGTCGTCTCGCCGGCTTCGTCGCCGGTCGCGCCGCCCCTGCCGAAGGAAGGCTTCATCAAGCTCTCGCCGCTCAACCGGCGGCGCTTCGCCAATTTCAAGGCCAACCGGCGCGGCTACTGGTCGTTCTGGATCTTCATGGTCCTGTTCGTCCTGAGCCTGTTCGCGGAACTCATCGCCAACGACAAGCCGATCCTCGCCTCCTACAAGGGAGAGATCCTCTTCCCGGCTTTCGTCGATTACCCGGAAGAGAAGTTCGGCGGCTTCCTGGCGCAGACGGATTATCGCGACCCCGTCATCTCCAAGGAGATCCAGGAGAACGGCTGGCTGCTCTGGGCGCCGATCCGCTTCTCCTACAACACGCACAATCTCGACCTGCCCGTCCCCGCGCCGGCCCCGCCGACCTGGATGCTCACAGACGCGCAATGCAAGCCGATTGCGGAGCGCACCGGCGGCACGGGCTGCAAGGACATCGAATGGAACTGGCTCGGCACCGACGACCAGGGCCGCGACGTGGTGGCGCGCCTGATCTACGGCTTCCGCATCTCGGTGCTGTTCGGGCTGACGCTTGCCGGCATATCGTCGCTCATCGGCATCCTGGCCGGTGCGGTCCAGGGCTATTATGGCGGCTGGACGGACCTTCTGTTCCAGCGCTTCATCGAGGTCTGGACGGCGATCCCCTCGCTCTATCTGCTCATTATCATCTCGGCGGTGATCACGCCGAGCTTCTTCGTGCTGCTCGGCATCCTGCTGCTGTTCTCGTGGGTTTCCCTTGTGGGCGTGGTGCGCGCGGAGTTCCTGCGCGCGCGAAACTTCGAATATGTGCGTGCGGCCCGCGCGCTCGGCCTGTCCAACTCCACCATCATGTTCAAGCACCTCCTGCCGAACGCCATGGTGGCGACGCTCACCTTCCTGCCCTTCATCATCAACGGCTCGATCACGACGCTCACCTCCCTCGACTTCCTCGGCTTCGGCCTGCCCCCCGGCTCGCCCTCGCTTGGCGAGCTGCTGGCCCAGGGCAAGGCCAATCTCCAGGCGCCGTGGCTCGGCCTTGCCGGCTTCTTCGTGATCGCCATCATGCTCAGCCTCCTCATCTTCGTCGGCGAAGCGGTGCGCGACGCCTTCGACCCGCGGAAGACGTTTCGATGACCGAGCCCCTCCTCTCCGTTCAGGATCTTTCGGTCGCCTTCCGCCAGGGCGCGAACGACATGTTGGCGGTCGACCATGTCTCGTTCGACGTCATGCCGGGCGAGACGGTGGCGCTGGTGGGCGAGTCGGGATCCGGCAAATCCGTGACGGCTCTCTCCACCCTCAAGCTCCTGCCCTACCCGTCCGCGCATCACCCATCGGGCCGCGTGCTGTTCAAGGGCAAGGACCTGATCGCCGCCGACGAAGACGAGATGCGCAAGGTTCGCGGCGACGACATCACCATGGTGTTCCAGGAGCCGATGACCTCGCTCAACCCGCTGCACAGTATCGAGCGGCAGGTCGGCGAGATCCTGAAACTGCATCGCGGCCTCTCCGACCGCGAGGCGCGGACGCGGACGCTGGAGCTTCTCACCCTCGTCGGCATCCGCGATGCGGAATCGCGGCTCGATGCCTATCCGCACCAGCTCTCCGGCGGGCAGCGCCAGCGCGTGATGATCGCCATGGCGCTCGCCAACGAGCCCGATCTCTTCATCGCCGACGAGCCGACCACCGCGCTCGACGTGACCGTGCAGGCGCAGATCCTGAAGCTTCTCGCCGAGTTGAAGAGCAGGCTCAACATGTCGATGCTCTTCATCACCCACGACCTCGGCATCGTGCGCAAGATCGCCGACCGCGTCTGCGTGATGCTCAAAGGCAAGATCGTCGAGCAGGGAACGGTTGCGGAAGTCTTCGGCAATCCGCAGCACCCCTACACGCAACGCCTGCTCGCCGCCGAGCCGAAGGGTCGCGCCAATCCGGTCGCGAAGGATGCGCCGGTCATCGTCGATGCCGGGCCGATCAAGGTGTGGTTTCCGATCAAGCGCGGCTTCTTCCAGAAGACCGTCGGCCATGTGAAGGCGGTCGACGGCGTCTCGGTGCGCGTGCGCCGGGGCGAGACCGTGGGCGTGGTCGGTGAATCCGGTTCCGGCAAGACGACGCTGGGCCTCGCCATCCTGCGTCTCGTGCAGTCGGAAGGCCCCATCGTCTTCCTCGGCAATCGCATCGACGGCATGCGCGGCAAGGAGATCCGCCCGATGCGCAAGGATCTGCAGGTGGTGTTCCAGGACCCCTACGGCTCGCTGTCGCCGCGCATGTCCGTGGCCGAGATCGTCGAGGAGGGCCTGCTCGTGCAGAACAAGGCTCTCTCTTACGCCCAGCGCCGCGACGTGGTTGCCAAGGCGCTACACGATGTCGGCCTCGACCCCGCCACCATGGACCGCTATCCGCACGAATTCTCCGGCGGCCAGCGCCAGCGCATTGCGATTGCCCGCGCGATGGCTCTGGAGCCGCAATTCATCATGCTCGACGAGCCGACCTCGGCACTCGACATGTCCGTGCAGGCGCAGATCGTGGAATTGCTGCGCGACCTGCAGAAGCGGCGCGACCTCGCCTACATGTTCATCAGCCACGACCTCAAGGTCGTGCGGGCGCTCGCGAACCATGTTGTGGTGATGCAGAACGGCAGGATCGTCGAGGAAGGGTCCGCCGAGAGCATTTTCGCGGCCCCACGCACCGATTACACCAAGGCGCTCTTCGCCGCCGCCTTCAATCTCGAAACGGCGGTGTCGGACGCCGTTCGGGAATAGGCCGGCGTGGATCAGCCGCCCAAACCTGGCTGACAGCCCTGCGATCCTGGCCCATCGCATCTTTGGCCGTATTGCCGTATCAGTCATGATTCTCGTGGTTTGAAGGATCCTTGCCGATGCCTCGCGCTCTTCTCATCGTGCTCGATTCCGTCGGTATCGGCGGGGCCGAGGATGCGGCCGCCTATGGCGATGCAGGCGCCGATACGTTGGGGCATATTGCCGAGGCCTGCGCCGAGGGCCGGGGCGACCGGGCCGGCTTGCGCGAGGGGCTACTGAACCTGCCGCATATGGCGGCGCTCGGCCTCGGCCTCGCCTGCGAGGCCTCGACGGGAAGCATGCCGCCGAACCTTGCGCCGCAGGGCGAATTGAAGGGAGCCTGGGGCTACGGCGTCGAGACGTCCAAGGGGAAAGACACGCCTTCCGGCCATTGGGAGATCGCCGGCGTCCCCGTCACCTTCGACTGGGGCTATTTCCCCGACACCGTTCCGGCCTTTCCGGAGGAGCTGACGGCCGCCTTCATCGAGCGCGGCAAGCTTCCCGGCATTCTCGCCGACAAGCACGCCTCCGGCACCACCGTCATCGACGAATACGGCGCCGAGCATATGCGCTCGGGCAAGCCGATCTTCTACACCTCCGTCGACAGCGTGCTGCAGATCGCGGCGCATGAGGAGATCTTCGGACTCGAGCGGCTCTACGACCTCTGCCGCATCGGCCGCGAGCTTTGCGATCCCTACAAGATCGGCCGCGTCATCGCGCGGCCCTTCGTCGGCTCGCCCGATACCGGCTTCAAGCGCACGGGCAACCGCAAGGATTTCGCCGTGCCGCCGCCGGCGGACACCATCCTCGACACGCTCGGCAAGGCAGGCCGCGCGGTCGTGACCGTCGGCAAGATCGGAGACATTTTTGCCCATCGCTCAACGGGCCGCGAGATCAAGCCCAACGGCAACGACGCCTGCCTCACCGCGGCCATCGACGCATTGAAGGATCTGCCTGATGGCGGCTTCGTCTTTGCGAACTTGGTCGACTTCGACAGCGAGTTCGGCCACCGCCGCGATATCCCCGGCTACGCCGCCGCGCTCGAGGCCTTCGACCGGCGCATCCCCGAGATCGAGGCAGCTCTCAAGGATGGCGACCTCGTCATCATCACCGCCGATCACGGCAACGACCCTTCGTGGAAGGGCTCCGACCACACCCGCGAGCACGTTCCGATCCTGAGCTTCGGGCCGGACGCAGCGCGGGTCGCCATCGGCCGGCGGGAGAGCTTCGCCGATATCGGCGCGAGCGTGCTGAAGCATTTGGATGTGCCCCATGGCGACAAGGGAACTTCGTGGCTTTAGGAACGCCTAAGGCGATGCGGCGCAAGACCCAGCTCAGGGCTCAAGCGTCACAAGCCGTTTGATGGTATTGTGCGAGTGGCATAGACAAGGGCTCCGCAGTCCCCGCTATGGCTGACACGGCAGATACCGCTCACGTCATCATTCGGCCACCGCTTGCCTTGGGGCTCGCGCTTCTTGCCGGGCTTGCGCTCGACTGGCTCATACCTTTGCCTTTCCTGCCATCCGATTTCCCGAAGGGCTTCCTCGGCGCATTGGTGTTCCTCCTCGCGCTGGCGCTGTTCGCCTGGGCCATCGTGACGATGACCAGGGCTGGCTCAAACGTCCCCACCAACCGGCCGACGACCACCATCGTCGAGAGCGGGCCTTACCGCTTCACGCGAAACCCCATCTATCTCGGCATGATCCTGGCACTGATCGGCTTAAGTATTGCGTTCAACGGTCTCTGGCTGCTGGTGATGCTGGTGCCCTTCGCGCTCGTCATCCGCTACGGGGTCGTGGCGCGCGAGGAAGTCTATCTCGAGCGCAAGTTCGGCGATGTCTATCGTAGCTATCGCTCGCGCGTGCGGCGCTGGCTGTAGCAGTGACGGGCCCTCACAACCTTGGCCATGTCGCAGAATATCCCCTTTCAGGCCAAGCTGCCGCACCCCTCCCCCGTGCCATTGACGGCCCCGAAACTTTGGATCAGTCTCTCATAGATCGTATGGGGGCTCTCCGACGATCGGTCGAGGAGCTTCCCGTTTCGCGTGGAAGTCATTCATGAGCTCGCCTAACCGCTCGACCCATATCCGGCTCACCTCCCATCCCGAGCCGAACGCAGGCACCATCAAGCATCCAATCAAATGGGGAGCGAAGGATCCGAAAGAGCGCGGCCCGATCGTCGGCACCGTGACCAATCCCTCCGACCGCAACGTGATCGGCGCCCATGGCGGCTCCTATTCGCTGTATCGGGCGCTTGCCATCTCCGCCCGGGCACTCAACCCGCTGGCCCGTCCCGATCTGCACAACACCCACCCGACCGCCGAGATCGGCCCGCATCCGCAATGGTTCGAGCCGGGGAAGATCGTCTCCCTCGATCCCTGGGGTCATCTGGTCGGCGAGGTCTTCAAGGACGAGATCGCAGGCGGCCTCGACATCCGGCCCTCGATCGCGGTCACCAAGGCGCGCCTCAACATGCCGGAGATCCTTGCCGCCATGGGGGCGAAGCGGCTCAAGGCCGATGGAGGCTTCCTGCATGACACGGGCGACATCTCGGTGACCAAGATCGCGGTCGATCCGGTCTGGCATCTGCCCGGCATCGCCCAGCGCTTCGGCTGCTCCGAGGGCGAGCTGCGCCGTACCCTGTTCGAGCAGACCGGCGGCATGTTCCCCGAGCTCGTCACCCGTCCCGACATGAGCGTGTTCCTGCCGCCCATCGGCAACACCACAATCTATGTGGTCGGCGAGGTGTCGCGCCTGAGCGATCCCAAGACCCGCATCGCCTGCCGCGTGCACGACGAATGCAACGGCTCCGACGTGTTCGGCTCCGACATCTGCACCTGCCGCCCTTACCTCGTGCACGGCATCGAGGAATGCGTGCGGGAGGCGCAATCGGGCGGCGTCGGCGTCATCGCCTATAACCGCAAGGAAGGCCGCGCGCTCGGCGAGGTCACGAAGTTCCTCGTCTACAATGCGCGCAAGCGCCAGGAGGGCGGCGACCAGGCCGCCACCTATTTCGAGCGCACCGAATGCGTGGCCGGCGTGCAGGATGCGCGCTTCCAGCAGCTCATGCCCGATGTGCTGCACTGGCTCGGCATCCGCCGCATCGACCGGCTCATGTCCATGTCGAATATGAAATACGACGCCATCACCGGCTCCGGCATCGAGGTGGTGGAGCGCGTGCCGATCCCGGCCGAGCTGGTGCCGCAGGACGCGCAGGTCGAGCTCGAAGCCAAGAAGGCCGCCGGCTATTACACGCCCGACGGCGCGCCGAGCGCCCCCGATCTCAACCAGGTGAAGGGCCGCGATCTCGAGCGCTTCTAGAGCCATGGAATAGCGAAGCGGATGCCGGCCTGCCGTCGGCATCCGCTTCGTTTTTAACCTTTCCGCCAGACGGCTCGCCTTGCGCATGCCGGGCGGGCTCGCCATTGTGCTATCGCATCTCCCTCAAGAGAGCACCGGAGCCCTGCGTGACCGACCAGCCTGACCTATCGCCTGAGACGAAAGCGGCCCTGAGCCTTCTCTCCGCCGCCGCGGTGCGGGAGCGGTCGCATCAGCTCCTGCAGGCAGGCCTCGACGACCGCCTCAAGCATTTCACGGTCGATCTCGTCCAGCTCGAGCCCTGCGCCGACGAGGTCGTCAAGACGATCCGCCAGGCTTATCCCTCCCTCGACATTCCCTTCCACGCCCGCTGGCGCCATTTCGCCGCCGGCGAGCATGACCGCTGGGATGCGGTGATGCACGGCGCGCCCTGGGAGAATGCGGCCGAGATGGCCCGCTCCGCCTTCGATCTCACCATCGTCTCGGTGCTGCTCGATGCCGGCGCCGGCGCCCAATGGCGCTACGAGGAGGGCCGCACCGGCGAGACCTATATACGCTCCGAAGGGCTCGCGGTGGCAAGCTTCGACATGTTCGTGAGCGGCGCCTTCTCCAGCAAACCGGAAGACCCCTTCCGCGTCGATGCCGATGTGCTGATGACCCTGACGGCGCAGGATCTGGCCGAAGGCTTCCAGGTCTCGCCCGACAATCCGCTCGTCGGGCTCGAGGGCCGCGCCGCGCTGCTCAACCGCCTCGGCCGCGTCGTCGCCACGAACCCGGACATCTTCGGCCAGCACGACGATCCCCGCCCCGGCGGCCTCTTCGACGTCATCGCGGAAACGGCCGAGGACGACCGCATCGCCGCGCCTGCGATCCTGAAGGCGCTGCTCACCCATCTCGGGCCCATCTGGCCCGGCCGCATCACGCTCGGCGGCGTCGATCTCGGCGATACCTGGCGCCACCCGCTCGTCGAGGCGCCGGATGTCACGAAGGGGCTCATTCCCTTCCACAAGCTGTCGCAATGGCTGTCCTATTCGCTCATCGAGCCACTCGAATGGGCGGGCTTCACCGTCGTCGACATCGACGGCCTCACCGGCCTGCCCGAATACCGCAACGGCGGGCTCTTTCTCGACACCGGCGTGATCGCCCTGAAGGACCCGGCCGATGCGGAGCGCCCGCATGCTGTGGATTCCCAGCTCGTGGTGGAATGGCGCGCCTTGACGGTCGCCCTTCTCGACCGCATTGCCGAACCGATCCGCGCGAAGCTAGGATTTGCCGCGGAGGACTTTCCCCTGGCCAAGGCGCTCGAAGGCGGCACTTGGGCGACGGGGCGCAGGCTCGCGAAGGAGAAGCGCGGCGACGGCTCGCCGCCTCTCAGCGTGATCAGCGACGGGACGGTTTTTTAGATGAATCAGCAGACGACGATCAAAGAGGAAAAGAACATGCAGGGCGTCACCGTGGTCGATCATCCGCTGGTTCAGCACAAGCTGACCCTGATGCGGGACAAGGAGCGCTCGACGAAGGGCTTCCGCCAGCTCCTCAACGAAATCGGCATGCTGCTCTGCTACGAAGTCACCCGCAACCTGCCCATGGAGCGCATTAAGATCGAGACGCCGCTCACCACCATGGAAGGCGCGCAGATCGCAGGCAAGAAGCTCGTTTTCGCGCCGATCCTGCGCGCGGGCGTTGGCTTCCTCGACGGCATGCTGACCCTCGTTCCGGCCGCCCGCGTCGCGCATATCGGCCTTTACCGCGATCCTGAATCGCTCCAGGCGGTGGAGTATTACTTCAAGGCCCCGTCCGATCTCGCCGACCGCATGGTGCTGGTGCTCGATCCGATGCTCGCGACCGCGAACTCTGCCGTTGCGGCCATCGACCGGCTGAAGGAGCGCGGCGCCAAGGACCTGCGCTTCGTCTGCCTGCTCGCCGCGCCCGAGGGCATCGAGAAGCTGCGCGGCGCGCATCCCGACGTGCATATCTGGACGGCCTCCATCGACGAGCGCCTCAACGATCACGGCTACATCGTGCCCGGCCTCGGCGATGCCGGCGACCGCATGTACGGCACGCGCTAATCAGGGATTATTCGTCTTGCGCTTCATCGTCGCCGATTGGGGAACGACCCGCTTCCGCGGTTACCTGCTAGAGAACGAAACCGTTCTCGATCAGGTCTCGTCGAACGAAGGCGTGTCGGCCCTGCAGAAGGGCCAGCACCGCGATGTTTTTCTCAAACATTGCGGCCACTGGCTCAAAGCCGAGCCCGATGCGCCCGTGCTGCTCGTCGGCATGGTGGGAAGCCGCGAGGGCTGGGCCGAGGCACCCTACGCCACCTGCCCCGCAGGACCTGCGGAGATCGCGAAGGCCCTCGTGCCGGTGGATCTGGAGAACGGCCGCAAGGGATACATCATCCCCGGCCTGTTCTGCGAGCCTGCTCCCGGTGCCGCCGACGTCATGCGCGGCGAGGAGACGCTGGTGCTCGGCACCGGGATCGAGAACGGCCTGATCTGCGCCGCCGGCACGCATCCCAAATGGATCGAGATGAAGGACGGGCGCATCGCGCGCTTCGCCACCTACATGACTGGCGAGATGTACGCGCTGCTGCGCGAGCATTCCATGATCGGCCGCCCGGCGACGACGCCGGAGGATCCGAAGGGTTTCGATCTCGGGCTTGATGCTGCCGAGCGCAACAGCGGCAATGGGCGCGTCGGCCTGCTGCATCTCCTGTTCAGCGCCCGCGCTTCCGTAGTCTCAGGGAAAATGAACAGCAATCTGCTGGCGCCCTACCTCTCCGGCTTGCTCACCGGCGACGAGATCAACGGAGCGCTTGCCCAGTTCGGGCGCCCGTCCTCCGTGACCATCCTGGCCGAGCAGGGCCGCGCGGATCTCTACCTTCACGCGCTCAAGCGTCATGGCATCGAGGCCGAGTTCAAGGAGCCGCAGCAGGCCCTGATCGCAGGGCTTGCACGGATCGTGCGCCAGCACGCGCTGGGGTGAGATAAGGCGCCATGCACCCACCACGTCACGGCCGGCCTTGTGCCGGCCATCCCGATCCTGTGATGCTCAGCGCTTCATGCAATCGGGATCACCGGCACGAGGCCGGTGATGACATCGAAAGAGTTACGAAGCGCAGCGCTTTGACTTTACCACCCCACCCCCGCCCCTCTCCCCGCAAGGGGGAGGGATGCGCGCCGTCCGGGATGACACACGCTTCCTCACCCCTTAAAACCGACCCCAACATTCGCCCTTGAACGTTAAGGCCAAGCCCATGCCCCATCCCCTCCTCGCCCCCGCGACCGACACGTCGACGCCCATCTGGCTCGTGACCGACAAGACATGGTCCGACATCGCCGGCGGCCTGCCGCCGGTCGCTCAGGGCTTCGCGAAGGCGCAGGGGTTCGAGGGCAAGGCCGGGAGCCATTGCCTGCTGCCGGATGCGGATGGGAACCTCTTCGGCGTCGCCTTCGGCATCAACGGCGCCGAGGCCAAGCGCAGCGACCCGTTCCTCGTCGGCAAGCTCCCCACCCTGCTGCCCGAGGGCACTTATCGCTTCGAGACCGAGGCGCCCGATCCGACGCTCGCGACGCTTGCCTGGATCCTGGGGAGTTACAGCTTCACCCGCTACCGCAAGCGCAGCGAGAAATACGTTCGCCTCGTGACGCCGAAGGGCGTCGATGCGGAAGAAGTCTCGCATATCGCCAGTGCGGTCATCGCGAGCCGCGATCTCGTCAACACGCCGACGAGCGATCTCGGCCCCGACGGCATCGAAGCGGCGGCCCGCGAACTGGCAGAGCGGCATGGCGCGTCCTTCACGAGCATCGTCGGCGATGATCTGCTGAAGCAGAATTTTCCCATGATCCACGCGGTCGGCCGCGCTTCCGCCACGCCGCCGCGCCTGATCGATTTCACCTGGGGCAAGGCGAACGCGCCGCGCGTCACCCTCGTCGGCAAGGGCGTCGCCTTCGATACCGGCGGCCTCGACATCAAGCCGGCCGCTTCCATGCTGATGATGCGCAAGGACATGGGCGGCGCGGCCGCGACCCTGGCGCTCGCCTCCATGATCATGGACGCCAAGCTGCCGGTGCGCCTGCGCGTGCTCATTCCGGCCGTCGAGAACTCCATTTCCAGCAACGCCTTCCGCCCCGGCGACATTCTCGCCAGCCGCAAGGGCATCTCGGTCGAAATCGGCAACACGGATGCTGAGGGCCGCCTCATCCTTGGCGATGCGCTTGCGCTCGCCGACGAGGAGAGCCCGGACCTCATCGTCGATTTCGCCACCCTCACGGGGGCTGCCCGCGTGGCGCTCGGCCCCGAGCTGCCGCCCTTCTACACCGATGACGATGCGCTCGCCGCCGACATCGCCCGCCACGGTCTGGCCGAGAACGACCCCGTCTGGCGCATGCCGCTCTGGTATCCCTACCAGAGCCAGCTCGATTCCAAGTTCGCCGACATGAACAACACCGGAGGGCCCATGGCCGGCTCCGTCACCGCCGCCCTGTTCCTGCGCCGCTTCGTGGAGGCGGCCAAGGCCCATGTGCATTTCGACATCTTCGCCTGGAACAGCGCGACCAAGCCTGCCCGTCCGGAAGGCGGCGAGGTCCAGGCGGCCCGCCTGATGTATGCCCTCCTGAAGGAGCGCTACGGTTCTTAAAGCATAGCAGCAGATATGCTTTAGCAACGTTATTATTCAACGAATGGTAGCTGGCGGGCCAGCTGCGGAAATGGTAGGAGGAACGATCATTGCCCGTGCAGGGAGCTGACCCGATGAGTTTCGACCGCCGTCTCACGCCCGTCCGGGCGGACCTCGCCGATGAGCGTCTGCGCGGGCTTGTCGAGGCGGAGCACTTCACGACGGGCACCCTCAAGCGCATCGTCGCGCCCTTCGCCTCCCTGCACCGCCACCCCTCCCGCGAGGCGCCGGTCGACAGCCAGGTGATCTTCGGTGAGGGTGTGACCGTCTATGACGAGCACGAAGGCTGGGCCTGGGTGCAGGTCCGGGATGACGGCTATGTAGGCTACCTGCCGACCGAGACTTTCGGTGAGGCCGATTTCGAGCCGACGCACCGGGTTCGCGCCGTCCGCACCTTCGTCTATCCGGGCCCGAACCTGAAGCTGCCGTCCCGGGACTATCTGCCTCAGAATGCCAAAGTGACCGTCATGGCGACCGAGGGCGACTATGCCAAGCTCGCCACCGGCGGCTGGGTCTACGCCCCGCACTTGGCCAGGCTCGACGCCTACGAGACCGACTACGTCACTGTGGCCGAGCGCTTCCTGCACACGCCCTATCTCTGGGGCGGCAAGACCAGCCTCGGCCTCGACTGCTCGGGACTAGTGCAGACCGCGCTGAAGGCAGCCGGCATCACGGCGCCGCGCGACAGCGACATGCAGGAGCGCGCACTGGGAACGCCCATCGAGGTGAAGCCCGACCTGAGCGGCCTCAAGCGCGGGGACATCGTGTTCTGGAAGGGCCATGTCGGCCTGATGGTGGACGAGGCGAACTTCCTCCACGCCACGGGCTACGGCATGGCGGTCATCGTCGAGCCTCTGGCGGTTGCCGAAGAGCGTATCCGCACGACGAGCTACGGGCCGATCACCGCTATCAAGCGGCTGGGCTGAAGCCTGTCCCACCACGTCATGGCCGGGCTTGTCCCGGCCATCCCGATTGGAAAAGCGCTGCGTTTCGCTCATCGGGATCACCGGCACAAGGCCGGTGATGACGTCGAGAGAAATGCCTCGTCCGTTTAGCGATCCCGGATCGGCTGCGCCGTCCGGGATGACACGCTTCCCTCAATATCCCCTCACCCGATCCACCACGTTCTCGAACGCCTCCCCCGCCTCGTACCGGCGGATCTGCTGCGAGATGTAGCGGGCGGTCGCTTCCGGCTCGCTCGTCGCCGAGTTGTGCGGCGTGACCGTGACGCGCGGATGCGTCCAGAGCGGTGAATCCTTCGGCAGCGGCTCGGTCTCGAACACGTCGAGGGTCGCCGCCTGCAGGATGCCGTCGTCGAGGCAGGACAGGATGTCCGACTCCACCTGCAGCTTGCCGCGCCCCGCATTGATCAGGATCGGCCCGCCGAGCGCGCCGCCGCGGGCGAGCCTTTCGAACAGGGAGCGGTTGAGGATCCCTTTCGTGTCCGGCGTGAGCGGCATGAGAGCGATGAGGATGTCGGTGCGGTTGAGGAACGGCGTCAGGCCCTCTTCACCCGCATAGACCTCGAATCCATCGACGGATTTCGGCGTGCGGCTCCAGCCGGCGACATCGAATCCCATCGTCTTCAGCTTGCGGGCGGAATCCTGTCCCAGCACGCCGAAACCCATGATGCCGATGCGCACATCGCCTGCGATGGGTGGCGCACGGTCGGGCCGCCAGCGTTTCGCCGTCTGGTCCTCGTCGAAGCGGCGCTGGTCGCGCAGATGCATGAGGCAATGCAGCACCATGTACTCGCTCATGCGATGAGTGAGATCGTCCTGCGCCACGCGCACGATCGGCACATCCGGCAGATCGGGATAGCCCATCAGATGATCGACGCCCGCGCCGAGCGAGAAGAGCGCTACGAGATTGGGCAGGCCGGAGAGGCTTCCCGGTTTCGGCCCCCAGGTCGCCACATAACGGACGGCCGCCTTGTCGAAACTTTCGCCCAGCACGACGATGTCACGGTCAGGCAGATGGCGCCGGAAGCGCTCGACCCAGGGCTGCGTCTCCCAGGTGACGGCAACGAGAAGGCTCATGCTTTCGCCTCGATCCGTTCGAGAACGCTGGGCGCGGATGCGGCCGGCGCATCACCGATGCGATAGGATTCGCGCAATGTATGCGCCGCCGCCTCGGCCGCCTGCTCGCTGCGCGCATGCACGATGGCGAGCGGGCGCGAAGCATCGATCGTGTCGCCGACGGAGGCGAGCTTTGTCAGACCGACCGCGTGATCGATGGGATCCTCCGCGCGCGTGCGGCCGCCGCCGAGCGCGACCACCGCGACGCCGACCTGACGCGTGGCGATGCTCTGCACGATGCCGGAGCGCTCGGCATAGACCGGGCGGACAATGGGAGCACTCGGCAGATACTTTTCATAGTTCGCGACGAAATCGGCGGGACCGCCGAGCGCCGTCACCATGTGCTGGAAAACCTCCGCAGCCTTGCCGGAGGATATCGCGTGCTCGATCTTCGCCCGCGCTTCTTCGATGGTGGCGGCGAGCTTACCGAGCAGGAGCATCTCGGCGGAGAGCTCCACCGTCACTTCGTGGAAGCGCTTCTCGCGATGGCGGCCCGTGAGGTAGTCCACCGCATAGGCCATCTCGACCGCGTTGCCGGCGGCGGACGCCAGCGGCTCGTCCATGTTGGTGAGAACCGCAGCGGTGGGAAGGCCGGCGCCGTTGGCGACGAGCACCAGGCTCTCGGCGAGCTTGCGCGCGTCGTCCGCGTTGTCCATGAAGGCGCCGGAGCCGAACTTCACATCCATCACGAGACCATCGAGGCCGGCGGCGAGCTTCTTCGACAGGATCGACGCGGTGATGAGATCGATCGATTCCACCGTCGCCGTCACGTCGCGGATCGCATAGAGGCGCTTGTCGGCAGGCGCGAGGTCGGAGGTCTGACCGATGATGGCGCAGCCCACCTCCCGCGTGACACGGCGGAAGGTTTCGATGTCGGGCTGCGTGACGTAGCCGGGAATGGAATCGAATTTGTCGAGGGTGCCGCCGGTATGGCCGAGGCCGCGCCCTGAGATCATCGGCACGAAGCCGCCGCAGGCCGCGACCGCGGGCCCGAGGGGAAGGCTCACCGCATCGCCGACGCCGCCGGTCGAATGCTTGTCGAGCACGGGACCCGGCAGGTCCCACTTCAGCACAGTGCCTGAATTCACCATGGCGCGCGTCAGCGCCACGCGCTCCGGAATCGAGAGCCCCTGAAAGAAGATCGCCATGGCGAAGGAGGCCGCCTGGCCTTCCGTGACATAGCCTGCGGTCAATCCTTCGATGAAGTGCTCGATATGCTCCGGATCGAGCGTGCCGCCGTCACGCTTGTGACGGATGATTTCCTGCGGAAGACGGACCATGTCAGTAAGTCCCGGTAGCGGCTGCGCCGGTCTTGCCTTCGATGGCAGCGATCAGCGTGTCGTAGACGCTGCTCGCGCCGATGCGGAAGGTCTTCGGCGTGGCCCAGCCCTGCCCCATGATGCGGTCGGCGAGATCGAGATAGGTCTTCGCGTCCTCGACCGTGCGAATGCCGCCCGAGGGCTTCAATCCGACAGGCCTGCCCGACGCCTTGATGGCGTTGAGCATGATCTCGGCCGCTTCCGGCGTCGCGGAAAGCGGCGTCTTGCCGGTGGAGGTCTTGATGAAATCCGCACCCGCTTCGATGGCGATGCGGCTCGCCGCCTCGATGAGCTTCGGATCCTGCAACTCGCCGGTTTCGAGAATGACCTTGAGCAGACGATCCCCGTCGACGAGATCGCGCACGGCTTCCACCATCTCGGTGGCGACCGCGATATCGCCACGGCGCAGAGCCTTGTAGGGCAGGACGAGATCGATCTCGTTGGCGCCGTCGGAGAGCGCCTCCTGCGTATCGTCGACGACGCGGCTCACATCCTCGCCGCCGGCGGGGAAGTTCACGACCGTCGCGATGCGCACGGGCGAGCCCTTGAGGTTCGCCTGCGCCCGCTTCACGAATTGCGGCCACACGCACACGGCAGCGACCGGCCCGCGCGGATCGAGCGCTTTCTTGCAAAGCGCGTCGATGGCCTGATCGGTGCAGGTATCCGTCAGATCCGTGAGATCGAGACTGCGTAGCGCGCGCGTCGCGTTTTGCACATCAGACATGGGAGAGCTCCGCAACGAAGGACCGGATGAGCTTCTTGAATTTTTCCGAGGCTTCCGCCGCCGTGTCCTTGGTCTCCTGGTGCGAGGGCGAGGCGCCCTCGATGCCGGCGGCAAGGTTGGTGACGACGGAAATCGCGGCGACCTTGAGGCCGTAATAGCGCGCGAGGATCACCTCCGGCACGGTCGACATGCCGACGAGATCGCCGCCCAAAACCTGCACCATCCTGATCTCCGCCGGCGTCTCGAAGCTCGGGCCCGAGAGCCAGGCATAGACGCCTTCCGGCAACGCGATGCCGCTTTTCTTTGCAGCCTGTTGCAGCACCTGCCGAAGACCCGGATCGTAGGCATCCGTCATCGAAACGAACCGGCCTTCGGTATGATCGCGCAGCAGCGGGTTGGCGCCCGAGAGGTTGAGATGGTCGCTGATCGCGACAAGACTGCCGGGGCGAATCTTCGCACTCACCGAACCGGCCGCATTGGTGGCGACGAAGACCGGGACACCGAGGGCCTGCACGAAGGCCACCGGCAGGCGCATCGCGCCGGCATCGCCGGTCTCATAGTAATGCGCGCGCCCCTGGAACAGCAGAACACGCTTGCCCTCCAGGGTGCCGGCGACGAGCTTGCCCGCATGGCCGGAGACGCCGCTCTTCGGGAAATGCGGGATATCGGCGTAAGCGAGGCTCACCGCATCGCTCACCTCGTCGACGAGGGTGCCGAGCCCCGTGCCGAGCACGAACGCCGCATCGAAATGGCCGTCGAAGCCGCGGCTTCGCACGAACTCGGCCGCTTCCTGAATCATCTGTTGCATCGTCATCGTTTCAGGCCTGAAAAGCAGGCCTTCCTTCCATCACAAAAGAGAGCGGACCGGCCTACCGGCCCGTCAGGTTGTCGGGCCCGAAGGAGAAGGGCAGAAGCTCGTCGAGGGTGAAGCTCTTGCGGATGCCTTCGGGGCCGGCGATATGGATCGGCGTATCGGGCGCCGCGAACTCGCGGATGCGCTGGCGGCAGCCGCCGCAGGGCGTGACGAGATGCTCGCCCTCGCCCATCACCACGATCTCGGCGATGCGGCCTGCGCCGCCCGCGATCATCGCCGAAATGGCGCCCGCCTCCGCGCAGGCGCCGACCGGATAGGCCGCGTTCTCCACGTTGCAGCCGGTGAAGACCCGGCCGTCCGGGGTGGCGATCGCAGCCCCCACCTTGAAGCGGGAATAGGGCGCATAGGCCTTGGCCTGGATCGCCCTGGCCGCCTCGAACAGGGTGTCGAGCGAAGGCATGCTCAGCGCTCCTTCACATAGGGCACGCCGGCGGCACGCGGCGGGATCGCCTTGCCGATGACGCCCGCGAGCAGGATCACGGTCATAAGATAGGGCAGCGCCTGGATCGCCTGTACCGGCACCTCGCCGATTCCCGGCAGCGAGAGGCCCTGCAGCTGGTTGGCGCTGGCATCGAGCAAGCCGAAGAGGAAGCAGGCGCCGAGCGCCGGCCAGGCCCGCCATTTGGCGAAGATCAGCGCCGCGAGCGCGATGAAGCCTCGCCCCGCCGTCATGTTGGGCAGGAAGCCCGCGGCCTGTCCGACGGACAGATAGACGCCAGCCAGCCCGCACAGCACGCCGGCGATGATGATTGCGGTGTAGCGCAGGCCGGTGACCGAGATGCCGGCGGTATCGACGGCCGCCGGGTTCTCGCCGACCGCGCGCAGCCGCAGCCCGAAGCGGGTGCGGCCGAGGACGAACCATGTGACCGGCACGGCGAGCAGCACCACATAGACCAGGGCCGAATGGCCGAAGAGCACCGCGCCGAAGCGCTGATCGCCCTCCAGCGGTGGCGTGCGCCCGCCCTGCCCGTACCAGGCGCTGCCGACGATAGCGGTCAGGCCCGCGGCCAGCATGTTGATGGCGACGCCGGAAACGATCTGGTTGCCGCGCTGGCTGATGGAGGCGAAGCCGTGAACCAGGCCGATGGCGATGGATGCAAGGATGCCGGCGAGAAGGCCAGCCCAAGCGGAGCCGAAGGCATAGGCGCCGGCGGCGCCGGCGAAGGCCGCCACCAGCATCTTGCCTTCCAGCCCGATATCCACCACGCCGGAGCGCTCGGACCAGAGGCCGGCGAGGCAGGCTGCGAGCAGCGGGATCGAGAGCCGCAGGGCCGAGTCGAAGATCGTGACGAGAATGCCGAGATCCATGATCTTAAGCCCTCGCCAGCTTCTGGCGCGCGAAGAGATGCGCCACCGCGCGGCGAAAAAGCCCGTCGAGGGCGCCTGCGAAGAGGATGATGATGCCGCCGATGACCACCACCATGTCGCGGGTAATCGCCGGCTGCTCGAAAGCGAGCTCCGCGCCGCCCTGATAGAGGATGCCGAACAGCAGCGAGGCCAGGATGATGCCGACCGGATGCGCGCGTCCCATGAGCGCCACCGCGATGCCGACGAAGCCGTAGCCGGAGGTGAACTCGAGCAGCAGTCGGTGCTGGTAGCCCATCAGCTCGTTGACGGCGAGGCCACCCGCGAGAGCGCCCGAGAGCAGCATGGCGATGATCGTGATGCGGGCCGGCGAGATGCCCGCATAGACCGCGGCAGACGGGTTCGAGCCGACGACGCGGATCGCGTAGCCGAGGCGCGAGCGATAGATGAGAAGCCAGACGAAATAGGATGCGGCGAGTGCCAGCACCAGCGTGAGGTTGAGCTGGGAGGCCGGGATCTCGATGCCCATGGCGCCGAGGACCTCGTGAACGAAGGGGATCCGCGCCTGGTCCGGGAAGGCGCGCGTTTCCGGGTTCATGGATTGCGGCTCGCGCAGCACGTTCACGAGCAGATAGACGATCAGCACGCTGGCGAGCCAGTTGAACATGATCGTCGTGATGACGATGTGGCTGCCGCGCTTGGCCTGCAGATAGCCCGGCACCGCGGCCCAGGCGGCGCCGAAGGCGGCGGCACCCAGGATGCCGAGCGGAATGAGCAGGAAGCCGGGCAGAAAGGTGAGGTTGTTGACGACGAGCGCGACACCGAGACCCGCCAGCGTCGCCTGACCCTCGCCGCCGATGTTGAAGAGGCCGGCATGGTAGGCCACCGCGACGGCAAGGCCGACGAAGATGAAATCCGTCATGTAGAACAGGGTGAAGCCGAGCCCCTCCCCCGTGCCGAGGCTGCCCTGCAAAAGGTACCGCGTCGCGGAGAGCGGATTCTCGCCGATGCCGAGCACCACCAGGCCGGCAACGAGAAACGCCGCCACGACGGACAGGGCGGGAACGAGAACGGTGTCGGCCCATCGGGGCAGGTCGAGAGGAGCACTCACTTTTGCGTATCCGGCAGGAACATGTCGCCCTGGTCGTCGAGGGGGAAGGACGGGTTCCAGGCGACTTCCCAGAGATGCCCGTCGGGATCGGCGAAATAACCCGAATAGCCGCCCCAGAAAACATCCTGCAGCGGCTTGACCGGACGCGCGCCCGCTTTCACGGCGAGCGCATAGACCTCGTCGGCCTCCTCCTTCGAGCGCGCATTGTAGGCGAGCGTGATGGCGGCAAAGCCCGTGGGTCTGTCCTCGACTCCGGCATCCTTGGCGAGGTCGGCGCGGCCGAAGAGGCCGAGCGCGAGGCCATTCGCCTGGAAGAACGCGACGCTGGGCTGGCTCACTGATGACGCCCTCCAGCCCCAGGCCTCATAGAAGGCTCTGGCCTTTGCGAGATCGGCCACGCCGAGCGTGACGAGGGTCAATCGCGGCTGCATCAGGCTGCCTCGTCGGTGACGCCGGCCATGAGCAGGCCGAGTTCCTGCTCGTTGGTCGCGGAAGCCTTGCGTTCGCCGGTGATCTTGCCGCCGCACATGGTGAGAATGCGGTCGGAGAGGTTCATGATCTCGTCGAGCTCCACCGAGACGAGCAGGATCGCGACGCCGGCATCGCGCAAGGCGATCAGGCGGCGGTGGATAAATTCGATGGCGCCGATATCGACGCCGCGCGTCGGCTGGCCGACGAGCAGCACCTTGGGATGGCGCTCGATCTCGCGGGCGAGCACGATCTTCTGCTGGTTGCCGCCGGAAAACTTCGACGACTTCAGCCGCGGCGCCGGCGGACGCACGTCGTATTGCTCCATCTTCTTCGTGAGATCCGCGATCAGGCGATCATGGTCGAGGATCGGCCCGCGGCCGAGCTGCGGCTCGTCGCTGAAGCCGAGGATCGCGCTCTCGAACGCGGGAAAGGCCGGCACGAGCCCCATGCGCAGCCGATCCTCCGGCACGTGAAGCAGGCCGAGCTGGCGCATGCGATGCGGGTTGTGCTCGGAGGACGAAATGTTCCGCCCCTCAACGCGGAGCGAGCCAAGCATGGGCTGGCGCATGCCGGCGATGGCTTCCAACAACTCGCTCTGACCGTTGCCGGCCACACCCGCGATGCCGACGATCTCGCCCGCGCGGACATTGAAGGAAGCGTTTGCCACCCGCAGCACGCCGCGCGCATCGACGACGGAGAGGTTATCCACCTCGAGCAAAGGCGCGCCGGGAATCTTCTCGGCCTTTTCCACGCGCAGGAGCACGCGCCGTCCCACCATCAGCTCCGCCAGTTCCGGCGGCGAGGTCTCGGCTGTCTCGAGGGTCGCCACCATCTCGCCGCGGCGCATGACCGAGACGCGATCCGTGATCGCCATGATCTCGCGCAGCTTGTGGGTGATGAGAATGACAGTCTTGCCCTGCTCCTTGAGCGAGCGGAGCAGCTCGAACAACGCATCGGCTTCCGCCGGCGTGAGCACCGCGGTGGGCTCGTCGAGGATCAGGATGTCGGCACCGCGATAGAGCGCCTTCAGGATTTCCACACGCTGCTGCAGGCCGACGGAGAGGTCACCGACAATGGCGTCCACGTCGATCTCGAGGCCGTAATCCTTTGCTAGCCGCGCAAGCTCCGCACGGGCTTTCGCCTCGCCTACGCGCAGCATGGCGCCGCCTTCGGCGCCGAGCATCACGTTGTCGACGACGCTCAGGGGCTCTACCAGCATGAAGTGCTGATGCACCATGCCGATGCCGGCATTGATGGCGTCGTTGGGAGAGCGAATGGAAATCGGCTGGCCGTTGACCCGGATCTCGCCGGAATCGGCCTCGTAGAAGCCGTAGAGGATCGACATGAGGGTCGACTTACCCGCCCCGTTCTCGCCGACGATGCCGTGGATCGTCCCGCGCTCCACACGCAGGTTCACGTTCCTGTTGGCGTGAACGGCGCCGAAGCTCTTGTTGATGGCAATGAGTTCAATGGCTGGGGACATCGGCCTCAAGCGGTCTGCCGGCAAATACTAAGACGCCGGATCCTATCGGAAATACAAAGTGCGGTCGAAAATGGATCCGGCCGCAGGCCCGCCAAGGCCTGCGGCCGGGACGTTCTCTATCTTACATCGGGCACTTGGAATCCGACATGTAGTCGTGAACCTTGATGGCGCCGGACTTGATGTCGGCGGCGGCCTTGTCGGCGGCGGCCTTCATGTCGGGGGTGATCAGCGACTTGTTGTTGTCGTCGAGCGCCCAGGCGACGCCGTCTTCCTTGAGGCCGAGAACCTGGAGGCCGGCCTTGAAGGAGCCCTTCTTGGACTGGTCGAACACGTTGTAGGTGGCAACGTCGACGCGCTTGACCATGGAAGTCAGCACCTTGCCCGGATGCATGGCGTTCTGGTTCGAGTCGACGCCGATGCCGAGCTTGCCCGCATCGGCAGCCGCGCGCAGTACGCCGACGCCGGTGCCGCCGGCCGCGTGATAGACCACGTCGGCGCCGCGATCGATCTGGCCCTTGGCGAGCTCGCCGCCCTTCACCGGGTCGTTCCAGGCAGCGCCGGTGGTGCCGGTCATGTTCTGGAACACCTCGGCGTCCTTCTTGGCGTATTTCACGCCCTGGACGTAGCCGCAGGCGAACTTGCGGATGAGCGGAATGTCCATGCCGCCGACGAAGCCGACCTTGCCGGACTTGGAGGCCTGGGCCGCCAGAAGGCCGACCAGGAACGAGCCCTCATGCTCCTTGAACACGATGGATTCCACGTTCGGCTTCTCGACAACGGCGTCGATGATGGCGAACTGGGTCTTCGGGAATTCCTCGGCGACCTTCTTCAGCGCGGTCTCCTGGGAGAAGCCCACAGCGACGATCGGCGAGAAGCCGTCACGGGCGAAGCGGCGCAGGGCCTGCTCGCGCTGGGAATCGTTCTGAGGCTCGAAATCGCGGTATTCGGTGCCGGTGTCCTTCTTGAACTTCTCCGCGCCCATATGGACGCCTTCGTTGAAGGACTTGTCGAACTTGCCGCCGAGATCGTAGACGACCGCAGGCTTGAAGGCGGCCTGCTGCGCGAAGGCAGCGGTGGCGGAAATGGCGAGGCCCGCGAGCGCGAGGCCGAACTTGGTGACTGTCATCGGCTTTGTTCCCTGTTAGACGCCGGCTTGCTGCCGGTTGCCCCATGACGATGGCACGGCAAGGGTCACAACGCCAAGGCCTCTGTCAAGGCGGCATGTTATTTCCTTCAAGGAATGGTTGATAGCTAAACCCTTTTCAGCGCATCGTGGGGAAAAGGATGCTCTAAGGTCATGGCATGCCTCTATCCCCGGACGAAATCGATCGCTATGCCCGCCACCTCGTTCTGAGGGATGTGGGCGGACCCGGCCAGCAGAAGCTTAAACGCGCTCGCATTCTCGTGATCGGTGCCGGGGGCTTAGGCGCCCCGCTGATTCAGTATCTCGCGGCCGCGGGCATCGGCACCATCGGCATCGTCGACGACGATACGGTGAGCCTCTCCAACCTGCAGCGGCAGGTGATCCACGGCACGCCGGATCTCGGCCGCTCGAAGGTGGAGAGCGCGGCAGAAGCGGTAGGGCGCCTCAACCCGCACGTGAGCGTCGAGCTCCACCCTCTTCGCGTGACGTACGGGAATGCGCGCGAACTTGTCCGCACCTACGACGTCGTCGCCGACGGTTCCGACAATTTCGACACCCGCTATGCGGTTTCCGATGCCTGCTTCTTCGAGAGGAAAACGTTGGTCACGGCAGCGCTCGGGCAGTTCGACGGCTCGCTCACCACGATCCGGGCCCATGCGGCCGGCCCGGAGGGACGACCCAATCCGACCTATCGCTGCCTCTTCCCCTCCCCGCCTCCGCCAGGCGCGATCCCGACCTGCGCGGAAGCCGGGGTGCTTGGCGCGCTCGCGGGCGTCATGGGCAGCCTGATGGCGATGGAAGTGATCCGCGAGATCGTCGGCTTCGGCGAGAGCCTCGTCGGGCGCCTGCTGATGGTGGACGCGCTTTCGATGCGGTTCGACACGGTGCGGTACGAATGGGACGAGGGGAATCCGTTGAACGGGACACGGCGCTAAAACCCTCTCCCCAACCGATATCGGGTGTTCCCGATATCGGCATTCTAAATGCGCAAGTCGGGAACACCCGACTTGCGATGGGAGAGGGTGACCCTCGCATCAGCGAGGGTCGGGAGAGGGGTTGTGCTCGACGTCCAACGCCCCCTCTCCCGGCTCACTTCGTTCGCCACCCTCCCCCGCATTGGGGGGAGGGTTGAGCGCGCGCTATCTCCGCAACACCGCCCCGGTCTTCTTCGACACCTCGCCAACGATCTTGGCGGACACCGCCTCGATCTCCGTGTCGGTGAGCGTCTTTTCCGTCGGCTGCAGGGTGACGGCGATGGCGACGGACTTCTTGTCCGGGTCGATGCCAGTGCCCTCGTAGATGTCGAACACGTCGACGCCGACGATGAGCTGGCGCTCGGCACCCTGCGCCGCCTTCACGATGTCGCCTGCCGCGACGTTGCGGCCGACCACGAAGGCGAAGTCGCGGGTGAGCGGCTGGAAGTCGGGCAGGTTCAGCTTCGGCTTCATCTTGGTCGGCTTCGCCTTGGGCGGCGGCAGCGCGTCGAGATTGAGCTCGAAGGCCACCAGCGGACCCTTCAGGTCGAGCGCCTTCAGGATCTTCGGATGCACCTCGCCGAAGGCGCCGACCACGTTCTTCGGCCCGAACTGCAGCGTGCCCGAGCGGCCGGGATGGAACCAGGCCGGGCCGCCGGCGACGATCTGGAGGCCGCCGGCGGGTATGCCGAGCGTCGCCAGCATGGCCAGCACGTCTGCCTTGGCGTCGAAGGCATCGACGCTCTTGGCCCCGCCGGCCCAGTGGCGGCCGACGCCCTCAGGCCTAGCCGTGCCGCGGCGGACGGCGGCAGCCTTGATCGACTGGCCTTCCGGTTGATCCGAGGCGAAGGTCTGCCCCACCTCGAACAGGGCGACATCACCGAGCCCGCGATCCGCATTGCGCTGGGCCGCCTTCAGCAGGCCCGGCAGCAGGCTCGGGCGCATGTCGGAAAGCTCCGCCGCAATCGGATTGGCGAGCGCCAGACGGCCATCGCCGCCGCCGAAGAGCTCCGCCTCGTCCTTCGAGATGAACGACCAGGTGACGGCCTCCACCAGCCCGCGCACGGCGAGCGAGCGGCGCGCCAGGCGCGTGCGCTTCTGGATCAGGGTGAGGATGGGCTTGGCCACCGCATCTTCGAGGCGCGGCATCGGCTTCGGCAGGATGCGGTCGACGCCGGCGATTCGGATGACCTCCTCGACGAGATCGGCCTTGCCCTCGATGTCCGGACGCCAGGACGGCGCGGTGACGCTGACGCGCTCGCCGGAGCCCTGAACCTGGAAGCCGAGCTTCTTCAGGATGCCCTCGGATTCGGCAGGCTGCACGTCGAGGCCCGAGAGGCGCGGAACCTCGCTCCACGGGAAATCGATCACGAGCCTGCTTTGCGGAATCTCCCCGGCCAGCGTGGCCTCGCTCGCCTCGCCGCCGCACAGGTCGATCACCAGCTTGGTGGCCATGTCGAGGCCCGGCATCGTGAACGCCGGATCGACGCCGCGCTCGAAGCGGTAGCGCGCATCGGTGATGATACCGAGCTTGCGGCCGGTCTGCGCGATGTTGAACGGGTCCCAGAGCGCCGATTCGATCAGCACGTCGGTTGTATTCTCGTCGCAGCCGGAATGCTCGCCGCCCATGATGCCGCCGATGGATTCGACGCCGCTCTCGTCCGCGATCACCACGATGCTCGGATCGAGCTTGTAGGTGCGGGTGTCGAGCGCGAGCACCTCCTCGCCCTCCTTCGCCCGACGCACGGTGAGGTTGCCCTTCACCTTCTTCGCATCGAAGACATGGAGCGGACGGCCGCGATCGAACGTCATGTAGTTGGTAATGTCGACGAGCGCATTGATCGGGCGCAGGCCGATGCCGAGCAGGCGGCGCTGCATCCATTCAGGCGATGGGCCGTTCTTCACGCCGCGCACGAGACGGAGCGCGAAGGCGGGGCAGAGTTTTTGGTCCTCGATCGTCACCGAGACGGGGCACGCGCCCTTCGCCGCAACGGCGGGAACGGCGTCGCCCTTGAGCGTGCCGAGGCCGGCTGCCGCGAGATCGCGGGCGATGCCGTGGATCGACGTGCAGTCGGGACGGTTCGGCGTCAGGTTGATCTCGATCACCGGATCGTCGAGGCCGGCATAGGTCGCATAAGGCACGCCCACCGGCGCATCGGCGGGAAGGTCGATGATGCCGTCGTGATCGTCGGAGATTTCCAGTTCCGAGCCCGAGCACAGCATGCCCGCGCTCTCGACACCGCGGATGGTGCCGACGCCGAGCGTGATGTTCTTGCCCGGGATGTAGGTGCCGGGCGGCGCGAACACGCTCTTCATGCCGGTGCGCGCATTGGGAGCGCCGCAGACCACCTGGATCGGCGCGCCGTTGCCCGTATCGACCATGCATACGCGCAGGCGATCGGCATTGGGGTGCTGCTCGGCCGAGATCACATAGGCGACCGTGTAGGGCGCTAAAGTCTTCGTCTTGTCCTCGACCCCTTCGACCTCGAGGCCGATGCGGGTGAGCGTCTCGACGATCTCGTCGAGGGAGGCCGAAGTATCGATGTGATCCTTGAGCCAGGAGAGGGTGAATTTCATAGTGTATCTCCTGCAATGGGCAGGTTGGATGAAAGGGTTGCGAAGATCGTATCGAGGACGCTGTCGAGACTGTTCAGAACTTCGTGGTTCCAGAAGCGGGGGACTCGATAGCCCTGCGCCTCGAACCACGCATCTCTTGCACGGTCGCGTTCGATATGCCGGTCGAAACCATGCTGAGAGCCATCGACCTCGAACACGGTTTTCGCAGCGTGGCAGACGAAGTCCGCCACATAAGGCCCCATGGGAACTTGGCGGCGGATGTGCAGTCTCTGGAAACGGTGAGCCTTGAGAGCGTACCAGAGCTTTCGCTCGGCAGGCGTCATCTCACGGCGCATTCGTTTGGCCTGGGACCGTTGGCGAGGTGTTACGTGAGCATGCGCAGGCCCATCCCCTCCCCCCTTGTGGGGGAGGGCTAGGGAGGGGGGTACGGCGCCATCCGGTTGATCGGCATTCCCGGTCGACCCGTTGCTACCCCCCTCTCCAACTCTCCCCCACAAGGGGGGAGAGGGATTGATGGGCTCGCGCACAATCATCAGGACGTCAAACCGCTCACGAGGCTTGGGATGTCGAGCGGGCGGAAGCCGTAATGGTTCAGCCAGCGCACATCGGCCTCGAAGAAGGGGCGCAGGTCCGGCATGCCGTATTTGAGCATGGCGATGCGGTCGATGCCCATGCCCCAGGCAAAGCCCTGATACTCGTCCGGGTCGAGCCCGCAATTGCGCAGCACGTTCGGATGGACCATGCCGCAGCCGAGGATCTCGAGCCAGTCCGTGCCCTCGCCGAAGCGGATCTCGCCGCCCTTGCGCGAGCACTGGATGTCGACCTCGGCGGAGGGCTCGGTGAAGGGGAAGAAGGACGGGCGGAAGCGCATCTTCACCTGCTCGACCTCGAAGAAGGCCTTGCAGAACTCCTCCAGCACCCACTTCATGTGCGCGATGTTGGCCTGCTTGTCGATGACGAGGCCCTCCACCTGATGAAACATCGGCGTGTGGGTCTGGTCCGAGTCGTGCCTGTAGGTGCGCCCCGGAATGATGACCCGGATCGGCGGCGCCTTGGAGGTCATCGTGCGGATCTGCACCGGCGAGGTATGCGTGCGCAGCACCTTGCGCTCGCCCTTCTCGTCGGGGCGAAGGAAGAAGGTGTCGTGCATCTCGCGGGCCGGGTGACCCTCGGGGAAGTTGAGCGCCGTGAAGTTGAGGTAATCGGTCTCGATGTCCGGCCCCTCGGCCACGGAGAAGCCCATATCGGCGAAGATCGCCGTGAGTTCCTCGATCACCTGGCTGATCGGATGGAGCCGGCCGCGGCCCTCCGGCGCCTCCGGCACGGGCAGCGTCACGTCGATGCGCTCGGCGGAGAGACGCGCGTCGAGGGCGGCTTCCGCCAACGTTTCCTTCTTGGCCGTGATCGCGCCCTGCACCTTGTCGCGCAGGCCGTTGATGAGGGGGCCGCGTTCTTTCCGCTCCTCCGGCGTCATGGCGCCGAGCGTCTTCAGGAGGTCGGAGACGGAGCCCTTCTTGCCGAGCGCCGAGACGCGCACGGTTTCCAGAGCCGCTTCGTCACCGGCGGCTTCGACCTGGGAAAGCAGGTCATGTTCGAGTTGATTGAGATCGGTCATCGGTCCCTGGCCAGATACAAACGCCAAATGCAGGCGCTTTGAGTGAGGCGCGGCGCGGGAACCGTCAAGTCTTCCGAGCCGCGAAATGGCAACCGACAGCGCATTGAGGCCGTCAGCGCGAAAGGTCTCGGAGAAGGGGGAGTAAGGCGGTGCGGCTGAAAACCAGCCGCACCGAAGCTAGTCTATCCGATCAGGCAGCCTGCTGCGGCAGGGAGGCCTTGGCGCGCTCCACATAAGCGGCGAAGGCCGCCGGCTCGTGGATGGCCATCTCGGACAGGACCTTGCGATCGACCTCGATCCCAGCCTTGCCGAGACCGTCGATAAATCGGGAATAGGTCAGGCCGTGCTCGCGGACAGCGGCGTTGAGGCGCTGGATCCAGAGAGCGCGGAAGGTGCGCTTCTTGTTCTTACGGTCGCGATAAGCATACTGCATGCTCTTCTCGACCGCCTGCTTGGCGATGCGGATGGTGCTCTTGCGGCGGCCGTAGAAACCCTTGGCGGCCTTCAGAACCTTCTTGTGCTTGGCGTGGGCGGTAACGCCCCGTTTGACGCGGGCCATGGAAAAACTCCTTCAAAATCCGGGATGTAGGGAAGAACCGCCTTAGCCGTTGGGCAGGAAGAACTTCTTCACGTTGTACGCATCGCCCTCGAAGAGGGTCGTCGTGCCGCGCAGGTTGCGGATCTGCTTGTTGGTCCGCTTGATCATCCCGTGGCGCTTGCCGGCCTGGGCGTAAACGACCTTGCCGGTGCCAGTGATCTTGAAGCGCTTTTTCGCGCCAGACTTCGTCTTCAGCTTGGGCATTTGGCTCTCCTTTGGTCAGGCCTCGGAGGCGGCCTGAGCCGCACCTTGGCCTTTTCATTGCTGCATGAGCAAAACGAACCGCCACGGCAGCCCTAACAGCCGGGCGGTTCAATGAAGGGCGGCTTATGACAGAAGGCCGCCGAAAAGGCAATGGCCGCCGGTTTCCCAGCGGCCATGAATTTCACTGTCGGCGGAGCCGCTTACCGCGGCGCCAAGACCATGACGACCTGGCGGCCTTCGAAGTTCGGCTCCATCTCGACCTTGGCGAGATCGCCCACATCGGCCTTGACCCGGTCCAGGACCTTCAGGCCCAGGGACTGGTGCGCCATTTCGCGGCCACGGAAGCGCAGGGTGATCTTCACCTTGTTGCCTTCCTCGAAGAAGCCCTTCATCGCCTTCATCTTGACCTCGTAATCGTGGTCATCGATGCCGGGACGCAGCTTGATTTCCTTGACCTCGACCGTCTTCTGCTTCTTGCGCGCCTCGGCGGCCTTCTTCTGCTCGAGGAAGCGGAATTTGCCGTAGTCGAGGATCTTGCAGACGGGAGGGGTTGCGTTCGGCGAGATCTCCACGAGATCGAGGCCGGCCTCTTCGGCAACCTTCAGGGCATCGAAGAAGGGCATCACGCCCCGGTTCTGCCCCGCATCGTCGATCAGCTGCACTTCGCGAACACCGCGAATGTCTCGGTTGGCGCGCGGTCCGTCCTTCTGCGGCACCGGCATGGCTCTCATTGGTCTGCGAATGGCTCGTATCTCCTGTTAAGGGCTAGGCCGAGGATTGGAGATCCCCAGGGGATCCCTGCTAGGTAGGCTCAGCCTTGCCACGAATGAATCGACATTTCGCGCAAACGCGCGGGAAGTCAACTTGTTCTATGGGTAAAACGGCCCTCGAGAAGGGCCGAATACACGTCGAGTGTGCTCGAAACCATGCGGTCGAGCGAGAAATGACGCTCCACATGGGCCCTCGCCCGGGCACCCAAGGCGATTCTGGCGCTCGCCCCAAGGTTCAGTGCCGCGCCGAGCGCATCGGCGAGCGCATCGGCATCACCGGCCGGGATGCGCCAGCCCGTCCGCTCGTGCGGCAGCACGGCGGGCGGGGACAGAACGGTCTCCGGCACCGCGCCGAGATCTGAGACGACGACCGGAGTTCCCATGGCCTGCGCCTCTACCGCCGAACGGCCGAAAGCCTCGGGCTCGGTCGACGGCACGGTGACGACGGACGCGGCGAGGAATGCCGCCGGCATGTCGGTGCAATGGCCGACCCGGCGCACGATGCCCTTCAGCTTCTTCGCCTCGATCAGGCTGTCGAGATCCTTCACGTAGGAATCCCGCCCCTGGGGATCGCCGGCAAGGATATAGGCGACGTCGGAAAGGCCCGCATCGCGCAGCTTGGCCGCGGCCTCGATCAGCACCTTCTGGCCTTTCCAGCCGGTCAGGCGGGCGGCGAGCAGCACCACGCGTTCATGCGGCGCCACCTCCCAGGCCTTGCGCAGGGCCTCGATGCGCTCGGGGGCGACGGCACCGGGGGAAAAGACGGCAAAGTCCGTGCCGCGATGGATGACACGGATCCGGTCGCCGGATTGAGGATAGACCGACCGGATCAATTCGCCGGTGTACTCGGAATTGGCGATGACCGCATCGCCCCTCGCCATCACCGAATTGTACAGCACCTTCACCGAAGAACGGCCGGAATAGCTACCGTGATAGGTGGTGACGAAGGGGATGTTGAGGGAGCGCGCTGCTCCAAGCCCCACCCAGGCCGGCGCCCGCGAGCGGGCATGCACGAGAGACACCCTCTCGTTGTAGCAGATCCGCGCCAGCTTGCGCACGTTGAGCAGCATCGAGAACGGGTTCTTGGTCGCGGCCGGAAAGGGAATCCAGATGCCGCCCTTGGTCTGGAGCTCGCCGACGAGGCGCCCGCCCTCGGTCGCAACCAGCGCCCGGGCGCCGGCATGGACCAGGCCCTCGGCAATGTCGACAGTCGTGCGCTCCGCCCCGCCCGCCTCGAGCTCGGGGACGATCTGGAGAACTGTCCGGCCTGCCAGCGGGTGGACATGAGACGACGGAAAAGCCGTCCCTCCGCCGGGTCGCGATGAAAAACTCACGGAAGTCAGAGCCTTCTCAAAAGAATCGTCCAAAAGAATCGTCTATGAACGCTTGCTTCAAAGCAGTTGAGGATGAGTTAACCATGCCGCAAAGCGTCACGGTCGGCCAGGATGCCCGCTCCATCGCCGTGCTGTCCAGGGAGGGCAAGGGCCCGCCCGTCGTCTGGCTCGGCGGCTTCAAGTCGGACATGCGCGCGACCAAGGCCACCGCCATCGACGAATGGGCTGAAGCGAACGGCCGCGCCTTCCTGCGCTTCGACTATAGCGGACATGGCGAGTCGGGCGGCACCTTCGAGGAGGGGACCATCTCCCGCTGGCTCGAAGATGCGCTGACCGTAATCGAGCGGTTCGTGAAGGAGCGCCCCGTCTTCGTCGGCTCGTCCATGGGAGGCTGGATCAGCCTGCTGGCAGCCCGGCATCTCCTGGAGACGAGGCCCGCCATCGCGCCGGCAGGGATCGTCCTCATCGCCCCAGCGGTCGACATGACCGAGGAGCTGATGTGGGCGCGCTTCCCCGAGGAATTGCGGCGCAACGTCCAGGAGACAGGAGTCTATCACCGCCCTTCTGCCTATTCGGACGACCCCTACCCGATCACCTTGAAACTAATCGAGGATGGAAGGCGCCACCTGCTCCTCGGGCAGCCGATCAAGACCGGCTGCCCGGTTCATATCCTGCAGGGCATGGAGGATCTCGATGTGCCCTGGAACCATGCGTTGCAGCTGGTGGAACACCTGCCGGGAGACAGCGTCTCGCTGACCCTGATCAAGGATGGCGATCACCGCCTCTCCCGGCCGGAGGATATCGAACGACTGATCGCGGCGGTCGCCGCAATAGCATGAGGATGAGGAAAGGCGGTGAGCCCTAGTGCAGGCTCACCGTGGTCAGGTCATGCGCCCAGGCATTGGCGACAGCCGCATCGCGGTTGTCGGTCAGCAGGATGGGCTCGCCGCTGGCGGAGAGAAGCGCGAAGAGCTGGGTGCCGGACTGTAGCTTCGGCGCCTGCGGGAACAGGCGGGCGATCTCGTCGGCCTCCATCGGCTTCACATAGGCCATCTCGCCCAGCCCCAGAGCCGCCAGCTCGGCCACATCGAGGACCGGCTCGGCATGATTCTTGATATCGAAGTTCATGGACATCTCCTTGATGCGGACGCCGTCACACCTTGTCCGGGGCACTGATGTCGATTTTACGGACGATCCGCTCCGGCTCTGGCCGGACGAGATCGATCGACAGAAGTCCGTTGGACAGGTCCGCGCCCATCACCTCCATGCCATCGACAAGGAGGAAGGTACGCTGGAACTGACGGGCGGCGATGCCGCGATGAAGGAAGTGCCTTGTCTTGTCGTCGGACTGGCGTCCCCGGATGACGAGCTGGTTCTCCTCCAGGGTCACCTCGAGCTGGTCCCGGGTGAAACCGGCAACCGCCAGGGTGATGCGGAGGCGCTCAGGGGCGCTCTCGGTACGCGCCAGACGCTCGATATTGTAGGGCGGATAACCGTCCCCCGCGGCCTTGGAGACTCGGTCGAGCGCCTGCTCGATCTCGTCGAAGCCTAAGAGAAACGGATGCCCGAAGGGCGACTGACGCGACATGTTCGAAGCCCAAGGTTAGAGGCACTTCGGTGATCCCGGGCCCGCATCCGCGGCACCCGGATGGCTCCCGGATAGGAGCCGTTGTCAGCAATATGGTAATAGTGCCTTGCCCCATCAAGGCCTGCCGGGACGCCTGGCGGGAGCGGATCAGACCCGCTCCCGCCACCAGGCGACCTGCTCGGCCACGCGCACGGGCGAGGTGCCGCCGAAGCTCGTCCGGGAGCGGACGGAGTTCTCGACGCCGAGCACATCGTAGATACCCTGGTGGATCTTGGGCTCGACGGCCTGCATGGCGTCGAGCGGGAGCTCCTCCAGGCTGCAGCCGCGTGTCTCCGCCTCGGAGACGATCCGTCCGGTGACGTGATGGGCATCGCGGAAGGGGATGCCGAGGCTGCGCACGAGCCAGTCGGCAAGATCGGTCGCGGTCGAAAAGCCGGCTCCGGCCAAAGCCGCCATGCGCTCGGGCACGGGCTCCAGGTCCTTGATCATGCCGGTCGTCGCCGCGAGCACGATCTCGATAGTGTCGGCGGCGTCGAAGAGCTGCTCCTTGTCCTCCTGCATGTCCTTGGAATAGGCGAGCGGGAGGCCCTTCATGACGGTGAGCAGGGACACCAGCGAGCCGATCACGCGGCCGGTCTTGCCGCGCACGAGCTCGGCCGCGTCCGGGTTGCGCTTCTGCGGCATCATGCTGGAGCCGGTGGTCCAGCGGTCGGGCAGACGGACGAAGCCGAAGGGAGCTGACATCCAGATGATAATTTCTTCCGCAAGACGTGACAGGTGCACGGCGCAGATGGAAGCAGCTGCCATGAACTCCAGAAGGCTGTCCCGGTCCGAGACCGTATCCAGCGAATTTCGGGTCGGCCCGTCGAAGCCCATGGCCTTCGCCGTCATGTGCCGGTCGATGGGAAAGGACGTGCCGGCGAGCGCGCCGGCGCCCAGGGGCGACTCGTTCAGACGCTTGCGGGAATCGCGGATACGGCTGCGGTCGCGGCCGAACATCTCCACATAGGCCATGAGGTGATGCCCGAAGGTCACCGGCTGGGCGCTCTGGAGATGGGTGAAGCCGGGCATGACGGTGGCGGCATGGGTCTCGGCCTTGTCGAGCAGGGCCTTGATCAGGCTGGTGAGCTGCTCGTCGGTCCGGTCATGGGCCTCGCGCACCCAGAGGCGGGCATCGGTGGCGACCTGGTCGTTGCGGCTGCGGGCGGTATGGAGGCGCGCCGCCGGATCGCCGACGATCTCGCGCAAGCGGCTCTCCACGTTCATGTGGATGTCTTCGAGCGCCTTGGAGAAGGTGAAGGAGCCGGACTCGATCTCGCCGAGCACCCGCTGGAGGCCCTGGTGGATGGCGTCCCGGTCGCTCTCCGCGATGATCCCCTGCTTGGCCAGCATGGTGCTGTGGGCAAGGGAGCCCTGGATGTCCTGGGAGGCCAGTCGCTTGTCGAAGTCGATGGAAGCGTTGATGGCTTCCATGAGCGCGCTGGGCGAGGACGAGAACCGTCCGCCCCACATGGTGTTGGCACCCGGTTTTTTGGCTTCTTCCGACACTGTGCTTCATCCGATCGAGAGGGTCGCTGAGCCTTTGCCACAATTCACCGGAGAAGGCCAACCCGGATCGCCCGCCATGCCCTCCCTTTGGGCAGCCCGAGCATTGTTTGCCAGTTTAAAACCACTTGCTGGACTCGACAGCTTTTGTGTGATTTGCATTCATATTGGCGCAACAAAAAGCGCTCTGAGCGCTGTAAGGGAATGGCCATGAAGCGACTTCCGAAATTTCTCCTATCTGCAGCCATGGTTGCCACCATGGCGACCTCGTTCTCCGCCGTGATGGCGGCGACCCCGGCGGACACCCTCGTCCAAGCCTGGCAGAGCGACGACATCATCTCCCTCGACCCGGCTGAGGTGTTCGAGTTCAGCGCGTCCGAGATCATCGGCAACACCTATGAGCGCCTGATCTCCTACGACATCAAGGACGTCTCCAAGATCTCCGGACAGGTCGCAGAATCCTGGACCGTTTCGCCGGACGGCAAGACCTATACCTTCAAGATCAAGCCGAACCGCAAATTCGCCTCGGGCAACCCGATCACCGCCGAAGACGTGGTGTATTCGCTCCACCGCGCCGTCGCGCTCGACAAGTCCCCGGCCTTCATCCTGGGCCAGTTCGGCCTGACGAAGGACAACGTGAAGGACAAGGTCAAGCAGACCGGCCCGCTCGAGATGACCTTCGAGGTCGACAAGGCCTATGCGCCGACCCTGGTCCTCTACTGCCTCGGCAACTCGGTCGCCTCGATCGTCGACAAGAAGCTGCTGGTTCAGAACGAGAAGGACGGCGACTTCGGCTATAACTGGCTGAAGACCAAGTATGCCGGCTCCGGCCCGTACATCATGCGCGACTGGAAGGCCAACGAGGTCCTCGTCCTCGAGCGCAACCCGAACTACGAGAAGAAGACTCCCCTCGCCCGCGTGATCTTCCGCCACATCAAGGAAACCGCGAGCCAGCGCCTCCTGCTCGAGAAGGGCGACATCGATGTTGCCCGCAACCTGAACCCGGAAGAGATCGCCGCGGTTTCCAAGAACGCGGACGTCAAGATCCAGAGCGGCCCCAAGGGCACGGTCTATTATCTCGGCCTGAACCAGAAGAACCCGAACCTGGCCAAGCCCGAGGTTCGTCAGGCCCTGAAGTATCTCGTCGACTACTCGGCGATCGCCGACACCATCATGAAGAGCAAGGGCGACGTTCACCAGAACTTCCTGCCCAAGGGCTTCCTCGGCGCCGAGACCAACAACCCCTACAAGCTCGACGTCGCCAAGGCGAAGGAGCTTCTCGCCAAGGCCGGGCTGAAGGACGGCTTCTCGGTGACGATGGACACCCGCTCCACGGCCGAGATCACCGGCATCGCGCAGGCGATGCAGCAGACCTTCGCGCAGGCCGGCATCAAGCTTGAGATCCTGCCGATGGATTCCAAGCAGGCCCTGACCAAGTACCGCGCCCGCCAGCACGACATCTATATCGGCAACTGGGGCTCGGACTATCAGGACCCGAACTCCAACGCAGACACCTTCGCGGCCAACGACGACAACTCGGACAATGCGAAGGCGAAGCCCCTCGCATGGCGCAACTCGTGGGATCCGGGCGCGCTGACCGCCAAGACCCGCGCCGCCGTGATGGAGCGTGATGGCGAGAAGCGCGCGCAGATGTACAAGGAACTGCAGAAGTCGGTTCTCGACGACGGTCCGTTCGTGATCTTCCTGCAGCAGACGGAAGTTGCTGCCGTGCGCAAGAACGTGGACAACTTCGTCCTCGGCCCGTCCTTCAGCGACAACGACGTGTCACAGGCCAAGAAGAACTGACATCTCGATGGTTTCAGCAGTCATGAACGGGGGCGGAGGGCACGGCAGTGCTCTCCGCTCCTTCCTTAAGAAAGTCGCCCAGTTCGTCATCGTCCTGGCGACGACTCTCCTCGGCCTTGTCGCCGTCACCTTCTTCATCGGCCGCGTCGTTCCCATCGACCCCGTCATCGCCGTCGTCGGCGACCGGGCTCCGGCCCATGTCTATGAGCGCGTTCGCACGGAGCTGGGCCTCGACCGGCCGCTGATCGAGCAGTTCGTCATCTATGTGAAGAAGGCCGCCACCGGCGATTTCGGCAATTCGGTGCTCACCACCAATCCGGTGATGACCGATATCATCAACGTCTTCCCGGCGACCCTGGAGCTTGCAACCCTCGGCACCCTCATCGGCGTTCTCATCGGCATCCCGCTCGGCGTCCTCGCCGCGGTGAAGCGCGGCACCCTGATCGATCAGTTCGTGCGCGTGCTCGGCCTCGTCGGCTATTCGGTGCCGATCTTCTGGCTCGGCCTGATGGGTCTCCTGCTGTTCTACGCCAAGCTGGGCTGGGTCGCGGGACCGGGCCGCATCGACGTGACCTATTCCTATCTCTACACCCCCGTCACCGGCATCGTGCTGCTCGACACCGCCATGCAGGGCCAGTGGGATGCGTTCTGGGATGCCGTCTCGCACGTCATTCTTCCGGCCTGCCTGCTCGGCTATTTCTCGCTTGCCTATATCAGCCGCATGACGCGCTCCTTCATGCTGAACGAGCTCGCGCAGGAATACGTGATCGCGGCGCGGGTGAAGGGCCTGTCCGAGATGCGCGTGATCTGGCGCCATGCCCTGCGCAATGCGGCGGTGCCTCTCGTGACGGTGATCGCCCTGTCCTACGCCAACCTGCTCGAAGGCTCCGTGCTCACCGAGACGGTCTTCGCATGGCCTGGGCTAGGCCAGTACATCACCAATTCCCTACAGAACGCGGACATGAACGCGGTGCTGGGCGGTACCCTCGTGATCGGAACCGTCTTCGTGCTGCTCAACCTCGTCTCCGACTTGCTCTATCGCCTGCTTGACCCGAGGACCCGCTGATGGCCGGCGCCCCTCTTGCTGAACAACCCGCCGGGCTCCGGGCCTGGCTCCTGTCGCCCGAGCCGCATTCCCGGTGGCAGGCGCGGCTCGGCCGGTTCTATCTCGGCTGGCGCGCGTTTTCCCGCAACCCGCTCGCCGTCGTCGGCCTCGGGATCGTCATCCTGCTGATCCTGTTGGCGATCTTCGCCGATGTCATCGCGCCCTATTCGCCCGTCGCCGGCGGCGACCTGCGCACGCAGCGCCTGCTGCCGCCGAGCGAGACCTTCTGGTTCGGCACCGACGACCAGGCGCGCGACATCTTCTCCCGCGTCGTCTACGGCTCGCGGATCACGCTCTTCGTCGTGGTGCTGGTGGCGCTGATCGCGACGCCCATCGGGCTTCTGGTCGGCACGGTCTCCGGCTATCTCGGCGGCTGGGTCGACACGGTGCTGATGCGGATCACCGACATCTTCCTCGCCTTCCCCCGCCTCGTCCTGGCGCTCGCCTTCGTGGCGGCTCTCGGCCCCGGCATCGAGAACGCGATCATCGCGATCGCGATCACATCCTGGCCGCCCTACGCGCGCATCGCGCGCGCCGAAACGCTGATGATCCGCAACAGCGACTTCATCGCGGCGGTGAAGCTGCAGGGTGCTTCGACGCCGCGCATCATCATGGGCCACGTGGTGCCGCTCTGCATCTCCTCGCTCATCGTGCGCGTGACGCTCGACATGGCCGGCATCATCCTCACCGCCGCGGGCCTCGGCTTCCTGGGCTTAGGGGCGCAGCCGCCGATGCCGGAATGGGGCGCCATGGTCGCCACAGGCCGCAACTACCTCATCGACCAATGGTGGGTCGCCGCCATGCCCGGTCTTGCCATCTTCGTGGTGAGCCTCGGCTTCAACCTGCTCGGCGACGGCCTGCGTGACGTTCTCGATCCGAAGGCTGCGAAATGACGAAGCCGCTTCTTGACGTCGAGGACCTCCGCGTCCGTTTCCATCTGCGCACCGGCACCGTGGAAGCGGTGCGCGGCGTGTCCTTCCAGCTTGGGCGCGAGCGCCTCGGAATCGTCGGCGAGTCCGGCTCCGGCAAGTCGCAGACGGGCCGTGCCATCCTCGGCCTCACCCCTCCTCCCGGTGAGGTGACGGCGAAGCGCCTCGCCTTCGACGGGATCGATCTGCTCACGGCCTCGAATCGCACGCTGCGCACCTTGCGCGGCGGTCGCATCAGCATGGTGATGCAGGACCCGAAATATTCGCTCAATCCGGTCATGACCATCGGCGAGCAGATCATCGAGGCCTATCAGGCTCATGCCAAGGCGGGCCGCAATGAGGCCCGCGACAAGGCGCTCGCCATGCTGGAGGCGGTGAAGATGCGCGATCCTGGCCGCGTCTTCGCGCTCTATCCGCACGAAGTGTCGGGCGGCATGGGCCAGCGCGCCATGATCGCCATGATGCTCGTGACCGATCCCGACCTCCTCATCGCCGACGAACCGACCTCGGCGCTGGACGTGACGGTCTCGATGGAGGTCTTACGCATTCTCGACGAGCTCGTCACCGAGCGCGGCATGGGTCTGATCTTCATCTCGCACGATCTGAAGCTCGTCTCCTCGTTCTGCGACCGGGTTCTGGTGATGTATGCGGGCCGCGTGGTCGAGGAGCTGGAGGCGAAGAACCTTCGCGAAGCGCAGCATCCCTACACGCAGGGGCTGATGCGCTGCCTGCCGACGCTGGTGGACGACGTTCGCCCACTCCCCACGCTCAACCGTGATCCTGCTTGGGCGCTGTAAAGATGCTCGATATTCAGAACCTTCAAGTCGTCTACGGCACCGGCCGCCTCAGGGTCGATGCGGTCAAGGACGTGAGCTTCCATGTGGAGCAAGGCGCGGCCTACGGGCTCGTCGGCGAATCCGGCTCCGGCAAGTCGACGGTTTTGCGCGCCATCTGCGGCCTGGCGCCGGTCTCGGGCGGGCGCGTACTCGTCGATGGGAAGGAAGTCACCACGCCGCGGACGAAGGCCTTCTATCGCACGGTGCAGATGGTCTTCCAGGACCCTTATGCCTCGCTCCATCCGCGCCACACCGTCGACCGCACGCTCTCCGAGCCGCTCGCGATCCACGGCGAGAAGAACGATGCGGAGACCCGGATCCTGCAGGCCCTGCGCGAGGTGGGCCTCGGCCCCTCCTTCCGCTTCCGCTATCCGCACCAGCTCTCCGGCGGCCAGCGCCAGCGCATCGCGATTGCCCGTGCGCTGATCCTGCGCCCGAAGGTGCTCCTCCTCGACGAGCCGACCTCCGCGCTCGACGCCTCGGTGCAGGCCGAGATCCTGAACCTGCTCGACGACCTGCGCCGCAAGCTCGGGCTGACCTATATTCTCGTCAGCCACGATCTCGCCGTCGTCGCCCATCTGTGCGAGCGCCTGCTCGTCATGCGCCATGGCGAGGCTGTCGAGGAAACGACGGCCGAGGCATTGCGCTCGGGCGCCGCGTCGAACGAATATACCCAGTCGCTGATTCAGGCGAGCCAGGGTTATTCCCGCGCTTCGAAGCAGCCGGCTACGGCTCTGGCCGGCTGAGCCTTGTTTTGATTTCTAACCGTTTGATGTGAAAAGATGCCCCAATCTCCGCTCATGCCCGTTTTCGATGGTCACAACGATGTGCTGCTGCGCCTGATGCGCGGCAAGATTCCTCCGGAACAGGCCTTCCTGGAGGGTGACAATATCGGACATCTCGATCTGCCGCGCATGAAGCAGGGAGGCTTCGTCGGCGGGTTCTTCGCGGTCTACGTGCCGTCCGAGAGCGGTGGCGTCGATGTCGACACGCTGATGACGCATACGAAATACGACGTGCCCCTGCCCACGCCGCTGCCGCTCCCCTCGAGCCAGCAGGTCACGGTGCACATGGCAGCGCTCCTCATGCGGATCGAGCGGGCCTCGAAGGGCGAGGTGAAGATCTGCCGCTCGGTGGCCGACATCCGCCACTGCATCGACACCGGCAAGCTCGCCGCTATCCTTCACATCGAGGGCGCCGAGGGCATCGACCCGGACTTCACCATGCTCGACGTGCTCCACGAGGCGGGCTTACGCTCGATCGGCCCGGTCTGGAGCCGTCCCAACATCTTCGGCCACGGCGTGCCGTTCCGCTATCCCTCGACGCCGGATACCGGCCCCGGCCTCACCGATCGCGGGCTCGCACTCGTGCGCACCTGCAACCGCCTCAAGATCATGCTCGATCTCTCGCACCTGAACGAGAAGGGTTTCTGGGAGGTGGCAAAACTCTCCGATGCGCCGCTCGTCGCGACCCATTCCAATGCGTGGGAGATCTGCCAGCACTCGCGCAACCTGACCGACAAACAGCTCGCCGCGATCCGCGAGAGCCGCGGCATGGTCGGCGTGAACTTCGCAACCTCCTTCATCCGTCCCGACGGCCAGCGCAACGACGACACGCCGCTGGAGGAGATGATCCGCCACATGGATCACCTGATCGAGCATGTGGGCGTCGATGGCGTCGGCCTCGGCTCCGATTTCGACGGCGCGACGATCCCCGCCGAGATCGGCGACGTCACCGGCCTCCCCCGCCTCGTCGACGCCATGCGCCGCCACGGCTACGACGAAGCGACCCTGCGCAAGCTCTGCTACGAGAACTGGGTGAATGTTCTGGAGCGCACCTGGGGACAGTGAGTGGTTTCAAAGTGCCGAACGCTCCTCAGTGTCATTCCCGGCCGGAGATGGCGAAAGCCATCGCAGGGGAAGGGAATCCACTCACATGTTCGGCGCTATGGATCCCCTCCCTCGCTGCGCTCGCCGGGGAGGACACGCATCACGTCATGGCCGGCCTTGTGCCGGCCATTCACGTCGCAATCTACTCTACCTCATCCTGAGGAGGTCACGAAGTGACTGTTTCGAAGGAGCCTCCAGAGAGCACTGGATCCTCCTTCGACACGCAGCCTACGGCTGGTCCTCAGGATGAGGGCAGTGGAATTCAATCTCTGCTTTAACGCTCCGCCTTCGCCGTCAGCGCGAATACGCTCGCGATGCCGCCGACGCCGAGCATGAGCAGCAGGCTCACCGCGTTGATCGCCGGCGAGGCGCCCTCGCGCATCTGGCCGTACATGGCGATCGGCAGCGGCGCTTCGGAGCCGACGAGCATCAGCGTCGTGTTGAAGTTCTCGAACGACATCAGGAGCGCCACGAGCCCGGCGCCGATGAGCGCGGGGCTCAGGAAAGGCAGCGTCACCGTGCGCAGCACCCGCGCGCGGCTGGCGCCGAGATCGAAGGCTGCCTCCTCCAGCGAGCGGTCGAACTTCCGCAGGCGCGCGGCGATGATCAGCGTCGAAATCGTCAGGATGAAGGAGAGTTGGCCGAGCACCACGAGCGGCAGGCCGGGGCGTAAGATGTCGAGATCGGTCTGAAGCCAGTCCTCGAGCCCGTTCGCCACGCGCGAGAAGAAGGCGAGGATCGAGATGCCGAGCACCACGCCGGGGATGACGAGGGGCCAGAGCATCATCATGGCGAGAAAAGTCTTGCCGCGGAACTCCGCCCGCTCCAGCACCCAGGCGTTCACGGTGCCGATGAGCACGGCGAGCAACGCGACCGGGATCGCCACCTTGAAGCTGTTGCCGATGCTGGCGAGCCAGATCGGATCCGCCAGCACGCCGGGCTTGCCGAAAACGGCGCCGGTGCCCGTGAACCATTCGAGGGTGAAGGCGCGCCAGGGCGGCGACGGGAACTGACTCGCGTTGAAGGCGAAGATCGCCACGACGAGAAGCGGCGCGAACAGGAAAAGATAGAACGCCGCGATGTAGAGCTTCCAGGTGAAGGACGGGCGGTTCATGGCGATCTCAAGCCTGCTTCAAAGTGGTGCCGAGGCTCTGGCCCGTGAGGCGCAGGCCCAGCCACACGATGGCGGACGAAAGCAGCAGGAGCAGCATGCCGAAGGCCGCTCCCTGCGGCCAGTTGAAGCGCGTGATGAACTGGGCGTAGATCTGCTCGGTGAACCACAATCCGTTCTTGCCGCCCAACAGCACCGGGGTCGCGAAATTGCCGACGGTGAGCATGAAAACGATGATGCAGCCGGCGACGATGCCCGGCATGGCATGTGGGATCACGATGCGGCGCAGCACCGTCCAGCGCGAGCCGCCGAGATCGTATCCGGCCTCGACCACGGCGGGTTCCAGACTCTCCAGCGCGTTGGCGAGCGGCACGATCATGAACAGCAGCCCGCCATAGACGAGGCCGAGGATCACCGCGCCGTCATTGTAGAGAAGCTCGACCGGCTGGCTCGCAAGGCCAACGGCGCGCAACGCGTAGGAGATGACGCCGGTCTCGCGCAGCAGGATCATCCAGCCGAGGGTGCGCACCAGTTCCGACACCCAGAACGGCAAAAGGCAGAGCAGCAGCAGCATCGCCTTCAGGCGTCCCTGCGCGACGCGGGCGATGTAGAGCGCGATCGGGAAGGCGAGCACGAGGGTGAGCGCCGTCACCAGGATCGACATGAAGGCCGTGCGCGCGAAGGTGCGCCAGTAGAGCGGCTCGGTGAAGAATTCGAGATAGTTGCCGAAGCCGAACGCATAGACCCGCGGCGCCACACGCTCGCTGAAGGAAAGGATCAGGATCTCCACATGCGGCAGCACGATGAGGAGCCCGAGCCACAGAAGCGCGGGCGCGAGCAGCAGGAAGAGCGTGAGGCTTTGCGCGGGTTTCGCGATCATGCGGCGAAGACCTTCATGGCATCCGCCGTCCAGCCCACATGGATCGGCGCGCCGACCTCGATGCCGGCGAGCGGGCCAGCCTGCGGCAGCACCGCGCGCACGGGCTCGGCGAAGCCCGCCGTATCGATCAGCAGGCTCGACGCGGCACCGTCGAACAGCACGGCGGAGACGCGGCCTTCGAAGCGGTTCGGCAGGTTGGCGAGCGAGGATTGATCCTGCGCCAAGGCGACGGCTTCAGGCCGGACGAAGGCGAGCGCCTGCGCGGCACCGCTCCCCTGCCCCTGCACCACCGCTCCCGACGACAGCCGCACGGCGACGGCGCCGTTGGACGCGGAGGCGGCCTGTCCCTGCCAGCGATTCGTCTCGCCGACGAAGCTCGCGACGAAGGGCGTCGCCGGGCTGTGATAGAGCTCGCGCGGGCTTCCCACCTGCTCGAACCGGCCCTGATTCATCACGGCGATGCGATCCGACATGACCAGCGCTTCGGACTGATCGTGCGTGATATAGGCGAAGGTGGTGTTGAAGGTCCCCTGCAGCTGCTTCAGCTCGATCTTCATGTGCTCGCGCAGCTTCAGATCGAGCGCGCCGAGTGGCTCGTCGAGGAGCACGAGGGTGGGCTCCAGCACGAGGCAGCGGGCGATCGCCACGCGCTGCCGCTGGCCACCGGAGAGCGCGGTCACGCGCCTTTCGCCGAAGCCTTTGAGGCCGACGCGCTCCAGCATGCGACCCGCGCGCTCCTCGGCCTCGGCGCGGGAAGCGCCGCGGCAGGTGAGCCCATAGGCCACGTTCTCGCCGACGCTCATCATGGGAAAGAGCGCGAGGCTCTGGAACACCATGTTGACGGGCCGCCTGTTGGCCGGAACGCCGATCATCGATTTAGACCGGATGCGGATGTCGCCGGAGGTCGGATGCTCGAATCCGGCGATCATGCGCATCAGGGTGGTCTTGCCGCAGCCGGAAGGGCCGAGGATCGAGAAGAACTCGCCCGGCGCGACGCTGAACGTCACATCGTCGACGGCCGCATGGGAGCCGAAGCGCTTCGTGACGTTGACGATGTCGAGATCGGTGGCGGTATGAGAGGAAGCTGCCATGACGCTACCACGCAAAAAGTCATCCCCCGGCGAGCCGGGGGATGATGATACAACACAATCGGCTTTTACGAACCGGCCTTCAGGCGGTCGAGGACCTTGCCCTCGATCTCCTCGAGGCCCGCCGGCACGGCCGGATACCACTTGATGTTGTCGATGGCGGCCTTCGGGAAGCTCTCGGCGAACTGGTCCTTCAGCTTGCCCTGCATGAGCTTGTCGGCGCCGTTGGAAGCCGTGAAGTTGCCGGCGGCGGCGGCGACCTTAGCGGCGATTTCCGGCCGCATGTTGAAGTTGATCCACTTGTAGGCGGCATCGTCATTGCGGCCCTTGGCGGGGATCGCGAAGGTGTCGACCCAGCCGAGCGCACCGGACTTCGGCGCGATGAACTTCATGTCCGGGTTTTCGGCGTTGAGCTTCCAGCCGCCCGTATCCCAGGCCATGGCGGCGACGATCTCACCGGACCGCACGGCGTTGAGGAGCTGGTCCGAGCCCTCCCAGAAGAACTTCACGTTCTTCTTGCACTCGGCGAGCTTGGCGCCAACCTTGTCCATCAGAGCCGCATACGCCTTCGCATCGCCATAGGCCGCGAAGGGGTCCATGCCGTTGGCGAAGGCAAAGGCGATCAGCGCCGGGCGCTTGGCGCGGAAGCTGGCCTTGCCTGCGACCGCAGGACCGCAGAGGTCGTTATAATCGGCGACGTTCGGCGCCGCCTTGGTGTTCACGACGAGGCCGTCCGTGCCCCAGATATGCGGAACGCCGTAGACCTTGCCGTCGGTGGTGGTGTTCTTCTTCGTCGCTTCGAGCATCGAGGCGATGAACTGGTCCGACTTGAGCTTGGAGAGGTCGAGCGGCTTGTAGATGCCGAACTCGGCCTGCGGGCCGGCGATGCGGTCCTGGCTCGGCTGGGCGAGATCGAAGCCGGCTCCTTGCGTGGCGCGCAGCTTGGAGATCATCTCCTCGTTGTTCGAGGTGGTGACCTCGACCTCGATGCCGGTCTCCTTCGTGAATTCGGCGACCACGTCGGGCGGAGCATAGCCCGACCAGGTCAGGAGCCGCAGCTTCTCGGCGGCTTCAGCCGAGCCGACGACCATGAGAGCGGCGAGTGCCGTTGCCAGCTTCAGGCTGGCGCGTTTCGTCAACATCCTCATCCTCCATGTGGTTGGGCTTTTACCCATGTTCCCCAGTTGCAAAATTATATGACACTTGCACGACGCGCCAGAGGATTCGGAGCCGGCTCACGAATGACGTAACGGCTGACAGGGCCTCCCCGCCCCGTTATGGATAGGCTCCCTTCCCGGAGCCGAGCCTTTTCATGCGTACCTTCTACCCCGAAATAGAACCCTACGATCACGGCATGCTCGATGTCGGGGACGGGCATCATGTCTATTGGGAATTGTGCGGCAACCCGGCCGGCAAACCCGTGGTTTTCCTTCACGGCGGCCCGGGCGGCGGCTGCACGCCGACTCAGCGCCGGCTGTTCGATCCGGAAAAGTACCGCATCCTGCTCTTCGATCAGCGCGGCTGCGGCCGCTCCCGGCCCTACGCGAGTCTGGAGGCCAACACCACCTGGCATCTCGTGGCCGATATCGAGCGCCTTCGCGAAATGATCGGTGTGGACAAGTGGATGGTGTTCGGCGGCTCCTGGGGCTCGACCCTGGCGCTCGCCTATGCGCAAGAGCATCCGGAGCGCGTGACCGAGCTCGTGCTGCGCGGCATCTTCACGTTACGTCGTTCTGAGCTGCTCTGGTACTACCAGGAGGGCGCCTCCTGGATCTTCCCCGACAAATGGGAGGGCTTCCTCGCCCCGATCCCGGAAGACGAGCGCGGCGACCTCATGGCGGCCTACCGCAAGCGTCTGATCGATCCCGACCCGGCTGTGCGGGCGAAAGCGGCGCGGGCCTGGAGCCTGTGGGAGGGCGAGACGATCACGCTGCTGCACAATCAGGAATACAGCGACCAGTTCGGCGACGAGCACTATGCCATCGCCTTCGCTCGCATCGAGAACCATTATTTCGTCAACGAGGGCTGGTTCGAGGAAGGGCAGCTCATCCGCAACGCCCATCGCCTCAAAGACATTCCCGGCGTGATCATCCAGGGCCGCTACGACATCGCCACCCCGCCGAAGACCGCGTGGGAGCTGCACAGGGCCTGGCCGGAAGCAAAGTTCATCATGGTGCCGGATGCGGGCCATGCGGTGAGCGAACCCGGCATCACGCACCACCTCATCGAGGCGACGGATGCGTTTGCGAAGGGGTAGCGTTTCTCGTCATCCCGGACGAGCGAAGCGAGATTCGGGATCGCTGCTAGAACTCACCACGTCATGGCCGGGCTTGTCCCGGCCATCTCGATGCTGTGAAGCGGGAGCCTTTCCAATCGGGATCACCCGCACTGATCCCCGGATCAAGTCCGGGGAGGTGATGACGTGAGAGGGTGTCATCACAGAGGCGCGAGCCGATCCAGTACGCTTGAAGGCGGAGCGCGACCAGCCCTCTCCCCCCTTGTGGGGGAGGGGACCCGCAGCACACTCGTCAACCGATACCGGATCTCCGCTGCGCTTCGTCCGGGATGACGCCTGCAAAAACTACTCCGCCGTCCAGCCGCCATCCATCGACAGGTTGGCGCCTGTGATCTGGCTGGCCGCGTCCGAGCAGAGGAAGACGGCGAGCGCCGCCACCTGATCGACGGTGACGAACTGCTTGGTGGGCTGAGCCTCCAGAAGCACATCGTGCATCACCTGCTCGCGGGTCATGTTGCGCGCCTTCATGGTGTCGGGAATCTGCTTCTCGACGAGAGGCGTCCAGACATAGCCCGGGCTGATGCAATTCACCGTGACGCCGTGCGTCGCCACTTCGAGCGCCACGGTCTTGGTCAGGCCGGCGATGCCGTGCTTGGCAGCCACATAGGCCGACTTGAAGGGCGATGCGACGAGGGAATGGGCTGAGGCCGTGTTGATGATGCGGCCCCATCCGCGCGCCTTCATGCCCGACACCGCGGCGCGGGTCGCATGAAACGCGGATGAGAGGTTGATGGCGATGATCTGGTTCCACTTCTCGACCGGGAAGTCCTCGATCGGCGCAACGAACTGGATGCCTGCGTTGTTGACGAGGATATCGACGCTGCCGAAAGTCGTCTCGCCGAGGCGCACCATCGCCTCGATCTCATCCGGCTTGGTCATGTCGGCTGGCGAGTAGATCGCCTTCACGCCGTATTCGCTCTCGATGCCGGCACGGATCTTCTCGATCTCGCCCGCATCGCCGAAGCCGTTGAGGACGACGTTGGCTCCTTCCTTTGCGAACGCGAGGGCAATGGCATGGCCGATGCCACTGGTCGAGCCGGTCACGACGGCCGTTTTGGATTTCAAAGTCATGATCTGATCCCCTAAAGCCTGGCGCCAGGCCCCCTCTCACGCTGCCATAGCACGAAGGGCGCCGCGAAGGTGAGCCTATCAAAAAGGACTAGGAAAGGGCGGTCGCCATCCTCCGCCCTCACCTGCTTGCCGTGCATGGCGCAATGCGGCCCTCCCCGTTGCCCGATCCTCGGCAATATGAGATTTGGGATTTGAGGCTGTTTCAAGAACGCCAACAGGTGCATGGTGCCGACACCGAAGATCCTCCCCTGCGGCGACAGCGCCGTGACCATCGAGTTCGGCGACAGGATCGATCCGGACGTCAACGGCATGGTGCTCGCGCTCGACGACATCATCCGGGCCCGCGCACCGGTGGGCCTGCTCGAGACGGTTCCCACCTATCGCTCGCTGACCGTCCAGTTCGATCCGGTGACAACCGATTACGACGCCCTGATCCGACTCGTGACCGAGGAGACGAAGGATCTGGCGCCGCGCAACGCCGTCGGAAGGCGCTGGCGCGTGCCGGTGGTCTATGGCGGCGATTTCGGAAGCGATCTCGATGAGGTGGCACAGATCCACGGGATGACGCCCAACCAGCTGATCGAGATCCATTCGTCGGCGATCTACCGCATCTACATGATCGGCTTCCTGCCGGGCTTCACCTATCTCGGCGGCCTCGACAAGCGGATCGCGACATCCCGCCGGGTCCAGCCCCGCGCAAAGATCCCAGCCGGGACGATCATGATCGGCGGAGAACAGGCCGGCATCGCGCCCATGGACATGCCGAGCGGCTGGCACAATCTCGGCCTGACGCCCGTCCGGCCCTATGCGCCGGAACGCGATCCGGTCTTCCTCTTCGCGGCCGGCGACGAGATCGTCTTCGAGCCCGTCGACGCCTCGCGCTGGGAGGCGCTGGAGAAGGCCGCACGCGCCGGCGAGCCGGTGGCCGAGGAGATGCGTCCATGACGGATCTTCTGGTAAAGTCCTGCGGGCCGATGACCACCCTGCAGGATCGCGGCCGCCTCGGCTTCCAGGGTTTTGGGGTTTCCCCTTCCGGCGCCATGGATCGGCGGGCGCTCGCCATGGCCAATGTGCTCGTCGGCAATGCGCCCGAGACGGCGGCCATCGAGTTCATGAATCTCGGCGGCTCGTTCACCTGCGAGGGTGGCGATCTTCACGTTGCGCTCGTCGGCGCGGGGGCTGCCATGAGCATCGACGGAACTCCGGTGCCGCCCCAGACCTCCGCGATTCTCAAGGAGGGACAGGTCCTCGATATCGGCCATCCGAGGACAGGCACCTTCGCCTATTTCGCCATTGCCGGCGGCTTCGCGGTCGAGCCGCAGCTGGGAAGCCTCTCCTTCCATCTACGCTCGCGTCTCGGCGGCCTCAACGGGGCCGCCCTGAAGGCAGAGGACCGCCTGCCGTGCCGAGGCTCGGGCGACGAGCGCGAACCGATGCAGCTTGTCGTGCAGCCGCCGGAGGATGGCGGTGCGATCCGCGTCATGCTGGGGCCGCAGGACGATTACTTTCCATCGGAAACTATTTGCTTGTTCCTGGAAAGTGATTTTACCGTGAGCCCGCAGGCGGATCGGATGGGCTTCCAGCTCACCGGGCCGCGGCTTGAACATGCCAAGGGCTTCAACATCGTCTCCGACGGGATCGTCGACGGCCATATCCAGGTGCCGGGCAGCGGCCAGCCCATCGTGCTCATGCGCGACCGGCAGACGGCTGGCGGATATCCGAAGATCGCAACCGTGATCAGCGCCGACCTCGGCCGCTTCGCGCAGCTGCGTCCGGGCACGACCCTGCGCTTCAGGGCGGTGGAGCGGGCGGAGGCCCTGGCGGCGGCACGCGGTCTCAAGGATTGGCTCGCCGCCCTGCCCTCGCAGCTCACGCCGGTGCGCTTCAATCTGACGACCGAGCATCTTTTGAGCCGCAACCTGATCGGCGGCACCGTCGATGCGCTTGCTTCCACGCCGCACGAATGAAAAGGGCGCCGCGGCGGCGGCGCCCTCCTTTGCTATTTCTTCTTCGTCTTGACGCCGCTGTCCTCGGCGCGGTCCGGTGCTCCCGCAGCCTTCGCCTCGCGGCGGCGCGCATGCAACACCCATTCGGTGTAGCCGTTGGGCTGTTCTGCGCCCTTGAAGATCAGGTCGCAGGCCGCAGCCCAGGCCGGGCCCTCGAATTTCGGCGCCATCGGACGATAGAGCGAATCACCCGCGTTCTGCCGATCCACGACCTCCGCCATCCGGCGCAGGGTCTGCATCACCTGATCGTCGGAGACGATGCCGTGGTGCAGCCAGTTGGCGAGATGCTGGCTTGAAATGCGCAAGGTGGCGCGGTCTTCCATCAGGCCGACATCGTGGATGTCCGGCACCTTGGAGCAGCCGACGCCCTGGTCGACCCAGCGCACCACGTAGCCGAGAATGCCCTGGCAGTTGTTGTCGAGCTCCTGCTGCACCGCGTCCGGCGCCCAGTTCGACTGCGAGACCGGAATGGTCAGGATGTCCGAGAGCTTGGCCCGCGGACGCTCCTTCAGCTCGTCCTGGCGGGCCGGCACATTGACCTGGTGGTAATGCAGCGCGTGCAGCGTCGCGGCGGTGGGCGACGGCACCCAGGCGGTGTTGGCGCCCGATTGCGGATGCCCCACCTTCTGCGCCAGCATGTCCGCCATCCTGTCGGGTGCCGCCCACATGCCCTTGCCGATCTGCGCCTTGCCGGGCAGGCCGCAGGCAAGACCCGCATCGACGTTGTTGTCCTCGTAGGCCTTGATCCAGGCGGTCGAGCGCATGTCGTTCTTGCGCACCATGGGGCCGGCTTCCATCGAGGTATGGATCTCGTCGCCGGTGCGGTCGAGAAAGCCCGTGTTGATGAACACGATGCGCTCGGAGGCCGCGCGGATGCAGGCCCTGAGATTGACCGAGGTGCGCCGCTCCTCGTCCATGATGCCCATCTTCAGCGTGTTACGGGCAAGACCCAGCATGTCCTCGACGGCGCCGAAGAGATCGTTGGCGAAGGCGACCTCGTCGGGCCCGTGCATCTTCGGTTTGACGATATAGACCGAGCCGGCGCGGCTGTTGCGCAGCGGGCCCTGGCCCTTGAGGTCGTGGATCGCGATCAGCGAGGTGATGGCGGCGTCGAGAATGGTCTCGGGGATCTCCTTGCCTCCTTCGTCGAGCACCGCGTCGGTGAACATGTGGTGGCCCACATTGCGCACCAGCATGAGGCTGCGTCCGTGAAGCCGCAGCTCGCCGCCGTTCGGCATGGTGTAGACCCGGTCAGGGTTGAGGCGGCGCTCGACGGTCTTGCCGCCCTTCTCGAAGCTCTCGGTCAGATCGCCCTTCATCAGCCCGAGCCAGGTGCGGTAGATCTGGACCTTGTCCTCGGCATCCACCGCCGCGACGGAATCCTCCAGGTCCATGATGGTCGAGACGGCCGATTCCAGCACCAGATCGGCGATGCCGGCGGGATCCTCGGCGCCGATCGGGTGCGAGCGGTCGATGCGGATGTCGAGATGCAGGTTGTTGTGGCGCAGCAGCACGGAGGACGGATTTGCCGCATCGCCCTGATAGCCGACGAAGCGCGCCGGATCGGTGAGGCCGGTCTCGGTGCCGTCGCGAAGCGTGACGACGAGCGTGCCGCCCTGGACGGCGTAAGACGTCGCATCGTCGTGGCTGCCGCCCGCGAGCGGCGCGGCCTCGTCCAGCACCGCGCGGGCATGCTCCACCACCTTGGCCCCGCGGGCCTTGTTGTAGCCGCCCGAGCGGGTGGCGCCCTCGTCCTCGGAGATGGCGTCGGTGCCGTAGAGGGCATCATAGAGGCTGCCCCAGCGGGCATTGGCGGCGTTCAGCGCATAGCGGGCATTCGATACCGGCACCACGAGCTGCGGACCGGCGATGCGGGCGATCTCGTCGTCCACATGCTGCGTCTGGATCGCAAAATCCTCCGGCTCGGGCAGCACGTAGCCGATCTCTCGCAGGAACCGCTCGTATCCAGGCTGGTCGAAGGCCTGGCCCTTTCGGCTGCGGTGATACTCGTCGATTTGGCCCTGGATTTTGTCGCGAACGGCAAGCAGCTCGCGGTCGCGCGGGGCGAAATCCTTCACCAGCCCGGCCAGCCCCTCCCAGAAGGCCGCGCTCGATACCCCCGCGCCGGCGATCGCCTCCCGCTCGATGAAATCGTGAAGAACCGGTGCAACCTGGAGGCCGTTCGTCTGGACGCGCGTCATCGTTCCCGCTTTCGGTGGCTATAGGGCTTTGCCTTAGCTTAAGGCGCTGCGACTAAAAATGAAGATCGCCCGGCTTTCCAGGAGAAAATGGGCGAAGGACCGGCCAAGCCCCTGCGATTAAGAACAATGTCGCGTTTACCGGGCAGGCTCGGGCAACAAAAAAGCCGCCTGAAGCGGCGGCTGTTTTTGCGGGATTTGGTGGAGCCAGGCGGGATCGAACCGCCGACCTCTTGCATGCCATGCAAGCGCTCTCCCAGCTGAGCTATGGCCCCATTCGCGCCGCGGTGTTTGGGGCACCGCGGTGGTTTCTGCCGAAGCAGAGGCGTCTCTATAGTCGCCTCTTTTGCGAGGTTCAAGCCTCTTCGTCGTCTTCCAGATCGCTGTCGATCAGATCCGACACGTCGTCATCGCCTTCTTCCTCATCCTCGAGGAAGGTGTCGTCATCGGCCACGTCGTCGCCCACGTCGATATCGTCGTCGGTCGGAACATCCTTCTCGTTCTCACCGGCCTCGACCTCGTCGAGAGACACCATCTCCGGCCCGGTCGATTCGAGATCGGTCTCGTCGTCGTCGGTGGAGGCGGCGGCTGCGCGGGCAGCCACAGGCGCTGCGACGCGGCTCATGGCCACGGCCTGGAAGACGGTGCCGCATTTCGGGCAGACCGCCGGGTCCTTGTTGAGATCGTAGAATTTTGCGCCGCAGCTCATGCACTGGCGCTTCAAGCCGAGTTCCGGTTTGGCCACGGGTGATTGCCTTTGGAAGTGAATGGTTGGGAAGGCTCCGTTAGTCGTGAGGGCATGCCTTGTCAAATAGGAAATTGCAAGAGAGGTTCGCCCCCCTGCCAGCTTGCGCGTGACGGCGGTAAAAGCGCGTGTTAGGAGCGCGCCCGGACAAGAAGCCGCCAAGGAACCCGAGCAAGGAACCCCGAAATGTCGCACGCGCACGGAACTCCGTCCCCGGTCTCCAGCAGGTCTGGAGCAGCCCTGAAGGGGCGCATCCGCGTTCCGGGCGACAAGTCGATCTCCCACCGTTCCATGATCTTCGGGCTGCTCTCCATCGGCGAAACCCGGGTCGAGGGCCTGCTGGAGGGCGACGACGTGCTGCGCACGGCCGAGGCCTGCCGTGCCCTCGGCGCCACCATCACCCGCGAGGCCCCCGGCCGCTGGCGCATCGCCGGTGTGGGCATCGGCGGCTTAAGCGAGCCCAAGGACATTCTCGATTTCGGCAATGCGGGCACCGGCTCGCGCCTCATGATGGGCGTCGCCGGCAGCCATCCGATCACCTCGACCTTCGACGGCGACGCTTCCCTGCGCAAGCGCCCCATGCGCCGGATCCTCGATCCGCTCGCCCAGATGGGCGTGATCGTGGTCAGCGAGGCCGAGGGCGGCCGGGTGCCGCTGACCCTGCGCGGCCCGAAAGAGACGCTTCCGATCACCTACGAGACGCCGGCCGCCTCGGCCCAGATCAAGTCGGCAGTCCTGCTCGCCGGCCTCAACTCGCCGGGCAAGACCACCGTGATCGAGCGCGAGGCGACCCGAGACCATACGGAGCGGATGCTGCGCCATTTCGGCGCCAGCGTCGACGTCGCCCCCCACGGCGCCGATGGCCGTGCCATCACCCTGCAGGGCCAGCCGGAGCTGCGCGGCACCGATATCGTCGTGCCGACCGACCCCTCCTCCGCCGCCTTCCCGCTGGTGGCGGCCCTGATCACCCCCGGATCCGACGTGGTGATCGAGGGCGTGATGATGAATCCCCTTCGCACGGGCCTGATCACCACCCTGATCGAGATGGGCGCTTCCATCGAGCGCCTCAACGAACGGGACGAGGGCGGCGAGACGGTCGCGGACCTGCGCGTCCGCCACAGCAGGCTCTCCGGCGTCACGGTTCCCCATGCCCGCGCGCCCTCCATGATCGACGAATATCCGATCCTGGCGGTCGCGGCCTCCTTCGCTCAAGGCACGACCCGGATGCAGGGCCTGCATGAGCTGCGCGTGAAGGAATCCGACCGCCTCGCGGCCGTGGCGGCGGGTCTCGCGGAGGCGGGCGTCGAGCACGAGATCGAAGGCGACGACCTTCTCGTGCATGGCTCGAACGGCAAGGTCCGCGGGGGCGGCAGGCCGGTGGCGACCCATCTCGACCACCGCATCGCCATGGCGTTCCTGGTCATGGGCCTGGCGACGACCGAGCCGATGACGGTCGACGACGGCGCCATGATCGTGACGAGCTTCCCCTCCTTCATCCCGCTCATGCGCGAGCTCGGCGCCACGATCCAGGATTGAGCCTGACATGATCATCGCCATCGACGGCCCCGCCGCCTCGGGCAAGGGGACCCTGGGCAAGCGCCTCGCCGAGCATTACGGCTTCGCCCATCTCGATACCGGCCTGCTTTACCGGGCCGTTGCCCGCGTGCTCATGGACCGCGACGTCCCGCTCACCGACCGGGATGCCGCGGCTGAAGTGGCGCGGAATCTCGACGTCAGCCACCTGGAGGACGATTCGCGCCTGCGGGGTGCCGCCATGGGCGAGGCCGCATCGGTGGTCTCGGCCTATCAGCCCGTCCGGGACGCGCTTCTCGCCTTTCAGCGCCAGTTCGCCGCACAGGAGCCGGGTGCCGTTCTCGACGGACGGGATATCGGGACGGTGGTCTGCCCTGACGCGGAAGTGAAGCTCTTCATCACCGCAGCCCCCGAGGAGCGGGCCCGGCGCCGGCATCGGGAGCTGCTGAGCCGGGGCGAGCGGCCGGAATACGAGACCATCCTCGTGGATATCCGCCGCCGCGACGAGCGCGACATGAACCGGAGCACGGCCCCTCTGAAAGCCGCCGCTGACGCCGTTACCCTCGACACCACGCATCTGGACGCCGACGGCGCTTTCCGCGCCGCGGCCGATCTTGTGGAGAGCAGGCGCCCCTAAGTCCTGAGGGTTCGCGCCGAACGGTGCAGAACCCGAGAAATTGGGGCATCGGAGGCGATCCCAAAAGTCGATTCCACTTTTGGGTCCGATGCTCTAGTTTCAGAAGCTGGCACACTTCGAAGACCAATCCGGCTCCCGCCAAGGAGATTCCGATGGTTCGTTCCGGCTTCATTCGTTTTGCCGCAGGACTGGCCTGTCTGTGGGCGCTGATGGTCGTACCGGCCTATGCCCAGGCCCCGGTCGAGACGGAGGTCGATCTCGCCCTTGTCCTCGCCGTCGACATCTCCTTTTCCATGGACACGGACGAGCAGGCCCTTCAGCGGGAGGGTTTCGCGCAGGCCTTCCGCTCCAAGCTGGTCCACGACGCCATCCGCGGCGGCATGCTGGGAAAGATCGCCGTGACCTACATGGAATGGGCCGGATCACCGGACCAGAAGGTGATCGTCCCCTGGACCGTCCTCGACAATTCCGAAAGCCTGATGGCCTTCGCCGACAAGATCTCCTCGACCCCCTTGCGCCGCGCACAGCGGACCTCGATCTCGAGCGCCATCGATTTCAGCGTGAAACTCCTGGATGAGAGCGGCGTCAGCGCGACCCGGCGGGTGATCGACGTATCGGGCGACGGCCCCAACAACCAGGGGCGGCTCGTGATCGAGGCCCGCGATGCGGCGATCGCGAAGGGCATCACCATCAACGGGCTGCCGATCATGCTGCGCCAGCCCGGCTATCTCGACATCCCGGACCTCGACATCTATTACAAGGAATGCGTGATCGGCGGCCAAGGCTCGTTCACCGTTCCGGTTCGGGAACGCGATCAGTTCATCGAGGCCATCAAGACCAAGATCCTGCTCGAAGTTGCCAACCTGATACCCGCGCAGCCGCTGATCCGCAGAATCCAGTCCCCTCCGCGCACCAACTGCATGGCCGGCGAAATGCAGTGGCGTGACCGCTGGAGCAATTGAGCTTTTTTCGATGAAGAAGATGACGTTGGCGCTCGTGGCCCACGACGCCAAGAAGGACGACATGGCCGCTTTCGCGGCGAGGTATGAAAACGACCTGCGCCCCTTCACGCTCTTCGCCACCGGCACCACCGGCGGACGGGTGATGGAACGCTGTCCCTCGCTCTCCGTGACGCGCCTGAAAAGCGGCCCGCTCGGCGGCGATCAGCAGATCGGCGCGATGATCGCGGAGGGCAAGATCGACGCCCTGTTCTTCTTCGTCGACCCGCTCTCGCCGCATCCGCACGACGTCGACGTGAAGGCGCTGATGCGCCTCGCCCTCGTCTACAACATCCATATGGCGCTCAACCCCGCGACGGCGGAAAGGCTGATCGAGTCGTTTCGGGAGTAGCGCCCCCAACTTCACCTTCAACCTCATCCTGAGGAGGTCGCAAAGCGACCGTCTCGAAGGAGGATCCAGAGCGCGCTGGAGACGCCTCGCCCTTCGAGACGCGAGCAAGCTCGCTCCTCAGGATGAGGCTGTGTTTTATCGTTTGCCTCTCACGTCCCACGCGGCTTCGCGCGCCGCGTCGGCGGGGCGGTCAGCGGGTCCTCGGGCCAGGGGTGCTTGGGATATTGCCCGCGCATATCCGCCCGCACCGCCGCCCAGGAACCGCGCCAGAAGCCCGGCAGGTCGCGGGTGATCTGGATCGGGCGCTGCGCCGGCGAAAGCAGATGCAGGATCAGGGGTACGCGTCCGGCGGCGATGGTCGGGTGCTTGTCGAGCCCGAAGAGCTCCTGCACCCGCACGGCGAGGACGGGCCCTTCCTCCGCGCCGTAATCGACCGGGATCTGCGATCCGGTCGGCACTTCGACATGGGTCGGCGCCTCCGCATCGAGACGCCGCTGCAGGTTCCAGGGCAGAAGGCCGCGCAGCGCCTCGCTCAACAGATCAGGGCCGATGTCGTTCACCCCGCTCTTTCCGACGAGATGCGGCGCCAGCCACTCGCCGGCTGTCCGAGTCAAGGCTTCATCCGACAGGTCCGGCCATTCCTCGCCCTCGGCCTGGCGCAGGAACATCACGCGCTCGCGCCACTGCGCCAAGGCCTTCGACCATGGAAGGGCTTCGAGCCCCAGCGAGACGAGACCTTCGGCAAGCGCCTGCGCCGCCCCTTCCGTCGCCGGCACTTTCAGCGGGCGCTCGTTCAGGGCGAGCGCTCCGAGGCGCCTGACACCGCGGGCTCTTAAGGCCCGCGCCTGCCGGTCGAACGCGATCTCGTCGCGCTGCTCGATGACTTCGGCGAACAGCGCCTCGATCTCTTCGGCTGAGATGGCGGCGGCGGCCAGAATGCGTGCCGAGGCGGCACCGCCCGCGATTTCGGCAATCGCGAGATAGGATTCCTTCGCCAATCGCTCATGCGCTTCGAGCGAGGCGCCGCGCCCGTTGGCCATGAGGAAATCGCCCGGTTTGCCGCGGGCCTTGGCGAGCCGGTCGGGATAGGCAAGCGTCAGCAGCGCGCCAACGGAGCGCGGCTCGCCCCTCGTAGAGCCGTTGCTCCCCCTGGCCCAGCCCTCCGCCATGCGCCGCATGTCCTGTGCCCTGCCCGACCTGTCGCGGCGGAAGCGCTCGACGCGGTCGGCGAGATCCACCGCATCGCCGCCGAGGCCGCGCTCGACGAGAACGGCGGCCACATCCGCCGCGTCGCGGGCCTGCCCACTCTCGCCGGCCTGCAGCACCATCCGCGCGAGCCGCGGCGGCAGCGGCAGGTCGCGCAGGTGGCGGCCCCGATCCGTGATGCGCCCCCCATCGTCGAGCCCGCCGAGCTGCTGCAGCAGCGCTCTCGCCTCCTTCAGGGCAGGTGCCGGCGGCGGATAGAGGAAGGCGAGCGAGGTCGGATCGCCGACGCCCCAGGCGGCGCAATCGAGCAGGAGGGGTGCGAGGTCGGCGGAGAGGATTTCCGGACGGGCGAAGGGCTCCAGCGCGCCGGTCGCGGCCTCCTCCCAGAGGCGGTAGCAGATTCCGGGCTCCGTACGGCCCGCACGTCCCCGGCGCTGATCTGCGGCGGCGCGAGAGACGCGGACCGTCTCGAGCCGCGTGAGGCCGATATTGGGCTCGAAGACCGGCACGCGGGAGAGACCGGAATCGACGACGACGCGCACGCCCTCGATGGTGAGCGAGGTCTCGGCGATGGAGGTGGCGAGCACCACCTTGCGCCGCCCGGGCTTCGCCGGGCTCACGGCAAGATCCTGCTCGCCGCGCTCCAGCGCACCATAGAGCGGCGCGATATCGACGGTCGCATCGGCGATGCGCTCGCGCAAAAGCGTCTCGACCCGGCGGATTTCTCCCTGCCCCGGCAGGAACACCAGCACGGAGCCGCCTTCCGCTCTCAGCGCCCGCGTGACCGCATCCGCCACCTGCTCGTCGATGCGCCTGTTGGGATCGCGCCCGACATAACGCGTCTCGACCGGATAGGCGCGGCCCTCGGATTCGATGACGGGGGCTTCGCCGAGCAGCCTCGCGACCCGGGCACCGTCGAGGGTCGCGGACATGACGAGGAGGCGCAGATCCTCGCGCAGGCCGCTCTGCGCATCGAGCGCGAGGGCAAGGCCGAGATCGGCATCGAGGGAGCGCTCATGAAACTCGTCGAAGAGAACGGCGGCGACGCCCTCGAGCGACGGATCGTCGAGGATCATGCGGGCGAAGACGCCCTCGGTCACGACCTCGATGCGGGTCTTGCCGCTGATCTTGGAGCCGAGGCGCACCCGCAGGCCGACCGTCTCGCCGACCGCCTCGCCCAGGGTCTGCGCCATGCGCGCCGCTGCGGCGCGGGCTGCCAGCCGCCGGGGCTCCAGCACGATGATCTTAGCCCCTTCCGCCCAGGGCTCGTCGAGCAGCACCAGCGGCACCCGCGTTGTCTTGCCGGCGCCGGGCGGCGCCACGAGCACCGCATTCGGCTGCGCACGCAGGCTCGCCGTCAGGTCGTCGAGGACGGCATCGATGGGGAGGGGGCTGTCGAAGGCACGCATGCCGCGTGATGGCGCAAGCGGGCCGGCAGGGCAAGTGCGGTTGCCTCTCGCCACTGTCATTCCCTGAAGGACGCGAAGCGAAGGGGAAAGGAATGCATAGCGGCGCGCCCGTGAGTGGATCCCCTTCCCGGCCTGCGGCCGCCGGGGATGACACCCTCCGCCGTCATGGCCGGACTTGGTCCGGCCACCCACGCCTTTGCAGCGGTTGAAGACGTGGGTCCCCGGGACAGGCCCGGGGATGACGTTTGGTGTGGCTATACCGGAAACCCATAACCCCGCATCTCCGCCGCGAGATCGATCGGCTCGACGCAGTGGATCGCATGCATGCCCACCTTGCGGGCGCCTTCAACATTGGCCTTGGAATCGTCGATGAACACGCAATCCTCGGCCTCGAGGCCGTAGCGGTCGAGGAGAAGGCGGTAGATGGCCGGATCGGGCTTCAGGAGGCGCTCGTCGCCGGAGACGATGATGCCGTCGAAGCCGGTCAGGAAGGGATAGCGCTCCTGCGACAGGGCGAATTTCGGGCTGGAGAAATTCGTGATGCAATAGTTCGGCACGCCCGCCTCCCGCAGGCGGGCCAGCAGGGCCACATGGTCCTCGAACACTCCGGAGACGGTCTCGTCCCAGCGCTCGTGGAAGGCGCGGATCTTCGGCTCGTGCGTCGGATGATCCTTGACGAGCAGGGCGACGGCCTCGTCCCAGTCGCGGCCGCGATCCTGCTCGAGATTCCAGTCGGGCGTGCAGACGTTGCCGAGGAACCACTCCATCTGCGCCTCGTCGTCGAAGATGCGGCGATAGAGATTGCGCGGGTCCCAGCGCAGCAGAACGTTTCCGACGTCGAACACGACGGTCGTTGGTTGACTCATGATCGATACACTTTCTCTGTTATCCGCTGCAGCCGTCACCCGCCGATATTGTAGGCGGCGAGCGCCGCCATGTTGACGATGTCGGCGTCGGTGGCGCCGAGGGAGACGATCTGGACCGGCTTGTCGAGGCCGACCACGAGCGGACCGAGCACCATCGCGCCGCCGAGTTCCTGCAGCATCTTGGTGGAAATCGAGGCCGAGTGGAAAGCCGGCATGACGAGCACGTTCGCCGGACCTTTTAGGCGGCAGAACGGATATTGCGCCATCACGTCCCGGTTGAGCGCAACGTCTGCGGACATCTCGCCGTCATACTCGAAATCGACGCGCATCTCGTCGAGGATCTCGACCGCCTCCTGGATCTTCTCCGCGCGCTCGGCCTTCGGATGGCCGAAGGTGGAGAAGGATAGGAGCGCCACGCGCGGCTCGTAGCCGAGGCGGCGCGCGACGCCGGCGGATTCGATGGCGATCTCCGCGAGTTCCTGCGCGCTCGGCATCTCGTGGATCGCCGTATCCGCCACGAGCACCGTGCGGCCGCGGGCAAGGCACAGCGACACGCCGATGACGCGGTGTCCGGGCTTGGCATCGATCACGTGGCGCACGTCGGCGAGAGCCGTCGAGTAGTTGCGCGTGGCGCCGGTGACCATGGCATCCGCATCGCCGAGCGCCACCATGGAGGCGCCGAAATGATTGCGGTCCTGGTTGATCATGCGCTGGCAGTCGCGGAACAGGTAGCCGCGACGCTGCAGGCGTTCGTAGAGGAACTGCGCATAGGTCGCGTTGCGCTGGGACAGGCGCGCATTGTGGATCTCGATGCCTTCGCGGCCTTCGAGCTCGATACCCGCCTGAGCCGCCGTCTCCTGGATGCGGTCCTCTCGTCCGACGAGGATCGCCTTGCCTAAGCCCTGGTTGACGAAGGACAGGGCGGCGCGGATCACTTGCTCCTCCTCGCCCTCGGCGAAGACGACGCGCTTCGGGAACTTGCGCACGCGCTCGAAGATGCGGTTGAGGGTGCCGGCGACGGGATCGCGCCGCGCGGAGAGCTGCGCCTTGTAGGAGCGCATGTCGACGATGGGGCGCAGCGCAACGCTTGTATCCATCGCGGCCTTTGCCACGGCCATCGGAATGGTGTGGATCAGGCGCGGATCGAAAGGAACGGGAATGATGTATTCGCGCCCGAAGCGCGGACGGGTGCCCTGATAGGCGGCCGCCACCTCGTCGGGCACGTCCTCGCGGGCGAGTTCCGCCAGCGCCTGGGCGGCTGCGATCTTCATCTCCATGTTGATCGTGGTCGCCTGCACGTCGAGCGCGCCGCGGAAGATGTAGGGAAAGCCGAGAACGTTGTTGACCTGGTTCGGATAATCCGAGCGCCCGGTGGCGATGATCACGTCGTCGCGGATGCGGGCCACCTCCTCCGGTGTGATTTCCGGATCGGGATTGGCCATGGCGAAGATGATCGGATTGGGCGCCATGGAGCGGATCATCTCGTCCGAGAAGGCGCCCTTCGCCGAGAGGCCGAACACCGCGTCGGCGCCGTTCAGCGCATCCGCCAGCGTGCGGGCGCTGGTATTGGCAGCATGGGCCGACTTCCACTGGTTCATGCCCTCGGTGCGGCCCTGATAGATCACGCCCTTGGTGTCGCACAGGATCACGTTGTTGGGCGCAAAGCCCATGGCTTTCAGAAGCTCGGTGCAGGCGATGCCGGCGGCACCCGCGCCGTTCACCACGAGCTTGGTCTTCGCCATGTCGCGGCCGGTCAGGTGCAGAGCGTTGATGAGGCCCGCCGCCGCGATGATCGCGGTTCCGTGCTGGTCGTCATGGAAGACGGGAATGTCCATCAACTCCCGCAGGCGTTCCTCGATGATGAAGCATTCCGGCGCCTTGATGTCCTCCAGGTTGATGCCGCCGAAGGAAGGCCCGAGATAGCGCACGCAATTGATGAAGGCGTCGGCATCCTCCGTGTCGACCTCGAGATCGATGGAATCCACATCGGCGAAGCGCTTGAAGAGAACCGCCTTGCCCTCCATCACCGGCTTCGAGGCGAGCGCACCGAGATTGCCGAGGCCGAGAATCGCCGTGCCGTTCGAGATCACCGCCACCATGTTGGAACGGGTGGTGTAATCGAAGGCCGAGGACGGGTTTTCGGCGATCGCCAGCACAGGCACCGCGACGCCCGGCGAATAGGCCAGCGACAGGTCGCGCTGGGTCGCCATGGGCTTGGTGGGCACGACTTCGAGCTTGCCGGGACGGCCATGGGCGTGGAATTGCAGCGCCTCCTGGTCGGTGAAGGTCGGGCGTTTGCGGCGGGTCGGGCGCTGATCGTCTGTCATGGGATATGGTTTCTTTTTGATGCGGGGCGTTTCCAGAGGGGGATGCGACCTTAAGGCATAGGTGGCGCCCTCCTCAAGACTTGTCCACATCCGTCCTTCGGACCCTATGACGAGGATGAAAGGACTCTCCGGCTTTGCTACACAGGGCGGATGCCGTCCCAAGCCGCCTACAAGTCCCCCGAGACCGCCCCGTCGAACGCCGCCACGGCCTCAGAGCCCGTGCAGGAGACCCGCGTGACGCCCATGATGGCGCAATACGTGGAGATCAAGGCCGCCAATCCGGACAGCCTGCTGTTCTACCGGATGGGCGATTTCTACGAATTATTCTTCGAGGATGCGGAAATCGCCAGCCGGGCGCTTGGAATCGTGCTGACCAAGCGCGGGAAACACCAGGGGCAGGACATCCCCATGTGCGGCGTGCCCGTGGAGCGGGCCGACGACTATCTCCAGCGCCTCATCGGCCTCGGGCATCGGGTCGCCGTCTGCGAGCAGACCGAGGATCCGGCGGAGGCGAAGAAGCGCGGTGCCAAATCCGTCGTGCGCCGCGACGTGGTGCGCCTCGTCACCCCCGGCACGATCACGGAAGAGCGCCTGCTGGAGCCCGGACGGGCCAATTACCTCCTCGCCATCGCCCGCCGCCGCGTCTCGGATACGCAATTCTGCTACGGGCTCGCCGCCGTCGACATATCCACAGGTCATTTCGTCTTGAGCGAGACGGACGGCACCGGCCTCTCCGCCGAGATCGCCCGTTTCGAGCCACGCGAGATCCTGGTGCCGGACGTGATCCACGATGATCCGGATCTGAGGGCTTTCTGGCAGGAGACGCTGGCCTCGATCACGCCGCTCTCCCGCGAGGGGCTCGACCCGGCTTCCGCCGAGCGGCGGCTCAAAGGCTATTTCGGGGTCGCGACGCTCGATGCCTTCGGGTCATTCAGCCCGGCAGAGGTCACGGCGGCCGGCAGCGCGCTGTTCTATATCGAGAAGACGCAGATCGACAGCCGCCCGACGCTTAACCCGCCCTCGCGGGACAATGCCGGCGCCGCGCTGGCCATCGATGCCGCGACCCGCGCCAACCTTGAGCTGACCCGGACGCTCTCCGGCGAGCGCGCCGGCAGCCTGCTCGCCACCATCGACTGCACGGTGACACCGGGCGGCGCGCGGCTCCTCGCCGAGCGGCTCGCCGGTCCCCTCACCCGTCCGGACCTCATCCGCGACCGGCAGGATTCGGTTTCGACGCTCGTCGAGAGCAACGATCTGCGCGACCGGCTGCGGCGCATCCTCAAGCGCTCGCCGGATCTCGCCCGCGCCCTCTCCCGCCTGAGCCTCGGACGCGGCGGTCCAAGAGATCTCGCCTGCGTTCGCGACGGCCTGTTCGCCGCGCGCGAGCTCGGTCTCGAGCTGGCGATCGCGCCCGATCTGCCGAAGGAACTGCACGAGGCCGCTCAAATCCTGCAAGGCCTGCGCACGGAAGTGGCCGACAGGCTCGCCTCCGCACTTGCCGACGAGCTGCCCCTGCTCAAGCGCGATGGCGGCTTCATCCGCGCGGGCTTCGATCCCAACCTCGACGAGCTGCGTGAGCTGCAGCAGGATTCGCGCCGCTTCATCGCGGCGCTGCAGACCCGCTATGCCACCGACACCGGCTGTCGCACCTTGCGCGTCAAGCACAACCACATGATCGGCTATTTCGTGGAGGTGCCGCAGAATGTGGGCGAGGATCTGCTGAAGGAACCGTGGAAGGATACCTTCGTCCATCGCCAGACCATGGCAGGCGCCATGCGCTTCTCGACCATGGAACTCGGTGAGCTCGAATCGAAGATCGCCTCCGCCGCCGACCGGGCGCTGAAGATCGAACTCGCCCTCTTCGACGAGATGGTGCAGGCGCTGCTCGACCTCGCAGCCGATGTGGCGGCCGCTGCCGAGGCCATCGCGGTCATCGACGTGACGGCCTCCCTCGCCGATCTCGCCATGCGCCTCGACTGGACGCGGCCCGTCGTCGACACGGGCCTCGCCTTCACCGTCAGGGGCGGCCGCCATCCGGTCGTCGAGGCAGCGCTCAAGCGCGAGGGCGTGCCCTTCATCGCCAACGATTCGGAACTTTCAGGCAAGGATGCGGGCCATATCCTTTTGATCACCGGCCCGAACATGGGCGGTAAATCGACCTATCTGCGCCAGAATGCGCTCATCGTCGTGCTCGCGCAGATGGGCTCCTACGTTCCGGCGAAAGAGGCGCATATCGGCATTGTCGACCGGCTCTTCTCCCGTGTCGGCGCGGCCGACGATCTGGCACGCGGCCGCTCAACCTTCATGGTCGAGATGGTCGAGACCGCCGCCATACTCAACCAGGCGACCGCCCGCTCGCTGGTGATCCTCGACGAGATCGGCCGCGGCACCGCCACTTTCGACGGCCTCTCCATCGCCTGGGCGGCGATCGAGCACCTGCACGAGGCCAATCGCTGCCGCGCCCTGTTCGCGACCCATTTCCACGAGCTGACCGCTCTGGCCGACCGGATGAAGCGGATTTCCAACGCGACCCTGAAAGTGACCGAATGGAACGGCGAGGTGGTGTTCCTGCACGAAGTCGTGCCCGGCGCCGCCGACCGCTCCTACGGCCTGCAGGTGGCGAGGCTCGCCGGTCTCCCGGTTCCGGTGGTGGAGCGGGCGAAGACGATCTTGAGCGAATTGGAGAAATCGGACCGCGAAGCTCCGAAGCGTGCGCTCGTCGACGATCTGCCGCTGTTCTCGGTCAGCATGCATCGCGAGCCTGCACCGGCTCCGAAGTCCGATGGTCTGCGCGAAGCCCTCGATGCCCTCGATCCGGATCAGATGACGCCCCGCGAGGCGCTCGATGCGCTCTATCGCCTGAAGGCGCAGCGATGATCGGGCACGATCAAGAGGCCTGAGGACTACCTTCCCTCGCCGTTACGCCGAAAGGGAGGAAAGTCACTGTGCGCTCCTCCTGCGGCTCGCGCGGCTTTCCGGCCATGACATAGCTCAGCGCCTCCCGGACGCCACGCTCCGTATAGGGCTTGGCGATCACGCCCCAGGCTCCCCCGAAATCCTCCGGGATGCGCTTGGCATTGGCGGTCATGAACAGCACCGTGACACCCTGCCGTGCCGCCAGCTGGCGTGCGACGTCGACCCCGGTCGGACCGTCGGCAAGATGGATGTCGACGAAGGCGAGATCGGGTTTGACCTCCTGGCCGAGGGCGAGCGCCTCGGCGGAGGAGGTTGCGACGCCGACGACGTCGTGGCCGAGATCCTGCAGCAGGCTTTCAAGCTCAAGCGCGATCAGGATTTCATCCTCGACGACGAGGATGCGCAAACGCTTCTCGCTACTCAAACCTCGTCTCCTCCACACCGATGGGCAACACGACCTGTGCGCGTGTACCTGGCTCCATATCGTGCCAAGTCAACCGCCCCTTCAGCTGATGGGCCAACATTGTCATCAGGGTTTTCCCGAAGCTTCCTTCCGGTGGAGGCGCGTGGTCGAGACCGACGCCGTCGTCCTCGACCGTCATGGCGAGGTCGCTCTCCATCCGACCGATCGTGATGGTCAGCCGTCCCTGGCGCCCGTCCGGGAAGGCATGCTTGACCGCATTGCCGATCGCCTCGTTGAGGAGAAGCGCCAAGGCGGCAGCCTTCGAAGCCGGAACCGCAATAGGCTGAACGTCAAGGCTGAGCTCGACCTGGCCCTCGGGCAGCGCCAGGATGAGTTCCCCGACAAGTTCGGCCGCAAGGTCCCGGATATTGAACCGGCCGGAATCGCTGGAGCCATGAAGCAGGCGGTGGACGGCCGCGAGGGCGCCGACGCGCTCGGCCACCTCCTGCAGCACCTTGCGCGCCTCCGGGCTTTTAAGGCGGCGCGCCTTCAGGAGCACGAGGGAGGCGGTCATCTGCAGGCTGTTCTTGACCCGGTGCTCGACCTCCTGAAGCAGAACCTTCTTCTGTTCGAGCTGCTCTTCCAGAAGGCGCTCCCGCTGCTTCATCGCGCCGATATCGGTCATCGTCACGATGAAGAGGCGAACGCGTCCCGCCTCGTTGCGAACGGGACTGACCGAGAGAGATCCCCATAATGAAGCGCCGTCGCTGCGACGGCACAGGAACTCGGCATCGTGTCCCTCACCCGCTTTCAGGGACGCCTCCAAGGCAGCCAGGGCCTCCGGCTCCGCATGCTCACCGACGATCGGGCGCCAGCTTTGCCCCAGCACCTCGTCGCCGGAGCAGCCGGACAGGCGCAGGAAGGCTGCGTTGGCGAACACGATGGGATATTCAGGCCCATGAGCGGCGATCATGAGAACGGGCACGCGCAGCGGGCGATAGGCAGCCTTGAGGGAGGCATCCGGATCTTGGGTCTGTCCCATATCCGGAACATGGGTGTGAGCCAGCATCGCGATCGTCCGAATGCGTCAGGATCTTATAGGCGATGCAGGTGTCGTGGTCTCAGCAGAATGGAATGGCCCCGTGCCATGTACCGCCCCTTCCAGAACAGATGTTCGTAAGAATTGTCGCCGTCCGGCTTCCCCGATGCAGTGGGACTCAACGCGGGTATCGGGACGTGGTTCCGGCCGTTGGCTACGGATCCCCACAGAGAATAAGTAATGCTATCGCATTCCAAATGGTCACGCTAAACTCGAAAGCTCTTGGGGAGATCTCTGCCGGATGGTTACGCGCGTTTCCACTGTTGCGTTCGAGGGAATCGAGGCGCGTTCGGTCGATGTGCAGGTGCAGATTTCGCCGGGCTCCGTCGTCTTCATGATCGTCGGCCTGCCGGACAAAGCGGTCGCGGAATCCCGCGAGCGCGTCCGGTCCGCCCTCATCGCTTCGGGTCTCGCCCTGCCGGCGAAGCGCATCACGGTCAATCTCGCCCCGGCCGATCTGCCGAAGGAAGGCAAGCTTTTGACGTTCATCGGCCCTATCCTATGTAATAAACCATTGATCGCAAAGCCGAAATCAGCGTCGTTGACAGAGTAGGCTACTCCTGCCGTCAGACAACATTTTCCGCGGGCACAACAGACGCAGATATTGTCGCACCCAGTGGCAGCACTCGCTGAATTCGATAGAAACCTCAGACGACAGTCTCGTGGCACATCCCAGGCCGATCGGTAGCATAGGGGTAAGCTCGGTCGCCTGCCGGACATGGGGTGCCGCCTGGCAAACCCTTCCGCCGGCGCAACCTCGCTGGCCAACGAGCCCTCGAGACGACATGCTCAGAAGAGGAGCTCGCCGCTACCGAGTTCCGAGTCCTGCACATATTCACTCGGCCGCTCCTCTCGAAGGAGCCACAGATAAGCCAGCGTCGCCGCCGGTCCTCCAACCGCCCGATAGAGGCCTAAGTCACACTCATCACCGGCATTGCTCCGATTCGAATTGGTGATGGAGCCAGCCGTCTTCGCCGGCCAAAAAAGCACGGTGGACTACAAACGGCGGTGTCGGCTCTACTATCCTTCCTGTGCCAAGACCCTCTTTGAGGCCTAGCGATTTTTGGTATCGGCGAAGTCATTGAACTTTCTCGAATATTCGATCGGGCTTGTGGGTCATTGTTTTTGCGATACTCTTTTTTCTTATCCAAGAAAACGAGACCCAAAACCCGCTCAAGATCCTCCGAAAATCGGGCATCTCGCCAACCAATACTCTTAAGTATCTGTTCTATAATCGATTTTTTTACTGCCCGATCGCTGTGTTCACTAAAAAACGACGCTGGCTTTGGGCCAGATCTTTTTTTTGAATTTTCGTCCGAAGCAAGAATAAAACCTAACTCGTTGATATCAAAAGACATTTTGCTTCAGAAAATCAGAAGATAATTCCGATAAAAAACAAGTATCCGGGTGCGAACACAGGGTAATAATCGATTAAATATTGATTAATATTTGGCCAATACCCTGCTTACAACAGTATTATGGATTTGGCCCATGGAAGACGACGACCAAAATATACCTATTCACATTGCCTTGAGTGAGCCACCACGCAACTTTAAGCAACGAGCAGCCGTGCCAGGACAGTCCGTTCGCATTAAGGGATATCTGCATGATTTCGCGTCGCTAATTCCACTTTATGGCTCAGTATTTGTAGCCAGTCTGTTAGATGGATTTACACGTCACTACGCGCTTGCCAATCCAGCGACAAGCGTAAAAAAGTCAGGTCATCTTAGGCGCCTGCTTTCCCACCTTGCCACTAAGGCAATTTCTGAAGCAGACCGGAATGCACCGGTAGTAAAGGTATATAACGCGCTCTGTAACGGCACCCCTGAAGTTATATCTAGAGAAGATATGGTGGATGCAGCGAATTTATTCTTCGCTCCTCTACGGGACTTACAAAACAGGAGCGTCGTCGATAGCGCCAACAAACTTTCCCGGCAAAATATAATCGAAAGCCTTTCTGCCGCACTGCAAGAGCTCGCCAGCCAGTCGCTCTGGCCTGACATTGGTCCAGTCCGCGGTCTCTCTGGCTCGAGGGCGGGCGATACTGAGATCGTTTCACTGGGCGAGGTACTTCGATCTGAAGAATCCATTAGTTCAATTGAAAACCATTCCGAGCTGGTTGATCGCAGCCGCAGACGGCTCACTCGCCTTCGTCAACTTTGCGAAACTATGTTGCTTCGTGAGCAAGAAAACTTTGACAACCACCAAAGATTAATTTCGGAGACCCACCACCCCACGCTCGCCGAAATCCAAGCAGCCATCGACGAGCTTCCTACCGACTACGATAGAAAAAATCGTAAGATGCCCTTGCCGCCGCAGGTCGATCGCTGTTTCCCGCTCGCGGACGATACAGTGCGGAAAAGCTCACTTCTGCGCTACATAAAGGCCGAATTAGGTGGAGTATTTCGGCTCCAGCAACTACCGGTCGGACTTCAACGAGTTGTCGCGAAATGCGGCGGAACCGCCAGCGTCATGGCCTGCCTCGAAGGTGGCTCAAGAGCCTTGATGGCCGCCTACACTCTTGTGCTCATCGACACAGGATTCAACATCCAACCGTGCGATGATCTCGCTGCAGACCCGTTTACTGGAAAGGCCAAGCGCGGGAAAATCACACTACGGAGGGCCAGTTCAGTCAAGAATCGGGCAGGCTCCAAAGCTGTCTCCGGACACATACGTGAAACCGATGATGCCGATGAATTGGAAGCAGGCACATCAGTAGAGACGCTTGAAATCCCACTTGTCGTTCCAAATACGACGATCTCGGGCGCTCAAGCCATCACGATATGGAAAAGACTCTCAGAGCCACAGCGCGCCCGAGCCCGTGCGGCATCGAACCCAGACGCAGACCTCCTCTGGATCATCCGAAATGGCAATTCTCCGACCGAGGTCAACAGGTATCTGCACTCGGCGTGGAAAAGCTGGTGGGCCGATTTCCTCAATGAGCATGGCGATGATCCCGTGATCGGAGGCCTTCCGATCAACCGGCGCATGATTAGGAAGACGCTGCAGCAACTAAACTACGCAAAGCACAATGGTGACGCTGAAATAGTCGCCTTACTCGCCGGCCAGTCCCGAGCTCGAACGAGTCTAGGGCACTACATAAGCAAAGCGTTCATTAAGCACATTCTTGATCAGGAGATACGCAAATTCCAGAACCTATTTGAAGCAGACGTTGCCGGCGACGCTCCGGAACGCGCGTCCCAACTCGGCATAAGCGACGATGAATTCAACCGTCGCCGAAGAGATGCAGCCGACGCTGGTCTAGGTCTCACTCAAATAGACCAGACCCCAGAAGGCCAAGTACATCCCACAGGAACAGTTCGTGACAGTGATGGAGCCTGTGGCTTACTTTGTCCGATGCTACAATTTAGGCCAACTCCGCAATCGATTAAAGCACTTGTACACTTTCATCGATCTCTTTCGAGTGCTGAAGCGGAGTTTGTCACACGCAGTCCTGAGCGCTGGATTCGCGTTTGGCTTCCTGCACTCGCACTTTGTATCGCAATCACGAGCTTGCTCGAAGGGGGGTCGAAAAGGCGGCTCCTTCGTTCTGCGCAAAGCGAAATCGAACGGGAACTCGCCGACAACACACTAACACTCTTCCAACCATGGTAGCTGTTCGATGCCCACCAACGTAGATATTCTTCATCAGGATTCTTTGACCAAGAGCCTCCATGATCGAATGATTGGAAGCCTCAAGCGGCGATCTTGGTTCAGATCCCGATCGTTCTTATCCAATCGCTGGAAGATCAGAACCGAGGACGCGAGTAGTCGTAGGAACACCGACGTTGTTCTCAAATTTGATACGATCATTACGCCAGGCCTCCGCCTTTCAGATCCCGAATGTGAGAAGGATCTGATCACAGCCAAGCTGGTGGTCTACTGGGTTCTCTCGCCCGAGGAAGGAAATATAACCGCAGCATCGTCGGTCACTGTTTTCCACCGCAATCACTTGCAGATCATCCGCTGGCGGCGGTCACGTGGGCTACGATCAAACGCTAGTCTAACAACCGAATGGATTCAAGAATTATTCGATACGATAAGGGATAACGGCATCCTTGGGCTCCTGCCTCTTGAGGAGCGAGCAAGCGTGCTCGCACAGGCCATCTACCTCGGGGAGAGTGACGCACCGTCCTACCGCAAAGGGAAACGCACATACTTTGACTTCGAAGCAATGGCGCACGCAATTGGCGTGCCGAATGGGCGCTTGTTAACGCCTCGAGCCAAGGAAATCTTCAGAACCCTTGCAAGCGATCTCGGCTTCGGGTTGCGGCCGTACCAAGCAAGATCGAAAGGCTTCGCGAAACGAACGCACCAAACGACATCTGAGCCGAATGAGGAAACCTCTGATCACAAGGCAAATGAACAAAGAATTGGGCAGTCGAGTCAGCGCATTGTCGGGTTTCTAAGGCCGCTGGAATTTTTGTGGAAAATTCGGAACCGACTGGAGCATGATCCCATTGGATGCAATCCCTTCCCTGGTGGGAGAACACCCTACGCGATCGCCCACGCACTTTCGACCGGGAAGCCGGGGCGCACGAAAACGATCCCGCCCCTACAGGCCTGTACGCTCATAAACCACGCGCTCGAATGGGTGCTTGACTACGCTCCCGATCTCGAACGCTACGTTAATCGTCTCAAGGCTGTTGTCTCGACGAGCGATATCCGCGAGAGATGGAATTCGTATCAGTTGGCTGCCCGGCTGATACATCCGGAGTTTGCCAAACATCCGAGCGCGAACCGGGCCGGGTCTCCATTCCCGATCCGCCATGCATATGGTCCTGGAAAAAACTTCATTCAGAAGTTTGAGACAACGCGCCCCGCTCTGCGGACCATACTATTTGAGTATCTCGCGAGCGCATGTTTGATTGTCATCGCGGCATTCTCCGCGCGTCGTTGCGAGGAGCTAGAAGCGTTGCGCGACAAATGCATCCATTTCATCGACGGAGACCCCTGGCTAGAAACATGGATCGTCAAGAACGTGCGCGCTCTCGACAAGATCCCAGTGCCCGTGTCTGTGGTGAAAGCTGTCGAGGTGCTCAAGTGGCTTTCCCACGAGCGTCGTGCGCGCACTAAGGAACCGTGGCTACTTGCATTCGATGAAATGAATCCGGTCCTAGACGCGAGCAAGCCTGGCCCTGCCCACTTGGATCTGTATCGAAGCTTGGATAGGTTCGCCCGGTTCGTTGGGATACCGAAATTGGAAGACGGGACGGAATGGACGCCAAAGCCCCATGAGTTTCGCCGCTTCTTCGGTGTGACGTACTATCACAGATATCGATACCCACATCTCACGGCGTTGTCGATCTTCTATCGTCACTTCGACCCCGACGTAACGCGGGCCTATATTACGGAAGCCGCTCGTGGAGGTTTCTTGCGGATGCACGAAGAGAAACGTGCCAAAAAGTCCCGTGCCGAACGTTTGGGTCAGCGCTTCGACAAAGAGCGCCTTGAGACATTCGAAGATGAAGGCAAAGCGTTTCGCAAAGAGCGCTACGGCAATGTCGTAACTGGCCAAGAGAACATCTCAGGTTGGGGCGGAGAAGCTATCAAGCGTGAACTGCTATCCCTCGTCGCTGAAGCTAAACTTAAGGTCGATATCAGTCCAGCCGACGATCTTCCGGCAGACACTCTCGACCAGCTGCTGACGGCATTTGCAGAGGGTAAACGTCTAGAGCCCAACGGACTTGGCCATAGCTACTGCAAATGCACGTCCGAGCCGCAGGATCTGGCGACCGCGAGCTGCCTGATGGCTCAGGAGAACAAGGGGGAGGAAGCGCTGCTCCTCAGCACGCCGGATCCGGCATATGCGGACGATGTCACCTGCTCTGGCTGTGTACACAACGTTCAACTCCCCGAGAATGAAGGTTACTGGCTGGAGATGATCAAGCGCGAAACCGCTCTGGCAGCATGTCCATTCGGATCCCTGCACCAAGAGTTAGCACTTGAGCGCTCAGAACTAGCGCAACGGCATCACGCTAGATGCTTTGGCAAATCCTCAGTGTAGCCGAGCACCCAAGTTATGACCGAAACCATCCGCGATAAACCCGCTCGAGCTTCATTTGAAGCTAAGGTTGTCCTTCTCGAACAGTATTCTGCAGCTGGTGCGATTCCAAAGGGCACACCGGTCCTTCGACTCCTAAAGGACGTGATAGTCTGGGAGGATAGTGATCTGGGCTTATCCCGCTGGACTAGCTTCTCAATTGCGGCGCCGAGTGGACCAAACGCTGATTTGAGAAATCGATTAGATATTGTGCTCCCGGAAATCGTGACGCTGCAATCGGGCGGACGTGTGACCGAGAAAAAACCTCGCCGAGGAAAGATAATCTCCAGGGATCAACTTGAGAGGGAGCACGAACGCCTTGCTATTCAGAACAATCTTCTACTTCGTCGCCAAGACCAACTTGAGGGCGACGTCGCCCGGCTGAAGCACACGGTAGCTGAGCGGGAGCAAGAGATTGCCGAGCTAGTTTCCAAATTGAACACGCTCACTCGGTTCCCAAAACCATGACTCTTACAGTAGTACCGGATCTGCGCGACCCGTCCTTGTGGTATCACATAGCCAATCGACCGAGCGGCCGGCGGGGGAAGGCTCACGAGCGGTCTGAGCAATGTCCCGCGATCGTAAATCCCGTACATGGTGTATTTGCGCCCGCATCGCTTTTCCTATGGGAGGAATTCGCCTGGCGGTCGGGTCGCATCGGCTCACTGTTGGACATGGCAGAAATAATCTGCATCTGGTGCAACCACCTATTGGAACTGGGGGTTCAGTGGAATGAGCCAAGTGACGCCCATTATCTTCAGTGGCTGCTAGATGCATTATCATTGGGGATAGTTGCTAGGGGGCGCCTGCGTCGGCGAGCGAGCGTCGTTATGCGCTGGTATCACTTTCTGGCGTCGCGTAACATTGGCGGCTCGCTCCTTCGATCCTTCGCGGCGTCGATATCCGCATCGCCACTTGACATTGCCAACCTTGAACCTCGCGCGAGGTTCAAGGCCGAGCGCGGCCCGAAGTTAAAGAATGGCAAACGGCATGTTCCACATCCAGAGGAGGTCGAGCGGGTCTTAGACGCTCTTGCATCGCATGAGAACCCCTTCATCGCCGAACGTGATTGGTCGATAGGAAGGACGGCCTATGATACCGGTCTTCGAGTAATGGGCCTCGAAGCACTAACCTGTTCTACGGTCGACGCGTTGCTCCGCGCCGATCGCCTCATCGAGGCGAACCAGCGCGTCGAATGGATGGCGCAGGATCGCATAGCCAAGGTTCGCCTCAAGACTGCACTCGCGGATCTCGTAGAGTCGGGGCGCCAAAACCTCATAACAGACATCACAGAAAAGAACGGCAAGACCCGAAGTGTCCAATTTCCAATTACTCTGGTCGGTCGAATCCTGGAGTACATCTGGGGCGAGAGACGGGCGCTGTTGCAGAAATTTGGATCAGCGGGCTACGAGCGTTCGCAACGCGGGTTATGGCTGTCGTCCACAACCTGTGAGCCACTGACTAATGCAACGATCAAGGACATTCTGCGGAAGCGTGGATTTGTTGCCGCGGAAGTCAAAGGTAGCGGGCACTCACTTCGTGCGGCCTTCCTTACTGAGTATGCCTGCGTCCTCATCCGCGAAGCCAAAAGGAACTTCGGGGACAATTATGACGCAGGGGCAATCTTACTTACACTTGCGGAGATAGCGGGACATGAGGATCCGAAGACACTGCAACACTATCTTGATGAGGCGCGCATTCGGGAAGCATTGTTCGATGATAGGGATTTCCTGCGCAAAATCTAGTCGCATTGCATCGACTTCACGACGTACGCGGCGTCCGCCTCGGTCGCATGCTGGTGATCCGATTTGGCCAGAACGGATGCTTTGGAGAATGGAATACCGCGTTTTCTACAGCTTCTAGACCTACAATCTCAGCCCAAATCCGAGAGAGACACTCATGCGTTTTTTCGTAGCGAACACCAACGGTCCCAGGCGCCGAGCGAAGATGCTGCAACGTCTTCTCAATAGCCTTGGCTACGATGCGCGCCTGCGAGAGTGCCATGAGCTGATGGCTCAAATGCTGGGATATAGCAACTATCATGAACTCCACACTGTTGCCGGCACATCGCCGCCATCCTCGGGTGATTCTTTGGTTGATGACAGAACTCGGGCAGCGCGAAGAACACAGCATATTTCCGTGCTCATTGACGCGGGTATCGCACCGGAGGATGCTTTGGCTGCTATAGACGAGATCCGGCCGACTGCGTACAGTTCTTATAATCTCGGTATCGAGAACTCGCCAATTTCAGTGTCCGTCGCGGATCAAAATGTGTTTGAGCAAGAATGGGGACTACGTGGATCGGAGCGTTCTGTGAAGGTAGAAACCAGGAGATCCCGAGGCATCGGTAGAAACCCTTCCCGCATGTAAAAATTTGGGTGTGTTATCTTTGGATGGTTTGCTTAGGAGCAGAGCAGCTCAAATTGCGGAAAGGTCTGGCAAGGCGCTCCTGCAGAAGCTTGCCGCAGTATGCGCGACCATGTATCGGTCGCCGTCAGCTTTCAGACTAACCTTTGATAACCTCACCAAGACGCCGGAAGACGCCGCTGCTTCCAGCTACGGGAACCTCGCTCCTGTTCGTTACAAGCTACGGTCAGCAAAGCATTCAGGCGTCTTATGGCCATGCTCCCTGGTTTGAAAAGCCGACCCGGCCTCATGCCATTGTAAAAACGCTCGCCCAGTTGGAGTCGCCGCCGTACGGGGATTGGCTAAAAGCGGCCTCCGCTCTCTAAACATTTGTGCCTGCTATGGCATACGTCCGCGGTGAATTATGCACGGAAGTCGCCGTCCGTTCAGGAATATCCAGTGTGCACGCCTTTCATGGATGTTGAGGTTACTTCGCAGACCTGCCAACAGATGGATATCGATGTTCCCTGAGTCCTGGGGCATCCTTGGAAATCAGGTTCGGGCGCGCATCATTCGACGCATGTCGCTGCGCGCTTGACTGCCCCCTGACCATAAAGTCCAGGCCCAGTCGTCCCCATCCAAGCCACGAGCCGCCATCCATAGTGAGACCGACGGTCCAGAAAACAAAATTGCGGAGGACGTTGATATCCCATCAGATCTTGAATGATCCACTCCCTCGCGACGTAGGGCAAAGCCGTAGGCTTTGCATTCAGGAAAAGGTCCCTGGCTGACTGCTTGGACTGTAGGCCCCACCTCACGGCCATGACTGGCCTAGGCAGGCTGGCTGTACTGGCAACCACCCAATCTTCAAGTGATCTGAGCAGGAGCGGATGCGACCTACTCGATCAACGCCCCTGCGGCGAGCGGGCGAGGTCGCGGATCACGCTGTCCTCGATGGAAAGCCCATCGAGTTCAGGGTCATCTCCGCGGCGAAGGCAGGCTCGGATAACGTCGGCGCCTCAGCCAGCCTAGTTGGATGAGGCTCGGCCTCCTGATCCCAGTGGTCCAGGCCATTGAGCAGGCCGTGGAGGGCCGCATTCGACACCTCGAACTCGGGCACGGGGGGCAGTCCGTCGAAGGTGATGGCGCGAACCCGGTAACTTGGATTGGCCGAGACTTCGGGACCAAACCACGCTGGCGGCTGGAATTTACCCGCGGCGTTATCGTGCTTGAACGCTACGCTGACCAGATCGAGTGGTCCCGGGGTGAGAAGGCGCTGGATGGTGGCGGCATCGTTGCCGATGCTGATCGCGATGCTCAGATACTCGATTTGTCCGGCGGTCAAACCGAGCAGGGTTTCGGCCTGGGCTGGGGAAATCGCGGCGGCGTCCTCGCTCGGCCCCTTCGCGGACTGCGTGACGAGGATCAGGTGGCCGCTCTCACCTGTCACCCGCACGTAGGCGCTGCGGTCGGGATGGTCGAGAAAGTAGCCCTAGCGGACGAGTTCGCCTGCCCTCTCCCGCTCGATCAGCCGGGCCAAGCCGGAGGCCAGCAGAAAGACACGGATGGCACTCATCGGTCTTGTCCTCTCATCATGGGGCAATGGCATGAGGCTCGGTTCGGGGCACAACGAGGGAAAGGCAACCCGCACCTCTCGTCGCGACAGGCTGACAGGTCACGATGATCTCTGAGCCTCTCCCAGCCCATGGCATCCCCTCACCTCTTGTCGTCGATGCGGCGCCTGATCGGCCTGCGCGCCTCCGCCATCAGTGTGTCGCGATCGGGCGCGAGCAGGATCGTCGGGCGATGACATGAAAGTGACAACGTGGAGCAGTCGGCCGCCAAGTCCGAATGTTCCAAGCGCTTTGGGTGGTCGTACTGTGCCCGAAGCTGCTCTCAACCTGCAGATTGCCGAGCCATTGACACAGGTCCTCAAGCATCGAGAAGGTGTGTTTGATCTCGACGAAGGGATTCAAGCTTTTGCTGTGGGCAAGGTCGTCAGCAGTTCATCCGCCCAAGTTGTGTCAATGAGCGGTATCCTGCTGTCACAACATTGCCCACCACCTCTCTGTTCATGAGGAGGTTATGGGTGCTAGGCTCGAACTGGATCAAGCTGTAGATCACTCCGATGCCCGACTGAGGGTAGAAGCTATCTCTTTCGCCCGCCAGCAATCCCCTTCTTGCACGACAAATCCTTCCATCTGCATTTTCAGAAGATGCGCAAAGACGTTCCGCTCAGCTGCACGCTTCAGCCAGGGATGCGACTTTGAGTAGAGTCGCTCTACGAGGTTCCAGGTCGTTTGTGGCTCGATGCGGAGTGCCTGAAAGATCGCCTCCTCACGCTTTACACGATGCTTGAGAAGCTCTTCGACGTACGGCTTTGGATTTGGTAGCGGCGGCCCATGTCCCGGCAAGTAGAGGAAGTCCTCGCGCGACAGCATCAGACGTAGGCTCGCGACATAGCCAGCCATGTCACCGCCAGGAGGGGAGACGATGCTGCTCGACCAAGACATGACATGATCGGCACTGAAAACAGTGCCATCCGGCCGAGCAAAGCAGAGATGATCGCTAGCATGACCTGGCGTATGAATGGCTGTCATCCCTGCGACCGTATCACCATCTCGCAGCAGAACATCGGGAAAGAAGGCGGGATCGGCACTGAGATGGAAGGCGTAAGTCGTCGCGCCAGTGCGGGCCTTGAGGGCAGCGGTCGCGCCGAGATGATCCGAATGAGTGTGGCTAAGGAGTATCGAAGAGACCTGCCCCTGTGTGCAGGCTATTATGTCATTGAGGTGTCCTTCATCATCAGGGCCCGGATCGAGAACAATAAAGCTGTCGTCTATCTGGATGAGGTACGTGTTGGTGCCATGGTACGTCATTAGGCTGGGATTGTTGGCAACAATCCGCGAAATGCCCTGAATGACCGGCAGTGCTACTCTTCTCTGCGGTTCTGGTTCAGTAAGAAATGCCATTCAAGCGCCACCTGTCGAACAATGTTATAAATCTGCAGCAAAAGTCTTCATATCACCGGTATCAGATGGCCTGGACGAGGAGATCGATGCTGGCTTTGGCATCGCCGTAGAACATGCGGGTGTTGTCCTTGTAGAACAGCGGGTTCTCGATCCCGGAGTAGCCCGTCCCCTGCCCGCGCTTCGAGACGAACACCTGCTTGGCCTTCCACACCTCCAGCACCGGCATGCCGGCGATCGGGCTGTTCGGGTCCTCCTGCGCGGCTGGATTGACGATGTCGTTCGAGCCGATCACGATCACCACGTCCGTCTCGGGGAAGTCCTCGTTGATCTCGTCCATCTCCAGCACGATGTCGTACGGCACCTTCGCCTCGGCCAAGAGCACGTTCATGTGCCCCGGCAGACGACCGGCGACGGGATGGATGGCAAAGCGCACGTCCTTGCCCTTGGCGCGAAGGCGGCGGGTCAGCTCCGACACCGATTGCTGCGCCTGCGCCACCGCCATGCCGTAGCCCGGCACGATGACGACGCTGTCAGCCTCGTCCAGCGCCGCCGCTACGCCGTCGGCATCGATTGCGATCTGCTCACCGGCGATCGCCATCACCGGCCCGGTGGTGGCTCCGAAGCCCCCTAAGATCACGCTGATGAAGGAGCGGTTCATCGCCTTGCACATGATGTAGCTCAGAATGGCACCGGAGGAGCCGACGAGGGCACCGGTGACGATCAGGAGGTCGTTGCCGAGGGTGAAGCCGATCGCGGCGGCCGCCCAGCCCGAATACGAGTTGAGCATCGACACCACCACCGGCATGTCGGCCCCGCCGATGCCCATGATCAGGTGATAGCCGATGAAGAAGGCCAGCAGCGTCATCGCCACCAGGGCCCAGATGCCGGCACCGTTGACGTACAGCACCAGCAGGACGAGCGAGAGCAGTGCCGCCCCGGCATTCAGCCCATGACCGCCCGGCAGCTTCCTGGCCTTGCCATCGACCTTGCCGGCGAGCTTGCCGAACGCGATCACCGAGCCGGTAAACGTCACCGCCCCGATGAAGACGCCGAGAAAGACCTCGACCCGCAGGATCGCGATCTCCACCCCGCTCTTGTGCGCCAGCACCCCGGCAAAGCCGGTGAGCCCACTCCGCGCGGCCTCGTCGAGGGCGAGCACGCGGGTGAGCTCGAGATCGGCGTTGAAGCCGATGAACACGGCGGCGAGACCGACGAAGGAGTGCAGCGCCGCCACGAGCTGCGGCATCTCGGTCATCGCGACCGTCTTGGCCACGTACCAGCCGATGGCGGAGCCGATCACCAGCATCACGGCAATGACGGCGTAATTGCCGATACCGGGACCGAACACCGTCGCGCCGACAGCCAGCGCCATGCCGGCAATGCCGTACCAGACCGCGCGCTTGGCGCTTTCCTGCCCCGACAGGCCGCCGAGCGACAGGATGAACAGGATGGCGGCCGCCACATAGGCGGCAGAGACAAGTCCAGTGCTCATTGGGGCAGCCTCACGACTTCTGGAACATGGCGAGCATCCGGCGTGTGACCAGGAAGCCGCCGACGACATTGATGGTGGCGATCAGGAAGGAGAGCGAGGCCAGCGCCACCACCAGCCAGTGGCCGGAGCCGACCTGCAAGAGTGCTCCCAGCACCACGATGCCCGAGATGGCGTTGGTCACCGCCATGAGCGGCGTGTGCAGGGAATGGCTGACGCCCCAGATCACCTGGAAGCCGACGAAGCAGGCGAGCGCAAACACGATGAAGTGGGCCATGAAGCTCCCCGGCGCATAGGCGCCCACCAGCGCGATCAACAGGCCACCCGCCACGAGCAGCCCGACCTGGGTGCGGGTCTGGGCCTTGAAGGCTGCGGCCTCCCCTGCCCGCTTCTCCTCCGGGGTGAGCTCCCTCACCTTCTCCTTCGGCCGGGTCGCGATCGCCTGGATCTTGGGCGGCGGCGGCGGATAGGTGATCGCGCCCTGGTGCGTGACCGTGGCGCCGCGGATGACGTCATCGTCCATGTTGTGGACGACCATCCCATCCTTGTTGGGCGTCAGGTCGGTGAGCATGTGGCGGATGTTGTTGGCATACAGCGTCGAGGCCTGGGCGGCCATGCGGCTCGGGAAGTCGGTATAGCCGACGATGGTGACACCGTTGTCTGTGACGACCTTTTCGTCCGGCACGGTCAGATCGCAGTTGCCGCCGCGCTCGGCCGCGAGATCGACGATGACCGAGCCCGTCTTCATCGCCTGCACCATGTCGGCCGTCCACAGCTTCGGCGCCGGCCGGCCGGGGATCAGGGCGGTGGTGATGACGATGTCGATCTCGGGCGCGAGTTCGCGGAACTTGGCGAGTTGCTTCTCGCGGAACTCCGGACTGGAGGGCGCGGCATAGCCGCCGGTGGCCGCCCCATCCTGCGCCGCCTCGAAATCGAGGAAGACGAACTGTGCCCCCATGGACTCGATCTGCTCGGCGACTTCGGGGCGCACATCGAAGGCATAGGTGATGGCACCGAGGCTGGTCGCCGTGCCGATCGCCGCGAGCCCTGCGACGCCCGCGCCCACCACCAGCACTTTTGCCGGCGGCACCTTGCCCGCCGCCGTGACCTGGCCGGTGAAGAAGCGACCGAAGTGATTGCCAGCCTCGATCACGGCGCGGTAGCCGGCGATGTTGGCCATGGAGGAGAGCGCGTCCATCTTCTGGGCACGCGAGATGCGCGGCACCATGTCCATCGCAATGACGGTAGCACCCCGTTCTCGCGCCTGCTCCAGAAGATCGCCGTTCTGGGCAGGATAGAAGAATGAGATCAGCGTCTGCCCCTGACGCAGATGGGATACCTCAGCGTCCCTCGGCGGACGCACCTTGACAACCACATCGGTGGCTTCGAACACAGCCTGAGCTGAACGTACGATTTCTGCCCCGACAGCCGTGTAGGCAGCGTCAGAAAACCCAGCCTTCTCGCCCGCTCCAGCCTCGATTACACAAGAATGTCCCAGCTTCTGTAACTGGATGGAGGAGTCGGGCGTCATCCCGACGCGCGACTCGCCTTCAAACGATTCCCTCAGTACCCCAATTTTCATATCACTACTCCAATCTGATCATCAGGGCCGAGCCAGCGACCCGGCTCTGCCTGAACGCGGGCCGCCGTCTTTGCGACTTGCACGCTTGGCAGAGCCGACATCAGGGCGTTCATGAGTTTTGATGCCGTCGAGAAGTAAGGCGATCACCTTTCTTCTCACTGCATCCGAACAGGAGTGGCCTAACACGCGGGTGCAAATGCAATGCAGTTCCAAGCGGTTCTCAAATATTCCAACAAAGCATCAGCAGTCGCACAATTGCATTACCGAACAGAACTTCCGCTAGCAAGGGTTACAACTTCCACATTCCGAGCTAATGAAATAAGACCATGCTGCTTCATCGGCATATGAGAGTGATTTCGCGTTATCTTGATAGTGCGATTATTTCCCACATATGAATGATCCTGGATGAGAAACTCGGCTGATTGAAGTCTTGCGGTTTGAACCAGGCAGCCTGTCTAGTCATAGGTTAGTGCAGTCGGACATATGAGGCTAGCGCGTGGGAACTGGGTGCTCGCCACGATAATCGTAGAAGCCGCGATCGGTCTTGCGACCAAGCCAGCCGGCCTCAACGTATTTCACCAGAAGCGGACAGGGGCGATACTTAGAATCGGCGAGGCCCTCGTGGATGGCCTGCATTATCGACAAGCAGGTATCGAGCCCAATGAAGTCCGCCAGTTGAAGCGGGCCCATGGGATGGTTTGTGCCAAGTCGCATGGCGGTATCGATGGCCTCAATCGAACCCACACCCTCGTAGAGGGTGTAGACCGCCTCATTGATCATCGACAACAGGATCCGATGAACGACAAAGGCCGGGAAATCCTCTGTGGCGGTCACAGTTTTGCCGAGCTTGGCGATGAATTCCTTAGCCAATTCGTAAGTTGTGTTTTCCGTAGCAATGCCGCGGATCAGCTCGACAACTTGCATCATCGGCACCGGATTCATGAAATGGATGCCGATGAACCGCCCTGGCCGGTCCGTCGCGGTGGCCAGACGCGTGATGGAGATCGACGAAGTGTTGGTGGCAATCATCGCGTCGGGATGCAAGGTGGAGCAAAGAGTGGTAAAGATCTCACGCTTCACCGCCTCGTTCTCGGTCGCGGCTTCGATGACGAGGTCGCAGGTGGATAGCTCGGCATAGCTCCGCGCCGGCTTGATGCGCTCGAGCGCAGCGTGTCGGGCGGAGTCGGTGATGGATTCTTTCGAGACCTGGCGCGCCATGTTGCCGTTGATCGTGGCGAGGCCTGCGTTGATCCGCTCTTCGGAGATATCGTTGAGCCGGACGACGAAACCTGCGAGCGAACACACATGGGCAATGCCGCTGCCCATCTGTCCCGCGCCGATCACGCCGATCGTAGTAGCCATCTTAATATCCAGCACTTCGTGACGTTTGAGTAGGACTGAAAAGGCGGAGTAACAACTCCGTACAGGGAGCAAAACTCATGCGTGTCGGCCTTTCCAACAGCGGGTGCAGAACCAATTGTGCCGTCAGACCGCGTCGGGCTGGCTGCCGTCTAGAGCGGCCTCGGCATCCGCTGCTACCTTGATCTCGTTCGCCGTCTCACCGTCCGCCAGATCAATCAGAGTCATACCCGGGCAGCCATTCTTGTCGACGGAGAAGACGCCGAGATCCAGAAGCGTCAGCTGCAGGTTTCCGGGGCCCCTCGGGAGTGCCCGAAGAGTGTGCATCGCACAGCCACTCCAAACGACCCGCTGATTGGGAAAGGAGATACTCTAAATAATGTGCCTAGAATGCGCTGAACTGACTTAGATCGATTATCTGGCCTCCGCTGTCATGGGAGTCTCGCCCTCTAAGGTGAACCCTGCCTTGAGTACAACCTGATAGTGATGAACCTCACCATTCTCCAGATGACCACGTGTCTGAGTGACCTCAAACCAGCGCAAGTGCCGTAAAGTTTGGTCAGCGCGCTTAATTGCCGTCTGGATTGCATCCTCAATACTGTTGGTGGACGACCCCACGAGTTCAACGATTTTGTAGATGTGATCTGACATCCCACTCTCCTTCGTTCATCTCCAAAAATGAAAGTAGCGAACATTATGCTGACAACTAGAGCAAGCGGTTGTCAGGAATTGCCCATTACGTCGATCCATCGAAATCTTGGCACCGAAGCGAGTATTCCACAAGCAGCTGGGAGCACAAAAGCAGCCACTAAATCGCAAGGCTGTGTTGCAGCTAAAGTTATAGACAGCATCATTGCTGATGATCACTTTCGACGTAGCGGACACGAAGTAGACAACCATAGCTTTGCGAGAGGGCAGGACTGCTGATGTAAGAGGCGGCCCCCGCGGGATTGGCGCGACGATGGCTCAGTGGCTAGCGATGGGAAGAAGCCGACGGTCATTGTTCCCGACCGCGATTGCGAAGCAGCTGAAACTCTCGCGCATAGGTTTATTACATCAGGTGGCAGGACTTCGAGCGGATCACTTGATATACTTGATATAGATTCATCTGTTCGCTGTGCCCAGCGTATGCTTGGTAGACACGGTGCCGTGCAAGTACTTGGTTTAGTTAAAGCTCACCGGTGAGAACTCCGCTGAGATGTGGGATCATGTCATGAAGGTAAACATAGCAGGTCAGTTGGATGTCACGTTGGCATTCCTTCCTCGATGAAGCGGGAGAGTGCAGCCTAATTTACATCGCGTCGATCGCCTCATTCGCCGCACCGCCCTCGAGTACCGGCTATAGTACAGCCAAAGACGGGTCCTCGGTCTGTTGTCCAGTACTTTGCTCCGGAACTCGCGCCATTTAACATTCGTTTGAACGATCTCACGCCAAGGCGTAGTCTTACTGGCATGACAGTCAACGCTGTGCAGGATTACGGCGGGGCAAAATTTCTTGAGCGTGTGCCTCTCAGCCGCAATGGCAATTCAGAGGAGATGGTTGGCCAGCTGTCTTTCTCGCATCAGAAATGTTGTCCTACGTCACTGGCGTAACAATCTCAGTAGATCAAGGTTCTCTCGCGACCTAATCGACGCATAACTGCGAGGAAGGTTATGATTTTGTCAGTCGAGCCGATAAACCTAAGCTCTGGTTACGAACGCGACGGATGTGTCTGCCTAAGACCACAGAGCGCATCTGCGACGACCTCGGTCGAGCGGGCGATCATGGAGTTTCGCAGCGCCCGATCCGTGGTGATCGACGGGGCGGAGGGCAGCGTGCTCGCGGTCGGCGTCGAGGATCTCGACGAGGCCATGAGCACCGAGATCGAGACCATTGCAGGCGGCCGCGCCCATCTCGTCCTGCCGGCGGCAAGGCTTCGCCGCCTCGGCCTCGAGCGCGAGGTTCCCGGCCGGGTCGCCCTGCCGGTAGTGGACCGCGGCCGCGTGGAGGCCCTGGCCCTGAAGGTCGATTCCCGCATCGATGCGCCGGTCCGGCCCACAGACGCGCTGGACGGGGAAGCGCTGGAATTGGCCCGCCTGTCGCTCATCCTGCCAGCCGTCCTCGTCGTGCCGCTGGCCAAAGGCATCGAAATCGATCCGTCGCTCGTGCGCGTCTCGGGCGAGGCCATTCGCTTCTATCGTCGCGCCAAGGTGGCGGGCCTGAAGATCGTCAGCCGGGCACCGGTGCCGCTCGAGGGCGCGCCCACCAGCGAATTCGTGGTGTTCCGCGGCGGCGAGGGCCTGCGCGATCAGGTGGCGATCATCGTCGGCAAGCCCGATTTCACGAAGCGGGTGACCGTATGGCTGCATTCGGCGTGCCTCACGGGCGACCTGTTCGGCAGCCTCAAATGCGATTGCGGCGACCAGTTGCGCGAGACCGTGCGCTTCATGGCGCAGGCTGAGGGCGGCATCCTGCTCTATCTCGACCAGGAGGGGCGCGGGAACGGCATCGCCAACAAGATCCGGGCCTACAAGCTTCAGTCGCAGGGCTACGACACCTACGATGCCGACGAGGTTCTGGGCTTCGAGGCCGACCAGCGCCGCTTCGACTTTGCCGCCGCGATGCTCAAAGGGCTCGGCGTCGGCACGGTCCGCCCCATGACCAACAATCCGGAAAAGATCGCGGCGTTGTCCAAGGCCGGGCTCCCGGTGATCTCTAATCATCACATGCTGGGCCGGCACATCAAGTATTTGCCCTTGGGATCAGATTCCTTATAATTTAGAGAGCCCATACCTGTTGATCTTTCATCAGGCGGTTCGCGAACGGAAGCTGTCAATATGAGCAGGCGACTGTCGCACAAGACAAATCTTTACGCAGGAGCTGTTCAACTAGTGCTTCGTACTCCCCTTGGCGGCCAATCATGTAGTTGCCGTATCACTCACACTTCGGTCTTACTATTCGGCGACAGGATCATCTGTGTAAGAGAGGATGATCTTCTTTCGAGTACCGAAGCTTCCCGTCCTGTATAACTAGACCCTCGGCTGCAAGCTTGAGAACATGAGCAGCGACATTCCGCTCCGAAGCGCATCTGAGCCGTGGGTGCTTCTTTGAATAAAGTTGATCGACAAAGTCTCTAGCGGTCATAGGACGATTACGAAGCATACAGGCTACAGACACTTCTCGCCTCAGGCGATGATCTAGTAGCGCCTCTAAATGGGGGTGCGGGTTTGGCAACGGTGGACCGTGCCCTAGGAGGTAGAGCCAGTCGGACCGCGACTGCATAAGTCGTAGACTGGCGACATAGCCAGCCATGTCACCGCAGGGTGGCGAGACGATACTGCTCGACTAAGACATCACATGATCAGCACTGAAGACGATACCCTCCGGACAGGCGAAGCAGAGATGATCGCTGGCATGACCCGGCGTGTGGATCGCCGTCATCCCTGCGACCGTATCACCCTCCCGTAGCAGCACCTCCGGGAGAAAGGTAGGATCTGCGCTCAGATAGAAGCCGTAGGTCGTTGCTCCAGTGCTTGCCGTGAGGGCCATCGTAGGGCCGAGATGTTCAGCATGGGTATGACTACGGGGATCGCGGAGACCTGCTCCTGAGTAGCAGTCAAAATGTCCTTAAGGTGGCCTTCATCGTCAGGACCCGGATCGAGAACAACAAAGCTGCCCTCCGTCTCGATGGGGTAGGTGTTGGTGCCGTGATAAGTCATCAAGCTCGGATTGTTAGCAACAATCCCGGAGATGCCGGGAACAATCGGCAGAGCCATACCACGCTCGGGATTTGGTTCGGTCAAAAAGGCCATTCTGGACTATATCCGCACAGGGTTGATGTTAACGCTCTCATTAAGAACGTCTCTGGCGGCGATCAGAACCCAATCGCCTTTTTGCAGAATGCTCATCGTAGACCTTCTCAACTTCACATATTGACGTAATTCGGCCCGCCGCCGCCCTCGGGGGTGACCCAGGTGATGTTCTGGTTCGGGTCCTTGATGTCGCAGGTCTTGCAGTGGACGCAGTTCTGGGCGTTGATCTGGTAGCGCACGCCGCCCTCGCCCTCGACCCATTCATAGACGCCGGCCGGGCAGTAACGCTGCGAGGGACCGCCATAGACCTCAAACTCGGAGGCCTTCTGCAGCCCCATATCCTTGACCTTGAGATGGACCGGCTGGTCCTCCTCGTGATTGGTGTTGGACAGAAACACCGAGGACAGCCTGTCGAAGGTGAGCACGCCGTCGGGCCGCTCGTACTTGATCGGCTTGACCTGATCGAGCGGCAGCGTGCAGGCATGGTCCGGCTTGCCGTGCTTCATGGTGCCGAAGGGCGACCAGCCGAACATCTCGGTCAGCCACATGTCAAGGCCGCCCAACGCCACGCCGATCGCGGTGCCATAGCGCGACCAGAGCGGCTTGACGTTGCGCACCCGCTTGAGATCGTAGCCGATCGGCGAGGCGCGCCAGGATTCCTCGTAGGCTGCGACCTCGTCATGGGCCCGGCCGGCCTGCAGGGCGGCGAAGACATGGTCGGCGCAGAGCATGCCCGACAGGATCGCGTTGTGGCTGCCCTTGATGCGCGGCACGTTCACGAAGCCGGCCGAATCGCCGACGAGGCAGCCGCCGGGAAAGCTCAGGCGTGGCACCGACTGCCAGCCGCCTTCGATGATGGCACGTGCGCCGTAGCCGATACGCTTGCCGCCCTCGAACACGTCGCGCACCATCGGATGCGTCTTGAAGCGCTGGAACTCCTCGAACGGCGACAGGGTCGGGTTCTTGTAGTTCAGATGCACCACGAAGCCGACCGAGACGAGGTTGTCGTCGAAATGGTAGAGCCAGGAGCCGCCGCCGGAATTGTTCGGCAGCGGCCAGCCCATGGAATGGCGCACGAGGCCGGCCTGGAATTTTTCGGGCCTGACCTGCCACAGCTCCTTGATGCCGATGCCGTATTTCTGGTGATCCTTGCCCGCATTCAGGCCGAAGCGCTCGACCATCTGCTTGGTGAGCGAGCCGCGCGCCCCTTCGCCGAAGATGGTGTATTTGGCGCGCAGCTCCATGCCGCGGGTAAAGTTGGCGTTGGGCTCGCCGTTGCGGCTGACGCCCATGTCGCCGGTGGCGATGCCGACCACCTTGCCGTCCTCGACCAGCACTTCTGATGCCGGGAAGCCGGGATAGATCTCGACGCCGAGCTCCTCCGCCTTGCGGCCGAGATAGCGGGCGACGTTGCCGAGCGAGCCGACGAAGTTGCCGTGGTTGTTCATGAGCTTGGGCATGAACACGTTGGGCAGGCGGATGCCGCCGGCATGCCCCAGATACATGAACTCGTCGGCGGTCACTTCGGTCTTGAGCGGCCGGTCGGGATCGGCGCGCCACTCAGGCAGGAGGCCGTCGAGACCGATGGGGTCGATCACCACGCCGGAGAGGATGTGCGCCCCGACCTCCGAGCCCTTCTCGACCACGACCACGGAGATGTCCGTTCCAGCGTCGGCCGCCTTCTGCTTGAGGCGGATCGCGGTGGCGAGACCGGCCGGACCTGCGCCCACCACCACGACGTCGAACTCCATCGATTCACGGGCGGGCAGATCGGACATGGCGGTCTCCACTTGACTCATGGTTACTCCGCGGCCTGCTTCGGCCCGTAGCCCAGGCGCGTGTTCAGATCGCCGATGAGGTTGACGGCCGCGTCCGCGATCACAGTGCCCGGCGGGAAGATGGCCGAGGCGCCGGCCTGGGTGAGCGCGTCGAAATCCTGCGGCGGGATCACGCCGCCGACCACGATCATGATGTCGTCGCGGCCGTACTTTGCGAGCTCGGCTTTCAGTTCAGGCACCAGCGTGAGATGGCCTGCGGCGAGTGAGGACACGCCGATGATGTGCACGTCGTTCTCGATCGCCTGACGCGCGGCTTCACCCGGCGTTGCGAAGAGCGGGCCGATATCCACGTCGAAGCCGAGATCGGCGAAGGCCGAGGCGATCACCTTCTGGCCGCGGTCGTGCCCGTCCTGGCCCATCTTGGCGACGAGGATGCGCGGGCGCCTTCCGTCGTCGTGCTCGAACTCTTCCACCAGCTGGCGGATTTTCTCGACAGTTGGCGATGCCATGCCGACCTCCCGCTTGTACACTCCTGAGATGGCCTTGATCTCGGCCCGGTGACGGCCCCAGACCTTCTCCAGCGCATCGGAAATCTCGCCCACCGTCGCCTTGGCGCGCGCTGCCTTGACCGCGAGGTCGAGCAGGTTGCCCTCAGTCGATGCCGCTTGCGACAACGCATTGAGCGCCGCATCCACATCGGCCTGGTTGCGCTCGGCTTTCAGGCGCTTCAGCTTGTCGATCTGGCTCGCGCGCACCGCGGCGTTGTCCACCTTCAGGATGTCGATGGAGGCTTCGTCCGTCGTCTTGAAGCAGTTCACGCCGACGATTGTCTGGTGGCCTGAATCAATGCGCGCCTGCGTGCGCGCCGCGGCCTCCTCGATCTTCAGCTTCGGGATGCCGGCTTCGATGGCCTTCGCCATGCCGCCGAGTTCCTCGACCTCCCGGATATGCGCCCACGCCCTCTCGGCCAGCTCGTAAGTGAGGCGCTCGACATAATACGAACCGCCCCACGGATCGATGATGCGCGTGGTGCCGCTCTCCTGCTGCAGGAAAAGCTGCGTGTTGCGCGCGATGCGTGCGGAGAAGTCGGTCGGCAGCGCCAGCGCCTCGTCGAGGGCATTGGTGTGCAGCGATTGCGTGTGCCCTTGTGTCGCCGCCATCGCTTCGATGCAGGTGCGGGTGACGTTGTTGAACACGTCCTGCGCGGTGAGCGACCAGCCGGATGTCTGCGAATGGGTGCGAAGCGCCAGCGACTTCTCGCTTTGCGGGTCGAAGCCCTTTACGAGCTTGGCCCAGATGAGGCGCGCTGCGCGCATCTTGGCCACTTCCATGAAGAAGTTCATGCCCACCGCCCAGAAGAAGGACAGGCGCGGCGCGAATTGCTCAATGGTCAGGCCTGCCGCGAGGCCCGCGCGGATATACTCGACGCCGTCGGCGAGCGTATAGGCGAGCTCGAGATCCTGCGTGGCTCCCGCCTCCTGCATGTGGTAGCCGGAGATCGAGATCGAGTTGAACTTCGGCATGTTCGCCGAGGTATAGGCGAAGATGTCCGAGATGATGCGCATCGACCCTTTGGGCGGGTAGATATAGGTGTTGCGCACCATGAACTCTTTGAGGATGTCGTTCTGAATCGTGCCCGAGAGCTTTTGGGCCGGCACGCCTTGTTCTTCCGCCGCGACGATGTAGAGCGCCAGCACCGGCAGCACGGCGCCGTTCATGGTCATCGACACGCTCATCCGGTCGAGCGGGATGCCGGCGAAGAGCGTGCGCATGTCGTAGATGGAATCAATGGCGACGCCCGCCATGCCCACATCGCCCGAGACGCGCGGATGGTCGGAATCGTAGCCGCGATGGGTGGCGAGGTCGAAGGCGACCGAGAGGCCCTTCTGGCCGGCGGCGAGGTTGCGGCGGTAGAAGGCATTGGAGTCTTCCGCCGTGGAGAAGCCCGCGTACTGGCGCACGGTCCAGGGCTGGTTGACGTACATGGTCGGGTAGGGGCCGCGCAGGAACGGCGCGATGCCCGGATAGGTGTCGAGGAAATCGAGCCCGGTGCGATCCTCGGGACCATAGGCTGCCTTGACCGCAATCCCCTCCGGCGTCAGCCAGGACTCTGCCTTCTGCGCCGGCGAGGCTGCCAGGGGAGCATCGGCGAAGGCGATGGTTGAGAAGTCCGGGATGCTGGTCATGGAACAGCTCTCTCCCCTAATCCAGCGGCGAGTTCAGCCAAGCCTAAGTGAACGGCCGCGACCACAGCTAATACATCACATCCGCCGTATATGAAGTCACGGATACCAACCGAACGAAGTGACTTTTCCCGCATAATTGGGCGCCCAGCCATATACACGAGCAAGGCCCCTGCCCTTTTAAGGTCCTGAGCAGTCCCTTCAACTACAGTTTCGTTCGGTATGGTCGCTTCCTCGGCAGGTTTAAAGTAGACCTCGTCCGAAGAACAGACGCAGGCAATCTGAGCACCAGATGCAGCGAAGGCATCTGTCTGTGCACGAAGCGATTGAAACCCATCGTTCATGATAGCCTCGATGCCGACCGCCTCGAAAAAGTTCTTGGCGAAGGTCGCACGCGCGGTGAACGACGCGATGGGTCCGAGATTGGCTAGGAACACCTTCGGGCGCGAGCCGGTGCGTGCCAGATAGGCATCAGACTGGTCGCGCAGGCGCTCGAATGGCTCAGCGATGCGGGTTGAGGGGAGGTGTGCAATAGCGACCGGATAAGTTCCCGACGCCGTGCCGGCGCGCTGAGGTAAGCTTGCCCCATCCGCAGCCATTTGAATCAGTGCGGCAAACGATATTTCTGTAGGGCCCGGCGTGATCTTCTGCTCTCCTCCCTCTTGCAGGGACGAGTTAGAGGTGTGAGCGTGACGCTGGTCCAATTCAGCGCTAGCCCGCCCACCCTCGACCCCTTTCCATAAGGGAGAGGGAAACAGTACGCTCACCTCTGCCTCATCAATATTCGGAAACTCGCTCGTGCCGGTGATCGGCTCCCGGCGGGTGGCGATCGCCTTCTCCCGTTGCGCCCGCACGGTGGCGATGCGGGCCTGGAGCATGCCCGCCTGCAGGCTCTCCAGCATGCCGCCCTCGCGCTCGATCTTCTGGAACAGCGCCCAGGCCTTTTCGCACAGCGCATCGGTCAGCGCCTCGAAGCCGCCGGCGCCGGCGGCCGGATCGGCCACGCGGGCGAGGTTCGATTCGTCGAGCAGGATCGCTTGCGTGTTGCGCGCTATCCTCCGGGCGAAGGCATCGGGCAGGCCGAGGGCCGCCGTGAACGGCAGCACAGTGATCCCGTCCGCGCCACCGATGCCGGCGGAGAAGGCCGCGATGGTCGTGCGCAGCATATTCACCCACGGATCGCGCCGGGTGGTCATGCGCCAGGCGGTTTCCGCATGCAGGCGGATCGGCTTGGGATCGAGGCCGCAGGCCTGCTCGATCCGCGCCCAGAGCCGGCGCATGGCGCGCAGCTTGGCGATGGTGAGGAACTCGTCCGCATCGGCGACAGCCAAGAAGGAGAGCAGATCGCGGGCGCCGTCGAGCGAATGGCCATGATTTTCCAAAGCCCGCAGATAGGCCACGCCGACGGCAAGTGCCGCCGCGAGTTCCTGGGCCTCGCTCGCTCCGGCCTCGTGGAAGGCGCGCGTATCGACGCGCAGCACGGGCCCCTTGAAACCCTGATCCTTCAGGGTCGCGGCGGTCGTCGCGACACGCTGCGACAGCTCGGTCCAGGGAAGAACGATCTGCCCAGTCCTGGCGATGTCGCCTATCGGATCGAGACCGAAATCGATGGCGAGCGCGGCCGGATCCAGCCCGCGGCGCTTGACGAGGGCGGACACGTGTTCGGAAACGAAACGCCCCATGAACGGGGCGGTCTCGATCTTGAGGGCGATCAGGTCGAGCATCACGCCGGAAAGCGTCCGGTCGAGGTCCTCGACGGTGTCGATCCCGACGCCGAAGCCGCGCGCGGAGGGGGCTCCAGCGAAGACGAGGTTCAGGGAATCGGCGCCGCCCTCGAGATCGAGGAGCGCGAGCTCGTTCGCCTTCTCCGGTTCCGGGTGATCGACCCGCTGCGACACGCGCCAGCGGCCGGACTTTTCCCTCGCCACCGGCCCCGATCCGTCCGCCTTCGGGTAGAGCGGCTGGATGGCGATGCCGTCATGGGTGCGAGCGACGAGGTTCTTAGCGAAATCCGCCCCCTTCAGCACGCCCTCGACCAGCGTGAGCCATTGCTCGCGGGTCGCCTGCGGGAAATCGGCCGCAAGAGAGAGATCGTCCATTGTCACCATCAGGCAAACTCCATGATGGTGGCATCGACGGCGAGGCTGTCGCCCTCCTTGGCGTGGATCTTGGAGATGGTGCCGTCGCGCTCGGCGCGCAGCACGTTCTCCATTTTCATCGCCTCAACGATGCACAGCGGCTCGCCCGCCTTGATTTCCTGGCCGACGCTCACGCTGATCGCCTTCACCAGCCCCGGCATCGGGCACAGAAGCTGCTTGCCCGTATCCGCCTCCAGCCGCTCCGGCATCAGGGCGGCGAGTTCCGCCTCGCGCCTGGTATAGACCCGCACCTCGGTCGAAGCGCCGGCATGGGAGAGAACCACGCCGTTGAGGATCGCGCGCACCTGCATGGCGACCTGTTCGCCACCTACCGTGCCGGTCCAGACCGGCTGACCGGGCAGCCAGTCCGAGACGATCGGCCAGGCCTGGCCGCCGATGACGACGGCAAAGCCGCCCTCGATGTCCTCGATCACGACCTCATGGCGCTCCCGGCCCAGCAGCACCACCCGCTCGCGGTCGAACCGCACGCTGGAGTGAGGCCGCATCTGACCCGAGATGTGGCGCTTGCGCTCGTTGAGCAGGTGATCGATGGCAGCGCCCACGGCAGCCATGCGCAACGCCACCTCGCCTTCCGGCGCCGGGGCCTTGAATCCTTGCGGGAATTCCTCGGCAATGAAGCCGGTGGAAAGCTGGCCCGATTGCCAGCGCGGATGCTGCATCAGGGCCGAGAGGAACGGGATGTTGTGGCGGATGCCGTCGATGGCAAAGGCGTCGAGCGCGGTCGCCTGGGCTTGAATAGCCTGCAGGCGGGTCGGCGCATGGGTGACGAGCTTGGCGATCATCGGATCGTAATAGATCGAGATCTCGCCGCCCTCGTAGACGCCGGTATCATTGCGCACCGTAACCCCATCCGTCTCGCCTTCCTGCGGCGGGCGATAGGTGACGAGGCGGCCGGTGGAGGGCAGGAAGTTGCGCACCGGATCCTCGGCATAGATGCGGCTTTCCACCGACCAGCCGTTCAACTTCACATCGGACTGGTTGATCCGCAGCTTCTCGCCGGCGGCGACGCGGATCATCTCCTCGACGAGGTCGATACCGGTGATCATCTCGGTCACCGGATGCTCCACCTGCAGACGTGTGTTCATCTCGAGGAAGTAGAACGACCGGTCCTGGCCGGCCACGAACTCCACCGTCCCGGCGGAATCGTAAGCAACGGCCTTGGCGAGCGCGACCGCCTGCTCGCCCATCAGCTTGCGGGTGGCCTCGTCGAGCAACGGCGACGGCGCCTCCTCGATGACCTTCTGATTGCGGCGCTGGATCGAGCATTCGCGCTCGCCGAGATAGATC
>Ga0182747_1000085_pt1 | contig 95808 bp, 108 predicted proteins | sample eDN3rd30CBELigBY_FD_128526 | JGI IMG/M metagenome (GOLD analysis project Ga0182747, IMG submission 128526) | Enriched backyard soil microbial communities from Emeryville, California, USA - eDNA 3rd pass 30_C BE-Lig BY (version 2) (version 2) | ecosystem: Environmental > Terrestrial > Soil >...
AGCAGGGCGTCCATTGGACCTGGTGGTCGTGGAACCCGAACTCCGGCGATACCGGTGGCATCCTGCAGGATGACTGGACCTCCGTCCATCAGAACAAAGTCGCCGAACTCCAGCCAATCATGTGGTCAGGCCACTTTCCTCTGGTTTTCCTTGGCTCCGGTAATGCTGACCAGCTTTATGCTGGCGAGCGAGCTAGCATCCTCAGCGGCCTTCAAGGCGATGACTTTCTGCACGGAGGGGCGAGTGACGACACGTTGCAAGGCGGTTCCGGCAACGATGTCCTCGACGGTGGCGATGGCATAGATACGGCAATATTCAATGGCAGGAGAGCGGACTATACGATCCAGCCGCGCAATGGTGGTGAGTTCCAGGTCACAGACCATCGTCCGAATGGCGACGGCATCGATGTCGTTACAGACATCGAGCAGCTTCAGTTTGCAGACGGTGTTATCCAGCTCACGCAAGCCTCGGTCATACTGGCCAGTCCTATTGCCGACCAGATCAGTCTGGAAGATCAGATTTGGTCCTATCAGGTCCCGGCAAATACGTTTGTGGCTGGTCCGGGCGTTTCCTATGCAGCGGCTCTCAGCGACGGCGCACCTCTTCCGAACTGGATTACATTCAATCCCGTCACGCAATCATTTTCTGCGCAGCCACCTCGGGACTATTCGGGCTCAGTTGGTCTGACCGTCATTGCGTCGGCGGGAGGTAAGACAGCTGCGGATTCATTCATTTTGACGTTTGCTGCCGTCAACGATCCTCCTAATCACCTGTCTCTTTCAAGCGCGGTTGCCATCGAAAACAGCGCGCTTGGCACCGCAATTGGAAACGTGTCCGCATCCGACGTTGATGACGCGACGCTGCACTTTGCTCTTCTCGACGACGCGGGCGGACGGTTCGCCATCAGTGGTGGACAGCTGGTCGTCGCCAATCGGATGAAGCTCGATTATGAACAGGCGACCTTCTACCAAGTCGTTATTCGGGCGAGCGACGACGCAGGTTTGTCGGTCGATAAGGCCTTCTCGATCAACATCAAGGATGTGATGGGAGAAAGAGTCGTTGGCACTGCGGAAGCTGACCTCATCAAAGGGAACCTCGGCAATGACAGGCTCTTCGGTGGGGGAGGCAACGACAGCCTCTATGGAGGCTCCGGAAACGACATTCTTCGGGGTGATAGCGGCCGAGATACATTGGTCTTTGATACCAGGCTGGACAAGAATAAGAACGTCGATCGAATCCTGGATTTCAACGTCAAGGATGACAGTTTCTGGCTCGACAATAAGGTGTTCACCAAGCTTGGAGCGGGCAGCTCGGCCAAGCCGGGGAAGCTCAAGGCTGATATGTTTTTCAAGGGTAAGAGCGCTCAGGACAAGGACGATCGCGTCATCTACGACACCAAACTGGGCATTCTCTACTACGATCCGGACGGCATCGGTGCTAAGGCGCCGGTGAAGTTCGCCACCTTGGCGAAAAACCTCAAGATGACGTATCACGACTTCTTCGTTATCTGATGTTTCAGGCGTTCACACGTCGAACGCCACATGGATCGAGGTCGTCATCGTTACGACGGAGATGGGCGCGTTCAATGACGGTATGGCGTTATCCCCACTGTTTGGATTCGAGGGCCAATTGGCCACGAGTGATCGTCGCGCACCGAGTTCGCCAATTCGTCAACGGCAGCGCCGATCTCGTTACCGCGCTGCTGCGAGACGGGGAAGTGCGTCCAGACCACGCCCGAGCACCACGATTATGCGCTTGACTTCGCCCTTCAGGTAAGCCTGCAGAAACCGATTATGGTCCTTGATCGACACGCAGCCGTTCGAGTCCCCATTCGGTCCGAGCATGAAGGGGTGGGTCAAAATGCCGGCGCGGCCGAAAATGGCAGCGGAGCCGCCAATTGGCGTCATTCGAAGGGCCCGAACGCCGTGGAAGAGGGTCTCACGCTCACTGAGGACGTAAGTTCCAGGAGGTGTCGCGCCTTTCATCCGCACATGGACAAAGCGTGGGTTGTCCATCATGTCGCCAAGACCAGAGTGCGCCTCCAGTCTTTCACCGCTTGGCATGACGACAACCTTTGCGCTGATGTCATAAATTGCTGTGGTCGCGTCGACCTTCAAGTTTGGGTATAGGCTTAGGCTGGCGTCTGGTGCGATGCTGCCGGTGGTGTTCCCGAGCGACGCATTCCTGAGATCGCTATCTGGCGGAGAGACTGGCGTTGTGCCGAACAGCTTCTCGATAAAGGATCGATTGTCTGCCGGCAGACTTGCCACAGCAGTATTCTCCGCCGGTGCCGAGGCAGGGGCTACTGATCTCTGGACTTTGGGTGGCTGCGCCTCGACAGTACGCAGGTCCGGAGGGCGAGGTACTGGGAGTGGCACGGGATCCGGGGCCACTTCAGGTGCCTTTAAAACACGCTCCGCCGTTGCCTTCAGGATGGAAATCGAGGGGTCAGTGTCCGGAGGCATCTCAGAAGCTGCGATCAGTCCCGGGTCGATGGACTGATCAGGTTGCGCGGGAACTGCTGTCGATGCGACCTCGAGGAGAGACAGGTCCAGGACGAAGCTGGCCTCGGTCTGCTGAGGGACATGGCTGATTGTTGGCTTCAGGAGAGCAGCACGTAAGACGTCGATTGCTTCCCGACTCAATGCCGGAACGGAACCAGTATGGGATTGTTCGGCAATCCCCAGGGAAGCATCGATCGCTGCCGGTTGCTGCGGGATTGATGGCGCGCTTGTTGATACCTGTAGGAAGCTGGCGGGAAAGGGGAAACTATCAAAATTCCGAAGTGCGCCCGCTGCGATCACAATGAGTGAGCCTGCCAACAAATATCGAACTTGGTAGCGCAACATGGTCCGACGAACCGCTGCACGAGACGAAGCCGCCATCGAAAGCTCGTAGCAATGATTCGGTTCGGGCACGACATGCTCCAGTCCACCGGGTCGGCAGAGACTTGTCTCCTGATCGCTCGAGCTCATAGAAAGCTCGAAATGAATTACGCTGGTGACGAAAGATATGCCGAAGTTTCGGTTATCGCGTCAATGTTGTCCATGACGAACAGCCCAAGATAAATCAAAACATGTGTCAAGTGATATATTATATCAATAATGGCCTGGGAAGCACTCGCTGAGACGTCATGGTGTGCCTCGCCTCGTCGTGGGATGCCGAGAAATAGCGCTGCAGGAGTCGCTCCGAGCTTGAGAGAAGGTGGCCCGATCCCGATATGCAGCCTATGCCGCATAAAGGAACGTCGCCTCGTACCCTCGACCTGTTCGAGTACACGCTGACCATCCCGACGTCCGCGTCCGCACCGGCTTCGGTTACGCCCAAGCCGCCGGCGCTTGCTACCCTGTCGGATGCGCAACTGGCTCAGCAACTTGGCGGCCTCCTCGAAGAGGTGCAGCGCCGTCTGAAGACAGGCAGGGGCAGCCGGTCGGAGTTGGAGACCGCAGCGAGGCAAGCCATCCTGTCCCTAAAGAGCCTCGCCCCGAGCCCGCAGAAGCAGTCCAGGTCGTCAGGATCCAGCAAGGCATCAGCGCAGTTGCAGGAGGGGCAGCGGAAAGCGGTGCGGGCTGCTCTTTTGGCCGGGGTGACCTCCGAACAGGTGGCGAAGCACTTTGGCCTTTCGCTGAACACAATCCGCAAGGTGCTGGACGAGAGCAAATAGATTGCAGCAGTCAGGTTGAATGCTCGCACCAAGGGGAGATTCCCGCGGTGGCTGTGCCGCGGAGTTACCTGCGAGGTGGAGATAGGTCGGAGCATCTGACTTTTAATCAGAGGGTCCTGGGTTCGAGTCCCAGCGCGCTCACCACATAAAACCCTTAACCGGCAAGGGCTTATCGGTTTTACTGTCTCTGCCGACCCGGGTTGTCTTTTCTGTCGGGTAACGTCACGGGTAACAGCAGACGAACTTCGGGCAGTCTGCGACAGTCCGGACACACTGGCGCTGGACAACGCAATTTCTGCAATTCCGATTTAAATGGCTGGTGTACAGAACAGTCGCGGCAGCGAGTGGCGCCTGCCGCTCCGAGAGCCGGCAACGCGATTCCCGCATTCCCTGATCCGGTGCTCATGGAGCTTGGTTAGGGAGAGGGCCCCTGACTTGGGGATGAGAAGCGTGTTCTGAGTGGGGCCTTCCGACCCAGTCTTGTTGACCTGTAAAAAACCAAGTGCACCCTGCCTCAAGCAGCCATGCCGAGACCGGTGGCCAGCCGCTCATCCGGTCACGTCTGTCTCCGGCCGGTCCTTTCCTAGAGAGATCTCTTCGTGCCAGTCTCCGGCTTCGTCCTGATACTCGATGTCTTCAGTCGCGCCTGGCAGCCTCTGTCCAGCCGCCGCCCGCTCGGCAGCCTCGCGGGCTTCATCATGGGCGGCGTAGCGCTCCGAGAACACGTCTCCGACTTTGTAGGCCCATCCGCCCTCGTGTTCGACAATCATGTAGTGAACATTGGCCATAACCATTCTCCATTGAGCCCCGTTGAAGCCGACAATAGGCGAGGAGAGGCTGTTGCAATCTCAGGTCCTGTGGCCCTCTGGACTCCAGACAAACAGCTCTTCCCCACGCTCATCGACCACTCGCAGGGCATCCGGCTTTTGCGGCATGTCCAAGGTCTCGAAGAGTGACCGCGCTCTTACCTTCGCGTCCTTCAGATCGAGGGTGTCATGTTCAACCCGTCCGAGAGTGGCATGGGCTTGGTCCGTGTCCCGGACCCGAAAGAACTCGATGATAAACATTGCAGATGCACCACCTTGCCAGAGGAGCCGATCAGCCGTCCATGCCGCCTGTTCCTCGGCGACGATTTCATCTTCCACCTCGGCTCTCCCAGCGGCGCAGCCACTTGGGATGCCACCAGATAAGCCGGAGTGTTCCTGGAACTGCGAACTCACAGACTGCGTAACTCCGCATCCGGCAGAGCCGCCGCATCGGCATCGTTTCGCGCGAGGAGCGCCTGCAAGACCGCCAGAGTGGCTTCATCCACGGCTGCTGCCGCAAGCTCAAAGACCGCGATGGCATACTCCTCCGCATCGTGGGCGCGGACTTCCATCAGATGAGCCTTATGGCGTTCTGTCCAGAGATGCTCGCCCGCAAGAGAGCCGGCCTTTTTCTCTGCAAGCCACGTCTTGACCCTGATATTGGCGGCTTCAACGGTCACGCGATTGTCGTAGATGCGCTGCTCGACGCGGTCGAGCTGGCTTTCAAGGGCTTCCTGAAGTTGGTCGAAGGTCGCTGCGCCGTTCGATTTCAGTGCCTCAAGGCGGCGGTCCATCCCGTGAAGTTTGATCCGCAGCTCGTCACTTAGGCGGCCCATACGCTCACTCATGCGCGTCTCCTAAAAGATCATGCGTGATGATCATGGCCGGGGTGAGTTGGTGCCGTGCTTCGACGACCACTCGTCACTGTATTGACTAACGATCCCTGTGCTGAAGACCTTGGCCCCTGCCCCGGCGTCCTGGGCTTCGGTCACCGCGGCGTTGATGGCTAAAAGGCGGGATTCGTAGTCCCCATGGTGTTTGCCATTGACCCGGATGCGCCAGGCACCATGATGTCGGACGACGTAAAACTCGGTTGCCATAATCTTCGCTCCACTGATTGTCAGCACGGACTGGAAGCGCTGACATCTCATCTATCCAACGAGGGGCTGGAATGGTTTGCCTGCCATTCAGCCCTTAACGTCAGCCTTGGCAGGCGTGTCGGGCAGGGACCTTCACAACAGAGATGGGATGTTCCTCGTTCTTGACCTGCGACAGGTCCAGGATCGCCAGACAGTTCCACGGGCGTTTTGCATAGTCGCGATATCTGATCTTGCGGGTAACAGTCTCACTGCTTTTGCCGCCGCTATAGCCAAACATCATCGCCTCCACCGGTTGGGGGCCGGTCTCGTCGTGGTGCGACCGCCTCAACGCTGCTTGTCCATTGCCCAGAACTCGACATCTCTGGCTGCCTGCTCGTGGGAGAGGCTGTAGATCTCTTCAACCTTTTCGACGAGCTCCGACGTGGTTCGGATTCCGATCATCTTGACCATCGTGAACCGATCCCATCTGGCCTGCATCATCGGCAGCGCGTGAAGCGTCAGTCCCGGACCGTCGCGGGCTTGATAATGCTGAAGTTCAAACATGAAGCGGCTGTTCAAACACATTGGGAACCTCCGCAATCGCTCGCAGATATCAACCTTGGCCAATTGCAAAGGTCGCAAAGTCGAAAGTCTATCTCAATTCTATATGGGGGAGACGGGCTCGTTTACATCGGATGCCCTAAATAAAATGCAAATAAATCCGATTTAAGTATCTAAAATTTACACGAGGGATTATGGTGTAGTTCATCAGGTTATATAGGAGTTGAGACTATTAACTTATCAGGATCGCTAGTTTTTTAAGTGAGGAACAGAAAGATGTTCAGTCAAGCTGTCATCTCGGTTCCGCTTGTCGTGTGCGACTGGTCCTGGTGACAGATCAACAGGTCCATCGGCTTCGCCCGAGTATAGGAAAGGATCCTGTCATGAGAACGCATCGCTACGCTGCCGGTCAACACGTCAGCTACGCCGAAGACGCTTCGCCCACTGGGGTCGGGCTCGGTGGTTACGAGATTGTTGCCTTGCTGCCCGTCAGCAAGCGGGAGCCCCAGTATCAGATCCGAAGCGATGATCAGACCTATGACCAAGTTGTCTGGGAGTCCCAGTTGCAAGAGGAGTTCGGCAGGCGGACGATGCGGTTGAACGAGCTTGCTATGCGAGCCACGACGATCCTGGCATCGCCATCCCGGCGTGCTCACCATCCGAAAAAGCCGAGCCAGCATGAGGATCTCACAAGGTGGGAGGATGAAGGTGGTGCGCCCCGATCAGGCCACCGCTTCAGTGAGCCATTTCCAGCGCGGCTCAAGGCGGAAACAACTCTCTACTACTTCAACATTCGGACTGAGAGCAGCTTCATGGAAGATCCCGAAGGAAACAGGTATCCTGACCTTCAGGCTGCGCGGGATATTGCTAGTGCCATGGCCCACGATATGATTGCGGAAGGCGATCAGCAGGGCGAGGATCGACGAGGCTGGCACGTCGAAATTACCAACCGAGCCAATCAACCGGTACTGACAGTCGCGTTCGCGGACGTCCTTGGCCCTACAGCCGCTGGCTAGCGGCGACAAAGCGATTGCTGCAGCACGGCCTTGGGGTCGGCAAGGGAGCCAACCATGAGCAAGAGCCCTCTCACGGCCACGCAGAAACTGGTGAACTCGGTCTGGAAAGCCGTGAGGATGCTGGACGATCGTCCTGAGCCGCCCCCGAAGGTCAAGCTGAATGGCCGGCGCGGTTATGGCGACGGCGACATTCCCTCGCCGCATCAAACTCCTGGCCGCGAATGATCCAAAGCCCGCGCCAACACGAGACGCGATATACCGAGGTCTCGCTATCGCGCTGATATTGGCTCAGGTGTAAATGGCGAGTGCTCCACCGAGAGAACTTGGGCAGTCACGCCGAGGGATCGCATGCCATCCAGAACGTTCCGCGGCAAATGAGACCCTCGATGGGTCCTCCGCAGGCTTCATAATGACGGGGCATCTGCCGCTCCTGAGCCTTACAGGCGGGAGCGCTCTCACCTCTCAGCCGCCGGTGCCTGTGGATCACTCATGCCGGCAATAACCCATTGTACGCCCTTCCCGAATCCACAGCCAGTACGGTTCCATGCATGGCTTAGGAAATTAGCGCGCCTCAACGGCCTATTCTTCGGGCTCGGGGAGGGGCTGGGCGAGACCGCCGGTAGCACCGGTGCTGGTGCGGGGCGGACTGGTTTTGATCCCCGAGGGCAGCACGGAGACCGGGGCTTCAGCGGGTATCTCGGTCTGGTCTGGCGGCATCACCACCCGCACGGCGGCCACCAACTCTGCCGGCCTGTACGGCTTGGGAATAAACACCACGCCTGAGGGAAGCTCCTGCGACCGAGGTGCCACTCTACCCGACGTCACCACGACCCCGATATCAGGCCATGCCTGCTTCACCACGCGGGCCAGGGTGAAGCCATCCAGGGAACCGGGCATTTCCACATCCGTCACAAGAGCTCGAACGTCGGCTGTCGCCTCAAGCACGCTCAGGGCCTCATCCCCATTGGCGGCCTCGACGACTTTGAAGCCGCCCTCCTCCCGGAGCACATCCGCAGCCATCATGCGAACAAGAGCCTCGTCCTCTGCAAGGAGGACGACGATTGGCTGCAGACCGTCTCGAGTGGTGCTCATGGCCGACCCCTATCCCACGTCTGCACTCAGACAAGAGTGCTGGGGCGCTCGGGGCTGGGCGGCTAACGCCAAAGCCGACCGGAGGGAATCCGGCGGCTCAAACCCATTAAGGGCCTTGACCTGGGAAGAGTTCCATAAAGGGCCATTGAAATTACGCTTCCGGTTTGGGCGTCCGAACGGGAGCAAGCTTGCGCACTTCCTGGTCCTCGATCTCGGCTTGTCAAAATCGTCCTTCCGCGAAATTTCTGTCCCGCAATGACATTCGCTAATGTAGCCGGAACGGCAGCTTATGGCATACCCGAGGCCAAAAACCGCAGACAGCAATCTTTACCTAACCGGGTGTTCCGAGAAGTTGGTGCACGTTGCTGCCTGACCTATCCCGGACCATCCTGAGGTTAGGACACATCGGCCGGGGCAGTGGTACCTGGAGGCGGACTTTGGCCAGATCGACGGAGTGAGCCCCCGACCTTCTCTAACCTGGACATGGCCAAGGCTTGGATCGGTCAGCGCCTCGTGAATGGACGGTAAGCGACCTCCACTCGAATCCGCTGCTCCGGGTTCCAAATGGAGCCTTCTGCGAATTACGCATCCCACGAGCTGTACGGGTTCTTGCCTACTGCCGGCTCTTCGGAGGGCGCGAATTGGGTAAGCGCCTGTCGGATCACTTGCGCCATTCTGGCCTCGATGCCATCGAACTGCTCAAGCCGGTCAACATGAGCCCTGAGCTGGTCGAGGGTCTCAATGTTCTCCCGCCGCAGCACGTTCCAAGCAACCGGAGGCAAATAAAGATCGGCAATGGGACCTGCGCAGGTATCGTAGAATTGGGGCATGGGAAGCTCCTGAGCCTTGCGGACGGGAGCGCACGGATCACTCAGTCACCGGCGCCTGGATCATCCATGCCGGCGACAGGTGACCATACGCTCCCAGAAAGGAAACAGCCAGCACAGTTCCATAAAGAGACTGCTTCTGACACGCAGCCGTTGAAGCCGACAAGGATCAGGGAGACTGGGCGTCAAGGAGTGCGATACGACCAAGCTCGATCCTGATCGCCAGGGCTGTCTTTACGCCAATGCCTGGGAGCCGCTCAACCCGGTCCGCAATGGCGACGAGTTGAGCGAGTGTCGTAATGTTCTCCCGATCAAGGGCATTCCACGCGTTGAGTGGTAGACGCAGGCCTCGAATGGGTCCCTCGCAATCTTCAAAAAGCCCCTTATGCATCTGCTTCTCTTTCTGATTTGATGTCTGGCTCATGGGAGCGTGGTCGCGGGAATAGACAGCCCGGTTATGCTCTGCAACCCGTGCAGCCTGTACTTTCTTGATCAGGATCATGGGGCTGGTCAGCGCTTCAGGCAGGCGATGAGAGATAGCCGAACTCCGCAGCATAGGCAGGAGAGCAGGCCTCCCTCAGCCGCTGACGTCCGTCGGGTACAAATCAGCGATTGATCATAGATGCGCCTCTCTGATGCACATTGCCAGGACAATGAGATAAAAATCGAAAATTAAACTTATCTCGGAACGTATCTGTTAAAATGCCGCATAGCGTATCGATATGAGCAAGCGACAGAACAGGTTTTGTGTGCGCAGGTAATCTTTATCGGATTTGTTTTATTTGCCCCTACGGATCCGTAAACTCAAAGCGCCCGCTTTTGACGGGCGCTTTTTTTGCTTCGATGTCGGCCAGTCGCATTCCAAAATAGGCTAACGCGCAATCCGTGGCTCTCTGTCAGGTGGTTGCGGTTGAGCCTTGGGCTGATCTTTCCACGACCAGTGAAAGCGTGACCCGCCAGACGATCCGTCCGGCTACGTCCTTGACATCGACGGTAAAGTCGCGCCGATTCCCATCCGGCATTTTCTCACTCACAATGTCGGGGAGGGTTCTCTTGGCCTCCTCCATGGCCGCTTCCAGGCCCTCTAGGTCCAGCCCTTCACGGTCGGGCGTGAACTTCTCGCCATCATGGATGTCGAAGAAAAAGCGAGGCATGGGCGCTCCGACGCTCGAGGACAATACCCATCAACGCCGGAGGGCTCATGCCCTGTTCCCCAAATGCTTTGGTGCAGAGCGTTGGCAGCAGTTCCACGGCGGCCTTCCTGACCGGGCGGGGATGGCATGCTCTTGTGAAACGCACCAGGCCTCCGGAACCCTGGAACCTTTGGAGAATTGAACACCCTCTTACCACGGCGAAGCTCGACGAGATGGCCAACCAAAATGACACCAACCAGGAGGAGTTGCTGGAGCAGCAGCGGGCTTTGGCAGAGTTCGGGGACTTCGCACTCAAGACCGAGGTCATCGATGACATCCTGAACAGGGCCTGCAAGCTCATCAGCCGGGCCCTCGAAACCGATCTTGCCAAGCTCATGGAACTCCTGCCCGACGGCCGGACGTTCGCGGTTCGTGCGGGCGTCGGGTGGAGACCAGGGGTCATCGGAGCTGTCACCGTCACGGCGGCGGAGAACTCACCGGAGGGCCTGACCCTCAAGGAAGGAGCCGTCATCTCGAGGAACTCCGATGAGGAGGACCGCTTCGAGTACCACGACTTCATGACGGAGCATGGGGTCAAGGCGTTCGTGAACGTGCTCGTGTTGAGCAGCAACGGGCGTCCACCCTTTGGCGTCCTTCAGGTGGACAGCCGCGAACCCCGGGACTTCACGCAGTCGGACGTCGAGTTCCTCCGCAGCTACGCCAATCTGCTTGGAGCCGCCATCGAGCGCCTGCGGGTCGTGGACGAACTGCGAGCGGCCGTACGGGAAAAAGACTTGCTGATCGGTGAGCTCAATCACCGGGTGAAGAACACGCTGACGACGGTGCAGTCCATCGCCTCGCAGACTTTGCGGAACGCTCCCTCGCTTGACCATGCGTCGGACGCCATCGAGAGCCGTCTCATCGCGCTGTCGCAGGTTCACAATGTGCTGACCGACCGGAGCTGGGCGCATGTCGCTCTTCACGACATTGTCGCACAGGCCGTCGAGCCATACCGCAGCCGTGGGGAGAACCGGATCCACGTGCAGGGCGCGAGCGTCCAAGTCCCGCCGCGCATGGCGCTGCCGCTCGCGATGGCGCTCCAGGAACTGGTGACGAATGCCGTGAAATATGGGGCTTTGTCCAACGGGACGGGACAGATCAGGATACATTGGATCCTGCATGGCACGAGCGCTCCTCCGCGCCTGCATCTGATATGGGAGGAGACAGCGGGACCGCCTGTCCGGACGCCCGTCCGCCGGGGTTTCGGCACGCGGCTCATCGAGCGCAGCCTGGCTCAAGAACTCGCGGGTGAGGTGCGGATCGAGTTTTCTGAGACCGGCGTCGTATGCTCAGTCGACGCTCCCCTGGTGAGCTAACGCGAACGACCGCTCCAGCTACTCCTTGGACTAGGTTCCTCGATCCGCCTCGGCATGTGGAGGCTATGGGGGTGTTGGGGAAAGGATGTCGATCGGTTGATTTCCCGCCGCCGATCAAAGCTTAGCCGCACTTAGTTCTCATAACTTGTCTTAGTTCTTGCTTTGTTCTGGTATTTGAAATTCATATCAGATAGGGTCAATACTCAGAAATTACAGAAGCAGAACCAAGATGAGCATGGACAAGAACAAGGCTATCGAAACAGCGGTGGCCCAGATCGAGCGTGCCTTTGGCAAGGGCTCGATCATGCGCCTCGGCGGCGGTCAGGTTGTTGAGGTGGAGACAATTTCAACCGGCTCGCTTGGGCTCGATATCGCCCTGGGCGTTGGTGGCCTCCCGCGAGGTCGTGTGGTCGAGGTTTATGGACCGGAATCGTCTGGCAAGACAACGCTGGCGCTCCAGACCGTTGCCGAAGCCCAGAAAACGGGCGGCGTCTGCGGCTTTATCGATGCGGAGCATGCGCTCGATCCGGTCTATGCGCGAAAGCTGGGCGTCAACCTCGATGACCTCCTGATCTCCCAGCCGGACAACGGCGAACAAGCGCTTGAGATTGCCGATACCCTGATCCGTTCGGGCTCTGTCGATGTGCTCGTCATCGACTCGGTGGCGGCGCTCACTCCGAAAGCCGAGCTCGAGGGCGAGATGGGCGAGAGCCGCCCCGGACTTCAGGCCCGCCTGATGAGCCAGGCCCTGCGCAAGCTTACCGGTTCGATCAGCCGCACCAAGACGATGGTGATCTTCATCAATCAGATCCGCATGAAGATCGGCGTCATGTACGGAAGCCCCGAGACCACGACGGGCGGCAACGCGCTCAAGTTCTACGCCTCGGTCCGGCTCGACATCCGCCGCGTCTCGACGCTCAAGGACCGCGATGAGCCGATCGGCAACCAGGTGCGGGTGAAGGTGGTCAAGAACAAGGTCGCCCCGCCCTTCAAGCAGGTCGAGTTCGACATCATGTTCGGCGAAGGCATCTCCAAGATGGGCGAACTCATCGATCTTGGGGTCAAGGCCAACGTCGTCGAAAAGTCAGGCGCCTGGTTCTCGTACGACAGCCAGCGCCTTGGCCAAGGTCGTGAGAACGCTAAAACCTTCCTCAAGGACAATCCCGAAATTGCTTCTGAGATCGAGAATAAGATCCGCCAAAATGCTGGTCTGCTGATGGATGCGTTGCAGGCCAACGATGCAGCCGGTGCTCCGGCGGATGATGCAGCATAAATCTGAATCAGGAAGGCCAGCCTGGATCAAACGGCGTTTTGCAAAGCACACGGTGTGAACTCAGGGGATCAGAAATCTGATCCCGTTACTTCCTCGGTGGTGACGCAAAAGTCCACCAAGGTGCTGGGACCAAAAGTGAGGGTCAGCGGGACGTCGGCAGCATCGCGGCCGCGAGCGACCAGAATTCTGCCGATCCGCGGATCGTTGTTGCGGGGATCGAACGTGTGCCACCTCCCACCCAGATAAACCTCGATCCAGGCGGCAAAATCCTGAGGTGCATGAGGCGGCGCAAGGCCGATGTCGCTGATATACCCGGTACAGTAGCGAGCGGGAATGTTGAGGCACCGACAGAACGTGAGCGCCAGATGAGCATAGTCACGGCACACGCCACGCTTTTCCTCAAAGGCCTCAGCAGCCGTGCGCGTTGCCCGTGAGTGCTCGTAGCCGAAGGCAATATGATCGTGCACGTAGTCGCAGATTGCTTGAACGCGAGTCCAGCCGAGTGGAGTTGTTCCAAAGAGGCTCCAGGCGACGTCGGAGAGACGGTCCGTTTCGCAGTACCGACTTCCCAGCAGGAAGAGCAAGGTTTCTGCGGGAAGGTTCTGGATTTGGATCTGCTCAGCTTTGGGATCTGTCGTGTCCCACCGGCCCGTATCGCGGACCACGGTTTCGGTTTTGAGGGAGAGCCTTCCAGGCGGTGCAACGAGGCGGTTGCACCAGTTCCCGAAGCTGTCCCGGTACCCCTCCACAGGCAATGATGGGGTCGTGGTCAGGTAATCGGGCCGCTCCAGGTCAGACACTCTCGACGAGTGCACATTGAGGATCGCGATCATGGGCGTGGCTTGCCCGAACTCGTAGGTCATCTCACAGCCGACGCGGATCCGCATGGTTTTTCCCTCAAGGGTTGAGCAAAGGCGGACTTCGAGCCGCCAGAGACGGTGATTGATCATCGCTTGGGCAGAGCCGGCAGACGCCTCGCGTGCACTTCTCGATTGCGGACAGGGCCGCATCGAGAGAAATGTAAGGCCCATGGCTCGTGCCGGCCATGGTCTCCAAAGCATGGCCGGCCGGGTCGATCGCGAGCTGCTGATCGCATGTCGCTGCAATGCGCCCCATCGAGCGGCCGAGCAGATCAGTCAGATTCCATGCCTTGCCATCGTCTGTCGGGGTCACAATTAGCCCAAGCTTACCCCAGTACGGTTCGTACAAAAGCATAGCAGCTATCGGGTGAACCACGAAGGCCGTGAACCGCAGTGTTGATGGCAGGACGGATCAGCTTCCAGCACTCTCCGAGGCATGAGAGTGGCGTCGATCCTTATGTGGCACGCTTTCAGAACCCTCCATCAACGACACTGAATTCGTCCGCTCCGGCTCCGTGAAGGCTTATCGGCATGCAGCTTACTTAAGCAGACTATGCCTTCAATAGGCCAATGACCTGAACCCATCCTATCGGAACGACGGCGTTGCAACATCACACACCCATCAGCGACCACTACCGGTCATCACGGTCTTTCTGGGCCGGCACCATTCTGCTGCGGGCTTTGCTCGTCTTGTGACTGGCGAGATCCTTGATGAATGCCGCCGCCCACCGTTTCACATCGGAGTTCCGCAGAATTTTCGACATGGCCTGCCAGCGGGCGATCCGCTCCTCCTGGCTCATGTGCAGCGCCTGCTGAATAGCCTCTGCGACTTCGACCTTGTCGTTCGGGTTGACGATGAGGGCATCCGTGAGCTCCTCAGCAGCCCCGGCAAATTTCGACAGAATGAGAACACCGGGATCCTGCGGGTCCTGAGCTGCCACGTATTCTTTGGCCACGAGATTCATCCCGTCCCGCATGGGGGTCACGAGCCCGACCCGGGCCAATCGATAAAGGCGAGCAAGGACGGCGCGAGAATAGGTGCTGGTCACGTAATGGATCGGCACCCAGCCAGGCTCACCCAACGAGCCGTTGATCCGCCCCAGCGTCTCATTCACGTCTCGGCTGAGGGTTGCATACTCAGGCACTTCGCTGCGGCTCGTTGGGGCAATCTGCAGATAGGTTACCTGCCCGCGCTGGTCCGGATGGCTGAGCAGAAAGCGCTCGAAAGCCTCCATGCGTTCGGGAATGCCTTTTGAGTAATCCAGCCGATCAACGCCGATGATCAGCTTGCGCGACCCCAGGCTGGCAATCGTCTGCGTGAGAAGCCGGCTTGAGCCAGAGCGTTGGGCTGCCTGCTGGAACCCATTGACGTCAATGCCGATTGGAGCGCTTTTGATGCGGACGCGTTGGCGTCCGACGTCGAGAAGATCTGTCCCGCGGTGGATGGCTCCAAGGTCTTGAACAAGGCTGCGCCTGAGGTTGTCGGCATCCCGCTCGGTCTGCACACCCACAAGATCATAGTCCGGGATGACGCGCAGGAGCTCTGTGCTACCTGGAAGGGCTCCAAAGACTTCAGGAGCAGGCCAGGGAATGTGATGAAAGTACCCGATCGGATTGGTTATGCCGACAGCCCGCAGCTCGCTCGCAAGGGGGATGAGGTGATAGTCGTGAACCCAGACGAGATCGTTAGGCTGGATCAGATGAGACAGTGCGCTGGCAAAACTGCGATTGACCCGCAGGTACCCTGCGTAATCCGCCCGCGAGAACTCCGACAGGCCGATCCGATAGTGCATGATGGGCCACAGCGCCCGATTGGCGAAGCCATTGTAGTATTCCTGCCGATCGAGCGAGGTCAGGTCCAGGACGGCATACTGCACCTGTCCTCTATCGATGATCTTCGGATGGGCCGCCGGATGGGCTGACATCTTGCCGCTCCATCCGAACCACAGCCCTTGGTAGGCTTGAAAGGCCTCGTGCAGAGCCACGGCCAAGCCTCCTGCAGCGGCTTTTCCGGCAGCGTCCGGAATAGCAACGCGATTGGAGATGACAACGAGCCGTCGCAAATGCACTTTTCCTTCGGTAGCAGAGTAGAGGATAATCCAAGGACGAACAGGGTGGCAAATAGCGCGAACCCAGTAGTGCCTTGAGGATTTGTTGGGCGCCACGGTGGGCAAAACGTAACTTTTCGAGCGCAGTCGCCTTACCGAGGCTCGCTCGCCTTATTGTCTCTCGAACGGGTGCCGGATCACGTAGTCTCAGCGAATTTTGCCGATGAGATTATAGCCGAAATTGGCCCGGGCTTGGCACACTTGGGACCAAGGGTCGAAGGCAGCAATCCTCACCGAACCGGGCGCTGGTGGATGTGTGCTCAAAGGATCGCGTTGCTTAGAAGCTAAGGATCAACATGGCTGCAGCGCCGATGCAGCCTAGAAGCACAAATCCAATGATGAGTATTCGCGTGCTTCTGTGGTTGGTCCATATCCCCAAACATCGGCCATTTCTCCCGGTCAGGTTCACCGGATGAGATCTAGTCCTCGGCGCTCACAACGCCGGAGCTGAGGGGAGCATGGGTGTACTCCGGAGACCCGACACTGTTGTTGATCATCCAAAGGCAAAGACCAAGACCTATAAGAAAGGCAGACCAGTTCAGTGTCGCCGTCACCCAGCCGGGCAATATCTCTTGTGTTGCTGGCGACTTCTTGCTGTTTGGAGGCATATCGACGGGCATGACAGGTCCTTTGCTCAACAATCTCGAGGACAGTCTGACGGCCAAGATTAGGACAAAGGGGACTTTGTAGGACCCAAGGGCGGTGTGCAGGACCCAATCATCCTCTCGTTGTGCCAGAGGTGCACTCGGCTCGTATGGGCAAGACTGCAAGCCCACTCACGAGCTTGCATTTCACTGTCGCAAACCAGGGTCTCGATCGTGGCGAGGCCGGTTGACGGGTCTACGATGACAGCTTGGTAGGGCTGACTTGATCTCGATGAGTTGTTCATAGCACACCTCAGAGCCTAAGGCACTTCGAGGTGCAGGAGTGCGCCCAAAAGGACAGCGGGCGACTAAGGAGCCGCTGATCTATTCTATATGGTGCGCCACTCGCGCTTTGAAAGAGCCAGCGCTCTAAAGGAGCCCTAGGTGGCCGCTTGCAAAAAGCGTTCGAACTTAATCGCAAAAGCAGCGGTCACTCTTAAGTGACTGGTCAGGGGCGCAATGACCCAATGTTGATTGGCAAGTGTGTGCTAGGCTCTAACAATCAAACCTTCTGTGGAGCCGACCGATGCGCACTCTGATAGCCCTATTCATCTTGGCTCCTGCTCTTGTCACTCAGGTTGCTCAGGCACAGGAGCAGGCTGGTAAGGAAGGGTCAAAGATAACGGCAACAAGGGCCTATACGGCGGAAGAAAGCGCGGCCATGGCGACCGCTGTCCGTAAAAAGGCCGAAGCCGCAGAGCGCGCGAGGGAGGTAAAGCTGAGAAGAGCGACAAGGGGCATCTGCATTGGCTGCTGAGCCGGCTTAACTGGTTCATGGCGGTGACCTGGCCGCGGTTGGTCCGGAGACCGTATGATGAGCGAACGCCAGGACTCGCTCCACGTGGTGCGAACCGTGCTTGGCTTTGCAGCCGGACTTGCGTGAAAAAGGCGTCGCGACGCGAACCTCAATCTCACAGCAGGACGTTCGATAAACCGCCCTCTGCAAAACTGATGCATAAAATAAAAATGTCCTGGTTCTCACCGCTCAGAAGTGCGCAGGACGTCCCATAACTTAGACAGCACCAGACATGCCGAGAAAGCGGCCCACGGCATGTCGACCTCGCGCCCATTGCGACCCAGCTACGATGCCCGCTTTCCGCCAGGTGGTTTAGGCGGAACGCTACCCTTGCCTTGGCTCACGAAGGGGGAGACCGGGATCGGGTTCTTGGGCTTCTCCTGCTTCGGCTTCTTTGCTTCGCGGTTTCCGCGCTTTTCGCCTCTGGCCATGGGTTGTCTCCGTTGTCAGTCAGGTTCTGGAAAAACTCGTCTCAGTCGTGCGGCGGCTTATCGAGCAGATGATCGAAGTCCGCCAGCACCCGGTCGATCAGCTTGCGGCGACGCAGGTCAGCTGCGTCCAAACTCCGCGCAAGCAGACCCAGCAGATAGCGCGCCTTCTCGACAGCCTCTGGCCAAGCGGCGGCGGGTGCGGCCGCGAGCAGGTCTTCGAGTTCTGCTTGTCTTGCGTGGAGTGCTGCCTGATCGGCTTCGACCTCGGAGCGCAGGCGGCGCAGGTCGGTTGCTCTCTGCGCCGCCATGCCGCGATGCGCGTCGAGATTGGTTGGTTGATCAACCATGGTGAGCATCCTTCTGCTATCTTAGAGGCGAAACCGCTGTCAGCGATAGAATCTCATCCATCCATTTGTTTCCTCATTGGTTGCTGTCAGGTTCGCTCCGTGAGCAACAGCGCCAGGGTCTTGGCTTGCTGAGCGCTCCCGCCCATCGGCTCGGGCGTCACGAGGTGCCACGCGTGCGCCCGAAGAGCCCAACCCACATCCGAGAGGCTACCGAGAGGCTCGTGCGGCCATGCTGGCTCGCCGGATGGCGTGAGGATCATAAACTGTCTTGATGCCTTCCGGCCGACGCGAGCAACGTAGACGGTCTCATCTCCCTGTCGAAGCAGGGCGACGGGATCGTAGATTTGCGATCCGTGAAAGAAGGCGTCTGCGCTGCTCAAATGATTCACGCCTGTGCCGTGATCTCGCTCTCGCGCACGGCGCGCTCGCCGAAGCCGGACGATTTGATGCGGTAGGAGACCTCGCCGGTCTGATCGGCCGGCATGAGGCGGGTCACCTCGTAGATGCCGCTTGTCGTTGCGCGCTTATCCGAGAAGTTCGGATGGGTGATGCGGACCAACTGACGAACTTTATACTTGTGAGACATTCATTGCTCCTAGAGCCCGACTGCTGTCGGGCAGGGCAGGCAACCGCTGCCGGGTGATTGCGGGTCGCAAACAAAAAAACCGCCCACGGGGAGCGGCTTCAAGACAGAGCGGCACAGGCCTATGTCCTGAGCCGATCATCAGCGATTACGCCGTTTCGATGTTGTTGACGGCAATCTTGCCGGAGCGGCTGTCCTCAGCCGTGTCGAAGGAGACCTTCTGGCCTTCGGTGAGGCCATGCATGCCGGCACGCTCGAGGGCGGTGGCGTGAACGAACACGTCCTTGCTGCCATCGTTCGGCTGGATGAAGCCGAAGCCCTTCATGTCATTGTAGAATTTTACTGTGCCCATGATCATGGGGGGTAGCCTTTCGCAATTGCTGTAAATGCACGTGAGGGAAGGCGCGCAACAGCGCGACCTCAACTCGGTTCGTCGATGTAATGGTAAGAAAGTCCGAACGTGCGCCTGGCAATGCCAAAAGCGAAACGACCCGATTGTCCGGCCAAAATCCCGATAAGAGCTATATAGGTCTTTTCCGAAACAATAACAAGTACGGTGTGCCTTTTCAGTTTATTTAGAAAAATCTTAGCTTTTCTCGCCGAAGCACAAGCGTACCTCACATCGAAGCTGCTTATCTGGAAGCTTTTCAGGCCGCGAAGGACATGTTGCGGATGGGATCGGGAAGGGCTGGCCCACAAGTTGCTCGGCCTTCGAAGTGGTGAACGTGGCGGGCGAACCGGTTCTCGACCTGCCATTCTCCGCTTCGAGGTCCTCGCAATAAATCCCTCCAGGCCGTGGATGCCATTCCCTTGTCTCCGGCAGCCTGTCACCTATAACGCTACATTCAGCCTCACCGAAAGCAGGACCATGCCCTCACGCCGAGACGCTCGTTCCCAGGGCCCGCTCCATCCAGGTTGGATCCTGCGGGATCGCATCCTGCCCGGCCTCAGCCTCTCCGTCAGCCAGGCGGCCCGTGAACTGCGCATCGCGCGCCAGACCCTTCACCGCGTTCTCGCCGGCACGGCTGCCGTGAGCCCCGAGATGGCCGTCCGCCTAGCCCGCCTGTCGGGAACCGCCCCACAATTCTGGCTCTCCCTCCAGCAGCACTATGATCTCTGGCATGCCGAGCAGGCGCTCGCAGCCATGTTGCCGCTGATCCCCACTCACTCCCTGCCCGCGGCCGTCAAGGCCGAGATCGGATCGTCGTATGTCCGCTGAGCCGCAATCGTCATCCAAGGCCCGCACCGGCGTCGAAGGGTTGGACGACATTCTCGCCGGCGGTCTGGCCCCTGGCCATGTCTACCTCCTCGAGGGCAGCCCCGGCACCGGCAAGACGACGATCGCGCTCCAGTTCCTGCTCGAGGGCGCCAAGGTTGGCGAGACGGGCCTCTACATCACTCTGTCCGAGACCGAGCAGGAGCTGCGCAACGGTGCAGCCTCGCATGGCTGGTCGCTTAGCGATGCCATTCACGTGTTCGAGCTCGTGCCGCCCGAAAGCCTGCTCGACGAGGAGCATCAGCAGAGCCTGCTCTATTCCTCCGATCTCGAACTCGGCGAGACCACCAAAGCAGTGTTCGAGGCGATCAATCGGACCAAGCCAGTGCGCATCGTGCTCGACAGCCTGTCCGAGATCCGCCTGCTGGCCCAGAGCTCGCTGCGCTACCGCCGCCAGATCCTGGCGATGAAGCACTACTTCGCCCAGCAGGGCGCCACCGTCCTGATGCTGGACGACATGACCACCGACACCAATGACAAGACCGTGCACAGCATCGCCCATGGCGTCATCCGCCTGGAGGAGCTGACGCCGACTTACGGCGCCGAGCGCCGCCGCCTGCGGGTGGTCAAGTACAGGGGGCAGCGCTTCCGCGGCGGCTTCCACGACTTCACCATCGTCGAAGGCGGGGTCCAGGTCTTCCCGCGCCTGATCGCGGGCGAGCACAGGACAGGCTTTACCCGAACCGTGCTGACCAGCGGTATCGGAGAACTCGACGCCTTGCTGGGCGGCGGCATCGAGAAAGGCTCCAGCACCCTGGTGATGGGGCCAGCCGGCACCGGCAAGTCGCTGCTCGCGCTCCAGTTCGCCGTCTCGGCCGTCGCGAGGGGCGAGAAGGCCGCCCTGTTCGTCTTCGACGAGGAACTCGGCCTGCTAATTGACCGCACCAGGCTGATGGGCATCGACCTGGAGGCGCTGTGCGCTACCGGCAACCTGTTCATCGAGCAGGTCGACGCCGCCGAGCTCTCGCCGGGCGAGTTCACGCACCGGGTGCGCGCCCTTGTGGACCGTCACGGCGTCAAGACGATCATCATCGACAGCCTCAACGGCTACCAGGCCGCCATGCCGGAGGAAGAGTTCCTCGTGCTGCACATGCACGAGCTGCTGCAATACCTCAACCGTCAGGGCGCCTCGACCTTCCTGCTCGTGGCGCAGCACGGGCTGGTGGGAGACATGAAGTCTCCGGTCGACGTCACCTATCTCGCCGACACGGTGATTCTGCTGCGTTACTTCGAGGCCTTCGGTCAGGTGCGGCGGGCCCTGTCGATTGTCAAGAAGCGCTTCGGCTCGCACGAGAACACCATCCGCGAGATGCGGATCGACGGCACCGGCATTGCCATCGGCGAGCCGCTCAAGAGGTTCCAGGGTGTGTTGCGCGGTGTGCCGGAGCTGGCGGGCGAGGATCGCGGCGCCCTGCTCGAAGATCGCTGAGCATGAACCCGGTGTCCCAGTCTCAATCGATGCGGGGGCTCATCCTGGCGCCACATGGCCGGGATGCCATGGTCGCCGCCGAGATCCTGGGGTCTGCGCCGATCGCCGCCGAGATCTGTCGCGATCTCGCCTGCCTGGTCTGGGAGATCGGGCGCGGAGCGGGCTTTGCCCTCGTGACCGACGAGGCCCTGAGGAGCGCGGATCTCAAGGATCTCTCGCGCTTACTCGACGAACAGCCGCCGTGGTCGGACTTCGCCTTCATCGTTCTGACCATGCGGGGCGGCGGCATCGAGCGCAATCCGGCCGCCAGACGCTACGCCGAGGTGCTCGGCAATGTCTCGTTCCTGGAGCGCCCCTTCCACCCGACCACCCTCGTCAGCCTTGCCGGCAGTGCGTTGCGCGCGCGGCGACGGCAATACGAGGCGCGGGCCAGGCTCGAGGAGCTGCGCGAGAGCGAGGCGCGCTACCGCGCCCTGTTCGAGAACATCGACGAGGGCTTCTGCATCATCGAGTTCCTCGATGGACCTGATGGTCCCTTGAGCGACTATGTTCACGTCGAGGCCAACCCAGCTTACGAACTTCAGGCCGGCATCCCCAACGTCGTCGGACGGAAGGTCCGTGACATGGTGCCGGACGAGGCCGACGGCTGGGTCGAGCTCTACCGTGGCGTGCTGGAAACGGGGCGGTCAATCCGCTTCGAGCGGGAACTCGTCGCCACCGGGCGCTACCTGGAACTGGCTGCCTTCCGGGTCGAGCCTACGGCCCGCCGCCAGGTCGCCGTGGTCTTCCGGGACATCACGGAGCGCAAGCGGGCCGAGCGGGCGCTGATCGAGCTCAATGAGACGCTTGAGCGGCGGGTGGCCGAGGCGCTGGCCGAGCAGAAGCTCTTCGCCGACATCGTGGACGGCTCGGACGCCTTCGTGCAGGTCGCTGGCCCCGACTACCGCTGGCTTGCCATCAACCAGGCTGCCGCAAACGAGTTTGGACGGATCTTCGGTGTCCGCCCAAAGGCGGGCCAGTCGATGCTCGACCTTCTGGCGCACATGCCCGAGCACCAGGAGGCGGTGAAGGCGGTCTGGAGCCGGGCGCTGGCCGGCGAGGAGTTCACGGAGGTGGCAGCCTTCGGCGATCCTGCGCACGACCGCCGCGTCTACGAGATGAAGTACAATACGCTTCGCGATCGGGATGGCGCGGTGATCGGCGCCTACCAGTTCGTCTACGACGTAACGGAACGGCTCGCGGCACAGGACCGCCTCACCCAGGCCGAGGAGGCGCTGCGCCAGGCGCAGAAGATGGAGGCGGTGGGACAGCTCACGGGTGGCGTCGCGCACGACTTCAACAACCTGCTCACCATCATCAGGAGTTCGACGGACCTCCTGCGTCGGCCGAACCTTACCGAGGAGCGCCGCCTGCGCTACGTCGACGCGATCTCTGACACCGTCGGCCGCGCGTCCAAGCTCACGGGCCAGTTGCTGGCGTTTGCGCGGCGCCAGGCGCTCAAGCCCGAAGTGTTCGACGCGTGCCATCGTGTCCAGACCATCATGGACATGCTGCGCACGGTCGTGGGCTCTCGCGTCGCCATCGCCAGCGAACTCAGCGCCGAGCGCTGCCTCGTCGAGGCCGATGCCAGCCAGTTCGAGACCGCGCTGGTCAACATGGTCGTCAATGCGCGCGATGCCATGGACGGCGAGGGGCGGCTCCTGATCAGGATCGCTGCCGAGACCACCCTACCGACATCCAGCGACGGAGACGGCTCCGGTCCGTTCGTGGCAGTGTCGCTCACCGACACGGGCTCGGGCATCCCGCCCGACAAGTTGCCGCACATCTTCGAGCCGTTCTATACGACGAAGGAGGTTGGCAAGGGCACAGGCCTCGGCCTGTCTCAGGTCTACGGCTTCGCCCGGCAGTCAGGCGGCGACGTTGCCGTCGAGAGCGAGATGGGGCGCGGCACCACCTTCACGCTCTATCTGCCGCGCGTCATGGAAGGCCTCGCGGGAGAAGCAGTGCTGGACGCCAAGCGGAGCTCGACCGTTGCCGATGGCCGGGGCCTGCGGGTACTCGTCGTGGAGGACAACGTGGAGGTGGGCACCTTCTCGACCCAGCTTCTTCAGGATCTCGGCTATGAGACGACCTGGGCCGCCAACGCGAACCAGGCCCTGAGCTTCCTCGCCCAGGCAGACGGTTTTGACGTGGTGTTCTCGGACGTTGTCATGCCCGGCATGAACGGAGTTGAGCTGGGGCAGGAGATCCGGCGACTGCGTCCGGACCTGCCCGTCGTGCTCACCTCCGGCTACAGCGACGTGCTGGCCCAGGAGGGCCGCCACGGCTTCGAGCTCCTGCACAAGCCCTACGCGGCCGAGGATGTGTCGCGCGTGCTGCGCCGGGTGGCGCGGAAGCGCCGTTAGCGTTGGGACAGTCATGGCAAATTCCTGCCACGCGTTGGCGCCGGTGGCTCCTTCGTGTTCTTCAGTCTTCGTGCTCACCCCGGGGCAGGGCCGAGCAACTAAGATTTAGCATAAAGAGGGTGATCGCAGCGACAGGGTGACAGGAAGTATTGAAGGTAGCCATTCCATACTGCTGAGTTAAAAGGTAAATGGCGTGAAGTCGAGAGGTAGCACCAATGTTAGAGGCGGCCCATGGCCAGCTACCTGGAGTTACTCGAGTGCTCGTTGGCCGAGGGCCTGCGACCAACAAATTGGAAGGTCAGCGGGCCCACTTTCGGAGAGCGCGGGCAAGCAGTCTTGCTGCTTCCACTCCTCCGGCGCGGATGTAGTGCCTCTGTGTATGCCTGAGACCCTTGTGCCCCAGGAGATCCGCGGCAGCCTGAGCATTCTTGGGGGTGCGCACAGAGATTGACGTCGCCGCCGCGTCTCGGAACATGTGCGGATTGGTGGCTCGTCCAAATGCTGCTCTTGTCCGTGCGCAGATCAGATCGTAGATGGCTCCTCCTCGCAATGCGCCACCCTTGGCAGACGCCCAGACCGCTTGATGCTGGTCCGCCTGAGGAAACGAACGTCTGACAGAGTTGAGATAGAAATCGATGTATGCGTTCAACTCGATCGGGAGCGGCACATCAAGTGCCTGCTTGTTCTTTGTTTCTGATCCCTGGAAAGAGACACACCATCCAGTCCCTGTTTGAACAAGATGTTGATTAACTGCCATTTGCGCCAAGTTGCGTCGCCGCAATGATGTTGCTGCTGTTATGGCAATGAGCAAACCGTCGCGGAACGCAAGTGCAGTGTTCAACGGGATCGGCTGCTCTTCGATGATTTGGCTCCAAGCATCGTCCATGAGCTGAAACCCGAGCATATCAAGCTTCAGAATGTCTTGGTAGCGGGGGCCTTTAGGCCGAGGGACAGCCTTCGCGCTGATCCGTTTGATGATGACAAGGAGCCACGTCCAGTCGGTCTCTGGGGAAAGCAGGCGTAAGGCATGTCTGAGTTTCTCAAGTCTGGCTGAGATCGAGAGGGCCGAGTTCGTCTGTGCCAGAACCCCGCAATGGCCAATCATACGATCTCGCGTCACCCGAGCGGCCAATGGCTCGTCCAAAGCCAAAGTGTCCGAGCGCTTGAGAAACCCCAGCCAGGATCCGTACTCGTTCTCCCAAGCCCTTTTTGTGGATGGTGCCAAATGAGCGCCTTTGCCCGCCTCGAATATATCACCCTTTGCAAACGCGTTACGCCAACAGGTCTTGTCGTCTGACGGCCAATCCTCGACCTTGAGGGAGACACGCGTGCGCCGATCGGGGCGCCGGCGTGGTTGGGTGAAGATATCAGTCATCGCGCTTTCCTCCGATGATGAGGACGTGGTTTTGTTGCTCTGCCGGTGCGGGAGCTTTCCGGCTTGTGAGGAGCACTCAAAGAGGCTTTCACCTTCCGCATGGTATCCGCATGCAGGCGGGCGGCTCTGGATGGGTTCGGGCCAGCATAGAAATCTGTGGTAATCCGTCGGTTCTTATGCCCAAGGAACTGGCTGGCGCTCTCATAGGCGCCGGGATGCTCATTGAGGAGGATGTTCGCATCGATATGGCGGAACTGATGCAGGCTGATCTCGATGCCAAGCCTGCGCTTGGTGAAGCGCTGGACAAGACCACTCAGGGTCGTTGCTGGCTTGGGATAGCCTTTTCCGCCATCGAAGACGAACTTCGGCTCTTTTCGAAGGTAAGGCTTGAGGACCCTGTCCTTGTACCGTCGAATAAGAGCGGTTGCTTCCGGCGCGAGCACTGTAGCAAATGGGTCTCCGTTTTTGACGACCTCGCCCGGTAGTTCGATCAGGCTCTCCTGGTCATTTCTGTCTGCTAGGAACAGCGTCTCGTCAAATGCCAAAGCGGCGATGTTAGCCGGCCGGAGGCCGACGAAAAGCCCGATACAGATCGCCATGCCAGCCTGTGCCTTCGCCAGAGAAAGAGCAGAAACAGGCTGCCGTTCTGCCTCAGCTAGCAACTGTTCCGGAAGATTAATCAATGCTGCAAGGGCGACCGGATCCTCGAGCCGCTTGAGCAGGTCACGGTTCTTTTGGGTGAGACCCGGTCGGACGTTCTTGATCCTCTTGAGCAACTGTTTCAGCTCTTGCATAACAGCATCGCCGGGTTTAACCCACTCCTCCGCGATGAAGACGAGAGCTTTCGCTAAGCCATGTTCGTATGCATTCTCCTTCAGGCCATGCCTCTGCATTCTCTGCTTCATGATCGCCCTGAAAGCTGAGACGCTCACGAGCGAGGCGAGGGACGTGATCTCGTCACGAGATGTGCCACTCTGGACCAGAGCCGTCGAAGCCGACAGAATTTGTTGCTTCCGTAACCTTGCTGATCCGGGCGCGAGAGGTCGATCCCGCGCATCTGGCACATACGGGTCTTCGACTTGAGCCCAGGCAAGGTGGTTCTCGACATCCTGCAGAAAGGTCGCCGGGAATTCTTCGAGGAGGATCCGCGTCGGTGGCCGGCGTCGGCTGGTATACGGCAGTCGTTCAAGGGCGAGGTCTGGATCGGAGTCCAGCAACTTGTTCCAGAGACAGGCGGTGTCTCGTTTGATCCTATTGGCCTGCTCGAACGAGTCCATAATGACTCGGCCAAAGGCCTCCCAGACGGATTCGTTGACGTCCACTGGCTCAATCCCGTTGACGGTACAGAAGCCCGCAAGCCGGGACAGCCCATCCCGGTAGCGCCGTGAATAACGTTTGAGAAAGTTTCGCCAGCCAAGGCTACGTGGCCAGTGTCTTGTGCGCGTGATTGCTAGGCCCGCAGTTTGAACAGCAGCGAGAAAGTTCGACCTGATATTGCTCCAGGTCTTGGGCGATATGGACTTGGGTTTGAAGTCGACCGCGGTCGGATCAAGCCTTTGGACAAGATCCCTGAGAGTGGCAATGTCAGCCGGGATGTCACCAAGATCCTTTCGGCACAATTCGCCAATCCTTTTCACGGCTGAGGCTTGGTCACGCTTCTGAAGCTGGGGGAGGGGGCTTGCCAAGACAGCGGCGAGCACATCAGCCAGGGTTTGCTGGATAGGAGCGGTGAAAGGGTTGATGACATGTTTGGGGTCAAAATGCGCGTTCATCGGGAGCTCCGTGGAGATTTCGGGAAAAATGGACGAGGTCTCGGGAGGACAGGGATGGCCAGGAGGTGACATTCGGGAAGACTAGCATAGAAAACATGGAACGTTTTCAGCGAGAGAGTCTTCCCGAAGTCTTCTAAGTTACTGCCAGATTAGGACAATTGGCGACAGCGAAGACGATCACCGAAGCCGGTTTGCGAATTCAAAGGCATACACGCTCTCCGCATGAATGCGGATTTGTGGGCCTACTCGAAAGCCATCGAGCTCACCGGTTTTGATGCGTCGTTGAACTGTTCGTTTTGAGACCTTCCACCGTGCCGCAAGGTCTTCTATTGTGTAAGTTCGCTGGTCATTTTGAGCCCCACTCGTGCGGCGCTCTGGGCACCTTGTACGACCATGAACAAGGGCTTGGTCTAACTCTTGCGGTTGGCGTGAGGAGTTACCCTCGTGCGCTCCCATTCCTCGAGAGCTCGTGCGCTCCAATACTTGCGACCGTTGATGATGATTGGATTTGGAAATCCGAGATCGAGATTTCTCTCCCATCGCCAACGTGTCATCGGAGATATGTTGTATCGGCGATCGACCTTCGGACCGCTCAGCCAGTGATCTTCCATTCAATTTGATCGCTCCTGTTATGAAAAGCGATCTCTTAGATATACGAGTTCTACCAAGAGTTCTGGGACAAGAACTCGTCTTCCAGCTGTCCAAAATCGACCCCTGCTGCCACATAGGACCGGTAGAGACGTTCGACGTCCTTACATATCGCTGCGAAGCTGTGACCTGGCATACCCGTTAGGGCGACGGTCTCAGCGCAGGCCATTCGAAGACTGGTTCCAGACTTGATTGCTCGCCACACGGCGAGCACGACGGTATCGTGATAGCTCTTCCATGCAAGTTCACTGCGACCACCATCGAAATTCTTGCGCCATGCACCGCGCGAAGTCAGAAGCTTGTTCTCTGAAAGAGCCTTTCTAGCTTCGAGGAAACGCACATCCCTGGTTACCGTGAATAGAAGAGTTAGTTCCTCTATCAATCTTCCGGACGTGACGACGTGGTCGATACCATCAGGGCGAAGATTGCTCCTTTTACTGGTTTCCAATTGTTGCCATTGCTCCTCGAGTTGCTCGTACGTCCCGAACGACCACTTCTCTCTTTTTTGAGGCACTCTCTTCTTGGGCATCATATTGGCCTTTTAGCACTGCTCTTGAATGCTCAAGGCACGGAGCAATCAGCGTCAGGTTGAAGAAGAGCAGCGGGTTTGAGGACCACATCAGCGACGTGCCTCGACCAGTCGGCAAGAGCCTGCTTGCGCTCATTGATGAAATCGTGTCGTTGGTAGACAGCAACGATGCCACTAAAGGTTCCGGATGTGTGGTTCAGGCATTTCTCAACGACGTGTAGAGGCACGCCCAGTCGCGCGCAGCCGGTTGCAAATGTGCGCCGCAGATCGTGCAGCCGCCAAGGCGCAATCTCATAGCCCGAGTTCAGATGCTTGCTGGTCAAGACAGAAAGGCGCTCTACGGCCTTTGACACACCCGAGAATGGCGTGCTGCCATTGGTCGTGAATAGGAGCGTTGGACGCGATCCAATGCGGGGTAGGTTGCTGATTAGATCGATAGCTGCAGGAGCGAGCGGGACGACGTGTCCGGACCCGTTCTTGGCCCGCTCACGTGGAATGCTCCACAGCTCCCGCTCCAAGTCGACCTCGCGCCACTCGGCCTCCAGAACCTCCGAGCGGCGCTGACCAGTGAGGATCATCAACTGCACCGCCCGACCGAACGGATAGCCAATCTCGTCCGCAGCCAACCAGATTGCCCGCAGCTCCTCGTCTGAGAGCACTCTATCCCTGTGGGCTTCAGCCGAGGGTGGCTTCAATGAAGCAATAGGCGAGGCGTCGAGCAGACCGCGCTCGACCGCCCAGCCGAAGAACCGTCGGAGTGCAGCAACCAATCGGTTGGCTTGGATGGGAGCGCCACGCTCCACCATGAGGTCAAGCAGTGTAAGGATTTCTTGGCGACTGATGCTACGCAGGTCCCTATCCTGCCAAGGAGCAAGATCCGCCTTCGTTAGGAGGCGCTCGGTCTCAGGCCAGGTGCGGTTGCGCGGCTTGGCGTACCTTTCGATGAACTCGACGACGACTGCTCCAAAGCGGAGCTTGGTGGCCGCGTCCGCTTCACGCTCAGCAGTGATGCGTAGGGCTGCTGGGTCCAGACCTTCCGAGGCAAGCCGCAGAGCGGTGCGTGCCTGCTCGCGGGCATCGCTGAGCTTCAGACGAGGGTAGGGACCGAGGGTGAACTTCTTCGGCTTTCCCTCGACGCGGTAGCGAACCGCCCAAGACTTGGCTCCGGAAGGTTGGACTACAAGGTAGAAGCCGGGGAGTGCGCCGTCGGGCAATTCAAGGCGTCGAGCCAAGTCTGGTTTGACATTCTCGACGGAGCGGACGGTGAGAGACACAGGCATGTGAGTTCCGGGTAACGCTAGGGTAACGCTGAAAGGCCGTCAGTGGCTGTTATTGACTGATCCTAACAACATCTCACATTTGCGCTCAACGCCTTGAAATGATTGATCCACAGCCCTTATGAATGTGATGAATTGTGAGGTACTGAAAGCGTATGTGCACTGACTTTTAATCAGAGGGTCCTGGGTTCGAGTCCCAGCGCGCTCACCAAGAATATCAAAGGGTTACCGGCATCTGCCCTTTGAGTCGTTTTCTTCCAGGTAGCCAATAGGTAGCCAAACGTTGAGATGGGCAGGACTCGCTCAGGTCCGAGGTCGAGCCGACCTTAGGAACTCGAACGGCGAAGTGGGTCGTCCGAAGCCTACCCTCCGTCCACTCCCAGCGCATTCATAGTGTTGCCACTGAGCGGCTTGTAACGAAGCCACAAAGGTCTAGTCACCCGCAGTGAGCGGACCTTTGACGGGCATGCCTAAATTTCACAAATTGACCCGACGCAGACGTCCCGTGATTACTTGCTCTTCACCTGCCTGACATCCCTCACGACATCGAGAAATGCTCGCAGTGCCGCCGGGACGGCTCGATGCCCTGGGTAATAGATGGCCGCTCCCTCTGGCTCGTGCATCCAGACGGACAGGACCCTGCGCAATCGCCCTTCCGCAAGGGCGGCTTCGGCCGCCCAGTTCGCCACATACGCGATCCCTAGGCCCTGCACAGCCGCCTCCACTATCAGGTCTTCATCATCGAGGGCCACGGGCCCGGTTGCATCGATGATTAATTCCTGCCCGGCCCGCTCGAACTCCCATCGGTACAGCCTGCCGCTCGGCATGCGGTGGCCGATGCAGCGATGATGCTGCAAGTCTTCTGGGGTTTTCGGCTCGCCAGCGCGATTGAGATAGGCCGGCGATGCGACGCAGACGAACTGTATCGGTTTAGCGAGCGGCACCGCGATCATGTCCTTGGGGATTGATCCGATGAGGCGCACCCCGGCATCGAAGCCCCCCGCCACGATATCGATCAACCGACCCTCGAACACGATGTCCACCGTCACGTCGGGAAACCGATCCGCCATGCGAGGGAGGATATCGCGGACGAGAGCGACCGCGGCCACCCGCGGTGCGTTGATCCGGACCGTGCCCGCCACATGGCCTCGGAAGGCGGTGACGGCATCCAGCGCCTCATCCAGGGACGTGAGTGCCACCTGCAGGCGGATGAGCAGCGCAAGCCCGGCTTCGGTTGGCGAGACGCTGCGGGTGGTGCGGTTGAGGAGGCGCACGCCCAGCCGGTCCTCAAGGCCCCGCATCGCGTGGCTCAGCGTCGAGGGGGCCGTGCCGAGTTCGTCCGCCGCTCGGCGAAAGCTGCGATGGGTGGCGACGGCGACAAAGGCGGTGAGATCGTTGAGGGAGGGGCGCATCATTGACGGCGATTTTGCATCAACCAATGCCGATTTCAACGTCTAATCGCGTGAACTAGGGACCGCTATCTGCTGTGCCAGCAAGGCAAATCCCGGCACTCAATCGGGACGAGCTATTGTTCCGAGCTTTCATCCGATCTGAACAAGGGAGAAAAGAATGTCCAAGCGCGATGCGATCTTCCCTGCCGGCCGGCAGGCGCTTTACGAGATCAACCGCTACTCCGCTGCCATTCGATCCGGCGATCTGCTCTTTGTCTCCGGACAGGTCGGCAGCCGCGAGGACGGCTCACCCGAGCCTGACTTCACAAAGCAGGTAGAGCTTGCTTTCGCCAATCTCCGTGAGCTTCTGAAGGCGGCAGGCTGCACGTTCGAGGACATCGTTGACGTGACGACGTTCCACACGGATCCTGAGACCCAGTTTGAGCTCATCATGTCTGTCAAAGACAAGATGTTCTCTCAGAAACCTTATCCCAACTGGACTGCTGTTGGGGTGGACTGGCTCGCAGGCTTCGATTTCGAGATCAAGGTGACAGCGCGGATCCCAGCGACCGCCTGAACCAGCGCCGCATATGATCACAGGTTCTGCGCAAATACGTACTTCTGCGGTCGATTGTCGTTTCACATTGAGCGTCTAACGCGAAATGGAGCTACTTCGATGAATGTTTGCAAGTTCTCTATCGCCGACGCATCGTTCGAGCGTTCGCCTGGACAGGATGGGGAGGTGTTCGCGGGCAATCTGATCGACCAGCGCCACGGCGGGCCGATCACCATCGGCTACGGCCGCTATGGACCCCACCAGAGCATCGATGAGACCCTTGCCGTGCATGACGTCATGGTGGTGCTGGAGGGTAGCTTGTCGGTCACCTCGCGTACCGGCACAGCTACCGCCGGTCCAGGCGAGATCGTCTATATGCCTAAGGGCGAGGCGGTTACCATCCGGTCACATGAGCGGGGGGCGATCACCGCCTACGTCACATATCCGCACTGGCAGGAGGCGCATGAGTGACCGGACTCGCGTCCCTGATCAGCACGCCTGGATGAACATCGGCGTTCGAACAGCCGTCACAAACCATTTTAGGTTCGCTCCTGGCACTCCCCGGACCAATGAGTTTGGTCCGCTTCAGCGGAGTAATGCCGACGTTCATTGAGAAGCCGGAACGTGAAGATATGACCCATTCCGGAAGTTCAGCCAACGCGGCCCGACGTCGGCGTGTTCCCGGCTCAGCCTCTTGCCCTGCGCCGCGTTCCGGGTACGCGGCTGCTGGTCGGCGTGGTGTCGGCGGCATCAGCAGCGTGCTCGCGACTGCCATTGGCGTAAGCGAACCCGATACCGGCGCAAATCCCGGCTGTAGGACTAGGCTGGTCCAGCCACCGGGAGCACCGGAAACTGGGTGAGGCTTGGGATCCGCCGCCACCCGCGCAATCCGCTGGTCGACGAGGAAGGCGTCGACATCGGCAGTAAACCATGAAGCATGCCGAGGCTCCCAGACGACGTCTCCGGCGAACGAAGCGCGAAGCCTCTCAACGAATGGCCGCACGACCGTAGGGTCGAACTTCAGGTTTGGGGACAGCTGAACGAGAACCGGCCCGAGCTTTGGACCCAGCCCGGCGATTTCCCCCAAGAAGCGCTGCAACGGCTCGTCGACATCGCTCAGACGGCCTTCGTGCGTAATCGTCTTCGGCATCTTTACCGCAAAGCGGAAGTGATCCGGCACATCGGCTGCCCAACGCTGATAGGTCGACAGGCGATGTGGGCGATAGAACGAGGAGTTGATCTCGACGCCGTCAAACCGGCTCGCATAGCGCACCAGATGGCTGCCTTCGCTCGGGAAGGCGTCATCGTACTGCTTTGGGACCGCCCAAGCGGCGGTTCCAATAAAGATGCGCTGCTCACTCATACCCAATATCAGGGCGCCGGACTGCCAAGGCTTAGCCTCGCCTGAGCTTCCCTGCCGCCGCATCGAGCTTTTCGCGGTTGTTGCCGTGCTGTTTGATCAATGCCTGAGCCTGCGCAACAGTAATTCCGTGCTTTTTGGCAAAGTAATCGACCTCGTACCCTTCGCCGCCGGCGACGCGGCTCCGGTCGGCACCGCCGCGATTGGCTTTGTCATCAGACATTCTGGTACTCCTTGCACGATAAGCTCAGCATTTAAAATGCGCCACGACGGAGAGTGGTTTCAGGGAGCGTTAACCGCGTCCGAAATGGCTGTGGAGAACTCGGAACGAGTCATTCCGAGACGACGTTGCTGACTCGTGGGGGCGCCGGCCAAGGTTGTCAGGGCCGTCACGCAGTAGCGTCTCGTCGGGAGTTCTGCCATGGCTGAGCGGACGGTCTGGAAAGGCCACATCAAGCTTTCTCTCGTATCCTGCGCGGTCGGCCTGTACCCCTCCACATCCTCGGGCGGCAAGATCCGCTTCAACACCCTCAATCGCAAAACCGGCAACCGGGTGAAGCGCCAGTTCGTCGACAGCGAGACGGAAAAGGTCGTCGAAAGCGAAGACCAGGTCAAAGGCTTCGCTGTCGGCAAGGGCAGCTACATTCAGGTCGAGGACGAGGAGCTCGACGCTCTCAAGGTGGAGAGCACCCACACCATCGATATCGAGAGCTTCGTGCCGCGCGAGGAGGTCGATGAGCGCTTCCTCGACACCGCCTATTACATCGCTCCGACCGACAAGGTCTCGAACGAGGCCTTCTGCGTCATTCGCGACGCCATCCGCGACAAAGGCATGGCCGGCATCGCCCGCATCGTACTGGCGCGGCGCGAGCGCATGATCCTGCTGGAGCCCCTCGACGAAGGATTGGTCGGCACGACGCTTCACGCGGCCGACGAAGTCCGTGACGAGGACAAGGTCTTCGACGAGATCAGCGAGGTGAAGTACCCCAAGGAGATGAAGGATCTCGCGGCCCATATCATCGAAAGCAAGGTCGCGCACTTCGATCCCAAGCAATTTGATGACCGCTATGAAGAGGCCGTCGCCGAGTTGCTGAAGTCGAAGCAGGCTGGCAAGCCCATGAAGGAAGGGTCGTCCGAGAAGCCCTCGAATGTCGTCAACCTGATGGATGCGCTAAAGCGCAGCGTCTCGGCCGAGAAGGACGGATCGGCGGGTAAGAAGGCTGCTCCAGCAAAGAAGCCAGCGGCCAAATCCAAGTCCGCCAAACGGCCCGCCGCGAAGACGAAGGCGCGCAAGGCCGGTTGAGCCATCCGAGTTGTCTTGCGTAGGAGGGTGCCATGGTCGCCGGGTCGTCGGATCTGAAAGCCAGGAGTGTTCGGACCCGAGCCAAGCCTGCCACTAAACCAAAGACCTCCGGCTCGCTCGCCGCCTATCAGTCCAAGCGCGACTTTTCCGTCACAAGCGAACCGAAGGCAAAGCGCGGCAAGACGCAAGGCGACCGCTTCGTGGTCCAGAAGCATGACGCTCGCCGCCTGCACTACGACCTGCGACTGGAAATGGATGGCGTGCTCAAGAGCTGGGCGGTGACGCGCGGCCCCAGCTTGGTTCCCGGAGAGAAGCGCCTATCGGTTCATACCGAGGACCACCCGCTCAAATACATCGACTTCGAGGGCGTCATTCCGGCCGGCCAGTACGGCGGCGGCACGATGATCGTCTGGGATCAGGGCCGCTGGATCCCCGAAGGCGATCCGCATGCGGATTATGCCCGCGGTCGACTGACGTTCACGCTCGCGGGCGAACGGCTCAAAGGCAAATGGCATCTCGTGCGCACGCGCGGCAAGCCCGGTCAGAAGAAAGAGCAGTGGCTGCTGCTCAAGTCCGACGATGAGGCTGCACGCGCTGCCGGCGATCCCGACATCCTGGAGGAGGAGACAACCTCACTCAAATCAGGCCGGACGATCGAGGAACTGGCCGCGCAGGGCGAGATCCGCGTCGATCATGCTGCCCGCGAAAAGGTCGAAAAGTCCCGGCCCGGGAAATCGCAACGTCCCGCGAAGGTCAAAGGTTCAACGAAGGGCATTCTCCCAGCCTTTGTCGAACCGGCATTGGCCCAACTGGTTGAGAGTGCCCCAAGGGGCGGCAACTGGCTGCATGAGATCAAACTGGATGGCTATCGCATGCAGGCCCGCATCGATGGCGGCCAGGTCCAGCTGCTGACGCGGAAAGGCCTCGACTGGACATCGAAGTTCAAGGCCATTGCGGCTGCCCTGAGAGATCTGAAAATTCCATCGGCGCTGCTCGACGGCGAAATCGTCGTGGAGGATGAGGCAGGGATTTCAAGTTTTTCAGCGCTGCAGCAGGAGCTCAAGGGCGGCAAGGGCGAGCGCTTCGTATACTATGTCTTCGATCTGCTCTATCTCGATGGCGTGGATCTCAGGAAGGCGACACTGGCAGATCGCAAGGCGGCATTGCGGCTCCTGTTTGATGACCTGCCCCAAGGTGGCGCCATCCGCTTCAGCGACCATCTCGAGGAGGATGGCGCGACGCTTGTCAGGCATGCCTGCCGGATGGGCCTGGAGGGGATCATCTCCAAGCGCGCCGATCGGCCCTACAGGTCAGGCCGTGGCGAGGATTGGGTCAAGTCGAAGTGCATACAGCGCCAGGAACTGGTGATCGCCGGCTACCTGCCCTCGAGCGCGAGCAAGAAGGCTGTCGGCTCCTTGGTGATGGGCGTCTATGAGGCTGGCAGGCTCAGTCCTGTCGGTCGTGTCGGCACGGGTTTTACATCTGAGGTGGCGGGCACTCTCTACAAGACCCTTACTTCGATCGAGACCAAGGCTTCGCCCTTTGCCAGAAAGCTCCCGGCTGCTGCCAGTCGTGGGGTGAGGTGGGTCAGGCCGGAGCTCGTCGCCGAGGTAGAATTCCGCGGTTGGACCCACGATAGCATGCTCCGGCAAGGCTCGTTCCAAGGGCTGCGCGAGGACAAGGATCCGCGCGACGTCGTGCGGGAGACGGCCGGGCAAGCTCCTCCGGTCGCAAGTCCTGGGGCTGCGATCCTCGAGGCAGCCTATCTCACGCATCCCGACCGCGTGCTGTGGGAGGATGAAGGGATCACTAAGCTCGGACTCGCCGAGTTCTATACGGAGATCGCCGATTGGATCCTGCCTCACATCGTGAACCGGCCTTTGTCGCTCCTGCGTTGCCCCGGCGGATCGCAGAAGGAGTGCTTTTTCCAGAAGCATGCCTGGGCGGGCCTCGACGAGGATCTGATCCGGAGGATCCACATCGGAGATGATGAAGCTGTCGCCATCCGAGATCTGTCGGGCCTTCTTGCTCTGGTACAAGCCGGCGTTCTCGAGATCCACCCATGGGGATCGACGCTGAAGACCCCGGAGAGGCCCGATCGCCTTATCTTCGACCTCGATCCTGGAGAGGGCGTCAGTTGGGATGCCGTTGTTCAGGGTGCGATCAACGTGCGCGACTACCTCGAGGACCTCAGTCTCGAGAGCTTCGTCAAGACATCCGGCGGTAAGGGTCTGCACGTCGTCGTCCCCGTCCGCCCGAAGGCATCCTGGGACGAGGCCAAGACATTCGCGGCAAGCGTAGCGTCTGCCCTGACGAAGGCGAGCCCCACCCTGTACACGGACACAATGGCGAAGCGCGCCAGGACGGGCCGGATCTTCATCGACTATCTGCGCAACGGTCGCGGTGCGACGGCAGTGGCAGCCTATTCCACGCGGGCCCGCGCCGGCGCACCTGTGTCGACGCCAGTGTCATGGCAGGAGCTTCCGACGATCCGCAGCGGCAACCAGTATCGGATGGGCAATCTGGCGGCGCGGTTGACATTTCTTCAGGACGATCCATGGGTCGATTTCGGAAACGCGGACCAAATGATACCAAAAGGAGCGAGGCGGCGATAATTGATGTCGAGGCAATGGGGAGCTAGACCGATCACAATTGAGTCCTGGAAATCCCGCGACTGTGCCAGGGAGACCTTCCACATCAATGTCACAACAGGGGGTGGGGTCAAACAAAGCATCTTATTAAGCGTAATATCGTTGTATATTCCCTGCCGCGCTGGGCGGAAAAGTTCAGTAACCTGCACCTTCCCCTCTCTTTATTGAAGTTTTATTTGTTAAGCTTTAATAGGGAGGACGAATGAGGACAGCTATTCAAGGTTTCTGATGCGTAGAGACGATCTGGCCCACCCGGTTCGCGAACGGCTCAAGCGATACCCCGAGCCGTACGCGTCTCACTATGGGGTTGTGCCGTTGCCGCCTCCGGAGGGCTTTATCAGCCTTGGAGAGTATGGCCCAATCCACTACCAAGCCGCAGAGGCCATTGGTCGCCTCGACGTTTATGCCAAGGAGCTTAGTGACCCTTATATCCTCAGTCGCATCTTGACCCGCCGCGAGGCGATCAGCAGCTCGGCGATCGAGGGCACACACAGCACGCTCGACGAGCTGCTGTCGCTTGAGGAGGCGGAAGAGGGATCGCACAGCCACGAGGTCCCGCAGGTTCGCAATTACGCGCTGGCCCTTGACCAGTTCATTCCCAGAGCTCGAACAGCGGGAAGCGATATCTTCACTCTTGAGCTTGTGCGGGAGCTTCACCAGGCAGTCATGCGTGGGGATACCGCCTACCGGGACACTCCCGGCGAGTTCCGCCAGGTCGTCGTTTGGATCGGGGGGCGAGGCGATATCGCGTATTCGACCTACAATCCCGCGCCCCCTGACGACGTGGCTGCGAGCCTTCGGCGAACGATGGCGTATATGCAGGGTGCAGGTCCCGAGATTATCAATCAAACGCCTCTGATCCGCATGGCGATTGCTCATGCCCACTTCGAGGCGGTCCACCCTTTTCGGGACGGCAACGGGCGCGTCGGCCGTCTGCTTCTGCCGCTCATGATGGCGGCCGAGGGACATGTGCCGCTCTACCTGTCGCCCTTCATTGAGGCAAACAAGCAGGATTATTACGACGCGTTGAAGGCCGCCCAGCAGCGTCTCCAATGGGCCGCATTGGTAGGCTTTCTCGCGCGATCCGTGGTTGGCACTGCCGACGAGCTCATGGCCACTCGCCAGGCTCTGGCCCATCTCCAGCGGCTTTGGAAATCTCGAGCGAAGTTCCGGGCGAACTCGGGTGCCGAACGCGCCCTGTCTATTCTGCCGCATTATCCGGTCGTGACGGTCAAAAGGCTCGCCGAGCGCCTTGCGGTTTCCTTCACCGCCGCGGCGGCCGCGACAGATCAGTTGGTGGCCGCCGGGATCCTGGTCGAACAGACCGGCTATGAGCGGAACCGCATCTTTGTCGCTAAGGAAGCGCTTTCAATCGTGAACCGACCGTTCGGCGCCGATCCAATTCTGCCCGACGGATGACCATCCATCGCTATTGGGTGGGGCTCTATCGGGTGGAGGGATCGTTTGAACGAGAACCAACAACCCTTCAGGCCGTTGAAACAAATATCAACGTGTGATATATATCGCCGATGAGCGATGAAGCTATGCGGCGCCTACTGGACTACAATCGGAGGCGATATTGGCTGGAGAATGGATGGAGCATCCGATTTCGCATTGCTGGATCACCAGTGACCCTCGGTCGCCCAAACGGGTTCAGATACGGACGGATCGCGGCTGTTAGGCTTCGATAACGCCTATGGGGTGCCCCGAGCGACGGCCTTCGACCATCGTCATCAGTTTCGACGCACCCAAGAGCTCGTTCGTTACAACTTTGTCGGTGAGGACGAGTTACTTTGTGACTTCTTTGCCGCTGTCGAGCAGGCATGCCGCTCTGAGGGCGTGGCATTCGAATTCGTCGATGAGGATATTGAGCTGGAGGATGATGATGAAGCGGACGAGTCTGACTGATCTACGTGAGGAGATGCGGGCCGTAGCAAGGGGCGACAGGAAGCCTTCTCCGCGTCCTGCCGGGCCATTGCTAGCCGCCCTCTCAATGGAGGCTATTGAGCTTCTAGGAGTATTGCTCCGAGAGCGGCCGGAAACGATTGCTCGCGTGGTAGAGCTAACGGGCCGAGCACAACCAAACGTCTCGCGATCGCTTCAGCAGCTTGCGAAGCATGGGCTAGTTAGGCTCGTGAAGGAAGGTAGAGAGGTTAGGCCGGAGCCGATCGCCCGTTCCCTTACGGTCGACCTTGAGACAGGAACCTACGAAGCCAAACCAGTCACTGAGGCGGCCTGATCTTACTGTGCCGGGACTGCATGAAAAGTGGTTGGTGATGACGTTCGATGAAGCGACGCTCAAGATCCTCGCGGTAGCCGAAGAAATGGCAGGCGACAAGCAGCGGGCCGTAATCTGGTTCGAGCAGCAGCCTATTCCAAGCTGGGGCGGAAAGACAGCCTGTGAGCTCGTCCAAGAGGGCAAGGTGGATAAGGTCTTGGACTATCTGGAAGGGGTAAAATCCGGAGTTTATGCATGAGCCAAGACACGCCCTAGGAAGCACTTACGCTGCTGAAAATTCTGGCGCTGGGCAATCAGGACGTGGCGTCCGGCAGGATGAAGCCTGCGGCTGAAATCATCGCCTGCCTTCGTGCCAAACGAACTGGAACGACTTGACGTGCAGACCCGACCGGAAGGGGTCGCAAAATTGTCCAAGCTTCAGCCGATGAACCGCGATGTGAATCTGCAACACTCCGCATTCAAATGTGCAACACCCCGTATAAGCATTTAGTGACACCGTGAGGAAATTCCCGCTCAGAAGGCCTTTACGTCCGTCTAATCCGGCAGCAACCCTTCCACGCATCGTCATTCGGCTGAGGGTTAGGGAAATGCAATACGCGTTGGTAAATGGGGCACGTCAAGAAGCTGAGCCAAAGCTCCGTGGAACTTGTCCGAACTGCGACGCAGAAGTGGTCGCCAAGTGCGGTCAGAAGCGGATTTGGCACTGGTCTCACCTCGGGAAACTCGAATGTGATCGCTGGTGGGAGCCGGAGACCGAATGGCATCGCGCGTGGAAGGCTCTATTTCCGCAGGAGTGGCAGGAGGTCATCCACGTCGCCGCTGACGGCGAACGTCATATCGCGGATGTTAAGAACGATAGGGGCTTGGTGATTGAACTCCAGCACTCGCCCCTCGATCCCCAAGAGCGCCTTTCCCGTGAGAGGTTCTATGAGAGGATGGTCTGGGTCGTGGATGGTATGCGCTATAAGCGTGATCTTTCCGCCTTTCGCAAAGCAGTGGCAGAGGGATCCATAATCAAGGACAATCCTGTGTATTTAGATCCTCTGGGAGGAGCCGCAGCATTGGTCCGACGCTGGGCTCCTCTTCAACGCCCCGTGTTTATCGACTTTGGGAACGAAGATTTCGATATTGCTGGCTTTCCGCCTCCTGAAAATGTCCTCTGGCAGTTCCTCTTGGTCCCAAGAACCAGAGAGGTTGTAATCGCTCCCGTTACGCGTGAGAGTTTCATACAATTCTGCTTGAATGGTAGCGGGGTGCAGAATCTCACAAGGATACGTCCCCAACAGCCGCGAGGGCGCTACAGTCGCTATTAAGGGAGCAGTTCTGAGTACGGCGGCTTATGGCGCAACTGTCTCGTTCCATCGCTCGGCGGGAACAGCTCGCTTCCTACGCAGAGCGGGCCGACGACGCTGGCACCAGGCGTTAGATTTTAGCCGCTCTACGAACCGGAGGCCAAAGAAGGATGAAGGTTGACGACGCCATTATCTCAGACCCCGAAATCCTGTGGGGCATGCCGGTCATCAAGGGAACCCGCGTCCCGGTCTATGATCTGGCAGCGTCTGTGAAGGCAGGTATACCGCGCCATCGCATATTGGCGGCTTACCCCTCTATCCATGAACACCATTTGGATCTAGCTGTCGCTTACGCTGAGGCCAATCCTTTGGCGCCGCAGACCCGTAAATGGCCCCCAGTGGTCAATGGGACCTTGGCGAATTTCGGACGCGTCACAAGGAAAAGGAAATGACAACTGATCTTCAGGAACTCATCGCGGCCGGCGATGCTCGTAAAGCTGAGTTGATCGAGATGGCCGGCGGATTACTCACACTTCAAGCGGTCGCCTCGCTCCTCAACAGTCCAGAGCAACTGGTCGAGGCGCGACACAAAGCCGGGGAGATCATCGCCGTGAAGGCAGGGGAGGACTATGGGTACCCAGCCTGCCAGTTCGGGCCGGATGGGATTCTCCCGGGTCTTTCAGAGGTCTTGGCCGTTATGCCGCTGCGAGCCGACTGGATGCGGCTGGAGTGGCTTCTGGTGGAGGATGATGCGCTGGACGGGAGCTCCCCGCTTCAGGCTCTGAAGACTGGACGCATCGACGAGGTACTGGATGTCGCTCGGGGGCAGGGAGCCGAGTGACAGAAACGATCAGTCATTGGGCAGATGCTTTGCCAAGGTGGGTTTCTGGATCTCCCGGTAATTCCGGTGGGCATGGGCCTCGAGTGCGCTCCACTCCGTCTGAGAGAGCGGCCGCCCGAGTTGGTCCTCAAATTCCGTCCGGATCAGGTCGACCGTATCATCCGGCGCAAGGCCCATCTCTGTGAACATCGCCTGGCTGCTGATGCTGGCCCAGAGACGATGCCAGGTGCCGCGCAGCCCACCGAGGAGGCCTGCGAGGTCATATTGCAGGTCATTGACAGGCCTATTGAGCCCAAGGATTTCCTCCATCTTAGGCGGCCGGCGCAGACGGCTTTGAAGTAGCTCCTGGGCCTTCACCCTGAAACAGTCGATGAAGGGATCGACTGATTGATCCGTGGCCGCCTGGTACCGGACTTTTGCTGTCGCGACCGCAGCGTCAGACGCCGGGCCGGGTTGCTCGATCTGGAGTGCAAGAGCCTCGATCAGCGCGGCGATCGCCTCCTCCGAGGGCCTTAGCATCCTTTCAAGGCTGGCCTGGACGGCGAGAGAGGTAGGGCTTTCCGGGCGCTCGATGAGCTCCCGCACAAGACGCAGCAAATTCTCGTCCATAGCCTCTGCCCTCGATCGGTCTCACGAGAAGTCGACATCGCGACCAAAATCAGGATGTCGCTCGAGGTCGAGATCATGCAAGGGTGCTGACGCCAAGAGATCCTTCAACCCTTGATCTTGGGAGCGTATCTCCGGCTCAATCAGGAGCACGCTTCCGAACCGACGCTCAATCTCGGCCGCCGCGAGCTCTGACGCCTCGATAGTGATGTGATTAGGATCGGTCCCGCCCTTAATCCAGACGCCTGGGACCTGCCGAACGTAGTCCTCTGCTGTGGATGGGCTCGCCTGAGCTTCCCGCCGAGTGGCGACAACGTAGGTGGCCATTGGCGAACCTCCTTATTCTCAATAAGGAACATATATGGAACGAAACTTGCGCACTTGGTCAAGCGCAACCTGCAAAAAGGAAGCTTGTTTGTTCAAAAAGAAAAGCGGATGAAAGATAATTCGCCGAACCCACGAAGCTGTGCGAACGGCGAGGGTGAGGTCCACCGATGAATAACATTCAAGCCATCTGCTTTGACGCCTTCGGGACGCTGGTCGAGATCACCGACAAGCGGCGGCCGTACCGTGCCTTGCTGCGGGGAGGGGTGAAAGGGATCTCGGCCGCGGAGGTCCTCACGAAGCCTCTAAGCCTCCGGGAAGTCGCTGCGGGTGTCAAACACGAGCTTGGGGAGGACGGCCTCGCGGATCTGGAAAAGGACCTGCAGGCTGAATGTGCCTCTATCCGCCTCCGGCCCGGGATCGCCGAAACATGGCAAAACCTGAGGAAGCGAGGCCTCCGGATCGGTGTCTGCTCCAATTTGGCGCTGCCGTATGGGCCGCCGCTTCTGGCTGCCCTGCCAGATACTCCGGATGCTGTGATCCTCTCCTACGAGGTTGGTCTGGTAAAGCCGGACCCCGACATATTCCATCTGGTTTGCGATCGGCTCGGTCTACAGCCGGCGGAAATCCAATTTGTGGGCGACACGCCGTCAGCCGATGTCGATGGGCCACGAGCAATCGGCATGCCGGCGCTGCTGATTTCGGAGTTGGAGGCCTATTTGGATCGGCGAGTCCATATCGTCGGTGATCTGCCTGAGGATATTGTCGCGATGATCGAGGGGGCAGTCGAGGCGGCAGAATCTGAGGCCTATGAGGATGGCGCAGCCGTGAAAGCGGAACTGGCAAGAGCCTTTTCAGCCCCTGAGGCCTCTTACCAATCACTCACGCCGGATGAAGTTATCAAGCGCAACTCCCAGCAGACGTCGTCGGATGATCCGACACAGCGGGTCCTCGTCGTTAAGGGATCCGGTCTTGGACCCTTAGTCAGCTTGGAGGCGGGCAAAGCTCTGCTTGCTAAAATCACGGTCGATGACGATTCAACCGATTGGGCCGCATCCGAACTCCTGAGCGCGACCGAGGTGGCGGAGAGGCTTCAAGTCCCCCTGGCGACCTTGGATGCCTGGCGCGACGCCAATAGAGCGGTCGCCTTCCGCAATGACACTGGAGAGTACATCTACCCGGTCCGACAATTCGACGGAGCCAAGCCGGTAAAAGGCCTTGATCAAGTGGTCGGGTTCTTTTCCTCGCAAGAGGAGGCATGGGAATGGCTCGTCACGCCCTGTCGATACACCAATGACGAGGCTCCGATCGACCGACTGCGCTCAAAGCACGTCAAGGAGGTCGCCAGAGCCGCGGAAGGGGTGAACGACTTCCAGTGAGATCGGAGTCACAAGTCAAGGAATAGTGAGGCAGGTAGATTGAACCGGCTGGCCAGAGCCCGAGCTTGGCGAACGTTGATCTGACGTTTGCCCCTCAGGATCAAGGACACAGCGGATCGCGCTCCAACTTCCGGCAGGTCACCATGACTGAGCTGATGCTCATCCATCAGGTAGCGCAATGCAGCTGAGCCGGTTACCGGTGGGATCGGACGATGCTTTTCGTCATAGGCCTCAATTAAATTGCCCATGTGCGATGCAAGGCTCGCCAGCGGATGGCCTTCCTTGTCTCCAACAACGTCCAGTATTTCGTCAAGGTGACGCACGAGCCAACCATACTCCGTCTCATTGCACGGGGGATTGAGTAACGGCGCCACGTAAGACCAGTGCTCCGCAGCCTTCTTAACGAGCGAGCTCATTGCTTAAACTTGGGCCTGTCGCAACCCATATGTAGACTGCCGACTACTATAACTGTAAGTCGGGTGCCAGGCTACAATGAACGGAAGAACTCCTCGACCTCAGCGTCGGCCTCGCCAAGGATGGAGACGTGATCTCCGTCGACCTCGATTAATCGCGAATTGCTCGTGACCTTCCCAATCAATTCCCTCGCAGATGAGACCGGAATTATTGGATCCTGCTTGCCGTGAACTGCGATGATCGGCGCCTTCACATTCACGATCCGCGTATCCGAGTGCATAGGATCTCGCATCAGAAACCCTGGAAGATACCGAAACTGCCGTTTTGCGAGACTGAGCAGGGATACATAGGGCGCTTCGAGGTATGCTCCTAGGACCGGATGGGTCGCAGCCATGGCGACCGCAATGCCTGTGCCTAGCGAGTGGCCGTGGACGAGAATGGCGGACTCAGGAGCAGCCTTTTGAGCGAAGGATATCGCGGCTTCACCGTCCGCCAGGATCCCAGTTTCGCTCGGAGAACCGGTCGATCCGGGATATCCTCGATATGCTATGGCCAGAACGCCCCAGCCATGAGCGGCCCAAGGCCCCGTTGAGAACCGGTCGGCGGCCCATCCCGGCGCACTGGCATTACCATGGAACGACACGACCACGGGGCGGCCAGCTTGCGGCGCCTTCCACAGACCATAGAGACGCTCACCGTCAGCTGTCTCGACCGTGACCTCCTGAACCTCAGGGGTGAGTTGTTCCATTCGCGCGACTGGCGGCAGGAGGTGTCTCGGGAAAACCAGATGGCGCTGGGTGAAAAAGACCAGAAGAGCGATGGCCAGCCAGATCCCGACGACAACTGAAATGATTATTGTAAGCACTCGCGTCACGAACCGTGTTCGCCCTTCCTGATTGTTTCGTCGTACGCTTCTTCGATTATTCGCAACCAGTCACGCTCAGCTTCAGCCATCGAGAGAATTTTCGACCACTCCGGATCCGTCTCCCAGCCTTTACCCCAGTGACTATCGAGAAGTTGATCCAGGGCCTCGCAGGCACCCTTTTCACGCGCACTCAGCTGGTAAAGACCCGCACTGGCGAGCTTCAGTTTGACCGCAAGTGGATAGACAAAGGCAGCGATCACCATGTGCTGCCAGTTCTTCCAATTTTGGCTGAAGTCAGACCGAGGGCCGCGGTGTGCGCGTGAGCTCCTCGCCTCGTAAAGCTCTTTCATCCATTTGCGGTGTAGCGGCCATTCCTGCTGCTCCTTCGCGAAATCTGGCTTGTGATCGGGCTTTACCCTCTTGGCCTGAGCCAGGGTTCGACTGGCGTAGGGCACCCAAACGTTTGCAAGCGCCTCAGCGACACCTTTGGCTGTCGCCGCAGCCGGCTCGAGGAGCCTCTCAAACGCCATGGCCGAGAGCATGATGCAGCTTTCCCAATCGAGCTCTGGAACTTCGGCGTTTCCCAAAAGGAAGAATTCGAGGGAGGAGGCGATCGGATCCCAGATCAGGGATTTTGATCGACGGGCTTTGTTGAGGGCCTTGGCAAGGCGGATGTTAACGACCTCGCACCTGGTGCCCTCCACTTGGGACGGGCGCTGGAACACGACATCCTTGAATCGGACGCCGCCGACGCGAAGCCCACCACCACGCCGCGGGTAGAACAAGCCGATCTGGTCCGACCTAGCGGTGATCCGCTGGCCGATAATCTGGAACATCGTCGCGTTGAGATGGGGGCTGAAATGCCCCTCCATGAATCTCTGCTCTGACAAGCAGGACAATGCCAGGATTTCGGCAGCCCGTCGTGCTGATCCCCACATCCGGTCGGGGATATTCCAAGACTGCTGATGGCGAGGCCGCAGAAGGATTGTGCAATTCTCGATTTGAGCGCCTCGCCGATCGACGTATGGCCTAAGGGCCATTGCGACGGTAGGCGCCATTTCAGGGCCAACGACCGGGGCCGGATCCTTTACGTCAATAGGCGAAAAGCGGAACCCGGCGACCGTCACTGCCTGCGGGATTGTAACCCACGGCATGAAAATGATCTGGCCGGTTAGCGACACCGGATTTGTGCTCCTATGCCTGCCGGGCTCTCCGGAAAGGAGGGGCACTCGGCCGCGGTAAAGCGTCGGAGCAGATTGGATGGGTGCGACATGGCTCTCCGATGAACTTCCCTGGTTTGATACGCCGATCATCCAACCAATGAAAAGCTCTTCCCAACTTTCATCGTTATATGTGCGGGGTGGTTGGAAAGGTGAGGAGCGCCCCAGCCGGTAGGAGGCCGTTCACGCACTTCTCCAGCCAGGGCGCCGTGGCTTCCGTAGGGGCAAGAAACTGGAGCCACGCAGTAAAGCCTATGCCCATTGAGCCAAGCCACAACGTATCAAAAGAGCTGAGGTCTCTGCATGCGGAGTAGCCAGAAACAGAAGCGCCCTGACTGAGGACGGTTCAGGACACTCAGCCAGGGCGCTCAGCGAAGGGGTAGAGCCTTCGCGTATGTTCGGGCTGATACGCAACGCACCCGGTCACATGATAACGGATGGGCAACGTAAACATTCGGTAGCCAAGATAGTTTTGTTTAGCCGGGCGAAAAGGCCTAAGCGCGCATCGTGTTGATCACCGCTCACCCACCCGCGAATGTATTCGAGATGCTTCAGTTCCTCGGCGGTGGGCGCAATGCACCATTCCAGGTGCTGCAAAACCTGATGGGGTTCTTTGCGCAGCCTCTCTTGTTCGCCTGGGGGAGGGGGCTCCAGCTTGCGAGCGCTGGTGAGATTCGGGACACCCATACCATGCTAAATTGCGGCCCCGTGAACTTTCACCACACTAAAGCTGGTATCCATGTTTCGGACCATCTCCTTGCTCGTCTCGCCCCTGACGAGAAGTTCGAGCACTTCGAGTTCCAAGGGGTTGAGCCGACCTACAAGATGGTCGTGCAAACCGCAGGCTTGAATCTAACTCAAATATCCAGCGCGGCTTGTAGTTCCTTCACCAGTCGTTAACCGCATCGACGCGCCACTCTCGAATCGTAATCCCAGACTGCCACTCGACATTCGAGCTGAATACTATGCTTTCTCGAATCAAGTGCGTAACTTCGAATCGCCTGGAACCGGGCTTTTACATGCGAATTGATTCGGCCTTTTCGGCTAAATGATTCTGACTAAAGAAGTTTCCCACCGCTGAATCGATCTATTGTGAACGGATTCTTGACGCGCGACTCCACAGCCAACTCAGAATCGGGCAATCCTCGTATCGCTACGAGTATCATGGGTGGACGAAATGGCTGATGCAGCGAGTCGGAAGCGGGCTCAACGTCTCCGTCAAACCCGCCGCGAGCGGGGGGACCGGGAAACCAATGTTTGGCTTCCTCGGGAAATCGGCACTGCTATCGACGAAGCCGTCGAGCGCGGGCTCTTTCCCTCTCGCCAAGTCGCTATCACCCAGGCTCTCGATGCAGCCTTCGTTCGTAAGGAGCTGAAGACGGTGACGTAAACTAGGCAAAGCAAAAGGCCCACGAAGCTGGAAACTTCGAGGGCCTTTGGAGACCCACCAGGGGTGGGCATTCGGAAATGTTTAGCGACTTCCTTATGCCATCCCGACAAACTGGCTGTCAAGAGCATCGGTTTCGGTGAGCACTCCCGCTTTGCCCTCAACATGGAGGGTACGATGCAGGTCGCATCGTCAGGAGGCCGGCGGCTGAGACATGCCGCCCTGGCCGCGAGGAAGCTTGCGCTCGAAAACGGGCGCACCGTAACACGAAAAGAACTCTCTGCGGCAGCCCGGGATGCCGGCAAGGCGCTCGACCTGAGGCCGGCCCAGCGCGCGGTCCTGTCCGAACTCGTCGCCTGCTGGGGCGAGCAGGAATGGGAGCGCCTGCTGGTCTGGCCGTCCAACGACTATCTCATGACCCGCACCGGCCTGACCGAGCGGGCGATCCGGCGCATCCTGCGCCAGCTCGTCGATCTGCAGCTGCTCGCGCCCAAGGACTCGCCCAACGGCAAGCGCTTTGCCGTCAAGGACCTGGCCGGGCAGGTGGTCGACGCCTTCGGCTTCGATCTGACCCCGCTCTATGCCCGGCGCGGCGACTGGGCGGTCATGCTTCTCGAGCAGAAGCAGCTGCGCGAGGTGCGCAAGCGGGCCTTCGATGAGGTCACGATCTGCAGGCGCGCCACCGAGGAGGCTCTCAGTGCGCTGGCGGAGCACTTCCCAGCCATCGACCGTGGAGAGCTCGAGGCCCGGCTGGCGACCCTGCAGGCCCGGACGCCAACCCGCTCGCAGGTCACCCTGCCGGCCGATCTCCTGGATGCCTGGCAGCTGTTGAGAACCGAGACCGAAGAGATCTTCTATCAAGCGGGCAATGCCGGACTCGGAGTCCGCCACTTAGAAACATACAACGGCTCTCCTAGTGAGACTTGTAACAAGGGCTTTCCGAAGAAAGCTGAGGCGGTTCGTCAAACCGAACAAACGCCGGAGCACCTATCACCGGAATTGATCCTCGAGGCTTGCCCAACCCTGAACGATTACCCCGAACCCGTTGACGACCTGGCCGGCCTGGTCGCAGCCGGACGCTATCTGCGGGCCTCGCTCGGGGCGAACGAGAGCGCCTGGACCGAGGCGGTGGCCGAGATCGGCCTGGTGCGGGCCGCGGTGACAGTGATCTACGTGCTGCAGCTCTACGACGATGACGTCTCGAGCGGCGAGGGCCGGATCAAGAACCCGGGCGGGTACTTCCGCGCCATGGCGCGCCTGGTCAAAGCCGGCCGGATCGACCTGGGCGTCGAACTCCTCGCCATGCGAAGGCGGAGGATGTCATGAGGGGAGAGGGGCATGCGCGCACCGACACCTGCCTTTGGGCAGGGTTGGAATGGTCAGTGCGCTCATCACAGGAGAGCGGCAGGCGTTTGACGGGGAACGAGGAGCCGAAGGTATGGTTTTGATTTCAACCGTCGTGGGCGGGCTCGTTCTCTACGTGATCTTCGAGCGGTACCTGAAGAAGGCTCTGCAGCGGACCCAGGTCGAGCGCAAAGCCGTTGAGACCGGCACCCTGATCACCGCCATTGTTGCCGCGGGGCTGGCGGCCAGCAGCTTGGCGTACACACTGACGTCGATAGGTGCTCTCGAGGAGCGCGTCATGGCGCTCGAAAAGGCTGCGCGGGCTCTCCCTCAGGGGAAATCGCAACGATGTGGATGAGGGTAGGGGAGAAGCCAGGCACGAGACGAGCGAACAAGTCCACTGTCTCCCTGTTTCAAGACTTTAAAGACGCTTCACCACACCCGGCCTAGCGCTGACGCGGGCGGGGATGAGGTTACGCTAGCCGGGCCGTCGGGACGTCGTCTCCTGGTGTCTCAGTTGGGTCCGGAAGGTCAGGCTCCTCGCCTGGATCGGGCTCTACCTCTGGTACCGGCGTCGGCATATCCGGCAGTGGTGGCGCAGGAATGTCCGGCTGCGGCGTATCTGGGTATGGGATGTCAGACATCGCATATAATCCCCTTACTGAGTTCCTGGAGGCGGCACGAAGGGCACGTCGTCGGGCTCAGGATCCCCGTGTTCAGATGGGGTGCCGTCTTCTGGCACAGGGTCGAGTTCTGGGAGCTCAGGTAGGGAAGCCGGCTCAGGCAATATAGGATCGTCTGGTTTCGGATCTCGTGGATCTGGGCTGCCAACCATTTCGCGCTCCATGAAAGCTGTCTCAAAGGAAACGTTCACACGGTCGCCAGTTCCCTGGTGCCGTGAAGAACATTACGGGCTTCAGCACGGATGCAGGTAGGCCCTATACTCCAGACTCCGATGAATAGGAGGCCAGTTCATGCACGTCTTCGGCGCCTTTGAACTCGATATTCAGCCAGGCACTCCGGACAATCCGGCGTCGGTCAGGGCGGCTCTCCTGCGGTACACGAGAGGTGAAGACGGCCGCTTGTTCGTCACGCCGGAGTGCACCTCCTATGAGGAGATCGAAGGGCAGATTAACTCTCTCCAAGATGAGTTGGACGAGATCCGCGAGAGAGCTCGCCGAGCGTTCCAGGTTGCCTGAGGCCATTCCTTGCGGAGTTGCTCCGATAAACAGAAGGACATACAGGAAGCCTACGCGGACGTGGCGAAACTGGTAGACGCAAGGGACTTAAAATCCCTCGGGCTTGCCCGTACGGGTTCGATTCCCGTCGTCCGCACCATTCTCATCTTGGCAAAGACCCGGTATGAGGAGGTCGTGGGGCCTGTAGCTCAATGACGAGCCGTTCGGGCTGGCTGACGCTCAACTGCGACCTTCGCCGCCCATATCTCGACATGATAGAAGCAGGGCAAGGTGCGCTGTGTCAGCAGGGTCCATCACTGATGTGAATCGTTGCGGCGCAATGGATTCAAGACTTTGATTGGACCTCGCCTTATGGTCTGCGCACCATGGGGCCATGTCCGACGACACGATCCAGTACTTGGTGCTCGACCGGTGTGATCCCACCTGCAACATGGCCCGCTACTATGTATTGTCGATCGAGACCAGCCTGTTCGGTGATGCCTCGCTAATCCGCCAATGGGGCCGCATCGGCCGGCTTGGTCAGACGCGGATTGAGCTTTATGAAACCCCATCAATGGCCGTGGAAGCTCTTGGGACCTGGCTCCAGCGAAAGCGCCGGCGCGGCTATTTGCTCAGAGGCAAATTAGATGGTGCCGTTCCCTCAGCTAGGCCAATTTCAAGTTCTGCGTCGCCTAAGTTAACCATTGATCCAACTCCAACGAGATGACCACGAGCTGATGACGAGGTGCGTCACAAAAGCCATAGCGCCCCCTCGCTAAATTGTGGCATTATCGTGGCATATTTTGGCATGTAGGAATATTTCATGATGCGTTGGGTCCTTCTGGTGTTGGCCCTCTTCACCATGGCGGAACCGGCGGTCGCTCAACGTCGTCCCCCTGGATATCAGCAAGCTGAGCAGAGTTTTTCCCAACTCACCGTCGATGAGCGGATCAAGCTTCAGGTTCTGCTGACGGCCAACGGCTATTGGCCGGCCGTTCCGAATGTGAACTTCAGCAACCGGCTCTTTGAGGCCATCTCAAACTACCAACGGGATTACGGGCGGATCCCGAATGGGGCCATTGATGCAGACCTGTTAGGGCAGGCGCTCAGCCGCGCAATGCCGCTTTTGCAGACGTGGAATTTCCGCGCCATCCCCCATCCCATCCGTGGCCGCCCGATCTGGGTGCCGCTAGGGCTTGGACTGGTTGCGAAGAGAGATGAGAACGGCATTGCCTGGTCAGACCCCCAGGGCAGAGCGTCTCTGGCCTACTCGTATTTCGGGGGCTCGACTCTCGTCGCGAACTATCAGAGCGTCCTCGATAGGGCTCTGTCCGACGGCGGGAGGATTCACTACAAAATCCTGAAGCCGGACTTCTTCGTCGTATCGATGTCGACGGCCAACGGTCTCGACGCTTATATCCGGTTCCATGAGGATGGGCGTGGGGTGCTGGGTTTCTTCCTGTTCTGGAAGAGCAGCGAAACTCGCCTTCACATGGAGCGGGTGGCGACCCTTATCTCCGGATCTTTCTGGGCCACCATGACGGGCGCTCCCTTTGCCGAGGCCCCGACAATGACCCCGCCTCAAGAGACAGTCGCGGTCGCTCGTCCTCCAGAGCCCAAAGCTCCAGCGCCAACTCCGAAGTCGGAGCCTGACGAAAAAGGTCCATCTTCCGGTACCGGGTTCTTCGTGTCGCGGGAGGGACATGTGCTGACGAATGCCCATGTCGTGGATCGCTGCTCATCCATTGATGTAAAGGCCGATAACGGTGACGTGGTCTCCGGGCGAGTTCTGGCCAAAGACACCACCAATGACCTCGCTCTCCTCAGAACGCCGCTAAGATCCGACAAGGTAGCAGGTGTTCGGATGGGTATCAGGCTCGGGGAAGGGGTTGCCGCATTCGGATTCCCGCTGACCACACTCTTGTCCAGTTCGGGCAACTTCACCCTCGGGAACATCACAGCGCTTTCCGGGCTCAAGGACGACAGCAGATACCTCCAGATCTCCGCCCCGGTGCAGCCCGGAAACTCGGGTGGGCCGCTCTTTGACCAAAACGGGAATGTCGTGGGCGTCGTCTCGGCTAAACTCAACGCTCTCAACGTGATGGTGGCCACAAAGGGGGACATCCCTCAGAACGTCAACTTCGCCATCAAGGGATCTCTGGCAGCCAGCTTCCTTGAGAGCAACCAGGTCTCCATCGAGCAGGGAACAGCGAGCCAAGTCATGGCTCCAGCCGACCTCGCCGATCAGGCCAAGCGGGTCAGTGTGCTGATACGGTGCGAGTAACGCAGAGCAGAAAATCAGCCGGTGAAATTCCCTTCCAAACGTCCGAAGAAAGACACCATGGAAAATGAGTTTGCGTTTCGCCGCCGCCCTTGTCTTAGCCACGTTGACCTCGCCAGTGATGGCTCTATCCCTCTCCGGCCCAGCCGACGTCATTGACGTGGACACCATTGCCATCCGAGGAGAGACAGTCCGCATCCGCTTGTATGGCATCGACGGCCCCGAAAGCCAGCAGACCTGCTCTAATGGCTCTGGAGCCCGGTATCTTTGCGGCTCAAAAGCCGCTGATGCGCTTGCCTCAATTCTCGGCCGCAATGGGCGGGTGAATTGTAAGGAACAGGACCGGGACCGATACGGCCGCATCGTTGCCGTCTGCGAAGCCAATGGACGGGACATCGGGGGCGAACTCGTCCGACAAGGTTGGGCGGTCGAGTACACCCAGTACTCGGATGGCCGCTATTCCGGCGAGGAAGCCGAAGCCCAACGGGCCAAGCGTGGTCTCTGGGTGGGCACCTTCGTCAAGCCGTGGGACTGGCGCCGTGGCGAAAGGCTATCCAACGAGGACTCAACTGGTTCGGACCGCAAGTGCGCCATCAAGGGTAACATTTCCGGCACAGAGCGGATCTACCATCTGCCAAGCAGCCGCAACTACGCCCGTACATCCATCGATGAAGCTAGAGGCGAGCGCTGGTTCTGCTCTGAGGACGAGGCTAAAACCGCCGGATGGCGGGCGCCAAGAGGGTAGGGGGAAGAATTCAATGATTAGATCACTTGTCGTAGGGCTCGTGCTGGCAGGATGCCAACTCGGATCCGCTCTTGCCTACGATCAATCTGGCTCGTCGCCTCTTATCGACAGATTGGAGAGCCTGAGATCAAACCAAGTCGCCCAAGCCGGTTCTTGCAGGGCGGCAGGCACATGCCGGGAAGCTGTCCAGATGTGGTGTGGAGGCTATCGGCGAGCTGATGGCGATAATGATGGCATTCCTTGTGAAAACGTCTGCCGCTCACGCTCGGAAGTCGAGAAGCTCAAGAGCGAGATCGGCTGCTAGGGCTTAACCCAAGTCACGCCTATGCGCTCGTTTGAGTCGACCGAGGGCGAGACACCGTTTTATGAAGGTGCCCTCAGCCATGGAGGCTTGTCCGGGTCGTGCTCGGAGAACCGGAATGACGATACTTATTCAATCCCGAAAGCGTAGCATTCAGTGTTGCTTGCAATCTACGCTATGAGAATTCCTGTCATTTCCGTGCTCTCCATAGTTGAAGCCTGACTTCAGGTGAGATTTAGTCCGAAAAGATTTCTCACCTGAATACGGTTTCCAATGTCAATGCTAGAAGAAGCCTCGGTCTTTCAGAGCAATTTGCCCCTCGAGACTAAGCTTGATCGGGCAAGGATGGAGCTCCTAGATCTCTCCGCCCGAAATCGCCTTCTAAACATCCCAAGATTTTCCAAGAGTGCGAAGACGATCGAGATCGTCGACGAAAAATCCAGCGAGATTTTCCGTCTCCTGGTCCGAGATGGAAAAGCCTTCACCTTTGTGCCTGGGCGCGAGGATCGCGAGGGCACAGCGCCGGAGGAAGAGGACTCATCCTCAGTCGAACTGGCTCAGCCGGATGAGCCAGATACAGTCGACGAGCGCGGGGTATCGCGGCGCCATGCCGATACGAAACTCCAGACGCGTATGACGCCGAAGGGCCTCCAGAAGCGCCTTCTCGACCTCTACTACGACGCGCGGACGCTCGAGGAGGAACAAGGCGTCAACATTCTCTTTCTTGCTCTGGGAACCTTAAAGTGGATTGACCCCAACAATAAGGAAAACATCCGGTACGCCCCGCTGATCCTCGTTCCCGTCAGTCTTGAGCGCGGCACGGCTGGAGAGAAGTTCCGCTTGCGATGGCGACAGGAGGATCCTGCTGCAAACCTGTCCCTTGAAGCCTACCTCGACCGCGTGCACACCCTGAAACTGCCGGAGTTCGAGCCAGGGGATGACTTCGACCCAGCGGCTTACATGGCCTCCGTGGCCGATGCCGTGTCAACGAAGCAGGAATGGTCAGTCAACCCAGACGACGTTGTCCTCGGCTTCTTTTCCTTTGCCAAGTTCCTGATGTACCGGGACCTTGACCCCGAAAGCTGGCCTGCTGACAGCAAGCTGACAGAGCAGCCGATTGTCCGCTCACTGCTCGCGGATGGATTCTCGGCGCAGGACGAGTTGCTCTCGGAGGATGTCAGTATCGATGCCCACATCTCGCCATCAGAGATGCTGCACATCGTCGACAGCGACAGCTCGCAGACACTTGCCGTCCACGACGTTCGTAAGGGACGTAACCTCGTCATCCAGGGGCCGCCTGGAACAGGCAAATCTCAGACTATCGCTAACGTCATCGCTTCCGCCATTGCGGATGGAAAGACAGTCCTCTTTGTCGCCGAGAAGATGGCGGCGTTGGAAGTGGTGAAGCGCCGCCTCGATAGAGCCGGCGTGGGCGACGCCTGCCTGGAACTCCATAGCAATAAGGCGAATAAACGGACCCTCCTTGAGGAACTGCGACGGACGTGGGAACTTGGCTCGCCCCGAGGGGAGTTTCCCAGTTCGCTGACGGGCAAGTTGGTCGATGCGCGTGATGTCCTAAATGGGCATGCCACGCGGATGCATCATCGCCATGCGCCCTCGGCTTATAGTCCTTACCAAGTGGTTGGACATCTCGTCCGCTTGAGGCAGGCAGGCCAGCGTCCCGTCGATTTGACATTGGATGGACCGACCGAGTGGACGCCGGATGACCTTGGCGAGCGTCGGCGCATCCTCCATGAGTTGGCCCAGCGGATAGACGACATTGGATTGCCGGCACGCCACCCCTGGAATGGGGTAGGCCTCGACATGATCCTCCCAACGACGCTCGAGCGGCTGGTGCCCCGGATCGAGGGTCTGAAGACGCGCGTCGACACACTGCGCGCCGAACTGAGCGAACTTGCTGGCACCCTGGAACACTCTGATCCCAATACTTTCAGTGACATTGTGCCACTTCGCGAACTGGCGGATGTGCTGGCGGCCGCACCAAGCCTTTCTGCTGAAGCGTTCACGGCCTCTGTCTGGGATGAGCGTATAGATGACATCCACGGCCTTCTGGCCTCGGGCTCAGATTTCGAGCGGCGTGCGAAAGAGCTTGTACCGTCCATCTCTCCCGACGCGCTCCAGATTTCGGTCGATGGCTTGGAAGCGCAGATGGCATGGCTGCCGCCGGAGTTTCCCGCCAGCGCATTCGAGAGAGTGCGAAGGCTGGCTGACCTGCTGCCGCGTCTTTGGACCGATGCCGAACGACTGAAGCGGGAATTGGGAGCGACAGGAGAGGTCAACACCTTCGCTGCCGTTTCGCGTCTCGTATCAATGGGCGAGCGGGTCGCTGCTGCACCGGATGCCAGTCCTGAGGCCTTTGCGGCTGCGGTCTGGGACCAGGGTGTCGAGCAGGCCGGAGATCTTGCCCAAGCGGTTGGGGTCCTCGAGACCGTTCGCGCTCAAGTGGGTGATCGCCTGCTCGACGTCGCCTGGAATACTGACGTCGCCGCAACGCGGCAGGCGCTCGCGATGCACACCGGGATGTTCCGGTACTTCAGTGGCGAATGGCGCCAAGCGAAGGCACTGGTCCGAACGATCGTCCGGACGCCGGATGTCCCGGCATCGGAGCTGGTCGAATTGCTCGACCAGCTCATGAAAGGGCAGGCCGCTGCAAAGGCCGTCAGGGACGGGGATGCGTTCGGTCGTTCGGCGTTCGGCGCCGATTGGCGCGGAGAACGGTCGGCGTCAGCGCCCTTGGATGCCCTTGTGGCTTGGATGAGGACACTGCGCGGACTCGGTGCCGAGCCGCGCCTGATCGCAGGTCGTCTGGCGGAGCGCTCCGAGGTCAGGGACCGCTCGGCCCAACTCCAGCGGGTTCTCGATGAAATCTCAACTCTCCTGAGGTCGCTGTGGTCGGATCTCGGTTCGGTTGCTTCATCGGCCTTCGATGACGTGGCATCGATCGAGCACGCAAACCTCGGTCTCGTCGATGGTCGAGCGAGGGCGCTTGTGGCTGCGGACGACTTGAGCCGGCAGGTTATGCGCGCTGTGCCCGAGCGGATGCCTGAGCGCCTCGAACTGATCCGCAAGCTGTTCACCTTGCAGCAGATGGCTCAGGCGATAACCGAGCGCAGTGATCTGGGACGGTCTGCATTCGGGGACACATGGAATGGGATCGCCTCGGATTGGGCAAGCGTGTCAGCCGCCGTCGAGTGGATCACGCGCAATGGAACCTTGCGTTTCCTTGCAGCGCGGCTTCCGGAACGACAACAACTCGCCGAGCGGGCACATCGCGCCGAAAAGGCTGCAGATGGCATCATGCCTGACCTCCGCGAACTCTTTACTTCCCTGAAGACCGGTCCGACCGCTCTGTTCGGAGTGGCTTCCGACGGTTCGGTGTCGCTGCTGGGTCTTTCGGAAAGGTTCGGCCTCTGGCTCGCGAACACGGAACAGCTCTCCAAGTGGGTATCGTACCGCGAGCGCGCCGACCGCGGTCATTCCCTAGGCTTGGGTCAAATCATCGAGCACCTCGCCGACGGAAGGCTCGAGACCGAGGCCGCACACGCGACCTTCGAGATGGCCTATTACGAAGCGATGCTGGCTGAGTTTGTTTCGAAGGACCCGGATCTCGGGCGATTTGACGGCAATCTCCATGGCCGGCTTGCTCGGGAGTTCGCAAACCTCGATCTGGAGCGGATTAAGGCAGCGAGCCTTGAAGTCGTACGGGCCCATCATCGGCGCATCCCGTCGCGAGATGGTGGTGTTGGACCCGTAGGCGTTCTTCGGGCAGAGATGGCCCGGCGGCGCGGGCACATGCCTATCCGTCAGCTCATGCAGAAGGCGGGACCCGCGGTCCAAGCCTTGAAGCCCGTTCTGATGATGAGCCCGCTGTCGGTAGCACAGTTCCTGACACCAGGGCGCATGACCTTCGACCTCCTCGTCATGGACGAGGCCAGTCAGATCCAGCCTGTCGATGCGCTTGGCGCGATCGCGCGGTGCCGGCAAGTCGTCGTGGTCGGTGATGAGCGCCAGCTTCCGCCGACCAAGTTCTTTGCGAAGATGACAGGCGGGCAAGCGGAGGATGATGACGGCGAAGGTGCCCAGGTCGCTGACATCGAGAGTATTCTCGGCCTGTTTTCGGCCAAGGGCCTTCCACAGCGCATGCTGCGCTGGCACTACCGCAGCCGGCATCAGTCGCTCATCGCAGTCTCGAACAGCCAATTCTACGAGAACAAGCTCTTCATCGTGCCCAGCCCCTACACCCAGGAGGCTGGAATGGGACTGCGGTTCCACCATGTTCCAAACGGCGTTTTTGACTCCGGAGGTACTGGGACGAATGCCATCGAGGCGCGTACTGTCGCTGAGGCAATCATCCGGCACGCGAAGACTCATCCAGGACTTTCGCTGGGCGTCGCGACCTTCTCGGTATCCCAGCGCCGTGCCATCCAGGATGAACTTGAGGTTCTCAGGCGGCTTAATCCCGACACTGAGGACTTCTTCCATGCCCATCCAAGCGAACCGTTCTTCGTGAAGAACCTGGAGAACGTGCAGGGCGATGAGCGCGACGTGATCATGATCTCTGTCGGCTATGCCAAGAATGCCCAAGGATACATGGCCATGCGCTTCGGCCCGCTCGGGGCTGACGGAGGCGAGCGCCGCCTGAACGTCCTGATCAGCCGCGCGAAGCGGCGCTGCGAGGTGTTCTCGTCGATCACAGATGAGGACATCGACCTCGAGCGTGCAAAAGGTAGGGGCGTCTTCGCATTCAAGCTCTTCCTGCATTACGCCCGCACAGGTCGTCTCTCGGTAGCGCAGTCGAGTGGACGAGAAGCGGACAGCGTCTTTGAGGAGCAGGTGGCGAGTGCGCTCCAGGCACGTGGTTATCAGGTCCATCCGCAAGTCGGTATCGCTGGCTTCTTCATCGATCTCGCCATCGCGGATCCGGAGCGACCCGGCAGGTACCTCATCGGCATCGAGTGCGATGGCGCGGCCTATCACAGCTCAAGATCCGCGCGGGATCGCGACAGATTGCGACAGGCTGTCCTTGAGGATCACGGATGGATCATCCACCGGATCTGGAGTACCGACTGGTTCCAGCGACCGCAGGAACAGTTGGAGCGCACGGTTGCGGCAATTGAAACGGCCAAAACTGAGCTCGACGAGCGCATCGAACTTGGCGCCCATCGCCACAGGGCAGTTCCCGTCGAGATCGTGACGGTTGAGCGGGCCGATGTGACCGAGATCGGACTGGCAGATGTTGTCGAGGATGGGCTCTCCGAGCGTCTCTATATTGAGGCGACACCGTCGCGTCCTGGGACATACGAACTGCATGAAACGCCTGTTGGGATCATGGCTGGCCTCGTTGAGCAGGTAGTCAAGGTGGAGGCTCCCATCCATGTCGATGAGGTGGTTGCACGACTGAGAGGCGCCTGGAACCTGCAACGGGCCGGGGCGAGAATTCAGGCCGCCGTTGAAGAAGGTGTTAAGATGGCCGTCACCCGCAAGCAGGTCGAACGGGCCGGATCCTTCCTGTCGATCCCACAGGCAGAGACGAGACTCCGTGACCGACGCAACGTGATGTCTCCAGGCCTGCGCAAGCCGGAAATGATTCCGCCTGGCGAAATTGCGGTTGGCGTCGTTCAGGTCGTGACCACCAATTTGGGGGCGACTGATGATGAGGTGGCTCTGAGTGTCTCACGCCTGCTGGGATTCAAGGCGACCAGTGCGCAGCTCAGAACCGTCATCGCCCAAGTGGTGGATGGTCTTCTGGCCGAAGGAAGACTGGTTCGGGATGCAGGGCTGCTGACATTGGCACAAGCGACTTCCGCGTCAGACGTAGCGTCCACCCGAGCGGATGAGGTGTTCACACCGGCGTAGTCTCTGGAAGGGAGGCTCAGAGGAGTCCAGCGCGGGCCGGACGCGGTCTGCCGCTCGCCGGAGAGCCGTGTCCGGGCTCCCTTAATACCAGCTGGGCGTGAGGCCCCGCGCTAGGGACGTCCCAGATTGAAAGTGTTCGTCGACTTACTGAATTTTTACCAAAGGTTTGTGTAAATCGGGGAAAAGTATGCGCGCCTATTGCCCGGCGAAACACTGAACGGCCAAGGTTGACTCCCATCCGGACCAACGCGAGTTCAGCGTGAACTTTTCCTTTCTGCATGCCGCCGACCTTCACCTTGGGAGCCCGCTGCTCGGCCTTTCGGTCAAGGATCCTGAAATCGCACGGCGCTTCGCCTCTGCCAGCCGCGAGGCCTTCCGGGCCCTGATAGACCAAGCCATCAGCGCGAAGGTGGCTTTCGCCGTCATTGCAGGGGACATCTACGATGGCGAATGGAAAGACAACACGGTCGGGCTGTTCTTCAACCGGGAGATTTCCCGGTTAACCCGTGAAGGCATTCCGGTCTACGTCGTCAAAGGAAACCATGATGCAGAGAGCGTCGTCACGAAAACGATGCCAAAGCCTGAGGGGGTCACTGTCTTCGGTAGCAGAAAGGCGGAGACGCACCGCATTGAGCACCTGAAGGTTGCAGTTCATGGCTGGAGTTACGAGGACCGCGCCACTGCAACTGACTTCAGCCTCCGGTATCCGAGCGCGGTACCCGGCTGGTTCAACCTCGGTGTCCTGCACTCCTCATGCGAGGGCAAGTCAGCCCACGCGACCTATGCTCCGTGCTCGGTCCAGGAATTGGCGGCACATGAGTACCAATACTGGGCGCTCGGTCACATCCATGAGCACAAGGTACTCAGCCAAGACCCTTGGATCGTTTATCCGGGGAATCTGCAAGGCCGGAGCGTCCGTGAGTGCGGAGCGAAGGGTGCGGTGATCGTAGAGGTTAGGGACGGGGAGGTCTGCAAGGTCGAGCGCGTTATTGTGGACAGTGCCCGCTGGGCTGCAATTGCTGTCGATGTTTCCCGCTTGGTAAGCGATGCGGAGATTGCAGCCGCTATCCGGAAGGAGGCCGAAGGCGCCATTGCTGATCTCGACGAGCGTCTGCTCGCCCTGCGCATCACGCTCACGGGCGAAACACCCCTGCACGACCGCCTACGAGCCAGCGCTGGCACATTGCGTGACGAGTTGCAGGCGGTGTTACACCATATCCACGAGGATACGTGGCTTGAGAAGCTGGAGATCCGGACCTCGGCTCCGGCGTCACCGAAAGAGAGCTCTTTGGGTGGTCTTGATCCCATCATGATGCTTGTAGGCCTCACCGATGACGCTGAACTGCGCCAGTCTGCTCAGGAGATCGTGGGCGCATTGCTTGAGAAGCTTCCACAGTCGCTTGCGGATATTTCGGAATTGAAGGACTTGGACATTCTAATGGCCGAGGCCCAAAGCCTCGTCATAGCACGAACTGCGACTGGAAAGGCGGCTTAATCGATGCGACTGCGCAGCCTTGACCTCGAACGCTACGGCTCTTTCACCAGCAAGCGCTTGGCCTTCAGGACGGACGCCCCCCTTCATATCGTCTATGGACCGAACGAGGCAGGCAAAAGCACGTGTCTGTCCGCAATCGCGGATCTGCTGTTCGGCTTTCCGAAGAGCACCGACTTCGACTTCCTCCACGACAGCAAGGATCTTCTCATCGGGGCCACGTTGGCGCGGGAGGATGGCACTGCTCTGCCGTTCAGACGCCGCAAGGGGTACAAGCGCACACTCATTGATGCGCGTGGCGAGGACCTCGCAGATGATGCACTCGCTCCTTTTCTCGGAGGCATCAGCCGTGAGGTCTTCCTGCGCGCCTTTGGCCTCAATGCCGCGACGCTCCGCGCAAGCGCGAAGGAGCTAGGTGACAGCGATGGAGATCTTGCAACTTCGTTGTTCACCGCAGCTTCTGGTCTGCGCGGGTTTTCCGACATTCGCGCGCAATTGGAAGCAGATGCGGCCAAAGTTTATGCACCTCGCGCCAGAGACCGTCGTCTGCACCAGGCGCTGGGTCAGTACGAGGCTGCTCGCAAGACGATCAAGGATAAGGAACTTCGCAGCAGCGACTATAAGGCGATCCTGTCGGAAATGGCGAATGCCGAGGCGCGCCTGCGCGAGATCAGCGAGCTGAAGGCCAGCGGCACCACGGAAATCACTCGGATCAAGCGCCTCAAGGGTGCGCAACCTCTCCTTCGCCTGATCGATGCAGAGATCGAGCGGTTGGAGAGCTACCAAGCACTCCCGCAGATCAGCAATGTCACCTTGAGGGAGCTGGAGGCAGCTCTCGACCAGCACGACGCGGCAATCCGAGACTTGGAGAAATCACAGCTCGAAGAGAGGGAAATCCAGCTTGAGCACGAGGGCATTCGCGTCGATGACGCGTTCGTTACTCAATCGGCGAAGATCGATGGCCTGTATTCCCGCGTCGAGGCCTACCGACAGGCATTGCGCGACCGCCCGAGGGTTCGGGCCGAGGCGGTCAGTTTGGAAACGGATCTCGCTGACCTAGCCACGAGACTCGGCTGCGAACCCGGTGAAGGTCTCGCTGAAGGGCGCCCAACCGATGCAGCACTAGCCCGTGTCCAGGAACTTATGGATCAAGGCCGATCCCAGCAGGAACGGCTCGCCGCCACCCGAAACTCCTTGAGTTCAGAGGAGGCCGCTCTCAAGACTCACTTGGGCCGTCGTGCCCAAACTGTTGCGCCCGTAGACCCGGCCCCATTCCGCAGTCGCCTGACCGCTCTGAAACAAGATCTCAAGAAGGTCGAGAGCGGTAGGACGGCGGCCGAGACTCTTGCAAGGGATGTCCGTACGCTTCGCGAGGAAGCGGCTCGCCTGAAGCCTTCGATTGAGGATCTGGAGACGCTTGCTGCCACTCCGTTGCCGTCTGTAGAGATCATCGAGCGGTATCGCTCTGCCTTGGAAGAGCTTGCGCTGCATTCAGCGCAGGAGATCAATCGAATCACGTCCTGCGAGGAAGGAGTCAACCAACTCCGGGCCCAGCTCACCGCGCTCCATCGCGACGGGACCGTTCCCACACGCGAGCAACTGGCTACCGCACGAGTGGAGCGGCTGGAGATGTGGAGCATTATCCGCTCCGCTCTGTTCGGCGAACGGGTTCTTCAGCCAGAGAGAGTCACCGAAAGCGTATCCCGGTTCGAGAACCTCGTATCCGACGCCGATCGCCTGGCGGACGACATCGCCGCAGACGCCGAGCGGGTTTTTGCAATAGCGGATCTGCGCCGTAGGCTGGAACAGGAGACCGCAAAGGGAGCTGAGCTCGCCCGCGGCTTGGAAGAGATCAAGTGCGCGCACGCATCCAGGCTGGCCGAGTGGGGGGAGCATTGGTCTCCCGTCGGCGTCGTTCCGCTCGAACCGAGGGACATGAAGTCCTGGCGCAATGCGGTGGCCTCGCTCCTGGAGCGGCGTGACGCTCTCCGCGCGAGACAGGACCAACAGGCGGCCCTTGAGGAGCAGGGGCGCGCACTGCTGTTGCCACTAAACGGGCTTGCGAACGAGCTGAGGCTCTCACCCTATGAGGGAGCTGATGTCCTAATCATGGCCCGGTACGTCGAGGACGCGATCGAGTCCATGGCCAGGACTTGGGCGGAGGTCCGGGAGGACGAGACGCTTCTTGCGGAGGCCCGTAGAAGGATTGGCGATCTTCAGCAGGCACAGGAGCAGGCTGAACGGGCACTCTCGGAATGGCGAGCCAGCTTCGATGCAGCGGTTGCGGCAATCAGCCTGAAACCGGGTGCGTCGCTGGCCGAAGCTGCGGCCGCCGCCGCCGCATGGCGGCAGCTGCCCGGCCTTCAGAAGGAACTCGACAACCTCCGTAAGCGCATTCGCGGAATGGAGCGGGATATAATCGGACCGTTCGAGAGCGAGGCTCGGGCGATCGTCACTGACCTGGCTCCGGACTTGGCCTCGCTTCCTCTTGATAATGCCGTAATGGAACTCCAGTCGCGCGTCGGCGAGGCGAAGAAAGCGCGAGCACTCCGTGAAAACCTGACCGAGCGTCTCACCCGCGCACGCGCCAAGGTTCGCACCACAGGCGAAGTCCGCGAGCGCGCGCAGAAAGCGGTGGCAGAGGCGGCGTCTGCGATAGGCCGGCCAGCTGAACCGGACCTGAGGTCCCTGATTGCAGATCTCAAGGCCCGCGCGGAGATCGAGGCTTCGCTTTGGGGACTTCGCCAGCAACTCGGCGCCGCCACGGAGCAGCATGACGAGACAGAGTTAAGGGCAGGCCTTGTCGATTTCGATTCCGATCGTGCCGAGGCTGAACTCGTCCGGCTTGCCGAAGTCAGTATTCAACTTGATCAGGAAGGCAAGGTGATTTACGCCGCACGAGATCGGCATCAAACACGCCTGGCCGAGATCGAGGGTGGCGTTGGCGCCGAAGAAGCCCACCAGATGCGCCATGTTGCCGAGGCGCAGATCTTGGAAACTGCGAGGGAGTACCTGATCCACAAATTGGGCTCTCTCCTGGTCGGTGCCGCTCTTGCCCGGCATCGTGCGAATAACCAAAGCCCTTTAATGACGAGGGCAGGGATCCTCTTCAATGCGCTGACCGCCGGAGCATTCACGGGTTTGGAGCAGGCAATTGGCGATGATGACATTCCCCGCCTCATTGCTCGTCGCGATTCCGGGAAGACGCTTACCACAGGCGAAATGAGTGAGGGGACCGTTGACCAGCTGTTTCTTGCACTGCGGCTTGCCTATCTACAGGATTATGCATCGAGGGCTGAGGCTGTTCCGTTCATCGGAGATGACCTTTTTGCGACGTTCGATGATGAAAGGGCAGGTCATGGTCTGGAGACGTTGGCGAGCTTCGGTCGCGCTGTGCAACCGATCCTGTTCACGCACCATTCCCACATCGTCGAGATCGCAAGGAGCCGGCTTGGGTCGAAGGTTGACGTAGTGGACCTTAGTGAGAGGCAGCTCGCCGCGCCAGCTCGTGTTGCCCTTGTCAGCTGAAGGGCAATAGGAGGCTCCTTCGAGGTTATATCAGTATCTCTCGAGCAAGAAGGGAACAGCAAGACGGCCACTGCGATTTCCGAGCTTGCGAACGAAATGTCTGCCAGACGACCGGAGACAGAGGTGGCCTTGCGGCTGGCCTAGTCCATCCTGGATGGCCCTGAGCCTTGCATCCACTCCGGTGAGACGTGGTTCTTGAAACCACGCGGGCCATCTGCTCTTGGGCCGGCTCAAAGTAAGTGGACTGTGTGGACGGAGCGCTATCTTCCTCGCTGTGTCTACAGAGCGTTTTGAGAAGGCCTTAGGGCCTTAGCGGTGGTCCACTTGCCTCATGTCTAAAATTTCCAGAAGGAGAAAGACGAAGGCCGCCAGCGCCAGCATTGTCAGTACAGCCAGGATGAGGCTGTGCCATTTCCCTTGGCGAGCCAGCTTGGCCTCGATCGCGTCGAGCTTGCGCTCTCTTTCAGCGTCATAGGTCATAGCTTCTTCCCAAGGGCGCGTGCGACTGACAGCGTGGCTCATATGGGAAGAAAATCAGCGAAGGATCTGTGGCGCTGTGCGTTAACACACAAGTTGAAACCGGTAGGCCCGTCCAGGATTGCCAAGGCCACACGACGGGTTCAGCCGGCGGCTTTCCATAGACTTGTCGCAGCAGTGCCCAAGCTTCCAGACCAGTATCACCGGCACCGCATTCAAGCTGGCCATTCTTGAACCCTCTCTTGGGAATGCATGTGGCCCTAAAGGGCAAGGCTTGGGTGAAGGAAGGCAGCGCACCGGTTTTGGGCGCTGAAGATCCGGAATTGGGCCAATACAGGACCGCTGCGACAAACCTATTCAGCAATTTTGATCACGTTGGGTCGTTCATCGCGCTGCCGATGGAACCGCAGCGTGCGCATCACGTCACTGGTGGGAGCCTGAGCTGAAGTGGACCTTGAACATTACGAAAGCTTAATCCAAGTGTTCAGAAGCCGTTCACTTGCATAGACCGAAGATCACTGCAGGCAAAGAGTAAGTCATGTGCCTGTGGAGAGAGTGATGAAGAATGTCGTTTCCGGTGTCGGCGCCGCAGCAATGGCAGTTGGTGTTGTCGGAGCCTGGGTATCTAGCGCTCAAGCGGAGCCTTTGCTGGTGGAAAGACTTAACGCAGTCAAGGAATCATCCCAGTGGGCACAATTCCGCCGAGACGACGATCGAGATCGTTTCAACCGCCGCGACCATGACCGCCGCCGCTTCGACCGGCCTCGGTTCGAGCGTCGTGGTGACTGGGGCTACTACAACGGTCACAGAGGCTATCGCGAATATCGCCGCGGCTATCGCCAATACAATGGATGGTGGTTTCCGCCGGCGGCCTTTGTTGCGGGTGCCATCATTGGCGGTGCGATCGCAAATCAGCCCGTAGTCGCACCCCCTCCAGTTTATGCGCCCGTACGGCTCAGCGCGGCGCATGTGAACTGGTGCGAGAACCGGTGGCGTTCATATCGGGTCTCGGACAACAGCTTCCAGCCGCTCAACGGACCGCGCCAGGTATGCGTGTCGCCATACGGTGGCTGAGTGGCCAACCCGATCGAGGATTGTAAGGCGGCTTGTTCCAAGCCGCCTTATTCAAAGATTTCGACCGCCAACCAAGACGGGCCTGTCGTCGTGGATTTTGCAGTCAGTGACTGTCAAGGCAAATTTGCCAAAATAAAAGCCATTCTACTACTGATGAGTGTATGCGTCCCATGCGCGTTCGATTGATTTCTGTCCTACCAGTTGGTGATATCCCCAGTCCCTTGGAGCACCAATATGGCCGACACTACCGCCCCCGTTTTGACAAGCCTCACCTTCCAGACGACGTTCGACATTAGGGACGGCAGCAAGCAAATCACCTATACGGCGAACGTCACGGACGACCTTGCTGGCGTCGATGACGTCATCATCTGGTACGATCACAAATATACCGACGAAATCGGCAACCACAGTCTCACGATCCTGTTTGACAACCCGTCTCCGGGCGTCTGGAGCGAAACGAGGCAGATCTCGCAATTCAGCGGACCAGGTCTGTACAACATCACGAAGGTGACCGTCAGTGACCTGTCCGGAAACGTTCGTACCTATCTTCCCCAGGAGCTGGCTGCCCTGGGATCGCCGACCTTCGTCGAGTTGATCACCAGCTCCTACAATCCTACTGACGGAAACGATTATCTTGTCGGCTCCAATATCGTGGATGTCCTCCAAGGCCGGGCTGGGAGCGACCATCTCGAAGGCCTAGGTGGCAACGACACGCTCTTCGGTGGCGCAGGCGACGATGTCCTCGTCGGGGGGGCAGGCAGCGACACCCTTCATGGGGACGACGGGAATGACGTGTTCTACGTTGATGGAGACCCGGCGTTCGGCTTCGAGCGCGACATCGTTTACGGCGGCACCGGGTACGACACCGTCATTGCCTCGGGGAATTACAAGCTCGAGAGCAACTCCGGCGTCGAGGTGCTTAAGGTGGTGTCAGGAATTCACAGCGTTAGCCTGTGGGGCGACACCGGAAACAACTGGATCGAGGCGACTGCGGGAAATGATACGCTCACCGATGGGGGCGGTCAGGACACCCTGGTGGGCGGGGCAGGCAATGACACCTACAACGTGACTGGCCCGCTCACCGTCATCCAGGACGCATCCGGCTTCGATGTCGTGAACACCAACGTCAGCTTCGTTCTCGGCGACGGGCTTGAGAACCTCATGGCATCGTTCAACGACAGCTCGAACATCATTCTGAAGGGGAATGCCGGCAACAACTCCATCAGGGGCAACAGCGGCAACAACAAGCTCTATGGAGGATTGGGCGCCGACACGCTCGAGGGTAGTTTCGGCAAGGATGTCTTCGTCTTCGATTCCAAGGTGGCCAAAACCAAGAACAAGAACGTAGACAAGATCAAGGACTGGAGCTTCCAAGACGACATCTGGCTTGAGAACAAGGTTTTTACCAAGCTCGGCAGCGGCGGATCGGAGAAGAAGCCGCTCAAGCTATTCAAGGAGAAGTTCTGGATCGGCACGAAGGCGCATGATGCCAATGATCGGATCATCTACAACGAAAAGGCGGGCAAGCTCTATTACGATGCAGACGGCTCCGGGAAGGCACAGCAGATCCAGATCGCGACCTTGGAGAAGAAGCCCTACCTGACACACGCCGACATCTTTGTCATCTGAGGTCCCAGCGCACGACATGGGCAAACCGGCAGCGGGTCGGGTTCCCTTCCAAAGATCGGGAGGGCTAGCCGCCGTCTATGCGCGCGTTGAACCACCTTTCGAAGGCCACGCAGTGCGATTGGGCAGGAGGAGGTCCAATCCCAAGGTCAGAACGGCAAGAACTCTAGAAACCCGTCGCGACGGCGTAGTCTTGGGATCGGAGCTGTGATGGGGACATGATGTGATAGGATTCCAACTTATCCCCTAAAACACTAGAGAACTGGATCAGTCGGTCCGGCAGGCGCGCATAATCGGGGACTTGCACTCGCAGGCGGTTACGACAGTTCGTTCCCATCTGCGGGCCTATGACACCCGCGCGCCACGCCGGATTTTGATGGGTTGCGTCGAGACGTAGACAAGTCTCCGGTGCCAATCACACCAGCTTGAACCCTCCGGCGTCGGGGCACCGCAACAGACGGCACTTTGAGGATTGTCAGAGACGATGTATCGGCACTGCCGCGTGCCAATCTTGAGCAGTTTAGTTCGGTGTCTCGGGTCTGGCTCTTGCATGATTGCAGGCTCAGTGAAAGTCGCGTGCCGCTATACGGATGACTGGAACTTCAGTGCGCCGTTGCGGGGCTACAGCTGCAGACACATCAACAACCTCTTTTGGCCCATGGCGCAACCGCTCACGCGTTCCGAGCTTGGTCTCGTCTCCTCGACCGTGTTCTACCTGGAATGGTTGATCCCGGCCGCCAACGGAACGCAGCAGGTGCGATAAATCGACGATGTGCTCGGCGATCACATGGATCACCCCGCCCTCCTTCTGAAGGCGTCCATGACACCCGATCATTCCTGAGGACAGGATCAGCCGGCGCTGCTTCTCGAACAGCGAAGGCCAGATCACGAGGTTCGCCACGTCGGTCTCATCCTCAATCGTCATGAACATCACGCCCTTCGCGGATCCCGGCTTCTGCCGCACCAATACCATTCCGGCAACTGTCAGCCGGCGGCCATCCCTCATCATTCGGATTGCCGAGCAGCGATGAATTCGCTGGCGCCGCAATTCCTCCCGCAGAAAGGAAACCGGGTGTTGCCGAAGCGTCAGTCCCTTTGATCGATAGTCCTCCACGACCTGCCGCCCCTCGGTCATCGGCGTGAGCTCGACATGCGGTTCATAGCCTTCCGGCCGGATTTGGCTATCGCGCTCATCGGCTGCGGCAAAGAGGGGGAGGGGCTCATCCGAAAGGCCTCTGATCGTCCAGAGAGCATCGCGTCTGCTGACCCCGATCGATCCATAGGCGTCCGCGTCCGCCAGGCGCTCGAGAGCCGCGACAGAGATTCCAGCCCGACGCCAGAGATCCTCGAGCGATGTGAAGGGATGGTTTGCGTGGGCCAATGGGATCATGGCCGCCTCGGCATTCTTCAATCCTGCAACGAGCCTTAACCCTAGTCTAACAGCGAACCGTTTCGTGTTGCGCGTTGGCTCGAGCGCGCAGTCCCAACGCGAGTGATTGATATCGACCGGCCTGACTTCGACGCCGTGATTGCGCGCGTCCCGAACCAGCTGCGCGGGGGCATAGAACCCCATCGGCTGGGAATTGAGGATGGCGCAGCAGAAGACGTCGGGATGGTGGCACTTCATCCACGAGGACGCATAAGCAATCTTGGCGAAGCTCGCGGCATGGCTCTCGGGAAAACCATAGGAGCCGAAGCCCTCGAGCTGCTTGAAGGTGCGCTCCGCAAACTCCGGATCGTAGCCACGGGCGGTCATGCCGCTCACGAGCTTGTCCCGGAATTTGGTGACGCCCGCCGTCAGCTTGAACGTCGCCATCGCCCGCCTGAGTTGGTCCGCCTCGGAGGGCGTAAACCCGGCACATTCGATGGCCACCCGCATCGCTTGCTCCTGAAACAGCGGCACGCCCAGCGTCTTCTCAAGTACGCGCTTGAGCTCCGGGCGCGGATAGTCTGGCTTCTCGTGACCTTCCCGGCGCCGGAGATAGGGATGCACCATATCGCCCTGGATCGGTCCCGGCCGGACGATCGCCACCTGGATGACGAGATCATAGAAGATCGCTGGCTTGATGCGTGGGAGCATCGCCATCTGGGCGCGGCTCTCGATCTGGAAGACCCCGACCGTGTCGGCCTTCTGGATCATGCGGTAGGTCGGGCCGTCCTTCAGCGGGATCGTGGCGATCTCCCGCTCCTCGCCTTTATGCTCCCGCAGGAGATCGAAGGCGCGACGCATGCAGCCGAGCATGCCGAGGCCCAGCACATCCACCTTCATGAATTTCAGGGTGTCGATATCGTTCTTGTCCCACTCGATCACCTGCCTGTTTTCCATGGCGGCCGGCTCGATCGGCACGAGATCGTCAAGACGATCCTGGGTCAGCACAAAGCCGCCCGGATGCTGCGAGAGATGGCGCGGTGCTCCAATCAGCTCCGAGGCCAGTTCGAGCGTCATCCGCAGCCGTGGATCCTTGAGATTGAGGTTGAGCGCTTCGGCCTCCTCCGTCACGCCATCGCTGCCCCAGCCCCAGACGAGGCCGGCCAGGCCGGCGGTCACGTCCTCTGGCAGGCCCATGACCTTGCCGACTTCCCGCACAGCACCACGGGCGCGATAGGTGATCACCACGCCGGTCAGAGCGGCGCGATGGCGGCCGTAGGTGTCGTAGATCCACTGAATCACCTCCTCCCGGCGCTCGTGCTCAAAGTCGACATCGATGTCGGGTGGCTCACGCCTTTCCTCGGACACGAAGCGCTCGAACAGGAGATCGTGTTCGATCGGGTTGATCGAGGTGATGCCTAACACGTAGCAAACCGCGGAGTTGGCGGCCGAGCCACGCCCCTGACACAGAATGCCCCGGGTTCTTGCGAAGGCGACGATAGCATTGACCGTCAGGAAGTACGGCGCGTAGTCCAGCTTCTCGATCAGGTGGAGCTCATGCCGGATCGTTCCGGCCACCGTGTCGGGAATACCACCAGGGTAGCGGCGGTTCGCTCCTTCCCAGGTCAGTCGCTCCAGCTTCTCCTGAGCGCTCTCACCCGGATCGGTCTCGGTGGGATACTGGTAGCGCAATTCGTCGAGGGAAAACGTGCAGCGATCGAGGATCTCCTGGATCCTTTGGGAGGCACCGGGGTGCCGCTCGAACAGACGCTGGATCTCGATCGGTTCTTTGAGGTGCCGATCCGAATTGTGCTCCAGCCGGTAACCCGCAGTGTCGATTGTGCAGCCCTCCCGGATGCAGGTGACCACATCCTGCAGCGGGCGCCGATCCGGATGGTGATAGAGGATGTCACCGAGCGCAATGGTCGGGACGCGCGCGATCCGAGCGGCCTCCTCGACCTCATAGAGGCGCAGATGTTCATTCTGCGAGAACCGGCGGATCAGGGCCATATAGGCGCGATTGCCGAAGGTGGATTTGAGGCGCGCCAAGTTAGCTCTGAGTGTGTCGCTGGCCTCGTCCCCGACAAGGATCGCAAGGAGGCCCTCATTCCAGGCCACCACGTCCTCCCATGTCAGAAAGCATTTTCCCTTCCCGCCGCGGCTCTTGCCGATGCTGAGCAAGCGGCACAGCCGGGAATAGGCCGGGCGATCCGTCGGGTAGACCAGCAGCGACGTGCCGTCGGTCAGATCAAGCCGGCATCCGACCACCAGGCGCACGCTCGTTTCCCTTGAGGCTTCATAGGCCCGGACGATCCCGGCAAGAGAATTCCGGTCGGTAATGCCCAGCGCGGAAATCCCAAGCAGTTTTGCCTGCTCGAACAGTTCGGCAGGACTGGAGGCTCCACGTAGAAACGAGAAGTGAGTGGTGACCTGCAGGTCGGCATACACGGTCATGCAAAGAACCCGTGCATCCACCAGCGGCCGCCCTCGGTCATCGGCGCGTCACGGAAGATCCAGAAGCGAGCGCCCTCGGTCGTTTCGAGCCGGTAGTAGTCCCTCATCATCTTCTGCTCATCGCCGAGCCACCACTCGGATGTGATCCGCTCCGGTCCATCCGCCTTCGTCACCTTGTAGCGGACCCGGCGCCAGATGAATGACCCTGGCGGGTGATCCGGCAGCAGGGCCGTCGTCATGATCGATTCCGGCGGATCGAGCAGGCGGGTGGGACGCTCCAGGCTGTCCGGCCAGCTGGATTCCGACGGAGGCGCCAGAGGGGAGACCCTTCTTGTCATGCGCTCCGGCACGCGTGACTGGACCGGAGTGAGCCGATAGACGCGATCCTCTCCGATGCGCGCGGTCAGCCGGTCAACGAGTTGGCTCAAATCGACGGCGTCGTCCTCGGCCTCGATCCCTCTCGCGACCGTCTGCGTCTCGGAAAGCGGATCGACGCGGTTGGCGACAAGGACGATTTCCTCGATGCCAAATCCCGGGTCGACGGTCTCAAGTTTCTCATCGAACAGCTTTGCCAGGTGAACGTGGTCCCGCGTCGCCTTGGCTGTCCCGACGCGGAGTGAAGCACCTTTCTGGTCGACGCGGCGGACGATCAGGTCCAGGCGGCGGACACCCTCTCCCCGTTGTTCCAGCGTTTGACACATCTCCTCTGCGAGCCGTCGCACCACCAGCTTCACGTCCTCCAATCGGCCGATTGGCTCCGCAAAGGCGCGGGATGCAATCACCGCCTCGTCCGGAATGATCGGCGTGATCGGCTCGAAGGCATGCCCCAGCGCCTGGTCCAAGCGCAAGCTTGCTTCGCGGCCGAAGCGGCGCACCATCGGGGCCCGCGGCATCGCAGCAAGTTGGCCAACACGCTCGACGCCCAATCGGTGCATCGTGCTCACGGTCTCCTGGGAGAGCCGGAGGGCCTGCACGGGCAGCGTCGAAACAGCGTCAACCGTCCGGCCTACCGGAGCGATTCCGCCCTTCCCGTACCGCGCAACGGCCCACGCCGCCCCCGGCACATCGGCGATCGCCGCGCGAGCATGGATACCGTTGTTTTCCACCCGATCGATCAGCTTCTCGAGCAGCGGCTCTTCACCACCGAAGAGATGCTCCACTCCCGCGATGTCGATCCAGAGGCCGTCTGGGGGATCGGGCGCGACAACGGGCGAAAAGCGGATCAGCCATTCTGCGAGTTGACGCAGCGATGCACTTTCCCCGTCCGGATCGGCATCGACGATATGCAGATCCGGCACCATCGCCTGTGCTTTGGCCACAGCCATCCCCTCGATCAATCCGACCTTTTGAGCGGCCGGACAGGCAGAGGCGATCAGCCGGCGCGAGCCCTGCTTGATGACGGTCACAAGCGGCTTCTCGCGCGGCGGGTCACCGAACTTGCGCCTGATCCTGTCGGTCGGCCAGGTTGGCAGGTAGAGCGAGACGACCCTGCGCATCGCAAGCCTCCAAAATCCAGGAACGGGGTTGTGCACCCCGGCAACGCACGAGCTCGATCTGCCAGCGGCCGCGTTTGAGGCCGCTGGCAGGAACAACCTCTGACGGGACCGGCGACACGCGCCATCGCGTCGAGGCAGCGGTGGGAAGCTTGGTCAGGTCCTTCTGAGCGACCGTCCACCAGCGTCGGATGACCAGGGCGGGAACACCCGAAGCCTCAGCGGCCACCTGCAGGCGGCGGGAGGTGGTGAGGCCGAGGCGGGAGACTTCGCCGATGACCGCGCCCAGGCCTTTCTGATGGAGACCCTCTTCGATGAGAGGCAGAACGTCGGCATCACGATTGGTCTCGGCGTAAATGACACGATCGGGATGAAGGCCGACCTTCATCAGGGCAGGTGCGAACAGATCGCGCCGGGTCAGGCACCAGAGCACCGGCCCCTTGAGGCGAGCGGCAATCCCGGCCGCGAAGAACGTGGCGGACCCGGCAAATTCCGCTGCTGGGCCATGCTCGACCACCTCGTGCAAGGCTCCGAGCGCAAGCCCTCGTCCCGGCAGATGCCGGTCGAGCGCAGACACGCCAAAGGGCAGGGATTTGCGTGAGCCATGGGCCCCGCCGATCCTCTCGATCTGGCGCCGTAAGTCGTCGATGACTTCGCGCCCGGTGGCCATCGTTCAAGCTCACCTCCCTCCTGCGACAAAATGGAACAAAACAAGAACATATGCCGCGACTGAGAGTCAATGTGAGGCTCGCCCGGGCACCTGTGGATATCGGGGAGGAGAGTGTTGCGATGGCGGGTTCGATGTGTTTGGCGTCGAGCGTTGGCCCTTCTGGCGCTGGCCCCCGGCATCTCGCAGTGTCTCGGCGAGGTCGAAGCCGAAATGGCGAACCATCTGGTTGCCTCTCCTGAGAGACTCGTCATCCCGCTGGCGTTGCTCTCCGCCAGAAAAAGCTAAGCAGCCGAGACCTGCATCCTATTGGCGTTCGGTGCGTTATCCGAACCTGGGCCATAAGGGAGGAAGTCGTGACAAACATCAGCCAGATCAAGGAGCATATGGAAGTCATCGGCGCTGATGGCGCCCACATCGGCACCGTCGACCATCTCGAGGGAGACCGCATCAAGCTGACCAAGAAGGACAGCGGGGAGGGGGCGCACAAGGGCCACCACCACTACATCTCGACTGCCTCGGTCGCGGACATCGAGGGCAACCAGGTCCGACTCTCGGCCAACGCCGATGTCGCGGTCACCTTCGAAGAGGAGAGCGACGGCCGCCAGGCTTGATGCTCGGCCGCATGAATTCAAGCCTTAACTGAGGCAACCTCAAACCAGGCTCATGCCCGATGCAGAAACAGGGCAAGATGCGGTGTGTCAGCAGGGTCCATCACTGATGTGAATCGTTGCAGCGCAATGGATTCATGACTTTGATTGGACCTCGCCTCGTGCGCTGCGCACCATGGAGGCATGTCCGAAGACACAATTCAGTATCTGGTCCTCGACAGGGTTGAGCCCGCCTGCAACATGGATCGCTACTATGTCCTGGCGATCGAAACCAGCCTGTTCGGTCACCCCACGCTGATCCGCGAGTGGGGCCGCATCGGATATCCAGGGCAGAGGAGGGTGGAGCTTCATGACAACCAATCATGCGCGGTGGAGGCTCTTGAAACGTGGCTTCAGAAAAAGCAGCGGCGTGGCTACCAGCTCAGAAATGGATAGGAGGGTGGACATGATAGTTGCAGGTTGTGTGCGCGATCTCTTCCTCTGAAATCGGAGGTGCGGAGGCTGACCGACTATGCCGTGGCAATGTAGAGTCTGCTTGTTGACGAGCGGCGCCTGCCGTTCGATGATGTTCAGGACGCACCATCTCGCCATCTAGAACATTCCAATACTCATGCCCGCCGCGAGTGCGGCCCCGAGCTCTTCGCAGCGTTTCAGATCGGCTGGGCCGATGACCTTGGGCGCCAGGATCGTTTCCGGTGTCTGTGCGTGCGTGCAGACAATCAGTGGATCGGCTATGGCCTTGAGCCGCCATCCGGTCGCAATCCGCGCAAGCTGACGGGCTGCGTTGTGACCATCGCTGCCCGCGCAGATCAGCATCGCGTAAGGGCGCCCGCTGATCCGATCGAGCGCTGGATAGTAGGTTCGATCAAAGAAGTCTTTCATCAACCCGGCCATGGCCGCCAAATTCTCGGGAGTGCCGAAAATATAGCCGTCCGCTTCGAGAAGATCCGAAGCCTGAGCGACCGGTGCCGAAAGCAGGCGGACACGGATGGTCGACTCCGAAGCTGCTGCACGGGCAGCGGCTGCAGCCATCTGGTGGGTACCGCCGGTCATCGAGTGGTACACGATCAGAAGGGTTTTCATCATGCCTGGCAGCGACAGGTCATCCATCGGCTGAGATCCTGAACTCGGTGGCAGGTCCGAATTGGTACGAACTCCCAAATTCCAATACCTGACTTGTGAGATCGGCTGCCCGGATCCTCAAATTATCCTCAAATTACCAGTTCCTCATTGAGCGGGTGGAGGTCGCGGACCATCTGGTGCAGACGGGAGGTGTCGAGATGGGTGTAAATCTGGGTGGTCTCGATGCCGGCATGGCCGAGCAACTCCTGCAGGACACGCAGGTCGGTGCCGCCGGAATGCATGTGGGTGGCAAAGGCATGGCGCAGCACATGCGGTGACACTCGCTCCGGCCGGGACAGGTCGGCCGCCACCGCGGCCTCCTTGATCTCGAGCAAGGCCGCCTGGCGCGTCAGCGCCTTGGTGCCGTTGCGCACCGGGTGGAACAGCCAGGGGGAGGGGGCTCCGGCGGAATACGCGCCGGCCAGCCTCTGCCAGAGGGCGATGGCCGCGATCGCTCCGTTGTGAAGGGGCACGAGGCGCTGCTTGTCGCCCTTGCCGCGCACCAGCAGCATGCGGGTTCCGGGAGGCGCGGCATCGGCTGGCAGGGACAGGGCTTCGCTGATGCGCATGCCGGAGGCATAGAGGGTCTCGAACAGCGCAGCCCTGCGCGCATAGCCGGCCTGCCGGTAGAGACCCACCGATGGATCGGCCGCAAGCCGGTGCGCCGTCTCCAGCAGCGCCTCGGTCTCGGCTACGGAGAGGACGAAGGGCAGCTTGCGCGATCGCTTCATGGCCGCCAGATGGGCGGTGGGATCGCGCGAGCCAAGCTCCTCGGCGATCAGGAACTTGTGCAGGCCGCGCGCCACCGTGATCCTGCGGGCAATGGTTGAGCCGGCGTAGCCGCGCCCATCGAGACCAGCGATGTAGTCCCGGATCTGCTCCAGGCCGACCTCGTCCAGGCCGAGGCTGTTCTCCTCCAGCCAGGCAAGGTAGCAGCTGAGATCGTCGGTGTAGGTGGCAATGGTGCCGGCCGAGGCCCCAAGCTCGGTTGCCAGGGCGTCGAGCCAGAGCTGGGCCAGCCGTCGATTGGTGCGCATGAAATCCTCCCGATCGGGAGCAACATGGCACGGCATCCGTTACCGACTTCTTGTCAAAACTCTCCGGCCGCCTCTTCCCCGCCGGCTGAATCCACGACTTGCATTACACCCTCAGTGTCTTGAGCTTGTTGGGGCGGTTGGGGTCTAGCCTCAGCGGGAGCACGGTCACAATCATCTGCTCTCGTCGCTGGTAGACGATCCTTACCTTCGAAGATGCTGAGAGATTGCGGCGTGTCAGCTTAGCGATGATCATGACCCTGGGGTAGGGGTCCCAATACGGACTCGCAAAAGCGGCTCGGTACTTGAGCTCGATCCGATCGACGAGGTCGATCAAGGAGGCGGGATCATAATTGTCGAGATTGTAGCGCTCGCGGAAACGCCGGAGTGCATGGATCGTCCAGTGGCGTTCGATCGCCGCCATGATGTCCGAATGAGACACGGTGGAGGTCATGACCGCTCGACAGAGAACCCCGTACCCATGATCCGGATTATGTTCCACGTGAGCTCGATTGCAATCGCGACCGTCGCCAGAATTGGCCGCAATCAACCGTGATGCTAGACTCTCGTCCATGACACAGATGGCCGACGAGATCCGCTCCCTGATTGCTGATCTTTACGATGATCCTGAGGACTTCCTGAGGAGGCCTCACCCGTGGTTCGGTGGGCGTTCGCCGGACGAGCTCATGGCAACTGAGGCAGGCCAGTTCGTGCTCCTGAAATTCTTCCGCGGGAGAGACCACATGCCGCCCATTGAAATGGATCGAGATTTCAAACCCTACACGACGGCAAACGCCGACGACTGCATTGACCAGGCGATCGCTCGTCTTGAGGGCCAAATCGAGCAGCTCAGGTCCCTCAAAGGATCTGGGCCGGAGATCGCCGCGGTCATAGGAAAGGCACGCGAGGTTTATGGCGATGAGGGCCTATGGTGGCTCCTTGAGTATAACCAGGTCCTGCAGACGACTCCCTTGGATCTCGTGCTCCAAGGTAAGACCGAGCGTGTCCTCATGCAGCTTGGACGAATTGAGCATGGAACCTACGCATAAGCGCGGAGACGTCGACTGTGGTTGACTGTCCTGAGTAGATTGCAGCGTTCATGCCCCCAAAGTGTTCACGGTAGCGTCTGCCGTCGAACGACAGCCCAAATAACTGGAATCTTCGATGTGGCGTATCACTCCCTCCGGTCGCCTGGATGGCCTCACCGTCTTCAAGCATCTGGACGGCCGCTACGTGCCAGCTGGTGAACTGACGTTCCATGGGCATGACATTCTGCGCCCCGGCGAATTCCAGTATGCTCAAAGCTATCTTGAGACTGACGGTGCCAGCCCGATCGATCCCATCGGTCTCCCACTGGTCCAATGCCGCTTTGCCGGCTCTCCGGAGGTGCCTCTTGCCTGCCTCGATGCCGGACCGGAAGGCTGGGGCCGGAGCGTGCTGTCCGCGGCCTTTGAGGCGTCTACCCTTGGTGCGGCCGAACTTCTGGCGGCCGGCACGACGGCTCGGACGGGCGATCTTGCCTTTGGCGCATCGGCGCAAGCGGGGCCAGATACCTGGTTCCCGGATCGAGCACTTTGCCCCGTAAGCCTTGAGGCGAGCCCTGACCTCGAAGCTCTGATGACAGCTGCGATCGCCGCGGACGAGGGCAGCGCGACACAGGAACAGCTCACCCTGCTCGTCAGAGCCAGTGCCGATGTGGGAGGAGCCCGCCCAAAGGCACGTTGGCGCGACGGGGAGGGGGAATGGATCGCGAAGTTCTCAACCTGGGGTGACAAGTTCGACGATCCCCGCATCGAGGCCGTCTGCCTGGACGTTGCTGAGGCTGCCGGTCTGCCCGTCCCCGAGCGCCGGCTCATGACCATCGCGGGCAAAACCGTCCTGCTCGTCCGGCGCTTCGACCGATCGGAGGGCGGCAGGCCCTTCTCGTACCTGAGCATGGGCACGCTGCTTCGGGAGTCGCCGGGCAGCTATGGCACATCGAAAACCTACACGGACATGGCCGCGGTGGCCCGCTCGATCGGTGTCCAGGAACCGGAGGCGCAAATGTTCCGCCGGCTGCTCGTCAATGCCTCCCTGCACAATACCGATGATCATCTCCGCAACCATGCTGTGATCAACAGGGGCGGGGGGTGGGAACTCTCACCCGTGTTCGATGTGGTGCCTTATCTTGGACGGAAACGGCATGTCTGCGCGCCTGGACCTGGGATCAGCGCTGAGTGCGACCCAAGGGCGGCAGCCGCTTCCTATGCTGCTTTCGGACTGACACGCGAGCAAGCTGAAGCCATCCTGGACGATGTCAGAACGGCCATGAGGCGCCTGCCCGTGATTTTTGAGCAGCGCGAGGTGTGCCGCGCCGATCGCGAGTTCCTGAGAACGCTGGAGACACGATGACCGCGATCCGCGCTGTATGCTTTGATGCCTTCGGGACGCTGGAAAGCGGTGATTGGCTTGTCCCTAGCCATCGTGACGCTGCCACAGGCATCCGGATGGAATTCACGTATGCGCCTCAATCCGGCAATTCGGCAGCTTGGATGCCGGCTGCGCTCGTGAGGTAAAACTATTTTTCGGCCGACTTGAACAACGTAGCCACACTGTGCTGCCCCCTAAGCCGTATGTCGGCTCTTGGATGATCAAGCGACTGGCTCAACATCTCGTCTGAAATGATGCGAGATTGACTGAAGGCTGATCGATGCTTGCCATGGATGTGGCATAGTCCATTTCTACTCATCGTCGGTCAAAGAGTAGCCCATGAACCCATCGCCGCAGTGGACCCTCTTCATCGCCCGTCCTGGAAGCGAGCGCCGGCATGTTATCAGGGATCCTCAAGGCGAGCCCCGGCTCATCTTCGGCGACGACGATGGCACGCGGATCAACGATCCTCTGGCGAGATACCTTATCGAAAGCCTGAATGCGGATCTCCGTCTGGAAGACCCGAACCCGGATGAGGGTTGGTTCCTGGAATGCCGCGGGTCCGACGAGCAGGATCTGGCGATTCTCATTTGCGACCCTGAATTTGAGATCCGGCTCGAGATCCTCGACACAGTGAACGGCGAAGCGGATCAGGAACTGGGCCGAAGGATCGTGGCGCTGCTCAACACCTACTTCGTTCTCAGAGAAGGGGCGCATCCAAGCACGTCGTCCGTAAACCCGCCGGGAAAACCGCAGACCGAATCCGGGCGCTGAATGATCGGGGAAGTGAGCCCAGCCCCGCAGCGACAGGCCAATTCAACGGTTCAGACTTCTTGTCAAAAGTGGTGTTATCAGATTCCCTGCTGTAAGCGCACGGATGACGCGATTAGGAGGGCCGGCAGATAGTTGAGATCCAGCCCGCAGCAGACAAGGCAATCAAGGCCCTGGCAAGCTAGCTTCATCGCCGATAGCGTCTTGGTCACTAAGTACGAAACACCTCAAGCGAGAACCATCCCTGAGCCCATGGCTAGTGATCTCATCAGGTAGGCGACGCCAAACGGCTTATCAGCAATAGAATGGCGTGCCCCGGCCAAGAGAAGTTTCGGCAGGGCACCTGTGATGCCGAATTCAACACCAAATTGTCACGGACCATGACGCTGTTGTCGGTGGCGAGGAGGGGAAAGTAACAGCCCTGGAAGCCACAATTCCAAAAGCGAACGGTGGGAAGGCACCTGAACAGGTGTAGGGCAAGACAAGACAAAATCCCGAAAAGGACAAAGCACACTTCGCTTGAAGCCGAACCGTTCTGGTCCGGCCTCAGAAGAGGATGGCATCGTCGCGCCCTGCAACAGGTTGGCCCGCGTCACAGCGGCGCCAGTCTTCACTCTCACGACCCATTCCCCGGAAAGACTGACCTCATGCCAAACCGCTCCCTCACTCATGACGAGGCCTTGCGCGAACTCATCACCCAGACCCGTAAGCGCCTCATCGGCCAGGACGCCGCCGTCATGGCCTTCGCGGCGGAGATCTGCCGGCACATCGGCGCCAGCTCAGCGCAACAGAGACCTGGCCTATTTCTCGTCGCAGGCTCGAATGCCGACGGCGATCAGCTTGGGCTGCCCTACGGACTGGCCGACTCCCTCAGGACGGGTGGCGGGCTTTATGAACTGGCATCCAATCACGGAGAGGATCTGGCCCACGTCTTTGCACCGACCTCCGGCGGCACGGAAGTTCGCTCGATGCTGTCCTCGCTGAAGGACAATCCCACCGGGGTGCTGGTTCTGCGGGACATCGACAAGGCTCACCCCAGCCTTCTCACGAACTTGATGAGCGCCTGGAGCCAAGGGTTTGTTGACGATGGAGCTGGAGAGAAGGTCTCCCTGGCCAGTGCGATTTTCGTCCTGACCACCGAGGTGGCGCAGGAGCCGATCGGCCAGATCGCTCGCGATGAGCCGGATCCGGACCGCTTGCATGTGCAGTGCCTCAAGCTGCTTCTCGATGCCGGCTTTCCCGTCCCACTCCTCAGAAGCCTTGATGCGGTGTTTGGCCTGAAGGCCCTGACACCGGGCGAAGTCGTGCTGGAACACTATCGTAGCTTTGCGGACCAGATTGCCTCCCATGGTCTTTTTCTGGAGGATGGCGGGATAGATGGCCGGATCCTGGCGCATTCCATGGACGAAACCATCGAGCCTTGCGTCGAAGATACGTGGTTGCCGCGCGAAGCGCTTGATGCCCGCTTGGCGCAGGCGAAGGCCGCGGGCGTTCACACGGTGCGTCTGGTGCTGGGCGAGGAGATCATCCACATCGTCCCGGTTGGCGAGCCATTGGCGCAGGACGCAACCAACCCACCTGCCGATGCTCAGCCGGTATCCTCTCCAGACGGCACGGCAGGTAAGTGACAGATGCGATCGCACCGTGACAATTCCGGATGCGTGATGTCGTGTCCGGCAAACCTTACCTGCGTCGATCACCGTAAACGCACGAGCCCTGGAGATACAAATCTCGTTCCGAACTTTCGTGACGCCGCTGGTCATCCGCCAAGTCCGTGTCACGTAGATGACCTGGAAACATCCACTCTCTAAGCGGGCAGGTGGAGGCTGATCTGTTCGGACGCGGACCAGCCCATGAACAAACGGAGTGGCGGATCCCCTCGATGGACGTTCACATCGTTCGTCGGCCCGCTTTCCTCAACTGTGCCGAGTGGCGTCATACCGCTCGCTGACGCCTTCCTCGCCGTTCGTAGGCAGCGGTATCTCAGACATCAGATGGGTGAGGGCGGAGCAGGTAAATCCCAAAAGGACGAGCCAGGGTGCGGCGTCGTCAACCGGCGCAGCATGCGATTGTCCGACCTCATCGCGTGAGCCCGAACAATCGCTGTTGAAAGAGCGGGCTCGTCTTCCATCAACCATCTACGAATTGAGACTTATGACGACTGATATGAATATCCTAAGCCGCGGTTTGGGTGACTTAAGTCACAGAGGATGTTTCCCGAACAGGCGATTGTCATCTCGGAATGCCCGTAAACGCACAACAGCATGCAGGAGAGCGGGATGACCCAGCCGAAGCAAAGCGCTCCTGAGCCCAATCAACAGACAATTATGGACCATGTGAAGGCGATGCTGAGGAGGCTTCCTCGCAAACCTCCGCGAAATGAGCAAGCTCATCAAACCATCCTTTGAGAGAATGCGCATGTTCCCACCGCAATCAAGCGGCGGTAGCGAGCCATCGGACATGGCAGCATGAACGTATTCCGCGTGCTGTCCTGTGCATTGCCCTGTGTGATGTTGGTAGGCTTCTCCAGCCATTTTCTGGTTGGGTAAAGCGGTTCTCGCCGTGTAGAGGGGAGTCGTCTTAGAGAGGCTTCCAGAGCCGTTACAAAGCCCTCCGTTATGGCAACATGGCCATTAGCGGGTAGAGTGCCATAAAGACCGCCTTTGAGGTCGCCCGTTAGCTTGGCGCTTAGCTCTATCCTTGACGGTCCTTCCTGCGGCCGAGCGAATTCTGGCCTCCCTTGCGGCCAGCTTGGGAGGCGGATGCAGTGTTCTGGGCGAAATGGCGCTTTTCAGCCGGGACGCTTTTGCCGCCTTTGCTGGCGATCTCGCGACGCCTTTCCTCACTCATTGAGGCAAAGCCGCGCTTTGGCGAGTTCTCATCAGCGCCCATGACCGTTCTCCGAGACACCTTGGCTCTAAGCCGAGAACGGCCAGCGCTGGTAGAAGTTCGGGCGGCTCATAAACTTATCTGGATATGCCGCCGTCGGGCAGCCTCTTGGTTCGGGTTGCGCTACTTATTCTGATTACTTTCGCGCGGCCATGAGATCATGGGTGAGGACGGTGAGCTTGCCGATTAGCGATGCCATATCGCCAGGATCACAGGACCACTGGGTGCCAACGGCCGATCCGTCAGCGGACACCGACACCACGGCGAGCGAGCGCAGCTTGCCTTCACGGGCGAGCCGCAGATGTTCCTGCAGCAGGTCGATCATCGATGCGGTGTTCTCGTCGATCGGAGGCGTACTGACGGGATGGAGCTTCGCCACCGATCCAGATTGATTTGCCTGTTTGTCGCTCATGGTCACCCCGCAATCGTTCCTCGGCTCTTACGGCCTTCTGATTAAGGGTGTGCACTAGGCATGAACCATGCGTCAACACTAGGCCGGTACAGCAGAAACATCGCCCATGTCGTATTTCGACAACAGGACGAGGTAAGCTTGGCCAATACCATTGGCAGCGGCGCCAATGCGGATCCTTTGACGCGCTGGAGCAGCCGACGCCAGCACAGGGGGATACGGACGAATGATAGCTCAGGCGATGAGGGTGCAAGTAGCCGGCCAGGGTTCGAAATCGTGAGGAACCAGATTCTGCGGGACCTCGGTCTGCCGGTCGACCGCATGCTGCAGGCTGAGGTGGCCCTGCGGTTGGCCGAGTTCATCCTGTCACTCCCCACCTCCGGAGCCATGGCCAGCGTCGCGATCGACGGGGCCGGCATTAAGATCGGCGACGGTGGCGTCTTCGACATCGGTGGCTTTATGGCCACGAGCGGATGGGAGCAATCCAAGGAACTGCAAATCGGCCGGAACGCCTGGACTGGCGCTTACCGGCGCGGCGACAAGACGATCCGGGTGCATTCGCGCCTTGGCGAGGGCGACGTGGTCGCCGCAGTTGACGGCCGCCGCATCATTGCACAATGCAGCAAGGGACCGTTGGCCCGGAAGCCAGGGCGCGCCGAGCATTCGCAGCTGACGACAGCGCTCGGAGAAGCGCTGCTGTTCGATATCGGCGGCGATGACATCGTCGTCGCAGCCGTGCCCGATACACCTGTCTTCCGCATGCTTGCGGAGACTTGGCGGCGCAGGCCGCTGGTCAGGCGGGCCGGCATTCGGATCGCCCTCGTGGGGCGCGACGGCACAGTATCGGGATTGGCTCTCTAGCCGGTCCCTATTTGCCGAGGAGCATCACGTTTAACGCTTTCGCGTGATCCGCAAGGTCGGCTGCTGCGAGAGCCGGATTGACGCCTTTCGTCCCCACGCGAGGAAACTTGTGGTGAGTGTCTCTTCGCGCGCCCAGCGCCGGGATGCAGCCGAGCTACTGACACGGCTGGGGTCCATCGCAACCCTGAGAGCCTGCTGCGCGGCATTCGTCCAGCGAATCGCGAGGATCTCAACGGGCAAGGCACTGTCGCATGTCCCTGACGATCATACGGCCGGCTGCTTACCCTCGACAGGGTCGGTGTGTGCCAAGCACGTCACGAGGAGAAGTGAAGCAATCCCAGGAGAGAATGACGGGAAGATGATCGGACGGGTGAAGGAAAGACGAGACAAATCCCAAAAAGGGACACCTACGCCTCGCTCAAGGCTGGCCCGAAGCGGCGCAGCACCTGGGACGGGAGTGAGATCGTCGATCCTTCGACGGGCGGCCCACAATGCAGGCCAGCCCACACTCACCATCAACCCTCATTGAGAGCTATTCCATGCCCACACCTCAAGACGATCCCGCACAAGTCATGCGCGGCCTCGCCGAACTCACCAGGAAGCGCCTCATCGGCCAGGATGCCGCTGTCGAGGTCTTCGCCGTGGAGGCTTACCGCCACATCGCGCTCGGCCCCCTGCAGCGCCGGCCCGGCGTTTTCCTCATTGCCGGTCCGAATGCCGAAGACGACCATCTCGATCTGGTCGATGGCCTCGTTCGATCCCTCAAGAGCCTGGGCGGCCTGTACAAGCTCGCGGGTATTCCAGAGGAGGATATCGACCAGATATTCTCATCGTCGCCCGGGGCAATGGAAGGGACCTCGTTGCTGCAGGCCCTGAAGGACAGGCCTGACGGCGTGTTCGTGCTTCAGGATATCGATCAGGCCCACCCGAACCTCGTCACGCGCCTCGAGCGGATCTGGGGTCATGGTTACATCATCGACGATGCCGGCAAGCCGCGTTCACTGGCTGATGCCATGTTCATCCTCACCACCGAGCTGGCTGAAGGCGAAATCGGAGAGATCGCCCGCACCGACCCGGATCCGGCCCGCCTGCATGTCGAGTGCCTCAAGGCCCTCGTCGATGCCGGCTTTTCCGCCTCTCTCCTCAGACATGTCGACTTCGCCTTCGGCCTGAAGCGTCTCACGACGGGCGAACTGAACCATGCCTACTATGAGCGCCTTGCCGCTCTGGTGGCTTCGCATGGACTGGTTCTGGAGGAGGGCGGGCTCGATGCGCGCATCCTTCTCCATGCCATGGACCCGACGGCTGAGCCTACCGTCCCGGATCTCATGTTGCCATGGGATAACCTGTCTGATCGCCTGGCGCAGCTGAAAGCCGCCGGCGCTGGTACGGTCAGGCTCATCCTGGACGATGATGTCATCCGCATCCTGCGGGTCGAAAGTGCGACGCCGCAATGGGTGATAGACGCGTTCGCCGCCAATCGGGATCTCTCCGCTGACGGGGAGGCCACCGATGAGTAAGAGCATGAGCGATCAAGACCTTCCGATAGAGGCGCGGCTCGAGGCGCATGCGCTGCTCGATCGCCTGACGAGGGATGGGCAGACATTCTCCCGTGAGGATGCGCGGCGGCTGATTGCCCTGCTTCCAGTCACACCGCGCCGGCGGTTCTCGTTCACCGGGCTGTTCCAGGGTCGCAGGCCCGGCTTTCGCGGGCGGGCTGCCGGTGTCGGCGACGTGAAGCTAGATGAGGAGGGAAAGGAACGGCAGGTGTCGTGGAACACCCCCCTGTCTTACCGGATTGGGGGGTATGTGGCCGTTCATACGCCAGGCCAAATTGTCATCGACCTCTTGTGGATCGCAACGCGCGAGGATCTGACCGGACAATCCTGTCAGTTGCTCTATGATAGCGAGACAGGCGAGCCGCGGGCGATGGAGATTTCAATTCAAAAGACCATCACGCTGCTGTTCATTCGCTTGGCCTACATCTCCTATGCGCCCTGGAAAAGGCCAATCTCCACAGGAGCGGAGGAGGGCTAAGCTCTCCTTCGTTCCTGGTCGGTAGGCCAGCCAGAGTCAGGCCCGCCGTTTGGAAGACTTATACAGCGTTATGCAACTGCGAGCTTACCTTATGGTGTATGGCGCCGCAGTGTTGGAGAACGCCTCCATTAGGTGCTTCTGCGGGTGCGCCGGTTCCAGAATTTAAACGCAAGAGAAGCTGGGACCGGTACCACCGCATGATTACGATCCAAATATTAACGCGATGCTTCCATAGAGTGCTGCCCCCGTTCTAATGACGGTTGCGCCCGAGGAAATATCTGAGCCCCTTACGCTCCTCCTCCTCTATTGTTGCTTCGGCATGCAGCCACTCGGATGGAATCGGTCGGACCCACCAACCGGCATTTTCGAGCTGTTTGATCTCGGAGGTTTCATCAAGTGTGAAGGGTGATCCGACTGGATAGATCATTGCGCGGTATTGTCCTTTTTCTGTTTTGACGCAGAGTGCTCGACCGAATTGATCAAGGGTTACAAGCTCCTGAATTGCATGATGCTTCAAAGGGCCCTCGTATGGCTTACCGGCATAGGCCCTTGGTCCCTTCTGTGCATTTCTGATGAAAATGCGCAGAGCCTCAATCCCGCTGTTGGCCGTAGGTGGCCAATCTGTGTAGTTAAACGACGCAAAGATCTCGGTCCGGCACCGAGCCCTCGTCATCATCACATTGACCCGTTTGTCACCGCTCGGTGTAGAAATCGGTCCCAGATTCGGATGCAGTTCACCGTCCGGCGTGCGCCCGTAGGTCAGCGAGATGAGAATGACATCTCGCTCCTCGCCCTGAACGTCGGAGACCGTTTTGACAAACAGCGGCTCTTCAGCTGGTAGACTTGCTACTTCCGGACAGTCTTCGAGAAGCGAGGCAATCAGCCGCCGTTGCGGCTCGTTCATTGTTATAATGCCGATGGTCGTCGGCAACTCGTCTGTCTTTCGGGTTTTGCTCTGACCTTCACGGATACAGCGCCGAACCGCGTCAACAATCTGCTTTGCTTCTTCCAGGTTGCTCCGGGATGTAGGCTCATAGACCCCGCTGACGGCGTGAAACTTCACGCCGTAATGCTCGGCCGGCAATGGCGATGGCACGAGCCTCAGACGGTTGCGGTAAAACAGGCGGTTTGAGGCCTCGATCAGGGCAGGGTGGCGTGACCGGTAATGATACTCGAGCATCCTTGACGGGAATGAGGCTCGCTCGGCCGCGGTCAGAAGGCTGACCATCTCAGCATCAACGTTGCCCGGATCGATCCAGAGCGGAACGTCGGGTGGCATCTGCTGGCTGTCGCCACAGACAACGAGTTGCTTTGATGCGGCGATTGCCGCTACGGCCGATGACAGTGGCATTTGGGAGGCCTCGTCAACGACGAGGATGTCGAACGTCCAGTCCTCGGGGACGCAGAGGGCGAAGGCCTCCGGCGAGGTCAGAATGGCCTTTGGCCGCTTTTGCTCAGGGCATGACCGAAGGATGTTGATGATGCCGGGTGCCTCCGGCACGCCAAGCGCTTCGGCGATCTTGGTGCGGTTCAAGCCCTCGCCTTGGAGCATGAGAATGTGGCCATGCTCCGCGTCCGGTCGCAGAGGCCGCCAGACCGCTTCGATCGCGTTCATCTTTTCAGCCATGACCAAGACCGACTTGCCATCCCGGATCGCGTTAGCAATTACATTCACGATCGTCTGAGACTTGCCGGTCCCAGGTGGTCCCTGGATAACGAGCTCAGGGCAGCCGGAGCGCGTGTCGGTAACGATGCTGTCCTGGAAGGAATCGGGCCTGACCCGGTGCAGATTTGGCGTCCCAACCAATGCCCGTTGGTCATCCGGCACGTGTGGTTGTATGGCACGGGCGGCTGATTCATCTCCGCGACTTGCGAGGACGAGACGGGCAAGCGTCGGGTGATTCAGAAGGCGTGGATTGTGGCGAGGATCGAGGCGCGTCGCCATTGTCCGACGCGCCTGATGGAAGAGTCCCAGAACGAAACGGTCCTCATAGCCAGCAATGTTGGGATGAATGTCGGTCTCAGGATCCTGTGGGAGGTCTTCCGGTCCCTGCTCCGCCGGAATCCCGAGGCGAGAAAGGAGGGTCTCGTTGAGTTCGGGCGCACTCCCAGTGGGCCTTACCCAGATACCATCACGGGAGATATCGAACTCGATCGGCTGGAGGAAAAGTGGAGCGAAACAGTAGCTCTCGTCGTCCTCTTCCCACGCGACAATGCCGAGCCCCAGGTTGAGAGCTGATAGACCCTGCTGATCCTGCAATTTTCGATCCTCTGCAAGGATCTCCTCCAGGATCGAGCGCAACTCCTTCGGAGGAGTTGCTGCCTTGAGCTCTTCTCCGATCTGCAAGCTCTGCATGGAAGCGAGAGCTGTCTTCACGGCATAAGCCGAGCCCTCAAATGGAACAATCCGCCTGCTGCTACTTCTCGGGAGGGTAATCAGCGAGTTCTGGTCTGACGAATGAAAGACTAAAGTCCGCATCGCCTCCAGGTGAGACTGGATATCGGGGTGCTGCATGGTTGTTTTCTTGGTTAATGGGACGGCCAAAGCTCCGTCGCAGACGTGAGTTACAGCTCGCGTCGCCCGAGGCTTACCTCTTGGGGAGTGATTTATGAGCTAACTCACCTTGTCGCGCAGCTTGTCGGGGCGGGATAGCGCTGAAATGCGCTCGTCACGATGTGCGAAGGGCGAGTAGTCAATCGGCTGATCGGGATCATGCTCGGGACGCGCCCATTGCAGGATCTCCCGGCGGGAGAGGTGCTCCGGCCACTGGAGCGCGTTGACAATCGTGACATAGACTTTTCGAAGGGTGGGCTTCCAACGCTCGCTGGATTTGTCTGAGGCATAACCTTCGGCGAGGGCTGCCTCGGTTTGGTAGTCGAACTCGAAGAGTTCACGGCGGATCGTGTCCGGTTTGCATCCGGCTTGGGGTGTGGCAGCGAGCCTTTCTACGTGAAAGAGACGCAGGTTCGCCCAGTGCCAAGCCTCCCGGCGATACCTCTCGATTGTGATCTTCTCGCTTACATGGTCGAAGCGTTTCATGAACTCTCGGGGGCCTCTATACATACGGTCTAGGTATTGCTTGGCCTCTTCAACGGACGGCTGCTTATGCTTAGCCAAGTCACCGTCCACCGAGATAATCCTGATCCATTCGAACAAATCATCGTTGGATAATTCGAGTGGGTCGACGGCCGCCGGAAGCTTATGAGCCTCGTCAAAGTGCGGATACAGTGCCAAAAGTACTTCTGGCATCATTGTGGGATCACATGGGTCTGACAGATCGTAGGGAAGAAAGAGACCACGCCGCACCTCGGTAGCTTTGGCGATTTCATTGGCCCGACGCTCGTAATCGACGAACGCATCTTCCCGAGCCGCCTTCTGCTTGCGTTGTGCTTCCTCGTACGCCAGTGCCTTGTCGGGTCCTTGATAGGCGTCGAATTTCGGCGCGACCTTCTTGGGCGGTGCCGCCTCAGGCTGGGGCAGACGGTTGTCATTCGCCGGTAAGCCACCGCTTTTCTGCAAGAAGACCGCAGCGGTCTGAGGAAGCACTTCCCGAGTTGGCAGGATCGGCATCTGTTCGGCGGGTAGCACAGGCGCCGGGACGGTTACCCGTGCGCGCCCTGACGATCGGCGGCCCTTGCGCCCACCAGCCTTTGCGCGCGACCTGCGTGGGGGTGGGGGATCGCCGGGAAGATTTTTCCTCGGCCGTCCACGGGGACGCTTGGCAGGAGTCTCATTCGAGTTCCAAGGGCCCGGCGATACAGCCTTCGCCAAGCCAGGATCATACTGCCCGGTTGTGTCGAGGCAGCGCTCGATCCGGCGGCACTCATGGAGCAGGCTGGTTTGCCGTGCTCGGATGCCAGCGACGGTCTTCTCATACACTGCCCTGGCTGCTTTGATTTCAAGCTCGGTCTTATCTGCAAGACGCCGCAGGCGCCGCATGCGGGCGCTCGGGCGCTCCTCGCCCCATGCGTATGGGTCTCTTCTGGCCATCGAACCCCCAAAGCCCGATTCGTAGTTTGTTGAAGGGCAAGACCCTCATGTACGTGATCGGAATATTATACCGGATGGGACTGAGCGCGGTCAATTTTCCCCACAGTCGCGAACAGAGCTGGCGCCCCGGAGCATCCAGCTTGATCAAGCCCGTGCGTCGCCATCAGGCATAGGGTGGAAATCTGCGAGCGGCCTTCGATTTTCATGAACGCCACTCTGGAGGAAGCCCGCAATTTCCCCGCCACAGTGAGCGGTGAGAACATTCGAGCCGCAGGAGATTATCACCCTTTCACCGCCAGATCTGAGAGGGGGAGAACGCCGTGCAGGGTAGGCTCAATACCGCAAACTCTATGCAGGATGGCTCGATGGGGCCCTGCGGAGCCCCAGGAGCGGCTTCTGAGCGTGTCGGGATGTCTCCGCCATGACTGAGCCGCTGGGCCACCGGCAGGCTCGATATCGTGCATTTTGTGGGTCGGATTCCCAGGGCTCAATACCGTAGATTTTGTGCGATAATGTTAGCCTGAGCTTTTCCGGCTCAATCCCTGGGACGATGGACGCCCAGCACGGATGTCGGAATCGGCCTTGAGCTTGGGCTCAGGGGCAGCCTGTAACCCAGCCCCCGCATTGCCCGCCGCGTCGAGGTGAAAATGAGACTGGAACTGCATGGCTGCTATCAGGCATGAGGTGGAAACCTGCCGTCGGCCTTCGGTTTTCACAAGAGCCGCTCCCGAAGGCGGCCGGCAAACTTCGCCCCGTGTTAGGGTGAGGGGAAATGTTTGAGCCGCAGAAATTTTCATCAGCGACGGCTCCAAAGCCTTTGACGGGGGTCCGAGGGGCGAGATCCGAGCGAGTCTCAATACCGCACACTGCCCGCAGAATGGCCCGGTAAGGGCCCTGCGGAGGCCAAGGAGCGGCTTTGGCGGGTTTCGGGAGGCTCGGGGCGGGCGGGGTGATCGGGACGGCTGCGGGCTCAATACCGCAGATCCGACGCAGCAACGTTGTGACGTGATGTTTTTAGGAATATTTCACGATCAGAGTTGAGGGCTCAATACCGCAGTTTTTATGCAGGAATTTAGTCCAGGGTGTCTGAGCCCGTTTCCGCGACCGCTATGGCACCTACAGCTGGCGCCCAGTCGCGCTAACTTAGCCCAGGCAGCGCCCCTGATCCAGCTCATGCGGGACCTCCTTGATCGAAAGAGGAGCAGATCCCGACGTACCGGCGCTGGCTTCGATCCAGCCCGTAGGCGCACGGTGGAAATTGAGGTCCGAAAAATCAGCGTGACTGGTCGCTTTTCGCTCTTGCCGGCTTGGTGTCGGCAGCGGCCTCACGGCAAATTCTGGGGCCTGCTAGCTCTTATTTTTTGTGCCTCAAAACGTGATTAAAATACGGCCCTTCGGGAGGGCTCTTTCATATCCTCGATCACGTTTCCAGGGCGCTCGATGGGGCGGCCAGACTTGGTTGGGATGCACCGATCGTGCGCGATTATTTTCACCTCCAGCGCCGCTACTCCGCGCGTCCTCAAAGCGCGGTGAGCATGATGCTCGCGGTCTGCCGGGATTACCGGCAGGTCCAGGCCAGGGCTCTCGAGCCGGCCAAGGCGTCGGTGAAATAAAGGTCTCGTCCGATCACTGCGGGGGGCCGTAATGGCAAACGCACACCTGCGTCACAGGTCCGCCAGCAGGTCAGGGCTTAGCGGCTCGCATCAGGCGCACGTGAGAGAGCGGGTGCGCGGCGCCGGCCGTGTCAGGATCAGTCCGACCGACTAACGCTGGTTTCCCATCAAGCGCAGGCAACCGTCCGTGCCGGTAACCCTCGGCTGACCGAAGTTGAGATTGCCCAGTTTCCACGACTGAAGCACCACCGTCATGCCGCCGACCGACTTTGGCTTGACGCCACCCTCGGCTGCCCGCTCGATGCTCAGAACCGAGCCGGTCCAGTCGAGCAGCAGGCGATCCTCAGGCCCAAATCCCGCCCGGTCCCAGAGCTGCCGCGGCAGGCGGATCGCGGTATAGAAGCGGTCTTTGCCCTTCGCATCCGCAATGGACTTCACCACGATATCGGCGGACTCGCTCACAATCGCGTCGTCCTTGGCCTTCCGCCTGCCCTTGGTCCTCCGGGTTGGCTCCTGCACCGACGCCTCTGCAGCAGGTGCCGGCTCGGCATCGACACCCTGCATCTGTGCGACTTCGGCTCCCGCTCCGGAGGCTTGATCAGTTACAGGGCGGGACCGATGCGGGAGCGCCTGGATGGCATTGGCTACCTGCCGAAGGTCGCCCGAGAGGCCTTCAGCCGATTGGGTGAGGGCAGGGGACAGACTGGCGAGGGCTTCAGTCTGTCGGCTGCCAAGCGCCACCAGCTGGCGTAGCTGGTCAGCCATGAACTCAACGGCGGCGCGGAGACTCTTCAGGTCCGCCGCCATACCGGTGAGGGCCTGCTCAGCCTCGGGTGAAAGAGCCGGCCCCACGGTTGCTGGCTGCGGCGCCTGGGGGGCAGGGGGCTGAATGGGCTTCGCCTCCTTCGGCCGGAAGACCTCGGCTGCCAGCTCCTCCGGCTTGCCCATGTGGCGGGCCAGGATGTCAGCCGTGTCCCGGTGCCGTCGGTCCATGGCTTTGGTCTCGCGACGCTGACCGTCGGGTTGCATCTTCTGACCACGGCGCGGGCGGGCAAGGCAGGCCGGGCAGACGTCAAAGGATGCGGCCCGGCCAAGCAGCCAACCCCGATTCTTGAAGAAGCCTCTGACGGCGTCACTGCTGGTGGGCCTGGTTGCTTCGTAGGTGTCGGTAGCGGCACAGTCCGAGCAATGGACGGTAAAGCGGAATTTCGAAGGAGCGCCGCCGCTGCGGGTAATCTGCGGCTCGAACTGACGAACGACGCCGTTCATTGAAATGATCCTGATCGTTAGTAGAAATGAATCCGAGACGAAACACGCGGTGTCTCGGCCGTTCGGCCTCAAAGTGAGCCGCAGAACTGGGCAGGCACTTAGCGCCTTAACCGTAGAATTCCAAGAGGCTGATCAACGAGACTTGATGATGGCGCAACAGCTGTGGAGCAGGCACTTCGGAGACTTGTAATCGCATGTTATGAAGAGGGGGAAACTTGTTAGATATGTGCGAGCGGTAAGGGGAATTTTGTAAAGTTCTTACGAGGCGGTCGGGATTGGGAGCCACTCGCTCAGGCTATAGTCGAAGTAGCGGGTCACCGTCTGGCCATTCCATTCGTACTGGAGATGACGTTCCTGTCGTGGAATGCCGACAACATCCGGCCAGAATGCCGCAACGCAGTGTCCATGCCGGCGGCGCACGCTCGGATAAACAACTCCGTTGCTGTGCTGCTCGCGGAGCGCGCGCGCAAGGGCTTGGCCCGCATAGTAGTCGCTTGGATCGAGGACCGCGGTACGGTGCGCTGCAGGCAGGAGGGCTCCCACGTCATGAAAGGTGTTTGAGATACTGCCAACCAGCACTCGCATGTCTTCTCGCCGGGCAGGATCGTCCGCATCGCGTGCAAACGCCGCAAAGTGGTGGATTGTCTCCGCGATCGCCGTCGGAAGGCTGTCGGCCGCGTAGTACACCCCATACGTGCCGTCTGAGAAGCGCGAGCCTTTCGGGTTCACATGGGTGAAGGACGCCATCACCCAGGAGGCATTAACGCCGCTCACCCGTCGCTCCGGCGGCACCAGCCTGATCTGTCCAACCTGATCCCGCACGCGGGGGTTGGTGATCTCCTCAAGTTCGATCAACGCATCCCAGACGGCGGGGTTGGACGAGACACGCTCGAACAGCTGGATGGGTGGAAAGCGTGAGGCAATGATACGCCATGCCTGGACCCAATCGACCTTGGACTCCTTGATCTTAAGACCAGGGGGCACGGGCAGCATCGATGTAGGTGCGAACGGCCGCAAGATCGGTTACATCGCCCGCGGCCATGCGCTGGAGCGGGGTTTGGCCGCCAAAGAACGCGTTCGGGCGCTTGATCCAGCTATCGGCAAGATCGGGCTGCGAGTAGACGATCTGCAGGCCTTTCCAGATGCCGGCGACATAGCCGATCCGCCGGAGGGTATCTTCGGGGATGCGCCCGACCTTGCCCTTTTTCCACTCATAGAAGGTTCGTTCGGCGGGCGAGCCAAGAAGCCTGCGGGCGACCGTGTTGTCGATCTCCCAGTGCTCCATGATGCTGAAGAAGCCCTCAAGCGCCAGCCGCTGCCGGTCGACCGGCATTCGTTCGGCAACAGCCTGAAGAGCCCCGTTCATGCTACGCTCCCTGCGGTACTGCATAAATTAATGCAATAACTGCGAAATCGCAAGGATGTTCCGATACGATGCTTGCTAAGGCTCTGCCTGTTCAGGAGCACGAGCGGGGACGCGAAATCACGGCTCCTTCGTAAGGACTAATATAATATTACAAATGTTGCAACCAGATTGAAATGTCTCAGGTTTTGGCAAAGTAGAAATGTCACAGAGGCGGTGGGAGCTGACGTTCATAAATGGTACCGGATGCTCTGATTAGTCCAGTTAGCTCATAGGCATCGCAGTGAGCGCTTTCGCCGGCAGTCTGTGTCCGGTAAATAGAACCCAAATGGTAAGATCAGAGGACGATGCTCAATAATTGGGTCGTCGCTGTTCACGAATCTCCTATGAGCTTCAATGGTTTTCTTCAGAGCCTGCTTTTGAGTTTCTCGGTCATATGCGGGAAGGTTCGGGAAGAAGTCATCGATCGTCCCAGGTGGCAGATGAATGCCAACATCCTCGGGGTAGAGGCACTGATACCAGATCAGAAACAGCGATGCTTCCAGCGGCAGCCGCTGAGCAGCATTGGCGTAATCGTACCAAGCGACAAACAGGCGATGGTCGTTATCAGCGTCACTGAAGTTCTCTAGTACCGGACCATCATCCCGTTCCGTCTTTTGGTCAGGGCGAAGTGCATGTTTGAAAGCGTTCCAGAATTCGTGCTGGACGCGGCGTAGGTCGGCAGGACCGTAGTTGGGGAACGCCGGCAAGATGAAGTGGTTAAGGGGCTTTTTCCCTGCCTTGGCTGATAGATATTCTAACAACTCGCAGGCTGCGCTCGCCAATGAATGAACGGAAACAGGATCGAGGTCCTCAAGATAGAGGGCGAGAGCTGTACCGAGCTGGCGGCGAGCAACTTCAAGTTTATCCATGCTGCAACTTTAACCGACATCTGCTCGGCGATCCAAGAGGTAGAGAAGGGGTGTTCTCCATTTTGGCGTCAAGCTGCGGAGGGTAGGGGATCAGTTCCCTCATTGAGTATCGCGAGGTAGCGGCGATAAGCAAAAACACGCCCCCGTCTGCGACCTGTAACCTCCTCAACGATCCCAAGCCGCTCAAGATCGGCGAGTGCAGCATTGATCGTCGGAGCCGTGAGGCCCGTTCGACTGACAAGAAGATTGGCCGTCGCAAATGGATTTTGCTGAAGAAGCTCATGAACCCGTAGGGCTGAGCCAGCGCGTTCGCTCCTCTCCGTGATCGCCTCCCGATCCTCCTTGAAGAGCCCAGCAATTCGTGTCGCAGCCTCAAAGGCCTGATTAGCAGTTTGCGCAACGCCATCGAGGAAGAACTCGAGCCAAGCCTCCCACGCGCCGTGCTCCCGGACCTCCTGAAGAAGGCGATAATAGTCGGCCCGATGCGTCTTCAAATAAAGACTAAGGTACAGGAGCGGCTTTCGGAGCACACCATGAACACAGAGGAATAAGGTGACCAGTAGGCGCCCGATGCGGCCATTGCCATCAAGAAATGGATGGATCGTCTCGAACTGTACGTGAAGAAGCCCGGCTTTGATCAAAGCCGGTAGCCTGGATTGATCCTCGTGCATGAACTGCTCAAGGGCGCCAAGGCACGAAGCAAGCTCTGGTGCGGGTGGCGGGACGAAAAGGGCGTTGCCAGGGCGCGTGCCACCAATCCAGTTCTGAGACCGCCGAAACTCCCCCGGGCTTTTCGTGCCTCCGCGGCCACTCTGGAGAAGGCGGGCATGCATTTCACGGATAAGACGCAACGAGAGCGGTAAGTCATGGAGACGTTCAAGCCCATACATCATCGCATCGACGTAATTGGAAACTTCCCGAATGTCGTCGATGGGCTGGCCGGCTTGGGCCTCAGTTTCGAAGCGTAACAGATCGGATAGGGTGGATTGAGTCCCTTCGATCTGGGACGAGAGCACCGCTTCCTTCCGGACATACATGTACAGGAAGAGCTCTTGTCGCGGCAGGAGCATGGTAACCCCGTCCAGGCGCCCCAAAGCGCGCTCAGCCAAGCTCAGGCGCTCGAGCAGCGGCAGGACCTCGATCGGCGGGGTGGGAGGAAGCGGCGGGGGCACAAACGCACGTACGCTCTCTCCGGCGACGGGAGATTCGACAAAGCGGCCAAGCCGCAGGTTGATGGAATCGGGAGCGGTCATGTCCGGACTATTCCGAACCCAGCTTAATTAAGCAATAGTCCATTTGCTTAATTAATGCGGAATCTAGGGTAAGCCGGCTTAAATAAGCCATCGCGGAGGCAGCAGAGGAGAAGCACCCCATGCCAGCGACCTAAATTAGCAAGGGGGTTCATCTGCTCCATCGTTCAACTTTTGGATCCGGTTTGCGGCTTTCCCGGTGGAGAGCCAGCGGAGGAAGCGCTTGG